>Ga0160427_10000181_pt1 | contig 42679 bp, 43 predicted proteins | sample SolpanmetagenomL_FD_108194 | JGI IMG/M metagenome (GOLD analysis project Ga0160427, IMG submission 108194) | Solar panel surface microbial communities from Lawrence Berkeley National Laboratory, California, USA - L | ecosystem: Engineered > Built environment > Solar panel > Unclassified ...
ACTGGCGAGGCATTCGCAGGTGTGCACCTTCTGTTCGGCTACTCTTTCGGGTCTTCGGGTAACTCAGGCATCAACGCGTTTCTTCGTCAATGCCTCGCACTTCAGTGCGGGGATGAGTTACGGTTCAGGCTCCTCTGTGCGTGCTGTGCGTGCTGTGCGTGCGGCGCTGCCGCTGTGGGTACAGTGTGTCGGCGTGCTCCCGGAGGGTGACGTTGTTCATGCCGACGGCTGCGTCCAGGCGGTGCAGGGCTTCGTGGAGCACGGTCATCGCCTGCCGTGGGCCGAGGTCCGGTCGGAGCGCCTGCACGTCGCCGGCGGTCCAGGCGAACGACACCTGGGCGGTGGACCGCACCTCGGCGTCTTCGTCCCGGTCGACTGCGCCCCGGTCTACCGCGTCGTCTGCCTGTGGAAACAGGTCCTCGGCCACGTCTTTCAGGGTGTCCCAGTTCACGCCGCTCTGCGCGTCGTAGGTCTGCGCCACCCGGTGCAGCACGGCTTCGGCCTGCTGTTCGCTGAGGTCTGGGCGGATGTCCGGGCTGAGCACGTCGCTCACCCTCCAGACGTCGTAGACGGTGTCCGGGCGGGGCGGGGCGGGTGCGGGTCTCGGGGCGGGCGCGGCAGGGGTCTGGTGGGTCATCGGGTTCTCCTGTACGGTGAAGTGCCCTTCAGGGAGCGGCGGGGGAACGGCGCTGGCCGTTCCCCCACCGGGCGTCCCCCTGGCCTTCAGGTGTCCGGGTGCAGCAGCCGGTCGTCGTAGCCGAGGGTGATGCTGCCCTGCTGCGTCTGCCACGGCAGCAGGCCGTGAATCAGCCGCAGGGCCTGTTCCTGCGGCATGGCGTTCCAGTCTGGCCGGTCCAGGCGGGTCCAGGCCCCGGAACTGCGGTAGATCTCGGTGTGCCCGGCGGCGAGCAGGTTCCGGGTGACCTGCGGGTCTTCGCTGACCGAGAAGAAGTTCGTTTCCAGGCCGCTGCGGTCGGCGTTCAGCGTCCGCAGGTCGTAGCGCCGGACCGTGTCCACGTCGCCGTCGGTGCGCACGGTCAGGAAGCGGCTGAGGCTGCGCTTCAACCGGAGGCGGGTGAAGCCCTCGGCGATGAGCGTCTCGGGGGTGTAGGGCGTCAGGACGCCGCGCCGCGACCACTGCCGCTTCCCGGCATGCAGCGCGAGAGCGGCGCGGACGGGGTCTGCCAGGGTCATCTGCAGGTCGTCCGGGTCCACCACCACCGCAGGGCCCGCCGGCGGGCGCAGGGTGACGCGCGTCACGCGGACGGTGCCCCGGCGCAGCAGGGCCTGCTCGGGGTCGCCGTGACGGGCGGGCACGTAGTCGCTCAGCCACCAGTACGTGTCCCTGCGCCGCTTCGGGGCGGAGGCGGTCATGTCGGCGTCTGCTCCGGGTGGAGCCGTTCCGGCTTCGGCTGGCCTGTCTCCTCGACGCCGCCGATCGACTCGAACTGCAGGCCGTACACCCGCTTCATGCCGTTGAACGGGTGGGTCATGGCCTTGAGCTGACGAAATCCCTCCGCGGCGGCCTGCGCGTCGTCTCTGTCCAGTCCGGCGTGGAAGCTGTCCAGGGCGGCCTGACAGGTGGGCGAGACGACCGGGACCCGCAGGGCGTCCCGGAGAATCTCCTCCACGGTCCAGCCCTGCATGCCGAACAGGCCGAGGCCCACGTCCAGGCGCATCAGGCGCACCGTGGTGTCCTGACGGCGTTCGAGCAGGCTGACCTGCGCCTGCGGAAGCACCTGGAGAAGCTGCGGGCTGGTGGTGGTGGCGATGATCTGCGCGTCCGGAAAGCGGGCGAGCAGGGCGGCCGGCACTCCGGCGTGCTGGGCCGGGTGCAGGTGCGTGCCGAGGTCTTCGATCAGGACCAGGCCGCTGAGGCTGGAGACGTCGTTCGCGTCCGGTGCGGACATTCCCCGCGGCAGCCAGTGAACGCCCGGGATCGGGCCACCGGCCTGCGACACGGACGCGGAGATCGTTTCCAGCATCGCCCGTGGCGCGTCGTCCGGGCCGCTCAGCAGGTGCAGGCGTGGATGCACCTGCACCGGGTGTCCCTGACGGTCGCGCACTCCCGGCAGGGTGGAGAGGACCGGCCCTGGGCGGTTCATGCCGGTCCCTGGCGGCGGCGAAGTTCGGTGACCACCAGGTAGGCCTCGGCGAGTTCCTGCGCCTCGGCGGCGTGTGCCATGCCCGTGGAATCGGCCGGGTGCCCGTTCCGGGCGGCGAGCACCAGCGCCTGGAAGCGCAGCGTCTGCTCGTCCAGCCACTGGCTGGAGGTGCTGCCCACCAGCGACAGCACGCTGCGTTCGAGCAGACGGACGCGCGCCTGGGCGTCCCGGAGGTCGGCCTCGAGGGCCAGGGCGCGTTCCTCGGTGCTCGGTGTGATCGCCTCGGGGCCGTCCTCGACCAGGTGCCGCAGTTCGGTCGTCATCAGCCGCGCCAGCCCGTCTCTGGCTTCTGCGCTCAGCAGGTCGAACATGAGGACGGTCTTCACGCTTTTCGCCGCGGAGATCAGCAGGGTGCTGGCGTAGACCGGCCGGTCCGGGTGTTCGGCACCGTGGTTCAGGACCTGGTTCAGCCAGTCCTGGTACAGCGTCCGGGCGAGGGACGCGGCCGCGTCGGTGCCCAGGCTGCCCAGCAGCGGCACACCGCGCAGCGTCCGGGTCACGGCGCGTTGAAGCTGGCCGAGCACCAGGGCGGCGTCGTAGGCGGGGTCGGGGTCCTGAGCGGGGGGAACGCTGGTCGGGGGGTCTGCGTATCGGGTCATCGGATGCTCCTCGTGCGGGTCAGGCGCGGTCTTCGGCCAGGTCCTTCTCGGCTTCCCACGCCGCCTGAGTGGAAGTCGTGCTGGATACGGTCGGATGGATGTATGGCGTCTCCCTGAGCCGCGGCGGGCGGTCTTTGCGCCCCCACGGTCTCCATCCGCCGTGGGGGCGCGGCCCTTTGCGGTGGTGCTGATCGCCGGATTCGGCCAGACCGCTAGGTCCGGGGGTTTTCCTGGAGGGCGAAGTCGTCCACGCGCGTCCAGTAATCTTCCGGCACGGCACCGGGCAGCGGACAGGTGCAGGGGTCGTGCAGCAGGGCCCTGAGGGTTTCCGCCTGCAGCGGCCAGCCGCTTGGGAACTGACCCCAGGAGAAGGCGCTGTGCAGGGCTACGGTCTGGCTGTTGGCGATCAGCTGTTCGCTGTGCGGCAGGCCCGGTTCCGGGGACTGGACGGTGAACAGCTGCAGCCACAGCAGCCGGCCGTCCGGATGCCGGGCGTGCAGCAGCCGGTGCCGGGACGGGCCGTTCCCGCTGCCCTCCGGCGGGGTGTGGCGCACCGACCGGCGGCTGCACCAGAGGTGAAATCCGTGTTCGGAGAGCCGCTGAGCGAGCGGCCCGAGTGGCGACCGGGGCGGTTCCGCACCCACGGGGACTTGGTCCTGCACCGTCAGCAGCAGCATCCGCAGGTCCATCGGTTCGGCCGCGTCGAACAGGCCGCCGCGTCCCTGGTACGCCCCGTCCCGGAGGGTGAACGTCTCCGAGTGTCCGCTGCCCGGTTGCACCAGGGTCAGCCGGTCCGCGTCCTGCTGGACCTGCACCGGAACGTGGCCCTCGGGACCGTGCCGGGCGTAGTTCTGCAGCCGGATCAGGGCACCGTGCAGGCCGAGACCGGCGGCCCGGCCGGACACGCCGGGGCGGACCTGCTGGTTGCTCGTCTCCATCAGGCCGTTCACGTCCGGTCCTCCTGCAGGTCCTCTTCGGTGCGGTAGATCGCTTCCAGCGCGGCCCGGCGTCCGGTCAGCGGCACGCCCTGTTCCGCCTCGAAGGCGGCCGGGGTGACGGCCGAGTCCTGGATGAACTGCCGCACGGCCGCGTCGCTCATGGCCGCCGTGTCCTGTCCGGTGTCCTCCGGGGGAAGCGAATCGCCGGCCCGGTCGGTGAAGCGTTCGGCGTAGAGGCTCGCCTGCACGAAGCGGCGGCACTGGCCGAGGTCACGTTCGTCGAGCAGGTGGACGTTCACCTCGGCCACGTCGGCTTCCGTCACCAGCGCCTGGGCACTGGCGATGAAGGCGGCGGCCTCGGCCTGGGGAATCCGGTACAGCCACGGCGCGAAGGCCTGGTCGGTGTACGTCTCGCGGTTGTGGAGTGCCACCAGCGCTTCCCCGGTCGGGGTTGGCGGCGGGTCGCTGGGGGTGTGCGGGGTTCGTTCGGACGGGGAGGGCATCGGGACTCCTGTGTGCCGGTGAGGACGGCGTGTTCCGGGGGCGGGCGCTGTGGCCAGGATACCGCTGCGCGGCGGGCGAGCGCGGGCGGGCGGATGCGGGTGCGGTACACTCCGCGGTATGGATACCGACCGGTCGCTCCTGGGTTCAGCCTCGCCGATGTACCGTTTGCAGGTGACGCAGCTTCGGGACGATGTGGCGGCGGGCAGTGGGGTGCTGATCCTGCCGGGACTGCTGCTGTGCTCGTGGCAGGCGCTGGCGGAGGCGGCGCAACTGCCGACCGATTCGTACGAGGAGTCGATGACGTGGCCGGTGATGGTGCGGGACGCCGCCGGACAGCTGCAGGGGCGCAGCGTGTGGGTGCAGCAGGCGCGGTTCGTGCCGACCCTGGCGCTGGTCGCGGCCCCGGGGGGCGATCCGGCCGGGCGGCCGGGGGGGTCGGACCTGCGCCTCGAGCACCCGGGGCGGGCACTGGCGCGGCTGAGCTTCGTTCCGCCGGCCGGCGGCGAGGAGTTGACGGCCGAGTGGCCGGACGCCTCGGGTCCGCAGGTCCGCCGGCTGCGGGTGCCGCGGCACGCCGCCACCGAACTGGACCTGCCGCTGGAGTGCGCCGACCCGGAAGGGCTGCCGCCCACGGCGCTGGGGGCCCAGGTGCTGAACCGGGCGGGGGAGACGGTCGGGGTGCTGGTGCGCGCCGGGGCGGCGCCGCTGGGGGCGGCGTTGTGGCCGCTGGCGGTGCAGGTGATTCGCCCGCCGAGCGGCCCGCTGGGGCGGGGCCCCCGGCAACTGGCCGACCTCTTCCGGGACGCCCTGGTGTCCCCGCACTGCCCGGTGGGGCTGGAGGTGATCGCCGGGCAGATGCACGAACCGCCCAGCGACGCGGACTGGACTGAACTGCTCGCCCCGGCGGCGCGGCGGCGGCGACTGGTGGTGGCGACTGGTGGTGGCGGCCGCGCCGCCGGGTCCGGGCGGGAACTGAACTAGCGCAGCAGGACGAACAGTTCGGCCAGCAGGGCGAGGCCGGTCAGCGGCACGCTGCTGCGCGCGAAGGTGCGGGCCTGGCCGGAATCCAGGGAGATCAGCAGCGCCATCACGGCGGACGACAGGCCGTGCCCGAGGCCGAATCCGCGCAGGGTGGGGATCAGCAGGTCGGCGAGCGGCGTGTCCTGCTGGTGCACCTGAAGGTGCCGGGAGAGCACCGCCTCGGTGAGGGCCATCACGACGATCAGCGTCTGCACCTGTCCGGGGAAACGCCAGCGAAAGCGGCCACCGATGCCGCCTTCCGGGCGCTGTTCTGCGGGCCCCTCCGGGGTGGGGGCCGCCTGCGGTGAAACCGGGGGGTCTTCGGTCGGGCGCGACATGCCGATCAGTCTAGCGCCCCGCTCCACATCACGGCTGCCCCAGGGTGGTGAGGCTTTCAAGGAAGTGGGTCAGGTGCGCGCCGAGCAGCGTCACGGCGGCCATGAACACCAGTTGAAGCAGGCAGGTGCCGCTGAGCAGGACGGCCAGGACCGCTTCGAGCAGTCGGTGCGGCCACGCGCCCGGCACCTTCAGTCCCAGGCCGGCACCCAGCGCGGTGAGCAGCGTCACCGCGCCGATCCAGCGCCCGGAGACCGAGAGCAGCGGGTCGGTGGCGAGCGAGGCGAGCAGCGTCACCGCGCCGAGCAGCAGCGTCAGGCTGCGCCAGAAGGTCCGCTTCCACACCGGGCGACGCCTGAGGCGCTTCACCGCAGGACGGTCCGGAAGAAGGAGACGAAGCGCCGTGGGGCGGCGTGCAGCGCGAGGAGCGCCCCGAGCGTGAGGGGAACCCGCTCCGGCCACAGGGTGAGGTCATGTGAGGCGAGGAGGTCCCGGCAGCGGCGCCGGGGCGCCTGTTCGCCGGGGGGGCGTGCCCCGGTGAGGGCGGGGTGCACGCCCCCCCGGAAGACCCCCGGGAACAGTCCGCAGGCGGTGTCGGAAGCAGCGGGGGCGTCGGTCACGCCCTCAGTCTAGAGGGGAGGCGTCCGGGCGGAGCCGTGTTGCCAGGTCCAGTGTGTCTGCGTCCTGGAAGCGCCCGAGGACCGTGCCTCCGGTGTGCAGCACGAAGCTGCGGCCGATGCGGCTGAGCACCGTTTCGTTCTGCAGCGGCACGTGAACCCAGGTGCTCGGCGTGGTGTTCCGGAAAAATTCGTCCGGCAGGTCGGTGCCGCTGAGCAGGCGCGGTTCGTCCCAGTCGGCCAGGGTGTCGAACGGCACGCCTTCGGCGAACACCTGGTCATAGCTCAGGCCGGTCTCCGTGTGCAGCCGCGCGTCCAGCACCGCCCGGACTGTGGCCGGGTCGGTGCTGGGCAGGGTCTCGAAGTCGGTGGCCCTCAGCCGGTCGCTCAGCAGGTCCTCGCCGATCCGGGTCGGGCGACGGCGGGTGGGCAGACCGAACAGCCCGGCCCAGGCGCTGACGTACCGGCGCTCGGCGAGCGGGTACTCGTCGGCCGTTGTTTTCGGCCGCGCGTCCCAGTCGGCGTCGCCTTCCTGCTCGTCCCGGACCGTGACGCGCACCGGCAGGTCCAGGCGGGCCAGGCGCATCACGTGGTATCCGTGTTCGTCCCCGAACAGCGGCAGGGTCTGCGGCTGCCCGCCGCCGAACCGGGTGAAGCCGTTAAGCATGCCCGCCCGGCTGCAGGTGTCCACCGCTTCCTGGAGGCGGTCCAGCAGACGCAGTGACCGTCCGGCCTGGCCGAGTTGCCGCAGGACAGGGACGTCCAGTTCCAGGAACTTCAGCCCGGCCGGGGGCAGGAACTCGGCCGGGTCGGTGTCCATCGCCGCCAGGGGGCTGTTCATTCCTCCACCGGGTGCAGCGCCGAGAGCCACACGTCCAGGGGCCAGGCGGGGGTGGTGTGGCGCTTCTCGGGCAGGGAGAAGTCCGGCAGGTCGAAGGTGTCGGTGAGCGCCTGGCGGTACAGTTCCCGTCGCCTGGACGGGTACTCGAGCAGTTCGAGGCTCAGCCCGGTGGCCTGTCGGTGCACGCGGCAGACGCGTTCCTGGTCGTCCTCGCCGGAGTCCGTCCAGTGCAGCGAGCGGCCCTTCTGGTACATCGGTGCGCTGGTGCCGCGGGGGCCGGGGCGAGGCTCCGGTGTCGTCGCCGGGCGGCGGGTCTCCTGCTGGGTCTCGTCCGTATCGTCGTCCGTATCGTCGTCGTCCGGGTCGTTCAGCGGTCCGCTTTCCCACGGCAGCAGCAGGGCGCTGTCATTCTGGGAGAGGTCCAGGAAGGTGCCGGGTTCCAGCAGGTCCGCCTGCCGCAGCCAGTGCTCGAGCATCCGGGGGGCTTCGAGGTTCAGTTCGACCGCTTCGTCCCGGAACGTGGCTGGCCTGTGGACGTAGCCGTCCTCGGCGTCCTGAAGGTGCTCTTTCAGGAACGACAGGTGAAGCCCGAGGGCGTCCTGCTGCTCGTCCTGGTCCTCCCGGACGTTCCGGACGACGCGCTGGATCGACGGCGCGAGGGGCCGCCTGACCTGCCGGTCGTGGGCGGTGGCGGGCAGCCGGACGGGACCGGGCAGCGGCCCCTTCGCCGGGAGTTCGGGCCGGGTCAGGCGGTGGTCGGCGCACAGCAGGGCGTGCACGTCCCGCAGCCGCGCCTCCCCGGTTTTGGTGAGTTCGGCGTCCCGGGTGATCAGCGTCTCGCAGGCCTCGGCGATCAGTTCGGCCCAGGCACGGTTGGCGAGGTGCGGACCGAAACTGCTCAGGCTGCGGGCGAGCCAGGTGGCGCGTCCCGGTCCCTGCGGTTGCAGCACGCTCAACGCCTCGAAGCGGCCGTCGTCGCTGCCGCTCCGTCCGCTCAGCCAGAAGCCGGGATGCTCGGGGGCGGGCGTGGCGGGGTTCCAGGTGCGGGGCCGTCTCTTCTGGTCGGGTCGGTCGCCCTGCAGCACGCCGCGGTGCCAGTCGGCCCGGCCGCGGGTGCACAGGTGGGTCAGCACCCGCTACCGGCTGGAGTAGAGCGACGGGTAGGTCTGCTGGTCGTAGCGCACGGTCATCTCCGGCACCATTCGGGCAGGAAAGCGGTACGGGTCGACCACCTGGCGTTCGAGGAGCACCGATCTCCAGGTGGCTTCCAGCAGGAACGGGGTGCGCCAGCGGTGCGTTTCGCTCTCCTGCCAGGTGCCGGTGTCCTTGCCCGCGTCGAGTTCCAGCGCGAACAGGGCGTACCCCTGCACCGTCTGCTGGTGCAGGCGACCCTGGAGGCGCTCACCGTAGCCTGCCAGGGCGTCCCCGGCGAGCCAGTCGCCCTGGGTACTGATCGGCACCGGCGGCTGGTCGGCCGCGAGCGTCTGCCGCGCCCCGCGTCCGCCCTGCGAGACGATCAGGTGTTCGAGCGTGTCCTTGCTGAGTTCGGTGCAGGGTGAGCCCGACTTCAGCGCCTGGCCGATCACCTTGAAGAGCCGCTCGCCGCCCTGAAGCAGCAGGGACCGTTCCCCGCTCAGGTCGCGCCAGGGGCGCCGGCCACCGGCCGCCACCTCGGCCTGGGTCAGCCACTGTTCGTCGCGCTTCTGGCTGAGATTCAGGCGACCGATGTCCGCCTGAATCTGCTCGGCCCCCGCCCGCAGGTGGGCGAGCTGGGCGCGGCAGGCGTCCAGCTCGGCGGGCACCCGGTCACCGGGAGCGTCCCGCCGCAGCAGCGCGTCCCTGGCGCGTTCCAGGGCGCGGTCGTGCGGGCTGCGCGGGTCCAGGCGCAGCACCGTCGCCGGAATCAGCGCGGCACCGGGAATCACCCGGAAGGGAATGAGCCGCGCGAGGGCGCCTTCGGCCGCCTGCTGCTCGGCCTTCAGGTCACGCTGCGGCGGTTTCGGCGTGGGGACCGGGGCCGCGGGCAGCGGGCGGGCGGTCCGGGGGTCAGCGGTCATGGCGACCGCCTGAAGGGGGGCGGCGGTTCAGCAGGGCCCACATCAGGGCGCGCCACCAGGAGCGGCGTCCGGGCCGGGCGGGTCTGGATGGACGGTGGGTGTTCGGGTCGAGCAGGGGCATGGGGAACTCCTTGGGCCTTCAGGGACAGGACTGAGCGGGGAGCGGCGGAAGGTCCAGCCGCTGGAGGGGTCACGGCGCGGCTGATCTTCAGACGGTGGTCGCCGGGCCATGCGGCGTCAGGGTGGGCGTGGCGGCTGCCTCCCGGCAGTCGCCTTCGCCGCCGGGGGCGCTCCGTGTCGGGGTTCGCGTGTTCCCACGGAGGTGGGGGAGGTCCGGAGTGGTGCGCAGAGTCGGCCGATGCCCACGGGTCGGTGGGGGAGGTGCCGGGCAGACGGTGCTGGGTGAACGGTGCTGGGCGGACCGGGTCAGAACCCCGTTCGATCGACCTGTTCGGCGGCGTCCACCGTCTGCTGCGTCAGGTCGGCCCGCTTGCGGGCCGTGTGCGCCTCGAACTCCTGCCGGGCGGCGTTCTGGGCGCGGTCGAGGACAGCCCGGAGGTCCGGCGAGACCGCTTCGGCCGGGGTGAGGGTGGGGAGGTTCAGCACGGCGTGCGCCTGGGTGAGGGCCGCGGCGAAGGCGAGGGTTCGCTCGCCGGGCGCGTCGTTGCCCTGGGCGTAGACGGCCTTCAGGGCCCGCAGGGCGTCCGACCAGGGTTCGAGGAGCGCGGAGGAGGGCGCGAGTCGACCGCTCGAGGGGGCGTCCGGGTCGAGGGTGGCCGCCCGGCGGACCGCCGGACCGGGCAGCTGCCAGCCGGTCTGTTCCTGTAAGGCCGAGACCAGGCCGCGCAGCCAGGCGTCCTGCGAGACGGTGGTGTGAGAGAGGTCGATGCCGCCGACGTGGTGAATCTGCTGGTACTCCACCTGCCGTCCTTCCGGGCGGACCTGGTAGACGGTGGTGCCGAAGAGGACGCGCAGCAGCGCCAGGCGCGGCGCACCGAAGGGCCAGCCGCCCCGCATCTCCCGGCGGGTCTGACCGGGCAGCAGTCGTTCGAGCGTCTCGGCGAGTTGCCCGGCCTGCTGTTGCGCGTCCAGGGTCCGGCGTCTCAGGTCGGCGGCGTAGCGTTCGAGGTCGAAAACGGAGGCGTCCAGGGGTGCCCCGCCGGGCGCGTGGGCGTCAGTCATCGAGGCTGGCCGTCAACTGGACGCCGAGGGCTTCTCGCTGCACGGTCATGGTCTCGTCCCTGTGGACGCCGGTGCCGGTCGCCAGGAACTCGTAGACGTGATCGGTCCAGTTGTAGGGGTGCTCGCTGACGCGCACGCCGATGATGCCGTCCGCGCCGCTGACCCTCGCCTCGTCCTGCATCCGGGTCATGGCGAGTTCGCGGGCGTGGTAGAGCCCCTGGGTGTAGTTGGTCATTTCGATGTTCTGGCCGAACGTTCGCCAGGCGGCGCGGAAGCCCTGATGGGCGATGTGGTAGACGGCGCTGCCCATGATCAGGCCGGTCGGCCGGTATCCGGCGAGGTGGAGTTTGTAGAGTTCCTGTCCGGACAGGTTGCTGGTGAACGGGGGTTTCCGGGCGTTGCTGTCCCTGGGGTGTCTGACGGCCGTACCGATGGCGATGAATTCCATCAGGTCGTCGCCGAGGCCCAGGTGCCGGCCGCCGATGTCCAGCCGTACCCCGACGATGCCGTCGGCCCCGAGGTAGCGGGCCTCTTCGGTCATCCGGTTCATCGCCAGGTGACGGGCGTTGTACATCGCTTTCGTGAGCACATCGAGTTCGGTGCTCTCGGTCCAGCTGGCACTCTGAAACCCGACGTGGTAGACGCTGGTGCCCATCACGAAGCCCAGCGGCTGGTAGCCCTGCTGTTCGAGCAGCAGGAACTCCGAGACCGACAGGTCGCTGGTGAAGAGGCTCGCCTTGTTTTCGTCGAGACGCTGCTGCGTCTCGGCGGACGGCAGCACGCCGCCGGTGCTGACGGTGAGCGGCGCGTCCGGGTCGGGTGCCTGTCGAACGGTCGGTTTGAGAAAATTGAACACGGTGGACCTCCTGTGCCGGGTGTTGGTTGGGGGACCGGCGCTGCGCAGAGTGTACTCCCGCCCCTGGAGCGGGGAACAGCGGAGGTCGGCTGCGGGTGCGGGCCGCCAGGGGGGGCGGCCGCACTGTACGGGGGGCTATCTTCGGTCCGAAGACAGTCTGGGCAGCGCCGGTCCGGGCCGCTAGACTCCGCCCATGCCTTCCCGAGACACCCCTTCCAGAGCGCGGCCGGTACGACTTCGCCTGGGGCTGAACGGCCTGCGGCTGCTGGCGGTGCTGCTGGCCGCGCCGGCCAGTCCCGGATACGCGTTCGACCTGGCGAAACGCTCGCAGGTGAACGTGGGGTCGGTGTACAGCACGCTGTATCACCTGGAGCAGGCGGGGCTGGTCAGCAGTCACCTCGAGGAGATCGACCCGGTCGTGGCGGGTCGGCCGCCCCGGCGCTATTACCTGCTGACCGTGGAAGGTGCCGAGCGCGGCCGGGCGGAACTGACCCGCCTCCGGGAGCAAGGGCCGTGGCTGTTCCGGCTGTTCGACCGTTTCAGGTCAGGCGACAGGAAGGGCTCGGTGGTTTCTCACTTCTTCTGAGTCCGTCGTGGTCGGTGGGGGACTGAACCCTTTCGTACAGAGTATGGATGGGATGGTGCTGTCTCGGCCGCGCGGCTACACTCCTGGGATGACCGACCTGCCGCAGAAGCTGAGTCTGAACGCGCTGAGGGTGCTGCTGGTGATGCTGGCCGCGCCGGAGACGGCCCGGTACGCGCTGGAGTTGACAGTGACCTGTGAGATCGGGGTGGGATCGATTTACGCCACGCTCGGGGGGCTCGAGGACCAGGGCCTGGTGACCAGCCGCATGGAAGAGATCGATCCGGTGACCAAAGGCCGGCCGACCCGGCGCTATTACAGAAAAGGGTCTGGGCGGAAAGTCCACTCTTTCAAGGGTGGGATGAAGAGCCCAGCTGCCCGAAGGGCGGGGTGCTGATGCTGAACGCTGATTCGAAAGCCCTGCGGCACCTTCCAGTGGTGCTACACTGTGGACGTGCTGACGGCCTACGTTCACAAAAACACCTCCGTGTCGCTGCTGCAATACCACTTCGTGTTCTGTCCGAAGCGGCGTAGGAAGGTACTGGTGAACGCGGTCGCACAGCGGCTCAGAGAACTTCTGGAGTCGAAAACTGCAGAGCTGGGGTGGAACATCGTGGCATTGGAAATCATGCCGGACCATGTTCACCTGGTTCTCGGCACCGACCCGGATGTGTCGCCCACGCAGGTGATGCACGCCATCAAGGGTCATACCTCCCGCGTCTTGCGTCAGGAGTTTCCGCAGTTGCAGACGATGCCGGGACTGTGGACACGCTCGTACTGGGTCAGCACCGCAGGCAACGTCAGTGCAGCAACCATAGAACGCTACATCGCGGAACAGAAGACAAGAGACTGAATGCTGAAAGCCTTTCGCTATCGACTGAACCCAACAAAGACACAGGAAGCCGTGTTGAACGAGCAACTGTGGCTGTGTCGAAACCTGTACAACTGTGCCTTGCAGGAACGTCGGGACGCCTACCAGAAAGCGGGCAAGACGATCACGGGCTACGATCAGATGAAATACCTGACCGAGATCAAAGCTGCTCTGCCGGAGTACAAGAGCGTCTATTCCCAGGTGTTGCAGGATGTATTGAAACGGCTGGACAAGGCGTATCAGGCATTTTTCCGCAGGGTCAAGGCGGGACAGAAGGCAGGCTTCCCCCGCTTCCAGGGTCGAGACAGATTCGACTCGCTCTGCTACCCCCAGTCCGGCTTCACCGTCTCCGACAAGACGGCGTATTTCTCCAAGATCGGCACCATCCGTATTCGGTTGCACCGTCCGCTGGAAGGCAAGATCAAGACGGCGACCATTCGGCGGGAGTGCGGAGAATGGTACGTCAGCTACGTGTGCGAAGTGGAGGCGCAGCCGCTCCCGGCAACCGGCAACTCGGTGGGTGTGGACGTGGGGACAACATGGTTCGCTGTCACCTCCGATGGCGAGTTTGTGGCGAACCCCCGGCACTTCCAAAAGGCCATGAAGAAGCTCAGGGTGGCGCAGCGTTCGGTGGCCCGCAAGACGAACAAGCGCAGCAACAGGCGGCGCAAGGCTGTTCGGCACGTCGCAAAGCTGCACCGCAAGGTGAGTCGTCAGCGGTTGGATTTCCATCACAAAACGGCGGTGAAGCTGGTCAAAGAGAACGACCTGATTGCGCACGAAGATTTGAACGTGGGCGGGCTGGGTCGGGGCAATCTGGCCCGCAGCATCCACGACGTAGGTTGGAGTCAATTCTTTTCCCTCCTTTCCCAGAAGGCAGAATGCGCCGCTCGGAACATAGTCGCCGTCGATCCTCGGTACACTTCGCAGGGCTGCAACCAGTGCGGGTACGTCAGCAAAGCGAACAGGCTCAGCCAGTCGCGCTTTGTGTGCCAGCAGTGCGGTCATACGGAGAATGCCGACATCAATGCGGCGAGGAACATTCTGGGACGGGCTGTCCCTTCAGGCATCAACGTAGCGGTCGTCAACGCAAGCGTTGCCTGAGAAGCCAACCTGTTTCATCCGTTGGTAGGTCACCTGTTGACGGTCAGGGGCGTGAGCGTGGCGCGGCGGGAACTCGGTGTGCTGAATTCGCTCGCGCAGGTCGGCCACCGAGGGTCGCTGCTGGTGCGGATGTTCGTCTGGGGGCGGGCCCTGTTGGGGCGGTCGCTGCTGACGGAGTGAAGAGGGCAGGAGTGACGTCTCCGGTCACCGCCCGCTGATCCTCCAGCGGCTCAACACCCCCTCTTCCGCTGCACGTCCGGTCCGGTCTCTGGCACACTGAAACGTGAGGGCTTTGTCAGGCCGGGCGTGGCAGACTGTGAAGCACGGTACATCGCCACCTTTCAGGGGGTGTTCAGTGCAGGCGGACCAGTTCCCCTGGCTTCGCCCGAAGGGAGTGTATGTATGGCCAGAATCCGCAGCACCGCCGCCTCGTCCGGTCACACCCTGATGGTGGTGGACGACGACCCTGACCTGCGCCGCACGCTGTCGCAGATTCTCCGGCAGGACGGGCACCTGGTGCTCGAGGCCGAGGACGGCCCGCACGCGGTGGCCGCCTGCCGCGAGCAGCCGGTGCACCTGATGCTGCTCGATTACGTGATGACCGGCATGAACGGCGCCGAGGTGGTCGAGCAGGTGAGGACCTTCGATCCGGCGGTGCAGATCGTACTCCAGACCGGCTACGCCTCGGAGCAGCCGGCGCGTCAGATGCTCGCCGAACTGGACATCCAGGGCTATCACGACAAGTCCGAGGGTCCGGCCCGGCTGCTGGTGTGGGTCGACGCGGCGCTGAAGACCTACCGCCACGTGCGGGCCCTCTCGACCTCGCGTCAGGGCCTGGAGTACATCCTGCAGGCCACGCCGGAACTGCACCGCCTCCAGCCGCTCGAGCACCTGCTCAAGGGCATCGTGCTCTCGATTCAGGGCCTGCTCGGGTTCAGCAGCGCCTGCCTCGCCACGGTCGGGAACCCGCTTCAGGACGTTGCGGCCGGTGACGTCTCCCTGACCGGCGACGCGCTGCTGGCCCTGCGCGAGGCCCAGCAGTTCAAGATGCGGGTCGGCACCGGGCGCTTCTCCAACTGCGACTGGGACGCGCTCGACCTGTCCGACCAGCAGTTGCTGATCAAGGCGGCGCTGAGCGGGGAGGTCTCCCTGGGCGAACACTCGGTGCTGCCGCTGAAGGTCGGGCCGTCGGTGGTGGGGGTGGTGCTGTTCGACGTGCCCTCGCGGGTACCGGCCGACCTGCACCTGCTGGAGATCTTCGCCTCGCAGGCGGCCGTGGCGATCGAGAACGTGCGGTTGTACTCGCTGGCGACCGTCGATGACCTGACCGGACTGAGCGTGAAGCGCTCGTGGATGCAGCGGGTGGTCGAGGCGCTCGGCGCGGCGTCGCGTCAGGGCACCGAGACCAGCGTGCTGGTGATCGACATCGACCATTTCAAGCGGGTGAACGACACCTACGGGCACCTGGCCGGCGACTGGGTGCTCGCCGCGCTGGGCCGGCTGCTGCTGGCCGAGGTGCGCGTCTCCGACGTGGCGGGGCGCTACGGCGGCGAGGAGATGGTGGTGCTGCTGCCGAACACCGGTGCCGCTGGGGCGCGGCTGCTGGCCGAGCGGCTGCTGCTGGCGGTGCGCGAACTGCACGTGCCGTGGTACGAGCAGTCGCTGAGCGTCACGGTGAGCATCGGCGCGGCCACGGTGCGCGGTGGGGGGGAGGTGGACCTGTCGGTGAGCGAGCCGGCGCTCGATCCGTCCGAGGAGGCGCTGACCCCGGCGAGCCGTCTGGTGCAGGTGGCCGATCAGGCCCTGTACCTGGCCAAGCACGGCGGGCGCGACCGGGTGGTGGCGGCCGGAGACGCCCCGCCCACCGGAACGGTGGGACCTGATCCGGAGCGGCGGTGAGCGGAGACCAGGCCCCTGCGGTGCCGGTGCCTGACCTGGACCTGGACGTCCTGCCGCTGCCGCTGGGGGCCCAGGCCACGCAGTTCGAGGACCTGCTCGAACTGATCGACGGGGTGGTCTGGCAGGCCGACCCGGTCACGCTGCTGACGGTGTACGTCGGGCCGAAGCTCACGAAGATGCTCGGCTACACCCGCCGGCAGTACCTCGAGGAACCGGCCTTCTGGGAATCGAAGGTGCATCCGGACGACCAGGCGCGCGCCATCGAGGAGACCAACCGGGCGCTGGAGGAGGGCCGGCCGTACCGGCTGGAGTACCGCTTCCTGACCGCCGCCGGTCACTACGTCTGGCTGCGCGACATCGTCACCCCGGTGCGCGAGAACGGGCACCTGGTGGCGCTCGGCGGGGTGATGATGGACGTCACCGAGCAGACCGAGGCGCAGGCGGCCCTGGAGAGCAGCGAGCAGCGCGCCCGGTCGAGCGAGAAGCTCGCCAGCCTCGGGCGGCTGACCGCCGGGCTGGCCCACGAGATCAACACCCCGCTGGCGGCCACCATGAATTACCTGCGGGTGGCGCAGTCGCTCGCCGGCGAGTACCAGGAGTCGATCGGCACGCCCGGCGTGACCGACGATGACCACCGCGAGATTGCGGCCGAACTGCTGGTGAACCTGACCGAGGCGCAGAAGACCGCCGGGCGCATCGGGGAGTTCATCCGGCAGATGCGCGGCCACACCCGCGACACGGTGAACGGCGTGACCGAGTTCGACCCGCAGCGCATGGCGCAGGACGCGCTCATCATGCTCGCGCACGAGGCCAGGGACGCGTCGGTGACCCTGGACCTCCAGCCGGCGCCGCAGAGGCTGGAACTGCGCGGCGAACCGGGACGATTCACGCAGGTGATCACCAACCTGGTGGTCAACGCCATTCACGCCTGTGATTCGAGAGTGGACGGCGGGGAGGTGCGGGTGTCGTTCACCGGCGAGGACCCGCTGCTGATGCACGTGCAGGACAACGGCAGCGGCATCGGGGCGGAGGTGCTCGCGCAGATCTTCGAGCCGATGTTCACCACCAAGGGTGTCGGCAAGGGGACCGGCCTGGGCCTGTCGATTATTCAGGACATCATGAAAGGTCAGTTCGGCGGGGAGATCACCGTGCAGACCACGCCCGGCGAGGGCAGCACCTTCACCGCCGCCTTTCCGAAACGCGTGAGGGAGGACGCTTCCGGGCGTTAGTCCTGGTGGGTCTTGCCCGGCAGCAGGCGCCAGCCGGTCACCAGGGCGCTGAAGACCACGCTCAGCGTCAGCGGCAGCAGGAACGCCAGCCGCAGCGAGGAGAGGTGCGCCAGCCCGGCGATCAGCACCGGGCCGAGCAGGAACCCGCCGTAGAACACCCCGGTCAGCAGCGGCAGCGCGGCGGGGGTCTCGTTCCTGCCGGCGGCGCTGAACAGCAGCGGCGCGAGCACCGAGAGGCCCAGGCCGCTGAGCGTGAAGCCGGCCACGCCGGTCGGGGACGTCTGCGCGAGCAGCAGCAGCAGGAACCCGAGGCTCATCACCAGCGCGGCCCAGCGCCCGAGGCGGGCGGCCCCGAAGCGGTGGGTGAGGCCGTCGCCGAGCAGCCGCCCGACGACCATCGCCACGGCGAACCCGGCGAACCCGAGCGAGGCCCCGCCGGGCGAGCTGCCCAGCGTCCCGCTGAGGTACACGGCCGACCAGTCGCCGACCGCGCCTTCGCACAGCGCCGCGCCGAACCCGAGGATCAGCAGCCCGGTGACCGGCCACGGCAGGCGCAGCCCGCGCAGGCGGACGCGCGGTTCGGCCTCGGCGGCCCAGCGGCCGGGCAGGCCGGGACCGAAGCCCAGGCCGAGCAGGACGCTGACGGCGGTGGCGGCCAGCAGGTGCCCGGCCGGCGACACCCCGAGGCTCAGGACCAGGCCGCCAATCAGGGCCCCGGCGAGCGTGCCGACGCTGTACGCGCCGTGCAGGCCGGACATCAGGGGGCGCTGGAGGTGCTCCTCGAGCCAGGCGGCGGTGGTGTTGAGCGTCAGGTCGCTGACGCTGAAGGCCGCGCCGAACAGCAGCAGCAGCAGCGCGGCCAGGGCGACGCTGCCGGCCGCCCCGAGGAGCGCCAGGGTGACGGCCATCACCAGCAGGCTGGCGACGGCCACCTTCCGCACGCCGAAGCGGTGGCCCAGCCACGGCACCAGCGGCAGCGTCAGGGTGTTGCCGGCGACCACCGCGAACAGCAGCCAGCCGAGGCCGGCGGCGTCGAGGTCGAACCGGCGCTGGATGGCCGGAATCTCGACCGCCCAGGAGGAGAGCAGCACGCCGTTGACCAGGAACAGCGCCCAGGTGGCGCGGTAGGCGGCGGGCAGCACGGCCGCGTGGCGCTGAGCGGGCACGGAGACGGAACCAGCGGCGGAGGTGGGAGGGGCGGTCGGGTCCGGCATGGTCTCAGGATGACAGAGAAGCGCTGATCACAGCAAGGTGGCGCGGTGGGCGGACGACGGCGGGTGCAGGCGTGCATGGGTGCGGCCGGGGGTGTGCGGCCGGGGGGCCTTGCCAGATGCTGTGAGTGGCGTGAGAATCAGCACATGACCGATCCAGTGAACGACGTCCTCTCGGTGGTGCGTGACCACTACGCCGACTTCCGTGGCCGCACCGGCCGCCGGGTGTATTGGTCGTACGCGCTCGCCACCGGGCTGATCTCGGTGGTGCTGCGGCTGCTGCTGTCGCTGGTGACCGGGCAGAGCCTGCTGCCCGGCGCACCGGAGCGGCCACTCGGAGACGACGTTTCGCTGCCGCTGGTGTTCGGCGTGGCATTGGTGGCGGTGCTCTTCAGCCTCGCGCTGCTGGTGCCAGGCCTCGCCGTGGGGGCGCGCCGGCTGCACGACACCGGCCGGAGCGGCTGGTTCCTGCTGCTGGGCCTGATTCCCCTGGTGGGTGGCCTGGTGCTGATTGTGCTGATGGTGGCAGAGAGTCAGCCGGATGCCAACCGCTGGGGACCGGGTCCTGTGGACGCGCCGCCACCGGCCTTTGACCGGATGAAGTCCTGAACGAAGAGAAACAGAGGCCCCGCGGGGCCTCTTCTGGTGTCAGGCGTTCGGCCGGGACCGGCCGGCCGGATTCAGCCGGTAGGCGGGCGTCGTCTCTGGCAGCACGGTGGATCCGGCGGGGAGGGGCGGCGGACCGGCGGGCCTGATCCGGGCGCTGAGCAGGGTGCAGGCCGGGCCGGCCGCGGTGAGACCCTGGTCCTGCGCGGGCAGGCGGGCGGCCCGCATCAGGTGGTGCATGAGCAGGAAGGTCTTTCCAGGGCCGCTCAGGCCGGACATCAGGCCGCCGTGGCGCTCCCCCAGCGCCTCCAGGTCCCGTACTTCCCGGTCAGACACGTCTCGGTCACGTCTTTCTGTGTCCTCCCGGACGACGTCGTCCCAGGGGCCCGGGTGGGGTGCGTCCTGAATCGCCTGCTTGACGTCCAGGGCGGGCCGTGAGAACAGGCGGCGCAGCAGCAGCAGGGTGGACAGTGGAGGTCCGGTCAGGTCCGGTTCCTGGGGTCGGGCGAGGGTCTGACCGGGTTCCCGCAGCAGGGGTGTCGGTGGCGCTGCGGCCAGGTCCGGGTCCTGCATTCGGGCGAGGGTCTTGCCGGGTCCCCGCCGGTGGACGATCAGGCGAGCAGCGTCCTCACCTTGAGAGACGGCTGTGCCGGGAGAGACGTCCGCTTCGTTCAGGGCTTCGGCTGCCCGGTTCAGGGCCTCGGTGCCAGGGACCAGACCGGCCCGCCGCAGTCGCCGTTCGAGCGCGGCGGTCAGGGCATGGCCGCGCAGCCGTCGGGCGGAGGGGGTCTTGCGCAGCGACTGCCAGTCGCGCACGGCGTGGGCCGCGGCGAGCAGTTCGAGCGACAGGGTCACGGTGACGGGCGTGCCGCTGCTCGACAGGGCGGTCCTGAGGCGGGCGGCCTGTTCTTTGTGGGGACGGGGCATGGTCCTCCTGGTGCTGGCCGGGATGTGTCTGCTTCCTGGGAGCCCGCGTTGCCCTGTGGGACACACCTGCCAGGCAGGCGAGAGCACGGTCTGTGTACAGCGTCGTGGCCGGCCTTGACCGTGGGAATGTCCCTGCGGGCGGTGGGTGGACGGCGACCTGAGGCCGAGTGTAGCAGAGCTGTTCCCACAGGCGTGGGCGGTGGCCGGAGGCGGTGCTGTTCGCTTCCGGCGGCCGGTGGCGGTTCACCTGGCGCTGGTGGTCTAGGGTCGATGCCCACCGGAGGTGGGCGGGCAGGCCGTTCACGGCATTCACCTGCGGACGATTCCCACGGAGGTGGGAGGCCCCGTGCAGGGTGGGGCCGACCGGCGGTGTTCCAGTGTTCGGGTCGATGCCCACCTGCGGTGGTCGCTGCGGCCTGCCGGTCCGGATTCGACTGTACCACACGCATTCGGGGCGGCGGCAGGGAAGGCGGGGCCGCCGGGGCCGCCCGCCGCACCCGCGCCTGACCGTTCGCCCGGGCGCGTCCCGGGCCGCTTGACACCCGGCCGTCTTCAGGTACACTCGGAGGCGTACGAACATCCGGTAAGGAACAGTGAGGGAAAAATACAGGTGAGCGGCGAATCGGCCGACTCTGGAGGGCGCGTTGTGTCATACGATCTGAGCAAGGAACGCTGGATTCCCACCCGTGAAGGGCTGCTGACCCTGAGTGAAGCGCTGGACCCGGCGGCGGACCACGCGGCGCTGATGTGTGGGTCGGTGCTGGCGGACGTGGCGCTGCTGCGGCTGCTGACGCTGCTGAAAGCCCGGGCCGGCGACGACGTGGCCGGGTATCTCGAACAGCACCGGGCGGGCTTTCAGGTGCACGGCGAGCGCCCGTTCATGCAGGTGCCGCCGGAACTTACCGAGGCGCTGCCGCCCTCGCCGGTGCACGCCCTGGACCTGCGGCAGGCGACCGGGCGCGACAGCATGCTGCTCAGCCACGTGCAGGACGCTGCGCCGGTGCCGCGTGAGGTGACGCGGGTGGTGCTCGACCTGCTGGTGTTTCAGATGTTCGCCCCGAGCCGCGGCATCACCCGCTTCAACCCCAGCAAGGACGCGCCGCTCGCCCGCAGCGTGTCGTTCCACGCGCACGGCGAGACGCTCGCCGAGACGCTCGACCTGAACCGCCCGGAGGGGCCGCTGTCCGCGCCGTCCTGGGAGCAGGCGCCCGACTGGACCCTGTGGACCAAGGGCAAGCTCAAGGACGGCACTGACAAGGCGGTCCCCGTGGACGTCACGCGGTCGCTGGCGTGGCCGTGGCGCAGCGTGACGCTCGAACCCGGCGCAGCGGACGTGAACGGGGAGCAGCGGGTGAGCTGGTTTCGCTGGGCGAGCGGTCCCGCGCCGCTGGTCGATACAGGGCAGGTGGGCAGTGACCAGCACGTGATGCAGGAGTTCATTCCCGAGGAGAACCGCAAGAAGCGGGGCGACAAGGTGTACGACGTGCTGCGCAACCCTGCGACCCGTGAGGTGTACGCCGCGCTGGTCTACGCGCTGCGGCGCACGCTGGAACTCGACCCGCTCGCGCCGCTGAGTTTCCGCCGGGCCCTGACGCAGGGCGCGGTGCGGATGGAGGTGACGGCGCTCAGCACCCGCACCGGTCAGCCGGTGGTGAACACGCTGTGCTCGGCGTCGCTGCCGTGCCCGGTGGTGGACGACGCCCTGGAGATCCTGACGCAGGCGGCGGACGGCCTGGTGGTGCTGCGCCTGGCGCTGATGGCGGGCCTGCGCAAGTCGGGCGACGCCTCGTTCCGGGCCGTCGACGAAGGCAGCGCCGCGCACGTCTACTGGGAGGCGCTCTGGCCGGCGCTGGGAGCCGCGCTGGAAGGCACGCCGCTGGACAGCCCGGCGGCGGCGGTGGTGGCCGAAGCGGTGGACCCGGACGCCGAGCCGGTCCTGGTCGAAGCGGGGCCGCTGTCGGAGATGATGCTGCCGCCGGACGTGGGCGTGCCGGCGGAGATGCTGGCCCTCGGGGCGTTCGCGGCGGAAGTCTGGACCGCGCAGATGCAGGCGGCGGTGTCGGTCCTGGGTCCGGGGCATCCCGGCGCGGCGCTGACCCGCTGGTATCTGACGCACCCGGCCGAGGCGAAGTCGGCCGCGCCCGCCGCGCAGCCGGACGACGCGGACGCGGAGGAAGGCGCGGCGTGAGTGTGCCCTCCGTGCCGGTGCTGTCGCCGGTTCCGCAGGACAACGCCGAGCGGGACGCGCAGTTCGTCACCGACCTGCTGAAGGTCAGCCGGCGCTCGCTGCGGGGCGTGTCGCTCGACCGCCCGCCGTCCAGGGTGCTGGCGGTGAAGCTGCGCCTGATCGGTGACGCGCTCGCCGGGGAGCGGCAGGCGCGGCTGACCCTGATCCTGGTGCGGGAAGTGCACGCTCGCCACGACCCGGGCGTGCACTTCATCACCGCCCTGAGCGCCCTGACGCGCGCCGAGGAGACCGCGCGCAACCGCGCCCACCTCGACCGGCTGCTGCTCGCGCAGCGCGTCCAGGTGCAGGACGCGGCCGTGAACGCCGCCTCACTGCTTCAGCGCGCGGACCTGGGCTTCGATTACCTGGGGTTCTACCGTGACCTGCGGTACTTCACCTCGAAGACCGCCGCCGCCTGGGCGACGCTCGACGCCGATGCCGCCCGGCGCGGCCGGGGGCCGGCCCCGCCCGGCTGAGGAGGCCGCGCCGGGGGCAGTTCAGTGCCCGGTTCAGTCCAGTTCAGCCGTCGTTCGTTCGTCGCCGTTCATTCATCCCACCACCAGGAGTAGCCCATGACCAAGAAGCCCGAAAAGACTGCCGCGCAGGACGTTGCCGAAGGAGCCCCGCGCCGGGCCAAGGCCCGCACCATGCTGCCCGACCATGTGCGGGCGGCGCGTGACCACGGCAAGGGCGTGTCGCTGGAAGTGCACGTGATCCAGACGCTGCCGCCGAGCCGGGTGAACCGCGGCAAGGACGGCCAGCCGAAGACGGCGACGATGGGCGGGGTGCCGCGCGCCCGGCTGAGCAGCCAGAGCCAGAAGTTCCGTCAGCGCAACACGGTCACCACGCCGCGCACCCGCATTCCGCACGTGGCGGTGCTGCGTCACCTGGTCGCGCTGGGCGGCGGCGACGTGCACGACCAGGACCTCCAGGGACTGGTGATGGACCTGATGGAGTCGCGCTACGGCCCGTACGAGAACGGGATGCTGAAGGTGGCGACGTACCTCAGCCAGGAGGAGAGCGCCCAGTTCGCGCGGCTGGCGCACGCCCGCCTCGGCGAGTTGCAGGACCTGCGCACGGCGAGCGTGGTGAACGCCAAGGACAAGGCGGCGGCCGCCACCTACAAGGACGCGCTCGAGGAGGTGCTGAACGGCTACCGCCCCGGCATGTCCGATGACGTGTCGCTGTACGGGCGCTTCATGGCGGACCTGCCCGAGGAGCGCGTGACGGCGGCGACCAGCTACGGCCACGGCCTGAGCGTGGGGCGTGACAACACCGCGCAGGACTTCTTCTCGGCGGTCGACAGCGAGACGGGCGAGTCGATGCACATCGGCGACATCGGCCTGAACGCCCCGACCTTCTACCGCTTCGCCATGCTCGACCTGCGGCAGTTGCAGCGCAACCTGGCGCGGGCGGACATCCTGGCGACGGTGCGCGAGTGGGTGCACGGCTTCATGTCGGCCGTGCCGCTGTCCGGCGGGCACGGCGCGTACGCCAACACCCTGCCCGAGCACGTGATGCTGGTGCTGCGCGTCGGTGGGCAGGCGATCACGCTGGGCAACGCCTTCACGGTGGCGGCGTACCCGTCGGGTGAGGAGACGCTGCTCGCCGCGGCGGTGCGCAAGCTGCACGCGCAGCACCACTTCAACCGCCGGGCGTTCGCCGGGAACGGCCAGGAGCAGGTGGCGGTGGTGAGCGCCCTGTACCCGGCGGCGGCGGACGGCTACCTGGGCAGCCCGGAGCGTCCGGCGGTGGGTGCGGAGAGCATCGACGCGGCCCTGGACCTCCTGCTCGACGACGCGGCCGACCTGTACCTGCCGCTGGAGTCCTGAGGTGCCGGGCTTCGCCAGGCGGACCGTCCGCCTGCGGCGCGGGGAGGGGGCGGCGTCCCCCTCGGCGGAGGTCAGGGCCCCCGAGGGGGACGCCGCCCCGAGGGCCGCGCTGCCCTTGGCGCTGGTCGGGCCGATGATGGCGTTCGGGTCCGGCACGCACGAGCGTTCGCGGCCGACCAGCCTGTGGCCGAGCAAGTCGGCCGTCACCGGGCTGATCGGCGCGGCCCTCGGGCGCGACTACCAGGACGACATGCAGGACCTGTACCGGCTGCGGGTGCATGTGCGCATCGACGCGCCGGGCGTGGTCGGGCGCGACCTCCAGACGGTGCGCGGCGCGATGCGCGCCAACGGCACGGTCAACGAGGACACGCTGCTGGTCGACCGTGAGCACCTGTTCGACGCGGCCTTCCTGGTGGTCATCGACGGCGACCCGGTGTTGATCGGTCAGATCAGCGAGGCGCTGAAGAACCCCTGCTTCCCGCTGTGCCTGGGGCTCAAGTCGTGCCCGGCGCAGCGCCCGGTGTGGATGCAGGACCCGGACGGCCGGGGAGCGGCGCAGCTGCTCTCCGAACTGCCGGACCTGACCCTGCGCGGCGGGCTGAAGCTCACCTACCGCGAGACCCTGCGCGGCCGCATGGTCCGGCACGACCAGCCGCTGCCGGGCCGGCAGTTCACCTCCAGGACGCTGAGCATGCAGCGGGTGCAGGTCCCGGCGGGGGCGGTGCCGGACTTCCTGCTGGAAGCGGCGCAGGACCTGGATGTGCCGGACCTGGACGCCTCCCAGGGCGGCCTGTGGGGGGTGGGCGGATGACGCTGATCCTGCGGGCCGAGTTCCGGCGCGGCATGGGCGACGACGCCCGCCGGGCGCACGACGTGATCTTCGGGGCGCTCCACAATCCGGCGAGCCGCACCCTGTTTCACCGGCACGACGAAGAGGGCTGTCAGTTCACCGTCGTCACCGACGACCACGAGATCAACGCGGCCGGCTGGGGGGCGCGGGTCAAGCGGGTCAGCACGCACGCCTTCGCGCCGGTCGCCGAGGCGGGCGAGCAGCGCACCTTCACGGTGCGGCTGTCGCCGGTGCGGCGCAACCACGGCAAGATCAGCAGCGTGCTGCACGGTGAGGACCTCGACGGCTTCCTCGACCGCCTCAGCCTCCGGGCGGGCTTCTCGGTGCTGGAGTACGTGATGGAGGAAGAAGAGCCCTGCCGGATTTCCAGGCGGCAGGAACCGCAGCCGAGCGGGCTGTTCCAGGGCCTGCTCCAGGTCCAGGACCCGGCGCTGTTCGTGGACGCCCTGAAGATCGGCATCGGCCGGACCCGCACCTTCGGCTTCGGCCTGCTGATGACCGAACGCGCGAGCTAGGTGAGCAGGACAAGGAGAACGCCCCGCAGCAGCTGCGGGGCGTTCTCCTGTGGGGTCACTCAGAAGTCTCTGGGGGCGACCGGGCGCAGCGCTTCTTTCAGGGCCTCTTCCTGAAGGCGCTGTTCCTGCTGCCAGCGGAGATCTGCGGCGTCCAGGGCCGCCTGAAACAGGTGCGCCACCTCGGCGTCCAGTGGACCGCCGCCTGCGCCGCTGTTCAGGTCGCCCTGCAGTTGCAGCAGCCGGGTGCGGGCGGTGAGCAGCCGCTCTCCGACGGCGCGGCTTTCCGGGGTGCAGTCCACGCGGGCCAGCATTCGCCCGAGCTGCAGGGCACGCGTCAGCGGCACGTGCTGGCTGGGCCGGGCCGGAACAGGCACGGGGACCGGTTCAGGGATCAGTTTGGGGACAGCCTCGGACCCAGGTACGCTCACCGGGACTGCTGCGCTCGCCTCCAGCACCTGTGGTTCGGGCCCTTCCGGGTCCTTGCGGCCCAGCATCGAGGTCAGGGTCCGCTGCCAGCGCGCCTCGGCCTGGCGATCGGTGGGCCGCAGGCGGCCTAAGTTCATCATCCCGAAAAACAGGCTGAACAGCACCGGGGCGTCCACCACCGGGAGGCCCAGCAGTCCCTGGTGGATGATCTCGGCGCCCCCCGCCAGGCCGGCGGCCAGCAGGACGCTGCCGAGGACGCCGGTGCGGATCTGCGGCCAGCGGCCCTGAAGCTGCACGTGATGCTCGGGCGGCCACCACTGCCGGGCGGGGACGTTCAGGCGCGTCCGGAACCCGGCGGCGTCCAGGAACTCGGTGCCGAGCAGCGCGTGCGACTCGGGGAAGACGTTCTGACCGCCCGTGCCGGTGAGCGTGCCGACCAGGCCGAGCGGCGCGGCGATCAGGTCGTCCTCGGGCGTCCTCGAGAGGCTGCTCAGGCCGATGTGGCCGGGAACGAGCGCGTACAGCCGGTACTTCCCGCTCACCGGGTCCTGGTCGGCGACGGCGACCACCCGCAGGCTGTGGGTGTCGTGTGCCGCGGGCGTCAGGTGGCCGACCCAGAGCGTGGCGTCCTGGCGCAGTTTCCTGCCGATCACCGGGTGGGCCGCCAGGAGGTGCTCGATGATCGCCCGGCCCTGGCGCACGTCGGCACTCAGCAGGGCGGCCGGGCCGGCGTGCACGTCCAGCAGCGCGGGGGTCCGGCTGGGCTTTTCGGTGGGCAGGCGCGTCAGCAGGCGGGTGCGGGGCATCTGCTGTGCAGTCTACCCGGAAGTGGGAGAGAGGGACCGCGCCGACCCGGGGCAGTCGTCGTCAGTCGTCGTCGCTGGGCATCTCCCAGTGCAGGACCTTCAGGCCGGTCACGGTGGCGGCGACGTGCTCGGAAGCGCAGAAGTCACCGTCCTTCGCCTGCCCGGTCAGGTGCTCGACGTTGCTGGCGGCCAGCACCTCTATGGCCGTCTCATCCTCGGGCGTGAGGTCGTCTTCGTTCTCCACCGGAACCTCCAGGGTGATTTCGAGGTCTACGAGCACGCGCACTTGTCTGGTGATCAGCATGGACACCCAGGGGCGTGACGTGCGGCGCCGGGAAGCGCCGCACGTCACGGTCAGGAAGAGTGCACCGGCGGTCGTCCGCTGTCCCTGCACCCCTGGCCTCCCGCTAGACTGGACGGATGACGATTCCAGGAACAGGTCAGGCGCCCGTGTTCAGGGCGGTGCAGGAACTGCTGTCGCTGGACGCCCGGCTGCTCACGGCAGGTCTGGGGCGGCCCGCCACACCGCAGGAGACCCGGCCGCTGCGGCAGCTGCTCGGGCAGCTGAGCAGGCGGGCGGAACATCAGGAGGTGGCCACGCAGGTGCTGGCGTCGTTCACGCGGCACTGGAGCGCCAGTGACACGGACGTGGCGCGGCTCGGGCAGTACCTGCGCGGTCTGGGGCTGCTGTCCCCGGCCTGGACGGCGCTGAACGTCTCCCCGGAGCAGGCGGCGCGGATTCCCGACAGCGAGTTCTACTGCTATGACCACCTCGGTGCCGGGCGCGTCACCACCGAAGTGATGGTCAGCGGTCGCCTCGAGGTCCGGCCGGGCCACGCTCCGTGTCCGTACTGGAGCGCCGAGAACACCCTCGGCCGGGCGTTCGCCGACGGGCACTGCTCGCTGCTGGGCGTTTCGGACCACGACCGGGACGACCGGGAAGGCGGCGCGGAGCACAGCACCGGGCGGCTGCTGTGGGACCAGGTGCGTGTCTGCCCGCCGGTGCTGCAGCAGGTCCCGGCGTCCGCCGGCCAGCAGGGGCCGATGCGGTCGCCGGAGGCGTTCGTGCGCCGGTTCATCGCCGCGGAGTACCGGGTGTGGCGGGCGTGTTACAGGGTGCGCAGCACGCCGCGCTTCGAGGCGATCAGGCGCGGGCTGGCAGCGGCGTTCTACGCTTTCGAGGCGACGGTGGCGATCGACCGGCCCACGTTGCCGGACGCCGCGTGGTTCGCGGGGGCGGCGAAAGAGGACCTGGCCCTGACCGTGCCCCGGCCGCTGCTGCGGCTGGAGGCTCTGAACCTCGGCGGCCGGCTGATCTTCGCGGCGGACACCGGATCGACCGACCCCGGTACGTACGTCGGCGGTTCGCCTGTCTTCGAGCGGCTGCTGATCGAAGGCGAGGCAGGGTCAGAGCGCGTCGTGGCCGTCTACCGCCTGGACCCGGAGGGCGAGTGGGCCCACCGGCAGGGTGAGGTCTTCACGCTGCCGTTTCCGGAAGCGCTCGAAGCGACCGGGTGGGAAGTGGGCGTGCTGGACACCGACGGCTGAAGCTGGCGGTTCTTGCGGGCGGGCTGCTCCGGCCGCCCGGCCAGAGGAGGCGTTCCCACGGCGGTGGGCGTGGCCGGAACACCAGCCCTGCACCGGCGACCTGGATCGGGACATTCCCACGGAAGTGGGCGGTCAGAACCAGCAGAGGGACCGGGTCGAAGCATTCCCACCGGGGTGGGTAAGGAGCCGGCCGGGCTGGTGGGCTGCGCCGGCGTCCCGGACCTGGGTGAAGAGGCCCTCGAACGCACTCGGGGTCTCCACAGACGTCCGCGCCGCTGTTTACATGATGCCGCTGGCGGCGCTGGCGGCGTACTCCTGCGCCCACTGCGTGGGGGTCAGGCAGGGTCCGGACTTCAGCGGCCGTCCGGGAGCGACCTGCACCGTGTGGCCTTTCTGGTCGGTCAGGCGGTGTGGTCCGGTGGCCTGGCCGAACAGCACGTGCTGATTCGTGTCGGACAGGGTGTACAGGCAGGTGGCCTGTCCACGGGCCTGGGCCCGCATGGCGCTCGCCAGGTCTTCCGTGCCCATGTCGAACATGCCGATCAGCACGCTGGGCACGAACACCACCGCGGCGATGGCGATGCTGGCGCCGAACAGGTGGTCCAGACGAAGGGCGAACCTGGTTTTCAGGGCGTCCAGGCGCTGGTGCAGGCCACTGCCGGGTGACTGGACCTCGCCCGCCCGGCCGACCAGCACCCCCGGCACGGTGCACAGGCAGGCCAGCAGGGCCCACGGCAGGAATGCCCAGGTGGAGAGGCGCAGCAGGTGTCCGGACGTCAGGGCGCTCTCCAGGGTGCCGGCCACGCTGGCCGTCATCACCGAGAAGTACAGGGCGTTGCGGCGAACGGCGGCCAGCCGGTCCCCCAGGTGCCGCAGCAGCGACGACACGCGCAGGGGCGGGTCGGCCGGCCAGGTGCGGGCGCTGGTGAGCAGCGTGTGCACGCCGGTCAGGCCGGTGAGGGTCAGCAGCAGCAGCGTGATCACCTGTGTCATGCGGGCGATCCCACTGCCGACCAGGGCCACGCCGGCGGGCTGGCCGAGCAGCAGGCCCGGCAGGGCGGCGACCACGGTCAGGCCGAGGGCCCAGATCAGCTCCCGGCGGCGGCCGCTCCTGAACACACGGGTGCTCGCAGACACCAGCAGGACGATGGCGACGGCAGGAAGGACCAGCGTCTCGGCCCGGTCCGGGGCGCAGCCCTCCAGGACGCTCCCGAGTGAAGTCGCGTGCCAGCCGTCTGTGCAGGTGTCGATGTACCAGGGCGCGCTCACGCGGGGACTCCAGGGCAGGGCGCTGAGCATCGGTCGTTGTTCAGGCGGGTCATCGGCATGGGGTCAGCGTACCGCAGCCGCCCCCCAGGCGTGCATGAGGGGCGGCTGCTGCCGGTCCGGTGTCCTTCAGCGCGGTGCGCGCGTCCTGACCTTGCGCCCCCAGGTGCGCAGCATCCACAGGCCCTGGGCGGCGCGGGACAGCACCTGCGCCGGGGCGAAGCCGTCCACCCGGCGGCCCAGGACCGGCGACCCGGAGCGGGTGTACGCCGCTCGGCCCTCACCCGGCAGGTGGAGGAGGCACTGCCAGGTGCCGTTCACCTCGCCGACCGCCTGGATCACGCCGACCTTCTGCAGGCCCCAGCCGTTGACCAGCAGCACCGCCCGGCCGACGGCCGCGCCGGCCGGCCACCGGCGGGCCGGGCGTGAGGCGGCGAACGCGCGGGTCTCCGGGACTTCAGGGGCGGGCACGTCCGCCGCTTCCCCTTCGGCCAGCACCCGGACCGGGTCCAGGAAATCCATCCTGGCATTCGGGAAGAACCGCCCCTGTTCGTCGTACGGAATCGGCCGCGCATGGCCGGGGACGCGGACCGAATACACGGTGCGCCCCTGGCGCTGCCGGACGTCGCTGACCATGCCGATCACCGGGTCGCTCCAGAGGCTGTCCATCAGCACCCGCGCACCGACCACCGCGCCGGCAGGCCAGGCGTGCGGGTCCGGAACCCGCGCGGGGAGGGAGAAGGCATCGGCGTCCGTTCTGGAGCGTTTCCTGTGCAGGTCGACCGTTCCGATCCACATGGTGGTGGGGTGCTGCATCGCGGCCGGAATGTCGATCCTGTGACTGGCCGTGCCCTGCGCCTTGTCGGTCATGCACCGAGTATACCGGCCCTGCACAGAGGCGCGGTCTGAGGGCGGTTTCCACGGGTGTCTTTCCCACGGGGGTGGGCGAAACGTCGATCCTTCTGGCAACCACTATGCTTACGACGGACCATGCCCACGGGTGTGGGAAGAGTGTTGCGGCGTTCACACGGGTCGGCTGTGATGCTGGTGCTGGTGCTGATGCATTCCCACGGGCGTGGGTGTGGTGCACCGTCTCTATAGAGCGCTTCCGCCAGCGCCGGGACATCCCCACGGGTGTGGGCGTGGCAACACGACGCTGCCTGATGCAGTATCGCGAACGGGTTATCCCCACGGGGGTGGGTGCGCTGACAGTGACGCGGGTACGGCGGACGAACGAGTGGGTTTATCCCCACGGGCGTGGGCGGAATGTAGGGCCGTGCGCTTCACAGCTCCGCCGTACTGGTTTATCCCCACGGGCGTGGGCGGGATTCTCCCTTCTGGGCGCATGCACACGGCTCCTATGGTTCATCCCCATGGACGTGGGCGGGATTCCATTGTGGCTGTCTCCTGGACTCTGCTGCTCGCTTCATCCCCACGGGCGTGGGAGAGGTGGCGTCGCTGGTGAAGTTCCTGCTGCGAGTGGCAGTTGATTCCCACGGGCGTGGGCGGAAGAAGTGAGTTAAAAACCACTGCCGGTTGCTAATCGGTTCATCCCCACGGGCGTGGGCGCGTGACTTGAGCACAACAGCATGCTGTTGTGCTCAGGGACTTCAACGTCTGGACTGTCATGCACCGCGCCGCCGTCGGCCGTGATGCCCTGAAGTGTATCAGCCCTGCTCCTGGCGTGCTGGAGACTGAGCGGTGGGTGGCGTGTCCGAAAGGTACGCCATCTGGCCGAAGCGGGCAGGTCCGGAAGCGCCTATACTGTTCCTCGGTTCCCTGATTGCGGATAGCTCAGCGGCAGAGCGCTCGACTGTTAATCGATAGGTCCAAGGTTCGATCCCTTGTCCGCGAGCCAACGAAAAAACCCCCTCTCGAAGGGGGTTTTTCTGTGGGACTCCGGGGAGAGGCAGTGGACTTCTGCTCCTCCCTCAGCCATCTGGCGGATGTGCAATCCATGTTTCCCCCCTAGACTGTCCCCATCACCGTCCGGCCAGTCTCCACTCGAGGAGACGACCTGTGACGCGCCCCTGGAGACGACGACTGATGTTCACTGCCAAGATCGCCGAGAGAACCACGCCCCGCCTGAACAGGCAGGACAAACGTGTGACCACGGTGACCGTGACCGTCATTCGCCGGCGCTGAAGAAGCGCCCTCCAGCAGCACCCCGCCCTCTTAACTCAGATGGTCAGAGTACCCGGCTTTTAACCGGTGAGTCCCCGGTTCGATGCCGGGAGGGGGCACCACACGCACCCGTCTTCCAATGGTCAGGAAACCCGTCTGATGCGCGGGGAATAGCGGTTCGAGTCCGCTCGGTTGCACCACGCGCCCGTAGCTCAGTTGGTCAGAGCAGCCGATTCTTAATCGGCGGGTCCCTGGTTCAAGTCCAGGTGGGCGCACCATCCAGAAGAGGGGAATCATCCTCTTCTTTCGTCTCCTTGGCTCAACTGGACAGAGCAGCCAGCTTCTAACTGGCAGGTTGCCGGTTCAACTCCGGCAGGAGACTCCATCCGCCCTCTTGGCTCAGCGGAAGAGCAACCGATTTGTAATCGGTAGGTCGGGGGTTCGAATCCCTCAGAGGGCTCCAGCACGCTTCCTTAGCTCAGCGGTAGAGTGGCCGCCCTACAAGCGGATCGTCGCAAGTTCAATCCTTGCAGGGAGCACCACAGCAAGAGACAGCGCCCGGCCTATACGGCCGGGCGCTGTCTTGCAGGCCGAGGGGGAGGTGCGCCGCTTCTTCACTGTTCGGCCGTTCCTGGAGCACCGGCCGGGCGGCTGCACCCGCGGGCACCTTCGTTCTGTTCTGGGCGAAAGAGAGGGGGTTTTTCTGCTACTGGAGGGTGCTGCATATTATAATGCACAGCGAACCGGGCCGAGGCGGAGCAGCGCTGAGCAGCCACGGTCAGGAGACCCGCATGTCCACGATCCCGCTGACCTTCCAGGAACTGTATACCGAACTCACCCGTCAGGACCTGCAAGGCTAGGCCCAGTGGCTGGCCCTGCAGGCCCGGGCGCTGGAGGCCGCCTGCACCGGGCTGGAACTGTGCAGCGACGGGGAGGAGAGCGAGAACCCGGAGGTGATCTCCCGGCTGCGCCTGTTCCTGCCGGACGGGGAGGTGAACGACGTCAGCGCCCTGTCGGAAGAGGAGGAGGCCGAGCGGCTGTACGAGGTCAGCCGCACCCTCGGGCTGGAGACGGCCGGGAACCTGCTGCATCTGATGCAGGCTACGGGCCCGGGCGGTTCAGGTCCGGAGGTCCTGTCGCACCGGACGGCGGACGGGTACTGGTTCAGCCTGGCGGACCTCGACCGGCTGGCGACGCGCCCCCGCCGGTTGATCGGTCTGTCTCCGAACTCGGCCGCGGCCCTGTGGACCCATGACCTCAGGCTTCTGCTCACCGACCACCGCCGGAGGGCCGTGGCGGAGCGTCTGCTGAAGTTCATGAACCTGTACGGCGACCAGGCCGTGGCGCTGATCCTCCGGCTGAAGAGCGTCCACCTGGCGGAGCGCGACAGCCTGGCGCTGCGGGGAAGAAGCGGCACGAAGGTGTACCACGCCGGGGACCGGGAATTCGAGGCGTTCCGTGAACAGATCGGCACGCTCTCGCCCGGGACCCTGCCCTCCAGCAGGGACGCCGTCACCGAGCGGGACGCGCAGGGGGAGTCGCTGGTGTTTTACCGCCATCAGCTCGGGGCGACGTCCCTGAAGCCGTTCGTGCGGGTGTACTGGATTCACGGCAACCCGGACGGTGCGTCGACGGAGAACGGTGCCGTGGACGACGTGGCCGTGGCCGGGTCTGATGGGGCGGTGCCGGTGTGGGCCCACTGGCCGGACCATCTGCTGAGTTGAGTGCGCGGTAGAGAATACCGTCAGAACACCGGTGGTATACCCGAGTCAACCGGGTGCGCCGGAGCATCACCGCGCCGGTCCTGCCCTGTCCTGCCGTCACCGACCCTGCGCCCTGAACTCCTGGAGGACCACCGTGAAGACCCTGCCCCTGCTCGCCCTGCTGACCCTCACCCTCGCCGCCTGCTCTCAGGCGAGCACGCCCACCGCTGTCGGTACGGGCGACGTCGTGGCCGTGACCCATCCGTCCGGCATCTACGCCAATACCCAGGCGGCCAACGACGCCTTCGTGCTGGCCGACCTGAACCGCCTCGGCACCCTGGCGATCGCCCCGCTGGCGTACCTGAACGTGCTGCCGGTGCCTGGCAGCACCGACTCGGTCCGGGCGTACGTCAAGACCTCGTTCGCGAGTCCCGTCACCACCAGCGTCAGCTGGGGCGACGGCACGGCGACCACGGCCGTCGCCACGCCCACCGTCAGCCGCATCGAGACGCACGACCACGCCTACGCCGTGTTCGGCACCTACACCGTCACCCTCACCAGCCGGGACGGTGCCGGCGTGGTCATCGACACCCGGACGTTCACCGTGCAGGCCGGCAAGGTTCCGGTGGCCAGCGACACCGTCATCACCTTCGACGCGCCCCCGGTGGCCGCCAACTCGCGGGCGGACTACGCCGTGTACTCCGAGGCCGGCTTCAGCTTCCAGCGGCCGAACTACACCGTGTCGCGGTTCGGTGTGCCGTTCAACGGTTTCAATGTCGGGAGCAGCACCGGCCTGTACATGTTCTTCTCCAGCGCCACGGATTTCATGACGCCCGACGACGGCAAGCCGTTCGCGCTGAAGTCCCTCGACGTCCGCGACATCGTCGTCGACTCGATCAGCAACGTCCGCATCACCGGACATAAGACCGACGGCAGCACCGTCACGCTCACCACCAACGAAGTGGCGAACGCGGCCGTCACCGTGACGTTCGACGGCAGCTGGCAGAACCTGCTCAGCGTCGATTTCCAGTCCGCCGGCGGGCGCAACGAATCGTACTTCGACAACGTCACCGTTCGCCGCTGACCGGCGTCTCCCGCTGACCGCGCGTCCATCCGGTCCCTACGGGGGCCTCTACCGCAGGACACAGAACGGGGCCCCCTGAGGAGGCCCCGTTCACGCTGGACCGGGCAGGTGGCCTGTCGGTCCTGACGGCGGGTACAGCGGCTGAGCCCCGGAGCGAGCAGCAGTGCGCCTGCAGTGTCCCTGCTTATTCGTCGTCCCCGTGCCTTCCGAACAGAAGGTTCGCCAGCGTTTCGGATGAGATCGCCTGCCCGGCCGCCGCTTCCGCACGGGAGCGGGCCAGTTCGGAGGGGCCGAGGTCCGCGTCGCCTGGAAGAGCGTCCCAGGGCACTTCCGAGAACTGCAGCGTTCCGGCCGGGACGGCGGCCATCAGCGCGGTGAGGGTGCGGGCCGTCTCCGGCATGGTGTTCATGAACAGCCGGTAGCCGACCAGCGGGGCGCCCGAGAACGCGCAGGTGCGCACTTCACGCAGAGAACACCCGGTCAGGCGGGCGACGTCCAGACAGGAACGGGCGTCCAGCAGTTCAGACACCGACACCAGGATCACCGACATGTCAGCGACTGCGGCGGCGCACGGCCGGCACCGGGCGGTCCTGTGCGGTCCTGGGCAGCCCGGCCCGCGCGAGCAGCAGGAACCCCGGTGCGCACAGCCGCACCGGGCCGAGACCGAACGCGCCGAGGGGCGTGAAGACGGCGTTGTCCTCAGCGCCGCCCGGTGCCCGCTCGACGTACCCTTCTCTCAGCAGCAGCAGCGCGGTGCCGGCCACCAGCAGGTCGTCCTCGTGCAGATTCTTCAGTCGCCGCAGTTCGCCCCGCTGACCGACCAGGGCGGCCTGCCCCTGACTGGAAGCCAGCACCACGCGCAGGGCCTCGAGCCGGTCGGCCAGGGTCCAGTGCCGTCCCCTCACCCGCTGTATCGTCCGCATGGCGTGACCGGTCGCGGCGGCGGGGGAGGGGGACGAACCGGGCCGGGTCATGCCACGTAGCATCTCAGGTGTGACTGGCCGCGCCAAGCGAAAACCGCACATCCGGACTGGGCTGGCCGCCGCGCAGGAAGCGGAAGGGGTGTTCCCACGGGTGTGGGAGAGACGAAACATGACCTACAGGCACACGAGGCTCGGCGGCCCATCCCCACGGGTGTGGGAGAGACCTGTCCTGGGGAGGCCGGACTGCTGCTTCCCACAGGGTGGGACCGGGGCAGGCTGCTCCCCTCCAGCGAAGCCCGAACGATCGGCGGTCCATTCCCACGGGTGTGGGAGAGACGCGGCATCCTGGACGTATCCTGCTCCACGCGCTGGTGCCGGTGCATTCCCACGGGTATGGGCTTGTTCAGCTTGACACGCTGGTGGGCCCGGGTCGCTGTGGTTGGGAAGCGCGGGTCAGCTTGCGGCGCAGCAGCCCAGCCTGCTACGATCAGGTCACGCAGGGACGCGGCCGCTCTCCGAATCCGGAGAATTCCCTCACCAAGGCCGGAGCGAGTGCACTGAATCCACAAGGTGACCGGCGCCGCCCCTCAGATCGGGGGCCTGGCGAGTCTCTCTTCCCGAGTTCCGGGCCGCAGCCGAATCTGCCCGCACCAAGGCTGTCAACCATGTATACCTGCTTGTCCTGCACCCAGCTTCAGGCCGCTGGCGTTCCCAGTGTGCTCGTTCCGGTCCTGACGCGCCCGGTGCACTATCCCTTCCGTGCCGGAGCCCACCCGCCGCTGCCCACCGGGAAGACGGTGAGGGCCCGCAAGAAGCCTGAGCCCCGGCGTGACGATCCGGGCGGCCAGGGCTTCGAGACCGTGCGCGAGGTGCGCTACTGCCCGGTGTGCGCGGCGAAGCTCAGTGGCCGCATCCCCTGAGCCTTGTGGCGGAGGTGCTCTACGCCACCCGGCGTATTGCCGCGCCACGGACCGGGGGGTAGAGTTCTTCTCAGATCACCGGAGCGAGCAGGGTTCCGCCGGTGCACGCGCTTCTCCGCCCTCTTTCCGTTCACCCGAGGTTCTCCCATGACGAAGATGCATCCACAGTCCTTTCAGCGGTTTCCCCGGCAGGCGACGTGTCGCCGATTCGGGGAGGCGTGCCAGGACGTGGACTTCCGATCAGGAAGGGTGGACCAGGAGCGACAGCGGTAGCTGAAGTTCAGTTCACCAGACCGCGCCAGGCGTGCCCCCGCAAGGGAATCGGCACACCGGGCGCGGTTTTTTGTTCTTTCAGGGGCATAGTTCAATCGGTAGAGCACCAGTTTCTGGAACTGGAAGTTGAAGGTTCGACCCCTTCTGCCCCTTCCATGGCCGAATAGCTCAGCAGGAAGAGCGCGGAGCTGAAGTCTCCGAGGTCACCGGATCGAAACCGGTTTCGGCCACCAGCAGGACCAGTACGTCGATGTGGGTGAATGGTTGAGCCTCCAGACTGCAAATCTGGCTGATCCCGGTTCGACTCCGGGCATCGACTCCATGACCCTGTAGCTCAGTTGGAGAGAGCGTCCGGCTACGAACCGGGAGACCGCAGGTTCGAGTCCTGCCGGGGTCGCCAGCAGGTGTTCCGTCGCAGTTCCTTCTTCGTCTTCTTTCTGGTCCGGTAGCTCAGTTCGGGAGAGCGGCACTTTCATATGGTGACGGTCGGCAGTTCAATTCTGCCCCGGGCCTCCAGTTCATTTCGTATGGTGGGTGTCGTCCAGTCGGTCAGGACGCCGGTCCGTGAAGCCGGAGACGCGGGTTCGAATCCCGTTGCCCACACCAATGGCGCTCTCGTCTAGCGGTGAGGATGGGAGATTCTCAGTCTCCAGAGCACGGTTCGATTCCGTGGAGCGTCACCATGAGCAGGGAAGAGAGGGGGGAGACGTCGTCTCCTCCTTTTTTTGCTGCCCTGGCTGTTCCAGACTGCTACACTCAGCTCCACCGGGGTTGCCCCTCCGGGCCGCTGGCACCTCGGCGAAGACACCTCAGGGCGACGTGACCGAACCTGCAGTTCCTTTTCTCCCTTCTGCGCCGCGGCGCGGGGCGACCAGGCCAAGCCAGCCCACCTGAATCCAGGCCCGTCCGGGTCCGCTCCGTCCGCGCTCAGGAGAGCAGCATGCGTATTCCGTTGACCCGGTACGACCGGGACCAGGCGTTTTCTCACCTTGCTCGTCACGCCGCCGCCGGCTGGAAGATGAAACGCAGCGCCGCCCAGGAGACGCTCAGCCGCGCCCTGGGGTTCCGGGACTTCCACGACCTGCAGCAGGCGGACCTGCCGGACACCCTGCCGCTGGTGGGGGCGTTGTTTCCGGCAGACACCACGGGCTTCTCTGCCCTGACGGTCCGGCGGGAGATCGCCCTGAACCTGTACCGGCACTGCGGGCTGAACTTCAGCCTTGCCGTGGTGCGCTCGAGACGAATCGACCTGCGACCGCTGAGCCTCTGGCCGCAGACGCTGGAGGCCAGGGTGGAAGCCCAGCAGGCCGCCCTGGCCTCGGCGAACCCGAATACGTTCTACGTCCTGGACGAATTTCCTGGTCTGCCGGTCCGCGCCGTTCCGCCGGTGACCGGCGCGGTGCGCCGGGCCACCGAACTCGGGGCACCGGGGCACGCGTTCGCGCTCAGACCGGACGGTCAGGTGTTCCTCTGGACCCGGCTGCTGGGGCTGACCGGCGGCCTGCCGGAAGACGTGGCACTCACTGACGATGAACTGCGCACGCTCGTCGCTGAAGCCTGGGTGCCGCTTCAGACCTGCTGGGACGACCTGCCGCTGCGCCGGCAGTTCCAGCCGGTCCGGCTTCAGGTTCCGGACCGGCCGTCTCCCGGCTGGGCGGTGCTGGTCCCCTCGGCCGGGGGCGTCCTGCCGGAACTGTTCGCGGACGAAGAGGCGGCGGTTCAGGGCCTGATGCGCTGGCTGAACGGGGAGGGCAGCTCTCCTGGTGAGCACCGCAGGAAGCTGGCCGGGCCTCTGGAATACGTCCGTTCTGCAGGAGGTCGCGGAGAACTGCCGCTCGTGCGAGTGAAGGCCGGTCAGCTGTCCGGGCCAGTATTCTTTCACCACGGTCGGCCGCTGCTTTCGACGCTGAATATGCTCGAAGAGCCCACTCGGGCGCTCTGGGCCGCCCTGGGGCTGGAGAAACCGGACGTCAGTCTGACACCGCCCGAGTGGCAGTCGCTTCAGCAGCAGATGCGCGTGACCATCCGGGACCGTGGAGCGCACCTGAACGCGCAAGGCCAGCGGCACCATCCGCAGGCGTTCTCACTGGCTGGGCTGGCGGCCCGGGCGTTGCGACTGCTCGGGCGCCGGGCGGACCTGCTCGTGCCCGGCTGGGGTCTCGACACCTCATCGCTGGACCTGAAGGACGAAAACGAGGCGGCGCAGGCGTCTTGGCTGCGCCGCCCGGCCCTCCGGAACGTTCCAGGCCGGCTGGGGCGCGGCCTCGCCCGGTTCGTCTCGCCCGATTACGGCGCATGGCAGTGGGACGCCGGCGAGGGCGAGGCCGCCACCGTGGCGCAGCTGCTGAGCCTGGCGGTGTTCGGGGACCTGCAGCCGGTTCCTCGGCGGTCGCCGGTCAACGATTCGGAAGTGCCGGACCCCTGGCATCCGCTGCTGATGACCGCGCTCGACCTGCGCGAGTCGGGCGTGAGCACCGTGACCGTCCGGTCCGCGTCGGCGGTCTGGAAGACCCGGTCCGAGACGCCCCACCCTGGCATCACGCTGCATCCTCCGGGCAGTGACCTGGTGGTGGTCGGCGAGGAGATCAGCCTGGAAGGGCAACCGTCGCCGTTCGCCGGGGTGCTGGATTCGCTGAGCAGCCCCAGGTCCTGAGGTGCCAGGCGGGAAGCGTGCCGGTACAGTGGTATTGGTGCTGGTGGTGCCCGTGCGTCTGAGTGGGTGGGGTGCCGGCGCGGAACACTGAACCGGCACGCTCGCCCTTTCTTCGTCTTTTTCTTCGCCTCTTCAGGAGTTTTCCATGCCTTCACAGTTGATCCGCCACGCCCCCGACTCCGAGATTGCCGGTCACCTGCGCGCCTGCTCCTTCGACGCCTCCCGGGTGGCGCTGGTGGCCAAGGACGCCCACGCGACCGAAGAAGCCCCGAAGGGCGGCTTCATCTGGTTCGACGTCACCGACCCGACCGCCGAGGGAATGCGGCTGCTGCAGGAGCGGTTCAAGCTGCATCCGCTGGCGGTCGAGGACGCCCTGCACGCCCACCAGCGCTCGAAGGTCGAGCACTATCCCGGCTTCGTGCTGGTGGTGGTGCACAGCGTCTTCCGGGACGCAGAGCAGCACCGGCTGGGCCTGCATGAACTCAACCTGTTCATCGGCGAGAATTTCGTGATCAGCGTCCGGCACGGGCACGGCTTCAAAACTGAGGACATCACCGAGCGCTGGGACCGCCTGCCCAGGGAATGGCAGAGCCGGCCGAGCAGCCTGTTCTATGTGCTGCTCGACCAGATCGTCGATGAGTACGCGCCGTTCGCGGACGACCTCGAGAACGAACTGCGTGACCTGCGCCACCTGCTGATCGGTGACGCGCCGCGCGGGAAGGGGATCATCCGGGAGATCTTCGTGCTGGGGGAACTGGCCGCCACCGCCCATACCGTGGCCTTTCCGCTGACGGACGTGCTGACTGACCTGCTGCACGCCGGAGAGCCGGTGGTGAGTGAGGCGGAAGTGCCGTACTTCCGTGACATCCGGGACCACGCGCAGCACGTGGTGGCCCGGCTGGCACACGCCCAGGCGATGGCCGACCGGGCGGTGGACCTCTACCACGTGCTCGAGAACAGTTCGCAGGGGGCGGTGTCGAAACGCCTGACCCAACTGGCCACGGTGTTCCTGCCGCTGACCTTCCTGACTGGCTTCTTCGGCCAGAACTTCGGGTTCCTGGTGAACGCCCTGATCGTCAGCAGAACGTCGTTCTGGGTGTTCTGCGTGGGCGGCGAACTGCTCGCGCTGCTGCTGACGATCCTCTACGTGCGGCGCATCGACCGGAAGTAAGCGGATGCGTGCCTCGTTCCTGCGCCGGCGAGGCTGGCCGCCCCTCGCCGGGGGGCCGGGGGGGCGGTGCTGTCGGGGGCAGATGGGGGAGACCCGGCCACCCCTCACGCCCCAGGCGCACCTGGCCGCGCGGCTGCTCGCCGATTCGCACTTGACCCTGCGGGTGGTCGACTGCCGACTGCTCTTTTCCGGAGCCGTCCAGGACGGCGGCACAACCTGTTGTGTCAGCCCGCACGAACCCGCCTCGCTGACCCGGCGGCTGGGAGAACTTCGGTTTCCCCAGGGCGCTGTACGCGGCCATGACGCGCCCCCCTGACTCTAAAGACGCCTTGAGTCCTGCTCCGGCCGCAGTCAGCTTCGCCCCCTTACGCTGAACGCATGAAGACCCTGACGCTGCTCGCCTGCCTGGCCCTCGGCACCCTGATGACCACGGCCACCGCCACCACCGCCACCACCACCCGGGCGAGCATGCACACCCAGAACAACCTCAACCGGTACAGCAAGAACACCCTGAACAACATGAGCCGCTACTCGCGCGCCGAGTGCAACAAGCACAAAGGGGTGATGGTCAAACAGAAGAGCGGCAAGCTCGTCTGCATGGCGAAAATGAAGTAAGCGGGGGAAAACACACGGGCGGGGAGACTTCGGTTTCCCCGCCCGTGTTTTCGCTCCGGGGTGGTCCTGGCCGGCGGCGGCGCTTCACCCCTCCCCCCGTCCGGCCGCTGCGAAAGGTTTGTGTATGTCCGACTGATAGACTCGGCGCAGTCGGGGTGTGTCGTCTCCGGAAGGCAGCCGCCCCGAATCCGGCGTTCGGCCCCTGCCGCTGGAGCCGCGCCCCCCTGGCAGACCGAACCAAAGCCCCTTTGAGCACCGTATGACATGAACTGGAGGCACGACTGATGGCACTTTCGATTGGAGACCGGCGGCTGGGCGCGATTCTGCTGGAGCAGGGCTACGTGAATGACCTCGACCTGCAAAAGGCGCTCGACAAGCAGGCGGAGGTGGGTGGTCGCCTCGCCGACATCCTGATCGACGCCGGGACGGTGGGCGAGAAGCGCATCGCGCGCGCGGTCGAGGAGGCGCTGGGCATTCCGCTCGTCAACCTCACCGTGCTGACGCCCGACCCGATGGCCCTGGCGAGCGTGAAGGCCCAGGTGGCGCTCTCGGCGCTGGCGTTCCCCTTCGCCCTCGAGGGCGACACGTTGCGGGTGGCCTTCGTGGACCCGCTCAACGGCCTGAACCTCGAAACCGTCGAGGACGCGAGCGGGCTGAACGTGGAACTCTACCAGGCGCTGCGCGAGCAGGTGCAGTGGGCCATCGCCAGCAACTACCCGGAACTGGGCCTGACCGCCTCGGCGCCCCCGGACGCCCAGGACGGCACCGTCTCGTTGCTGGGGCAGCGGCTGGTGGCGCGTGGACTGCTGACCGACGACGCCCTGCGCGGGGCCCTGGAGGAACAGCAGCAGAGCGGCGAACCGCTGGGGTCGCTGCTGGTCAACCAGCGGCTGATCACCGAGGAGCAGCTGTACGAGACGCTGGCCGAGCAGTCGGGCACGGTGTACGTGCGCAACCCCCGCGACTTCGAGCCGGCCGAGGAGGTGCTGGGCATGCTGCTGCGCGCCGACGCCCTGCGCCTGCTGGCCGTGCCCATCGAGGAGCGCGAGGGCAGCGTGAACGTGATCGGCAGCGATCCGCGCCGACTGGCCGACATCGAGACGCTGATGGGCAAACCGGTGCGCCTGATGCTGGGCCGGCCGAGCGACGTCGAGGCGCTGATCGACCGCTGCTACCCGCAGCGCGGACGGCTGGGTGAGGCGATGGTGCAGCAGGGCTCGCTGTCGCGCTCGCAGCTGAGGGAAGCCCTGCAGGTGCAGGCCCGCACCGGCAAGGTCAAGCCGCTGGGCGAGGTGATCGTGGACCTCGGCTTCGCGGGCAGCGAGGAAATCGACGCCGCGCTGCACAAGCAGACCTCCGGCGGTGGCCGCCTGGAAGATACGCTGGTGCAGTCGGGCAAGCTGAGTCCGGAGATGCTGGCCCGCTCGCTCGCCGCGCAGCTCGGCTACGAGTTTCTCGACCCGGTTCAGAATCCGCCCGACCCCAAGGTGGCCCTGCTGATTCCCGAGAGCACCGCCCGCCGCTACGTGGTGGTGCCGATGCACCTGCAGGGCAACTCGCTGGTCGTCGCCATGAAAGACCCGCGCAACGTCTTCGCGCTCGATGACCTGAGGCTCCTGACGGGCCGTGAGATCGTGCCGGCAGTGATGGCCGAGAAGGACATCGTGCGCCTGATCGAGCGGTACTTCGGCTCGCAGGACATGGCGGCCCTCAACGAGGAACTCGCCAAGAACAGCCGGGGCCGCGAGAAGGAACGCGAGGCGCAGCAGCAGCAGGAGAACAACCTCGACGACAACGCGGTGGTGAAGGTGGTCGACAGCATCATCCGCGAGGCGGCCTTGCAGGAGGCGTCCGACATTCACATCGAACCGGGCGAGTTCAGCATGAAAATCAGGTACCGGATCGACGGCACGCTGCGCGAGCACATGGAGCTGCCCAAGGGGTCCGCGCAGAGCGTGCTGGCCCGCATCAAGATCCTGGGTCAGCTCGACATCGCCGAGCGCCGCGTGCCACAGGACGGCCGTGTGCGCTTCAAGAAGGGCAGCATCGACATCGACCTGCGACTCTCGACCCTACCCACGGTGTACGGCGAGAAGGCCGTGATGCGTCTGCTGCAGAAGGCCAGCAACATTCCGGAAGTGGAGCAGCTGGGCCTGTCGGAGCACAACTTCCAGCGCTTCACCGACCTGATCGAGAAG
>Ga0160427_10000182_pt1 | contig 42234 bp, 44 predicted proteins | sample SolpanmetagenomL_FD_108194 | JGI IMG/M metagenome (GOLD analysis project Ga0160427, IMG submission 108194) | Solar panel surface microbial communities from Lawrence Berkeley National Laboratory, California, USA - L | ecosystem: Engineered > Built environment > Solar panel > Unclassified ...
CCGGTTGCGCGAGGATGGCCATGCCGTGCTTGTCCCAGGCGGGCACAAGCAGGCGGTGGAGGCCGTGGCGGACCTCTGGGAAGCCCGGCAGGCCGCCAACGTTGGGCGTGAGAACTACAGCTTGACCGTGAGCGCCCCCACCAACGCCGATGCCCGCACCATCAGCGGGGCAATCCGGGCGCGCAGAAGGGCGGCCGGCACCCTTGGTCCCGACCAGGTGACGATCAAGGCGGTGGACCAGAACCGGGCCGAGTATGACCTGCCCCTGGCCGTTGGCGACCGGGTGCGCCTGTTCGCGCGTACCCCGGCCGCCTTCGGCGGCAAGGGTGGCAACCTGGGCAACAACGGCTCCGTGGTGCAGGTGGAGCGGATCGCGGCCGAGGGCGTGCAGCTCCGCAATGCCCAGGGCAACTTGGGCTTCGTGAAGTGGACCACGCTGCGCGACCCGGCCAGCCAACGCATCCGCCTGACCTATGGCGACGTCATCACCATCGACGCCATCCAGTCCGCCACCTCGACCGACCACATCAACGCCATGCCGTCCGGGTCCGAGGCGGTGGAAAGCTTCAAGGCCTACGTGGCGCAGTCCCGGTCACGCGAAACCACCTTCCTGGTGGTGGCGGACGGCCGGGAACGGGTGGAGATCATGGGCCGGCGGGCGCTGGGCACCGTGGAGCCGATCACGGAGGACCAGGTGTGGGCCAACGTTGCCCGCAACCTGTCCCGCCAGCCCACCAAGGAGCTGGCCACCGACCTGCTGAACCGCTCCAACCAGATGCACACCGGCACCGTGCGCTCCCTGGCCACGGCCTTTCAGCCGAAGCAGCAACGCCAGGCACAGGGCCAGGAAGAAACCACCCTGCATCGGGGGTTCTCGCAGAAGCGCGACGAGCAGGAGGTCGGACGGCAGGCAGAAACGACGGGCGCAGCGTCCAGCCGCGCCGCAGCCGCCACCCATGAGGCCGTGCGTCGGCTGACCGGGCCGGGTGAAGCGCGCAAGGCCGTGCTGGAGGCACGCCGCTCCATGCGTCAGGCCGGCGCCAAGCCGAAGAAGGGGAGGACAAGCTCGACCATAACACCCACCGAAGCACAGGCCGAGTTTGCCGATGCGCTTTACCAGGCCGGGCTACGGCCGAAGGGAGCGCCGATCATGGATGGGCAGAAGCACCGGGTGGCGGTGGAAGGCGACCGCAAGGGCCGTCTGTCCGGCACCTACATCGGGCATCTGGACGGCTATCCGGCCGGCTACATCCACAACTTCAAGACCGGCGACGAGATCCGTTGGAAGGCGTCGCGCGCCTCGAAGGAGACGACGCCGGAGGAACGGGAGCGGGGCAGGGCGCAGATGGCAGCGGATCGCGCCGCCAGGGAGGCCGAGCGCAGCCACCGCGAGGCCGTCACGGCGCACAAGGCCCGCGCCACATGGAACCGGGCGAAGCCGGCTCAGGGGCACCCCTATCTCACGCGCAAGGGGGTCACGGCGCACGGCATCCGCCAGGACCGCACCGGCAATCTGCTGGTGCCCATGCGGGACGTAGAGGGCCGGCTTTGGAGCCTGCAGACCATCAGCCAGGACGGCGGTAAGCTCTACATGAAGGGTGGCAAGAAGCAGGGCACGCACGCCCTGCTCGGCACCATACAGGCTGGCCAGCCGCTGGTGATCGCGGAGGGGTTCGCCACTGCGGCGACGGTGCGCGAGATTACTGGCCTGGCCGTGGCCGTGGCCTTTGATAGCGGGAACCTGGCGGACGTGGCCCGCGCTTACCGCGACCGCGATGCCGCCTTACCCATCGTGTTCGTGGCCGACAACGACCACCATCTGCCGCGCAAGCTGGTGCCGCTGCCGAACGTGGGAGCAGTGAAGGCGGCCGAGGCGGCGCTGGAGGTTGGTGGGACCGTCCTGCAGCCGGCCTTCGCAGCGACCGAGGCCGGCACGGACTGGAACGACTACGCCGCCACACACGGCAAGGCTGCGATGCGCGCGCTAATCCAGGCCGAGCTGCGTAAGCAGAGCATCGAGCTGCCGGCGGAGTTGGCAAAGCCAGCCATGGTCACGTCTGGCGTCATCACCCAGGCCATGCGTGACGCTGCCCGGCAAAAGTCCACGCGGATAGCCCCGGCTTCGGAGCAGGCAGCGGCCCGGAACGCCGCCCGTCAGAACCAGCAGAGAGCGTCCAGGCCGAGAATATAAGCTGCCGAGGACAGGAGTGCTCCTCGCTGTCATGTGTTGGCAAGACGTCGTGTTAACGGCTGATTGTCCAGACTCTCGCATCTGCAGATGTTACGTACGGACATTACCGGCAAAGGTCTGACCTGGGGCGTCGGTAGCTGAGAGGTCAGTCCTCCCGCCTTGTCATACAAGGCGGTGCAAACGTGGTGCAGTATCGGATCTTTCTGCATCGCCATGCCGGTGGGATCACCACTGGCATTAATGCGAATTGCACGAGCGACGACGATGCTTGCAAGTCGGCTCAGCGCCTCGCAACGGGCGGCAATCAGGCGGAAGCTTGGGACGGAGGCCGATCGCTGGGCCTGGTCTCTGCGGTTTTGTCCCAGCCCCTGACGATAGAACAGCACGACGCTGCTCATTCTGTTCCGAGGCTCCTGGCATCCGAGCCGTCTGGTCCGCCGTCCAAGACCCCTCACAAGGCGAGCAAAGGCCAGGGCCAACAAACCACAGCACGATACCATGAAGGAATGCACATGCCGGACGATGATAACGGCCAAACCAATCAATCCAAGGTGGTCGTCCTGGGAGACACCAACAAGGAAACTGCTCAGAAGAGGCTGCCTGCCTTCATCAAGAGCAATACACCGGCAATCGTCAGCGAATGGGAGGCGTTCGCCAAGACGTTGAAGCCTTTGGATGAGGGCATGACACCGCACGCTTTGCGGGATCATATCTACCAGATACTGACGTTCATTGAGTCCGACATGGCTTCATACCAGACGGACGCACAGCAGACGGAAAAGGTTCAGTGTCTGTCCAAGATCATGTTGAGTCCTGGGAGTCGGTTGTGATTCCCTGTCGGCTGCCGCCGTTGGCAGGAGCCGCCGCCCGATGTGGACTGTTGAGAACCGTGCCCGATATGACCGCGGCAAGCTGCGCTATCCCACTGATCTGACCGACGCGGAGTGGGAACTGGCCAAGGCCGAAATCCCACGTGCCCGGCGAGGCGGCAATAAGCGGACGGTGGACATCCGTGAGGTGATGAACGGCCTGATGTATATCCTGGGCACCGGCTGGCAGTGGCGCGCGATCCCGAAGGACCTGCCACCCCGCAGCACGGTGAACCACTACTTCTGCCGCTGGCAGCACGATGGCACGCTCGATCGGCTGCATCATGCCCTCTACGTGCTTTGCCGCGAGCAGGCGGAGCGTGAGGCCAGTCCGACAGCGGCCATTATCGACAGCCAGAGCGTAAAAAGCGCTGAAAAGGGGGGCGTCGGATCGATAGGCCGGGCTTCGATGGCGGCAAGAAGATCAAAGGCAAGAAGCGGCACATCCTCGTCGACACCCAGGGCCTGCTGATGCAAGCCGTCGTCCATGCAGCCGACCTGCAGGACCGCGATGGCGGCGTGCTGCTGATGGCGACGGTGTTCGGGCTGTATCCGTTCCTGCTGAAGCTCTACGCCGACGGCGGCTACCAGGGACCGAAGTTCCAGCAGGGCCTGCCCCGGGTCTGCCGCGGTGTGAACGTCGAGATCGTGCGACGGTGCGACACGGGCAAGTTCGTGGTGCTGCCAAAGCGCTGGATCGTGGAACGCACCATCGCCTGGCTGAACCGCTGTCGCCGCCTGAGCAAGGATTGGGAGTGCCTCAACCGCAACGCGCTGGCATTCCTCCGCTGGGCGTCAGTTCGGCTGATGCTACGAAGGCTCTGCCAAAGCTAAACATGATCTTGGACGGACTCTTAGTGGCAGACCACGGCGACGCTGCATTCGAGCTTCTCAAAACCCGACATGCAGATGTGGTCCTGCTGTTCACCGACGTGCAGATGCCTGGTGACCTCGACGGTTTTGCTCTCGCTCGCAACGTCGCTGCAGCCTGGCCCCATATATCGATCGTAGTGGCTTCCGGCCACGCCCGACCAGAACCCGGATCGTTGCCGGACAAGGCACGCTTCATCGCCAAGCCGTTCAGCGCGGAGCTGGTTCACGCACACGTTCAGGAAATCCTGCCAAATGGTCAGAAGCCAGCAAGGCTTCGGTCATAGTAGATCGGTATTAGGCGCACCGGACGGGCGAGCTATGCCGCATTCTGGAACACAGTGGGATCGTTCTTCTGATCCAGGTAGGAGCAGACAAAGCCGCGAAGGTCGCCGAGGGTAACCCGGCACGGTGCGGAGCCCAGCGCGGCCTGGGTGCTCCGGCGGTCGAACCGGCGCACGAAGGCGAAGTAGGGCATGTAGTAGCGCAGGCCGCGCATGACCAGCCGGGCGACCTGGGAAAGCGGTGCATCGACGCCGTTCACCTCGATGGAGACCCCGCTCATCGGCGTCAGCTCCCGCAGCACCTGCGCCAGCTGCAGGGGGTCAGCCGCCGTGATGTGGAACGTCTGCCCCACGGTGGCGCCACCGGCCGCGATCAGGCCTGCGACCTCATCCACCACGGCGTCGATCGGGATCAGGTCGAGGGTCGTGCCCTTCATGACAGGCAGCATGATCGGCGCCTCCGTCAGCCGGGGCTGCCGGCCGAGTTGCAGCAACGTGTCCACGACCTGGTAGAAACCGGAATGCGAGGACATGCGATGGGTCACCGAATGGGCGATCACGATGCCGGGGCGCATGATCCGCCACGGCGTGCCGAGCGCCTCGCAGCCCTCCCGCACCATCCCTTCGGCGGTCCACTTGCTTTCCTCGTAGGGATTGTTGAACCGCGGCGGCCGGGCGGGCCGGTCTTCCAGGATGTCGCCCTGCCGGTCCCCGGCGACGTAAGCGGTGCTGATGTAGTTGAACGCGGCGAGGCCAGGCAGCGACGGCAGCGCTCGCAGCAGGCTCGCCGTTCCTTCCACGTTGGTCCGCCACACCGCGGCGCGGTCGGCTTCACGGAAGGACAGGTTGGCGGCGCAGTGGATCAGCTCCGCCGGTCCGCGCAGCCAGGCCCGGGCCTGGTCGATCCAGGCCGGGTCGTCCAGTTTGCCCGGAATGGCCACCACCCGATCCGCCGCGGTGCCGAGGCTGACACCCGCGTCTCGCGCCGCCCCATGCAGCGCTTGGTGCAGGCGGGCCTGCGCCGCCGCACCGGTGGCGGCGCGCACCAGACACATGAGGCGCGCGTCGGGGTGGGCGCCCAGCCAGCGCAGGGCGAGGTGCGACCCAAGGAAGCCGGTCGCGCCGGTGATGAGGAGATCCATGGCGTATCCTGTCGAGTCAGGCTGCGAGCGGGAGCAGCAGGGCGATGGCGGCGAAGTGCAGCCCGGCGGCGACGGCGACCATCGCGTGCCAGGCGGCGTTGTGGAACAGCAGCCGCCCGTGCGCCTGCAGGGCGGCGCCCAGCGAGTAGACGATCCCGCCCGCGACCAGCAGCAACAGCGACGGGCCACCGATCGCGGCCATCAAGGTCGGCATGATGCCGACGACCAGCCATCCCATGCCCAGGTAAAGCGGCAGCGACACCAGCCGCGCGATCCGCGGTGCCGCCTGCACCAGCACGATCCCGAGCCCGGCCAGCAGCCAGATGGTGATGCAGAGCGGCAGGCCGAACTGCCCCGGCATGGCCCCGAGCGCGAAGGGCGTGTAGGTGCCGGCGATCATCACGAAGATCGCGCAGCGGTCGATCCGCCGCAGCGCCGCCTTGAGCGGGGAAGGGCGGGTCATGTTGTAGGCCGCGGACGCCGACAGCATGCCGAGCAGCCCGGCCGCGTAGATCCAGGCCACCGTCACCTGCGTCGTGTCCGCGTCGGGTGACAGGTGGCCCAGGAGCCAGGCGACCCCGGCCCCCGCCACCAGCAGCCCGATGACGTGGACGACCCGGTCCGCCGCGAGCTCGGACCGCGTGTAGACCGGGAAGGCTTCGACGAGGTCCGATCCCCGCCACCGGTCCAGCGCCCGCCCACCCCCATGCCGGCTTCGGGCGGTCATCCCGCGGCGGTTTCCCGCGGGGCGGCCGATGCCGGGCCTGACCCGCCCGCCTCGCCCTCATCGCCGATCGGCTTCACCGCGCCGGCCGGCATGACCTCGGCTCCCGCCTTCTCCAGCTGCCCGGTGACGGAGGCGATCAGCTCGTCCCAGCTCTTGGCGAAGGAGGCGAGGCCCGCCTCCTCCAGCCCGTCCACCACGGCCGCGAAGTCGATGCCCGCGCGGTGCAGGTCGGCGAACACGGCGCGCGCCGCGTCGTACGTGCCGGCGATCGCGTTGCCCCGGGGCTGCCCGTGGTCCGCGACCGCGTCCAGCGTGGTGGCCGGCATGGTGTTGACGGTGTCGGGGGCCACCAGCTCGATGACGTAGCGCGTGTCGTCGTAGGCCTTGTCCTTCACCCCGGTGGAGGCCCAGAGCAGGCGCTGCATCCGGCCGCCCTTCGCCCCCAGGGCCTGCCAGCGCGGGGAAGCCAGCGCCTGCTCGTAGACCTCGTAGGCCAGCTGCGCGTTCGCGGTGGCCGCTTTGCCGCGCAGTGCCTTCGCCTCCGCGTGCCCGTCCGCGCTCGTCGCGTCCAGCTGCCGGTCGACCTCCACGTCGATCCGGCTCACGAAGAACGAGGCGACGCTTTCCAGTCCGTCCAGCGACCCGCCCGCTTCCACCCGCCGTTCCAGCCCGGCGAGGAAGGCGTCGAGCACGGCCCGGTACCGCTCGACCGAGAAGATCAGCGTCACGTTGACGGAGATGCCGGCCGCCAGCGTTTCGGTGATGGCGGGCAACCCGGCGAGCGTTGCGGGGATCTTGATGAACAGGTTGGGCCGGTCCACCAGCCACCACAGGCCGCGCGCCTCGGCCGCGGTGCGGGCCGCGTCCTGGGCGATGCGCGGGTCGACCTCGATCGACACCCGCCCGTCCCGGCCGCCGGTGCGGTCGGCGGTGGGCCGCAGCACGTCGCACGCCGCCCGGACGTCCCAGGCGGTGAGCAGCCGCACGGTTTCGCCGACCGCGGTGCCGCGCAGCGCTAGGTCGTGCACCTGGTCCTCATAGCCGGCACCGGAGCCGATCGCCTTGGCGAAGATGGTCGGGTTGGTGGTGATGCCGACGACGCCGCCCTGATCGACCATCCGGGCCAGCTCGCCCGACTGGATCCGGGCGCGGCTGAGGTCGTCGAGCCAGATGGCGACGCCCGCCTCAGCGAGTTGTTGCAGTGCATTGGCCATGCTGGCCTCCTGTGATGGTGGATCGGTCGGGCGCACCGGGTGCGGCCCGGCCCGGCGTGGCGCGGCCTCAGCCGCCCCGGACGGCCTTCAGGCTGTCCAGGGCAGCGCGGACGACCGCCTCGGTCGTGATGTCGAACTTCTTGTACACGTCGGCGATTTTCCCGGACTCGCCGAAGCCGTGCATGCCGACGAAGCGGCCCTGCAGGCCCAGGTAACGGTCCCAGCTCATATGCACCGCGGCTTCCACCGCCACCCGCGCCAGCGTCTCGCCCAGCACGGCCCGCTGATAGAGGACAGAGCGTCGGCTGTTATGCAGACAACGCTAAGGGTGAACAGGTCGGGAACAACGAGCGTCTCTCAAACGGGATTAGGCATTTCGGGACAGCTGGCGATTGCGGGACACATTCAGTGGACGATCTGAAGGCCTTTCTGCGTAGTCCGTTAGCCGTCCAGAGAACGAGCGGTTAGGGGACGACCTGCGTAAGCGTCTGATCCAGCATGCAATCCCGTTAGCGTTGTCTGCGTGACAACCGACGCTCTGCCCTCAGGTTGCGAGCCGCAGCACGTCGTCCCAGTGCGTCATGACCAGCTTCTGCTCCGGCTGGCCGCCGTGCTGTGGCAAGGTGGCAATTTAAAATCTGTAAATCATGGCAGAAGGCGAAGACGTCAAACGGCCTGTAGAGAGCCATGGAAGATGATCACCCATCGGCGAGCATGAGGTATCATTTTAATCGACGTTCTACAGCGCAAATCGATTTTGTCTGCGGCGAGCATAGAGCTTGCCGCAGACAAAACTGGTTGTATCAGCCCTGGCTGAGGATCTGCTCGGCCAAGCCGGTCATCTTCTCATCTGCCTGCTTTGCTTCGTCGGTGCACGCCATCATGTCGCGCGCGACGTCGTCCAGACCGAGCTTGCCAGTGTAGCTGGCCATGGTTCCGAAGGCCGCAGTCCAATAGTGCAGTGCCAACTGCCCGCTGGCGATGATGCCCAGATCGCGTGAGGTGTCGTCGGTCGCCTTTTGCCGGATGCGGCGGCTCACCTCGTAGAGCGCTTCCAAGATCGGGTTGTTCTGCTCGTCGCCCTGGCCCATCTGTTGGCGCGCTCGGTCGAGGCGTTCGCTCCACTGCTTGGAGGTGCTGTTGCCCTCTTCCAGGGCCGCCTTGAGGCTGGGGTGCTTGGCATCGCCGCCGATCTCGGCCGTGACCTTGGCCGCCACTTCGCTTCCGGCCTTCATTGCGGCGAGACCTTGCGCCACGAGCTGCTTGAGATTGTCTTGGATCATGGATGCTTCCTACGGACGTCGATCGATTTAGCTCGACGTGTCCAGCAGTAACCCCGAGCGCGACATGCTGGTTCGATCCAGTCAAACCTCCTACTGCGAACGTGCGCGTTTGTTGTTAGCACCGCAGCTCGTCCCAACATCATAGGTTAGCGCATCGGCCGCCACCTCATTGTGGCCAACATGAGCAGCGACGATCTGCGCTGTAAGCCCGAGCACGTCCGCGCTCACCATGTCCGCCATGTCGTGCTTACTCCTGCTGCTGCCCGACATGTCCCACGCCGTTCCGCGCCGCGCCAAGCCCCTCTGCCGTCATCCCGCTTAGCACGCGATAATCCAGTTTATCACGTGCTCGGTGTTCGCCCTACCTATGTGGCTCCCGATCGCAAGACTCCTGTACGGCCTGGATGTTGAGCTTTGGCGTTCTGGCGCCAGAAAAACTCGACGGTCACTGGAATGCTCCACTTGGTGGCGAGCCGATCAACTTCCTTCCAGGCATCCGACGCCGATTGACCCTGTACGGAAATGCCGAGGTCAGGGTGGAACCTGAAACCATCCTCTTCGAAGTGTTCGACCTTGGCAGGAACGGCCAGTTCGGTAACCAACCTTCTGCCTTCTAGGCCTTTGGCTTTCACCTGCGCGATCATCGTCAAGAGAATGGAAGACCAGCGCGGACTGTGGACCGCCTTTCCATTGATCGTTGCCGCAAGCGGCTTCGTGAACGCGAGGCCGGGAGCACTTTTGAATTCCATGAAACCTGCAGCCGTTCGGATCACGGCTTCATCCGGGTCGTCGTCCCGTTCCATGCCGAGTTGTTCCATCGCCTCCCGCACTAAGCGGTCAATGGTCTCGCTGGGTGTCTTGGTGCCGAACCAGGTTGAGATGGCTTTCAGGTCGGCGAAAGTGGCGTCGTTGACTCTGAGCACGGGCATGTCTTCCTCTGGGCTTCCAGAGTTATGTAACATATTCCCTGCACGTGGATCAAGGTGATATGTAACATATTTCTGCGTCGTGTTCTCCGTGCGGCTCAGAATGGCCGAGCGGCCGGTTTGTTTCGAGAGACAGGTTATCTGAAACAGACGTCAGCTGCTTGCCCGGCGATCTCGCGGCCTCGGCCAGAAGAGATTACCGACCGGCGCGTAGCCGATGATTTTTGTTAACCCTGTATGGTTCCTCGGAGGAAGTGTTCACTCTTTGTTTCGGGCTACGCTCGGCTTTGCTATACCTGTCCCGATCTGACTATCTGCTAGTCGAGAAGTACACAAAGTGCCGGCTTGGGGGCGTCTATGTTTTTAAACGACCAGGAGACAGCGACCGATCTCCTCTACTACGAGGCGATTGCAAAGACAGTTGTCAGCCTGATCCGGAAGACACCCGACGCTCCGGTCACGATCGGCGTGCATGGCGATTGGGGTGCGGGCAAGTCCAGCGTGCTCAAGATGCTTGAGGGCACATTCGCCGGCGACGACCGCGTCCTCTGCCTTTGGTTCAATGGGTGGACGTTCGAAGGTTTTGAAGACGCCAAGACCGTCGTTATCGAGACCATTGTCGACGAACTCCGTCGGGCCCGTCCCACCTCGAAGAAGGTGGCGGACGCGGCGAAGAAGGTCCTCAAACGGGTCGACTGGTTGAAGCTCGCCCGCAAGGCTGGCGGCTTCGCCTTCACGGCCGCGACCGGCATCCCGACGTTCGATCAGGTGAGGAGTCTCTACGACGTAGCGACCGCCTTCCTGGCCAAGCCCCAGGACCACCTGTCGCTGGACGACCTGAAGGACGTGGCCGCGAAGGCCGGCGACTTTCTCAAGGAGGCGCCGGAAGACAGCGACAACCTGCCTGAACACATCCATGCCTTCCGAAAAGAGTTCAAGGAACTTCTCGATGCGGCAGACATCGACCAATTGGTGGTGATCGTCGACGATCTTGATCGCTGTTTGCCGAAAACCGCGATCGCCACTTTGGAAGCCATCCGTTTGTTCCTCTTCGTGGAGCGGACCGCGTTCGTCGTCGGCGCGGACGAACTCATGATCGAATATGCGGTGCGCGAGCACTTTCCCGACCTGCCGCCCAGTTCCGGTCCGGTCAGCTACGCACGCAACTACCTAGAAAAATTGATCCAGGTGCCGTTCCGCATCCCCGCGCTAGGCCTCGCCGAAACGCGAGTCTATGTGACCCTGCTGCTCGCCGAGAATGCGCTCGGATCGAAGGACGAGCGGTTCCTCCGACTCCTTGCCGCTGCGCGCGAAGACATGCGGCGTCCTTGGAAGAGCCGCGGCCTCGATCGCCGTATCGTTGAGGCTGCGATGAAAGGCCCTGTTCCGGCCGACGTGGACCAGGCGCTTGTGATCAGCGCCCATGTCACCAAGACGCTGAGCGAGGGTACACGCGGCAATCCGCGCCAGATCAAGCGCTTCCTCAACTCCATGATGCTGCGCCACGCCATTGCCGATGAGCGCGGCTTTGGAACGGACATTCAGCGGCCGGTGCTCGCCAAGATCATGCTGGCTGAGCGCTTCTATCCGGACTTCTACGAGCAGATCGCAAGGTTGGCCGCCAACGACCCCGATGGCAAACCTGAGGTCCTGCGCCGCTTCGAGCAATTTCTTCGAACCCCTCCGCCTGAAGAGGAGGACGACAAGCCGGCGGCCAAGGCGGGCCGGCGGCCGGCCCGGGAAGCTCCGCCATCGCTTCCCGCCGAGGCGGCCGAGTGGGACAAAAATGAATGGGCGAAGAGCTGGGCGACAATCGACCCGCCCTTGGCCGACGTCGATCTCCGCCCCTACGTCTTCGTGACGCGGGACAAGCGCAGCTCGCTCGGCGGGCTCGCTGCGGCAAGCCATCTCGAAGGTCTGGTCGACAAGCTTATGGGGCCGTTGCTGATGGTAAGGGGCGCGGCCGGCGAGGTCGGCAAGCTCACCGGTCCCGAGCCCGAAGAAGTGTTCGAGGCGATCCGTGGCCGTATCCTCCAAGAGGACGCCTTCGATACCAAACCCAAGGGCGTCGACGGTCTTGTTCGTCTAGTCGAGACGCACCCCGCGCTCCAGCGCCGGCTGCTCGACTTCATCCGCGAACTCCCGGTCGGCAAGGTCAAGGCCTGGGCCGCCTCGAGTTGGGGCGCGTGCTTCACGGATGTGGGCGTTGCGACCGAGTTCCAAACCGTCCTGCGGGGCTGGACCGAACAGGGCGACAACACCGTCCTACAGACTGCCGCTAAGGGGATCGCTGCGATGACGAGGAAGTAGCGGCATGGGCACGTCTAAAGGCTACGGCGGCCCGACTGGCGGGCTCGTCCCCTCGTTCCTGAACGACCCCGCACCGCCAGTCCTCCCGGGAGCACCCGCCGTGCCCCCGCCAGGGCCGGCCGCACCGGGCGCGCCCGCGCCGCAGTCACCGGCGACGCCGGCTCCTCAGCCTACGCTACCCCATCCGGACACGAGCGGAGCCGGCGACTTCCGCGGACCGCGCGCAAACTTTTCGCGCTTCGCGCGCACGGGTAGCCGCAGTTCGCTCGGGAGCGCCGTTTCCGGGTATGTGCGCAGCGGAACAGGAGGCGCCGGCCGCGCTGCGCGACGGATGGGCTCGTCGCGCGCGACGGCTCGCGGGCTACTCGGTGTCGTGCGTGACTTCCAGCAAGTCGGCCCCGTCGAGACGCTCCGGCGGCTCGATCTCGCGGGACTGGCAGGTCGCCCCGCGCCCGACGTCTTCGTCTCGATCCTAGAGTTTATTTGCCCACCCGGCGGCGCAGTTGACGAGGCGATCGCAAGGGGTGCGATGTTAGAAACGATCGGCGACATGGCAGAAGCGGGTGTCGGGAGCTTTGATTCGCTCACGCCCGCACAGATGCAGGAGTTCTTCCTCGACTTCGTCGCGCGCTCGATCGAAGGCCGGGTGATGGCCGACCTCGGCGGCCGCGGCGTCACGGTCCCCGACAATATCGCCGCGGTCGAGAGCGCGCAGGCGCAGCTCCACGATTTCGTAGCCGGGGCGACCCGAGGTCAGCTGATCGGCAGACTCGACGGCGTCGAGCGCCTGTCCGACCGGGACATCGAGGCCACCGTCAATCAGATTTACGAGACGGCCTTCGAGCTGATCGCCGTCGCCGGGGAGGCCGCAGCGTGAGGCATCATAGCATCGTCGCTCGGCTCGGAGCCGCCGACACGATAGCGGTTACGCCAGTGCGGGCGGACACGCACATTACCGAGATCAGTTTCGTCGATGGCTACCATCGACCAGGCTACGGGCTTGGCCAGGCGCTCGATCAGTTACGTGAGCTTGGGCTCCAGCCAGGCGAGACCGCGCTCGATCTAGCGCTGCTGGCTGCCGCGATCACCGCCGCAGACACGCGTATCTCGCGTGCGCAGCATTCACAAGACGCCTGGACGCGCGAGATCGCGATTCACCTTCCCGTGCAGGACCCCGCCCTTTGGCGGAGCCAAGCCGCGCTTCTCGTCCAGACGCTCAACTTCCTGACCGGGGACCGTTGGTCCTTTGACTTCCGGCCACGGCCGACCGGAATCGAGGACCTAGCGACGGCGCCAACCAAGCTCCGGACCGCGTTGCCTACCTCGGTCTGCCTCTTCTCCGGCGGGCTCGACAGCTTCATCGGCGCGATCGACTTGTTTGCGGGCGGGCAGTCACCAATGCTGGTCAGTCACTACTGGGACGGCACGACCAGCACGCACCAGCGGTACTGCATCGAGGCCCTAAAAAAGCGCTTCGTCGATGCCACAGTGCACCACCTCCGCGCGCGAGTCGGTTTCCCGACCGATACGGTCGAGCACGGTATGGTCGAAGACACCCTGCGCGGTCGCTCCTTCCTGTTCTTTGCACTCGCCGCGATGGCGGCGGATGCTGTTGGTGGCGACATGATCGTCCACGTGCCGGAGAACGGCCTCATCTCGCTTAATGTTCCCCTCGACCCACTCCGGCTCGGCGCACTCAGCACCCGCACGACACACCCATTCTACATGGCCCGCTTCGATCAGCTTCTCCGCGGGCTCGGGCTGCGGGTTAAACTCGAAAACCCCTACGCGCTAGTGACAAAGGGTCAGATGGCGAAGAATTGCGCCGACCTCCCCTTCCTGGAGAAAGAAGCATACAAAACAATGTCTTGCTCCTCGCCGGGAAGTCGTCGCTACGACCCCGACCCGGCGGAACGCGAGCCCAAACACTGCGGCCGATGCGTGCCATGTTTGATCCGAAGGGCCGCGATCTACGAGGCCTGGGGCTACGATGAAACGCCCTATCGCATCCCCGACCTCCAGGCGCAGGTGCTCGACACCAACAAGGCCGAGGGCGAGCATGTACGTTCGTTCCAGGTCGCGCTCTCTCGGCTTGCGCACAGGCCTGTGCGGGCCCGCTACGACATCCACCGGCCCGGCCCCTTGATCGACCACCCCGACCGGCTGCCCGACTACGAGGCGGTGTACCTCGCCGGGATGAAGGAGGTCGGCCGGCTGCTTGAGGGCGTTCGAGCCCGCCCACTGTGACAAACGCCCGTCGAGAGCCCCCGAACTGGGTCGACTTTCATTGCCACCTCGATCTCTACCCGGACCACGCGGCATTAATTGCGGAATGCGACCGTGAGCGCGTCGCAACCCTCGCGGTCACGACGACGCCCAAAGCTTGGCCGCGCAACTGCGAACTCTCGGCCACCTCGGTCCATGTTCGCGTGGCGCTCGGCCTGCATCCCCAGCTAGTCGCGGAGCGCGAGGCTGAGGTCAGCCTGTTCGAGCGGTACTTAGCGGAAACCCGTTACGTTGGGGAGGTCGGCCTCGACGCGGGGCCGCGCTTTTACCGCAGCTTTGCAGCGCAGGAGCGCGTATTCGACCGCGTGCTGCGAGCTTGCGCCGAGCACGGCGGAAAGGTGTTGACGGTGCATAGCGTCCGCGCGGCCGGAAAGGTGCTCGCTCAAATCGAGCGGAGCCTTCCCGCGGATCGCGGACGCGTCGTCCTGCACTGGTTCACCGGCACCGCTGCCGAGGCGCGCCGCGCCGTCGCTCTCGGCTGTTTTTTCTCGGTCAACGCCGAGATGCTGCGCTCTCCCAAGCATCGCCAGCTCCTGGCGGCGCTACCGGCAGACCGCCTCCTAACTGAGACCGACGGGCCGTTTGTCGAACGTGACGGGCGCCCCGTGCGCCCGAAAGAGGTCGCCGACACGGTGGCGTTGCTAGCCACGTTGCGGGGTGAGTCGACCGCTGCGACCGCGCAGGCGGTGATCGTCAACCTCCGGACGCTGCTGGTCAAAACGCCAGCATGACGTTCGAGCCATCACCGCCGACATCCGCGCCCGCCTTTTTACAGTTGGCGCGCAAACGGTGACCGGCGAAGACCTAGATGCACCGGCTGCGGTCAAGCTGTTCATGCCCGACGCCGGCGCGAGTTGGCCACTTACCGAGTTCGATCCCGGTATCAACTTACTGCTTAGAAAAAGTTTTGAGGCGGCTTGCCGAACGGCAGATCTGCCTGAAAACACGGTCGTTGCTCGCCAACGCCTCGCAGGCTCTTCCTGCTGTGCAATATACTCCAACAGCTTGACCTGGTGTCACTGCAAGATTTCGTCTGCTTTGGAGCACATGATGTAAAATCTTCAACGTCCGAGATGCGGCGCCACCCGGCTACCGGATCTACCTGATACACTATGGCTAATAGTGTATCAGATGCGCGGTGCTAAGCCGTTGATCCCTGCCCCGCCGCCGCCGTTCCAGTGATGGTGGGGCGCCAAAGCTGATGCACTTCTCGCGAACTTACGCCCAAACAGCTGCGGAGTGCCGCATAAGCATGGTAGAAGCTTCGCTACGGCCCTGCCCCCCTCCCCCGCCCGTTCACGCCCGCCGAGCGCATTCCTGATCCGCAACATCTTCATGATCCGCTTCGGCCAGGCACCCCGTCTTGAGGAGGGCATCTTGCTGCGCACTTGACGCGGCAGCTACCAGGTTGGGCAACCGCCGAGCCTAGGGCAAGTCAGGCAGGCACCTCGTGGATGTCACGCTGCGTGGCCGCCGTGACACCGTTCTCGTGCTGCCGGAACGCGGCAAGCGCTCGGTACACCTGGAGCCGCGCACGCATGACGCTACCAAGCGGCTGATGGGCCAGAAGACTGTTTGCCGGCCGGAACGTCATCTCCTCGTCGAAGTAGCGCTGCCGTGCCGCGCTGTAGGCGTCCTGCGCCGGCAGCCGAAGGATCGCGACCGTCCGGAATGGGCTTTCCGCGGTCGGCCATTCCACCGACGCATCCTCGATCGGTTGGGTGTCGGCGTTGGTCCAAAGTTGCGCACGGAGTTCGTAGACCGCCTCGTGGCTGCCGAAGTAGGCCAACGCGGCATGGCGGAAGCCGTCCTCATCCTGGTGCGGGTCGAGCTGCCACGTTTCCAGCGCCGCTTGCGCGTCGGACACCGGAAATGCGCCGAGCTTGGCGACATGGTCGCCGAAGCGGATCGGGGCCTGGCTGTAGTACGGCTCGGCCAGTGGATGGCTGAATGGGTGCCCAAAGAAGTCCGCTTTCGGGCTTTCCGTCCCGAAGGCGTGCAAGAGGCGGTTGAAGTTGCGCGCCCCTGCTGAAACTGCGCTCTTCACCCCTTCGGGCATCCCCGTCGACTTGCCGATGATCGTGCCGTCGCGCAGGAAGCCCTTTGCCGTGCCCGACGGGAAGGTTGGGCCGCTGGCGAAGACGAAGTCCTGCGTGTCTGCGGTGTGCCCGCCCAGCTTCTCGCCCGCGACATCGTAGATCTTGATGGCCATGCCGCGATGCGTGGACACGCGGTCTCCCAAGGTTTCGCCGGGTCCCTGCGCGAAACGGACGGCGACGGGATGGCTGCCGGGCGTGGCAAACAAACCCTGGGCGAGTTCGGGAGGAAGGCCCGCGGCGATTTCCAGTGTGCCGGTGACCAGCGCGCTAGACTTGGCATGGCTTGCCCGCACGGCATGGTGCTCGCGTTTCTCGACGGTTTCGCTCTGCTGGGTCATGCCGAGGATGATGCCGTCGATCGTTTCTTGCTCCCCAGGCTCGGGCTGCTCGATCTCGGGACGGTAGCGAAGAAAAGTCATTGGAGCCTCATGGGTCAGGGGTGCGCGCCGCGGAGGACGTCAAGCATGGTCGTCCAGCAGCTTGTCGATGGTGATCGGCAGGCTGCGGACCCGTTTGCCGGTGGCGTGGAAGATGGCGTTGGCCACCGCACCCGCGGTGCCGACAATACCGATCTCGCCCAGCCCCTTCACGCCCAGCGGCGTCACCTCCGGATCCGGCTCATCCACAAAGATCACCTCGATGTCCTGGATATCGGCATGGGCGGGGATGTGGTACTCGGCGAGGTTGTGGTTCATGAACCGGCCCAGCCGGTTGTCGAGCATGGTTTCCTCGTGCATCGCCATGCCGATCCCCATCACCACCCCACCCAGGATCTGGCTGCGGGCCGTCTTGGGGTTGATGATGCGCCCGGCGGCGACGGCGCTGACCACGCGGGTCACGCGCACCACGCCCAACTCCTCGTCCACCTTCACCTCCACGAACACCGCGCTGTGGGTGTGGCGGGACTTGCGCATTTGGCTGATCATGCCCGAAAGGCCGGCGCTCGCCGTCTCCTCCGCCTCGATGGAGGGTAGGTCGGCGGCGCGCATCGCTTCCGTGATGCCCACCCCGACCGACGGGTCGGCGCGCAGTACAATGCGGCCGCCGATGAACTCCACGTCGTCCATCGACGCGCCGCCAAGGGGCGCGCCGGGCACGCTGGCGGCAGCCTTCAGCAGTTGCTTGCCCACCGCCTGGCAGGCGACCTGCACCGCGGCGCCGGCGGAGGCGGCGGCCCAGGAACCGCCCTCGACCGGGGAGGTCGGCAGGTCGGAGTCGCCGAGCCGGGCGGTGATCTGGTCGGGCTGGAGGCCCAGCGTGTCGGCGGCCACCAGCGTCATCACGGTGTAGGTGCCGGTGCCGATGTCGGACGTGGCGGTGGCGACTTCCAGATGGCCGTTGGCGCTCAGCTTGGCGCGCGCGGAGGTCTTCGAGAACATCGCGTCCCACATGCCGGTCGCCATGCCCCAGCCCACCAGCTCCGACCCGTCGCGCATGGAGCGGGGCTCTTGGGGCCGCTTCTCCCAGCCGAATGCCGCCGCGCCGGCGTGATACGCCTCGCGCAGCGCCTTGCTGGTGTAGGGCGTGCCGTTCATCGCATCGATGTCGGAGTAGTTGATCAGCCGGAACTCCAGCGGATCGACGTGGGCCGCATACGCCATCTCGTCCATCGCCATCTCGAACAGCGCCATCCCGGTGGCCGCGCCGGGCGCACGCATGTCGCCGGAGGTGTAGGTGTCGCGTGGCGCGATGGTGTAATCGCCGCTGGCGTTCGGGCAGTCGTATCCCATCAGCCCCCAGGTGACGACGTCCTCCATGTTGTTCTCGAACCGGGAGGTGGAGGTGGTGGCGCTGATCGACATGCCGGTCAGCTTGCCGTCGATATCGGTGCCGAGCCGGACCGTTTGCACGGCCTGCGGGCGGTGCACGTGGGTGAACATCTGCTGCCGGGTCAGCACCAGGCGGACTGAGCGCTCCAGCTTTTTGGCCGTCATCACCGCCAGGTAGACCTGGTACTGCGGGCGCAGGCCCGAGCCGAAGCCGCCGCCCACATACGGGTTCAGCACGCGCACCTTGTCCTTGGCGAAGCCGAAGATGTTGGCGATGTAGGTTTGGACGTTCTGCGAGCCCTGCGTCTTGTCGTGCACGGTGATGCGGCCGTCACCCTCCCAGGCCACGGTGGTGGCATGCATCTCCATCGGGTTGTGGTGCTCGGTGGCCAGCTCGTACTCGGCCGAGATTCCCAACGGGGCTTCCGCGAGGGCCGTTTCGGCATCGCCGCGGTTCTTGGGCGGGTGGAAGGTTTGGCGCTTCTTGGACGGCATGAACTTCTCGGCCAGCGAGGCCTCGAAATCGGTGTTGTGCGGCTCGGCCTTGTAGGTGATGGCGACCAGGTTCGCGGCGTAGCGCGCGGCCTCGAACGTTTCGGCCAGCACCACGGCCACCGGCTGCCCGCTGAACCGGATTTGCGCATCCCCAAGGGCACGGAACGGCGAACCCGGCGGCGCCACCTCGTCCTGGTAGTTGCTGTCGCGCCAGGCGACATGCGGGCGATTCCCGTGCGTCAGCACCTCGATCACGCCTGGCACGCTACGTGCGGCGGCCTCGTCGATGGCGGTGATGCTGCCCTTGGCGATCGTGGCGGACACCACGACGCCGTACACCATGCCCGGCGGAGCGTACTCGGCGGCGTATTTCGCCCGGCCGGTGACCTTGTCCAGGCCGTCGACGCGGTTGATGGCGCTGCCGATGCCGATCCGTGTGGTGACGTTCATGATGATGCCCCTTATGCGACGCGCTTGTCGGTCTGCGATTGCGGCGTGGCGTCCGCCGCCTGTCGCAGCGCCCGCACGATGGCCTTGCGCGCCAAGTCGATCTTGAAGCTGTTGTCGCCCTGGCCGACGGCGCCCTGCAGCAGCGCGCCCGCTGCCGTCAGGAACGCCTCCTGCGACGCCGGGCGGCCTACCAGCAGCGTCTCCGCCTCCGGCCGCCGCCAGGGCTTGTGCGCCACGCCACCGAGCGCGATCCGCGCCTCCGCCACCACACCGTCCTCCATTCGCAACGCCACGGCGACGGAAACGAGCGCGAAAGCGTAGGAGAGCCGGTCCCGCAGCTTGAGGTAGGTGTGGTTGGTCTTGAAATCCTCGGCCGGCAGGTCGATGGCGGTGACGAGTTCGCCGGGCCGCAGCGTGTTGTCGCGCGCCGGGTCGTCGCCGGGCAGGCGGTGGTAGTCGGTGATGGCGATGGCGCGGTCGCCGTCCGGCCCCGTCACCTGCACGGTCGCGTCCAGCGCCGCGAGAGCCACGCACATGTCGGACGGGTGGGTGGCGATGCAGGAGGGGCTGGCGCCCAGGATGGCATGGATGCGGTTCACCCCACCGATGGCGCCGCAGCCCGAACCGGGCGCGCGTTTGTTGCAGGGCGTGCCAACGTCGTAGAAATAGTAGCAGCGCGTGCGCTGGTTCAGGTTGCCGCCGTTGGTCGCGGCGTTGCGCAACTGCGGGCTCGCCCCGGCCAGGATCGTGGAGGCGAGCAGCGGGTAGTGCTCGGCGACCAGGGGATGCCGGGCCGTGTCGGCGTTGCTCACCAGCGCGCCCAGGCGCAGCCCGCCGTCGGGCAGGCTCTCGATCGTGGCGAGCGGGAGGCGGTTGATGTCCACAACGGTGGCGGGCCGCTCGGTGCCCTCCTTCATCAGATCCACCAGGTTGGTGCCGCCGGCCAGGAACCGGGTTCCGCCCAAGGCGCCCGCCTTCACGGCTTCCGGCACGCTGGCGGCGCGCACGTAATCGAAGCGGTTCATCGCGACGCCTCCAGCACCGAAAGCACCGCGTCGACGATGTTGGTATAGGCGCCGCAACGGCAGAGATTGCCGCTCATCGCTTCGCGCACCTCGTCGCGCGTGTGCGCCACGCCCTCGTCGATCAGCGCCTTGGCAGAACAGATCTGGCCCGGCGTGCAGTAACCGCACTGGAATGCATCGTGGTCCATGAACGCCTGCTGCAGCGGGTGCAGGGTGTCGCCGCTCGCCAGCCCCTCGATGGTGGTGATGTCGGCGCCGTCGCGCGTGACTGCCAGCAGAAGGCAGCTGTTCATCCGCCTGCCATCCACCAGCACGGTGCACGCGCCGCACTGGCCGTGATCGCATCCCTTCTTCGTGCCGGTCAGCTGCTCGCCCTCGCGCAGCAGGTCGAGCAACGTGGTCCAGGGCTCGACCTGGAGCGAGCGGCGTTGCCCGTTGATGGTCAGCGTAATTGGCACGGTGCCAATCGGTTGGGCCGGGTCGACCCGGGGAGCTGTGGCGGTCATTGTCATGGTCGGGTTCCCTTGCGATGTGGACGGACGGTCAACCCCGCCATCCCTTGAGGAAGGTGAGCAACGCGTCGTTGACGACGTCCGGCCGCTCCTCATGCGGCAGGTGGCCGCACAGCGGAACGGGCACGGTGGTGAGATCATCGGCGATTTCGCGCCAGATGGCGGGGAAATCCCACATCTTGCCGCCGGACTCGAACTCCTCGCCCCATAGGGCGAGGGTCGGGCAGGACAGCTTCAAATCGGCATCGGCGTCGTCCTGGCGGACATCCTCCTCTGCGGCACGGTAGTCCTCGAACGCGCCGCGCAGGGCGCCATGCTGTTCGTAGGCGCGGGCATAGGTGGCGATGTCCTCCACGCTCAACGCCTGCGGGTCGTAGGTCCAACCCTGGAAGATGAACCGCAGCCACAGCTCTTCACGCCCGGTGACGAGGGCCTCCGGCAGGTCGCGCACGGCGTTGAACAGGAAGAACCAGTGGCCACGCGCCACCTTCGCGTCCATCCGTTCGAAGATCACCCGTGTGGGTATGTTGTCGAGTGCCGCAAAGCGGTCCGTCGCTTCCGGGAAGTCTTTTGCGAACCGCAGCCCCACGCGGGCACCGCGGTCGTGGCCGATGATGGGTGCCCGGGCAATGCCGAGCGCCTCCATCAGAGCCTTCACGTCCCGCGCCATGGTCCGCTTGTCATAGCCAGCGGCGGGCTTCTCCGTCGCGCCATAGCCGCGTAGGTCCGGCACAATCAGCCGGTAATGCTGGCCCAGCACGGGAATCTGGTGGCGCCACGCGTACCAGGTTTCCGGGAAGCCATGCAGCAAAATGACGGGAGGGCCGGACCCGGCCTCCACGTAATGCTGCTTGAGGCCGTTTGCCTCCTGACGGTGGTGCGCGAGTTCCATACCCTCAACCTCGGTGTTGGAAGATCGATTGTGCTGCCAGCGGCGAGGACGGAACCTTCGCAAGCCGCGGTCGGTCAGCCTTGCCAATAAATAAGGTAAGGTCGAAGACCACCTTCACGCAGCCGTCCTGCTTATCGCGGAACGTCTTGTAGAGCTCCGGTCCGTCGGCCACGTCCTTGCGGCGGTGTGTGATCAGGAAGGTCGGGTCGATGGCGCCCTCCTGGATGAGCTTCGTGAGCGGTTCCAGGTAGCGTTTCACGTGCGTCTGCCCGTCCATAAGGTGCAGGTCCGAACCGCAAATCACGCAGCTGGTAACCTTGATGATGACGTCCCGCATGTCCTTGATGATCGGTCCGGCACCCTGTCGCACCGGATGTCGCCCTTGCCGTGCCAACACAATGCCCGCATCCGCCTACCCCTATCCACATCCGACCGAAGCTCGTGCTAGCGTGCACACCGTCGCGACATAGGGATAAGGACTGACCAGTCCGGATGTTTCAGCAGACGTGATGACAACTGCGTCAGCCGCCTCCTCGACCGGCCGTCCGCGCGGGTTCGACATGGACGTAGCGCTGCGGGCGGCGCTGTCCGTGTTCTGGCGGCACGGCTATACTGCAACCTCGCTCGACGACCTGACAGGCGCCATGGGGCTGAGCCGTTCCAGCTTCTATGCCGCGTTCGGGTCGAAGCACGATGTGTTGCTGGCGGCAGTGACATCCTACGCGGACGGCGTCTTTGCCGAGCTGGAGGAGATCGCCGCCTCCGGTCGCAGCCCAACGGCTACCCTCCGTGCGGTGCTCGATACCATGGCCAGGCCGAGCGGCGGCAGCGAGGGCTGTCTGCTCGTCAACTCGGTCACCGAGCTTGCACCGGACGACATGGTCGTCTGCGAGATCGCGCGGACGCACATCGCACGCGTTATCAGCCTGATCGGGGCGCTGCTGGTCCGGGCCGGGCACCGGCCCGACAAAAGTGCGGATTTGTCAGGCGCCCTCCTGTCGGCCACCTTCGGCATCACCACGCTGCGCAAGGCGGGCCTGCCGACGGCAGCCCTCGCGGGGTTCCTCGCCCAACTCGAACGGCTGCTCGAATTACCGGGCTGACCATGGATGGTCTTCCTGAACCGCATCGGCGGAGTGTTCAGGCTGCCGCTTCCGCCGCCCGTGGCAGGGCGGTGACCTCGCGGCACTCAGCGCCAGTCTGCGCTTAAGCCTGGGACGTCGTCAGGGTGGCAGCGCCCGGATCAGGACCGATTTAACCTGCGTGGCAGCCCAGCGTCCGCCTCGGGCGCTGCGCACGCCACGAGCGTTCAGAGCCGCCGCAACACCGCGGAGGCTGTTCACGCCACTGGCCTGCACCTGTTGAATGATGGGCAGCACGTTCTGGGCGAAGTGGTGAGCTTGCTTTGCCGTGGCAACAGCCCCTGCCCTGCCGGCTTCATCAAGGTTTGTGGGATTGCCCAGTCGGGCACCCTGTCGCTTGCGCGCAGCCAGAGCGGCCCGTGTTCGCTCCGAGATCATGCGCCGCTCCTTTTCGGCCAGCGCCGCGTAGATGTGCAGCATGAAGGGATCCACGTCCGGCCCGAGTTCGGCAACCAGAAACGGCACCCTCTGCACCATGAGCCCGGCAATAAAGTGCACGTCGCGCGACAGGCGATCGAGCTTGGCGACCAGCACGGCGCAGCGTCGGCGCTTAGCGGCGGTCAGCGCCGCCGCGAGCTGTGGCCGGCGATCAAGCGCGTCGCTGCCCTTCCCCGTTTCCACCTCAGTGAACGCTTCGACTACCTCGAAGCCGTTCTGGGCCGCGAAAGCGACGCATCGCTCCCGCTGGGCATCCAGTCCTAATCCGGATCGACCCTGTCGTTCGGTGGACACACGGTGATAGGCGACGACGGGCTGCATGTTTCAGCAGTTTCGGGCCATTCCATCCTTTGTAGCAAGAGGCCAAACGACCTTTTAACTCACTGACGATGAACGCGTATCTCTCAGAATATGTTGCAAATTTGAGGTGGGTTGCCCCGCTCAGAACCCGAGCAGGAGTGTATCGAGGGCGCGGGTGATGGCGTCGTGTTGGGGGGCAAGCGATGCTATGGCCCGCTTCAGTTCCTTGCCCGGGATGCTGGCAATGGCCTGGGTGAGCATGACGTGACGATTGCCGCGGATTTCGAACACCGGGTTGAGCTCGCTGATTGGTTTGGGGGCTGCGTCCTCGGGTAACAGCGGCACCACGGTGCGGGTGGCGAGGTGGGACAGCAGGTCGGCCTGGACGTCGAGCAGATAACCCTCCCGGCCCTTGCCGGGCATGGGATGGACGTCGAGACGGGCCATCAGAACTGGCGAAAGGCGGCGAGCGGCAGGCCGTGTTCGGCGACGTGCTCGTTCCAGGCCGTGATGGCTTCGCCGTTCTCCTCAAGCCAGCGCTGCCGGCGCTGCTCGGCGACGGCGGCGGCGAGGCCGCGCTCGCAAGCCTGAGACAGGTTGATCCCCATATCGCGGGCATCGCGCAGCAGGGGCTCGGGCAGGGTCACGTTGGTGGCGCGTCGCGGGGCGGCGGTTGCGGGCTGGGGGGCGGGGCGGGGCATGACGACGCCTCATGTTAGGTGCAGCAACAATGCGCATGCTCCATGCGTGCTGCAAGCTGCATCTTTCCGGGCGTTCGTTCCCACCCGTCCACCAGCGTAGCCATATATGATAATGTCCTTTATCGAATATAGCAGCCCGCTTCGTGATCGCGCCTAAGCGCCTATCCCGCTATCATGGTAAGCGCCCATCTAGGCGCAGGAGCCGCCCTATGCCCGACGACGTCACCACTACCCGCTGGACCGTCTCGGTGTCGCGCGACACCGACATCGCCGTGCGCAGCTTCCTCGCCCAGCGCGGCATGAAGAAGGGCGACCTGTCACGCTTCATCGAGGACGCCGTGAAATGGCGCGTGCTCGACCAGACGATGGCTGAAGCCCGCACCGGCTTTGCCGACTTGGCCCCCGAGGCGGTCGAGGATCTGGTGGACGAGGCCGTCACCGCTGTGCGCCGCGTCGGCAAGCCTTCCGCCCGGCCGGCGCGCTGACGGGTGCGGCTGGTCGTCGACACCAACATCCTCGTCAGCGCCCTGCTTTCCGCCACCTCGCTGCCCGCCCAGATCGTCCTGCTCTGGCGGGCCGACCGCTTCGACCTGCTGACCGCGGCCGAGCAGCTGGACGAGATCGCGCGCGTCACCCGGTATCCCAAAATCCGCGAGCGGTTACACCCAGCTGTAGCCGGGCGCCTGGTCAATGACCTACGCGCGCTCGCCGTGATGCTGGGCGCCTTGCCCGTGGTCGAGGCTTCACCCGATCCCGACGATAACTACCTGCTCGCCATGGCCGCAGCGGGATCGGCCGACTTCCTGGTCACCGGCGACAAGCGTGACCTGCTCGGCCTCGGCACCCACGCCGGCACCCGGATCCTCTCGGCCCGCGCCTTCCTCGCCCTGCACGGGAAGCATCCATGACGACCGAGCCTTTCCGAGCAGATGATGGGAGCACGTCTGAACCTGCCCTGGTCGCGGCCGAAGCAGGATCAGTGAGTGGTGCCGTCGATGCGGCCGGGGAACACGACGCACACTTCCGCCATTCGGTCCTGCGCGAGCGCATCGTGGAGCACGTGTTCATCGGCGAAACGCTGCGCCGGCTCTGGGTCCGCGGCATCACCGACGTGGAGGTGTTGCGCTCAGAGTTCGACGCCGGCGGCTATGACCTGGTGATGTGCCGTGGCCCGGTCGTCCGCCACATCCAGTTCAAGGTCTCCCGGGTGGACGGCAAGACCGCCGCCATCAAGGCCAGCTTGCGGCTGGCGGAAAAGCCAAGCGGCTGCGTGCTGTGGATCCTGGTGACGTCGGCTCTCGAACTCCAAACCTTTCTCTGGTTCGGCGGTGCACCTGGTCAGCCGCTTCCGGACATCGCCAACTTGAGGGTGGCTCAGCACACCAAGGCCAACGTGAAAGGGATAAAGCTCGAGCGTCCTGACCATCGGGTCATTCCTCGCAGCCGGTTCGAGAGTCTCGGTTCGCTCGACGAGGTGCTGCAGCGGCTGTTCGGAGCGCTTCCGTGACCCAGCTCGTCGTGCCGCGGGCAGCACGCCTCCCTGCTCTGGTGGTGGCGGCCGGCGAGCACGCGGGGATCCGCTTCCTGGAGTTCTTTGCTTCCGCCATCCGCAACCCACACACCCGCCGGGCTTATGCCCGGGCCGTGGCGGACTTCCTGGCCTGGTGCGCGGACCACGGCGTCACCTCCCTTCCCGCCGTGCAGCCGCTGCACGTGGCGGCCTGGATCGAGGGGCAGGCGCAGGAGCGCTCCGCCCCCACCGTGAAGCAGCAACTCGCCGCCATCCGCCACCTGTTCGACTGGATGGTGGTGGGGCAGGTGGTGCCGTTGAACCCGGCCGCCTCGGTGCGCGGCCCCGCCCATAGCGCCCGCAAGGGCAAGACGCCGGTGCTTGATCCAGCCGAGGCCCGGGTGCTGCTCGACAGCATCGACGTCGGCACGCCGATTGGGCTGCGCGATCGGGCGCTGATCGCGCTGATGATCTATTCCTTTGGGCGCATCGGCGCGGCGCTGGCCATGCGGGTGGAGGACGCGTTCGTGCAGAACCGCAGGCTTTGGGTCCGACTACGTGAGAAGGGCGGCAAGCGGCACGAGATGCCCTGCCATCATACCTTGGAAGAGTACCTGCACGCCTACCTGGACGGCACGGGGATCGCGAGTGATCCCAAGGGGCCACTGTTCCGGACCATCGGCCGCGGCACGGGGCAGCTGAGCCGAACGGCGCTGCCGCAGGCGAACGCCTACGTCATGGTGCGGCGGCGAGCCCTGGCCGCCGGCATCGACACGCGGATTGGCAACCACAGCTTTCGGGCGACGGGCATCACCGCTTACCTCAAGAACGGTGGCACGCTGGAGAATGCCGCCGCCATGGCCAACCACGTAAGCACGCGCACCACCCAGCTCTACGATCGGCGGCGCGACGACATCAGCCTCGATGAGGTAGAGCGGATCAAAGTGTGACGTTTTGGACTACCGTTTGGGTTCATAGCTACCCGCGATTTTACAAAAAACAAGATTTCGCCTCAACGTTCTAACCCTGGTTCTGCTTCTAACTGTTATCTTTGCAATGCTGGTCTAGTAGCTCTTGCGCCCGTTGTGACACGTCGAAGCGTTTCAATTGTCTTAGCTCACCTAGTACGGTTCGAAGAAGTTCGCAGGAAGCTCGGTCGCCCGCATCGACACGGATTGACGCCAGGGAGAGCCCGGCGATGGCCGCGTCCTCCGCCATGGATGTCTGCTGGAACAAAAGTCGGGCGTGCCGTAAGGCGACCTCCGCATCGGCCATCGCCCCACGGTATGCCATCGTTTCGCCCAAGCCCTGCAGGGCCCTGGCTTGGGATGCGATGTCCTGCGCGTCCTCAGCAAGCGTGAGCGCCTCCCGGAAACCCGACGCGGCGACGTCCAAATCGTTTAACCGCAGCGCGAGAAGTGCCTGGTTAAAGCGAATTTGTGACCGCAACCCAGTGTCACGGAGCGCCAGGGCCTGGCCGTATGCCGCCTCCAGTTCCCTCCCGGCGTCCGCGTAACCCTCGAGCTTAATCAAGACGCTCGCCAGCCCGGTGCGGGCCTGCATCTCTCCTAATTGGTCCTGCACGGATCGCGCGTAGTCCAGCGCGCGCCGGAAGCCCTCGACCGCCTCGTTCAGCCGATTTCGTCTAGCTTCGAGGTTGGCGAGTGCTAAATGGCTACCGCGAACTCCGGAATGGAATCCGATCTCCTTCGAAAGCTCCATTGCCCGATGGTGTAATTGGATCGCCTGGTCATACTCGCTGAGTTGCGCGTGCGCTTCAGCGAGTTCGAATAGTGTCAGGGCCAGGCCCGACTGGCTTGGGATGGCCTCGTACTTCTGCTGGGCCCGCAGAAGGTACTGCAACGCTTCCCGAGGTCGGTCGCGCAGCCGTTCGATCGAGCCGATGGTCCGTTCTACGTTGGCTAGGCCGTGCCTATCAGGTATCCCCTCGAACGCCGTCCTGGCCTCGTTCAAGCGCGCTAGCGCGGCCTCATAATCACCTTCCAGCCTGTCCAGTTCTCCCATCTCAAGGCTGGCTTGGCCCTCTCCGTCACGACTCAGCAAACGCCTGAACGCGTCCCGCGCTCCTCGCAGCTCGCGGCGACTCGCCGTTCGGTCGTCTTGCTGGCGGAGCAAGATGCCGAACTGCAACCGGGCGCCGGCCCGGGCGATACCCTCCGTCTCTGGAAGGTTGTCCAGGGCGCGCAAGAAGTGGGACCGTGCCGAAGACAGGTTGCCCTGGATGCGCTCTATGATCCCCATCTCGACAGCAATTCGACCGGATCGGAGCGGATCGGCCGGGAGGGCGAGCAAGTGGCTCGCTTGATCGAGGGCGGATTTGGCGCCCGTAAAATCGTCATCGAGTCGGAGCTGCCTTGCTCGCCCGATCAGGTCATCGATTTTCGTGCCTGACACTACGCCTTGGCTTGGAAGCGCGACCGATGGGCCTTCAGGCGAGGGGACGATGACACCGGCCACCTGCATCCCGATCTGCGTGGATATCGAGTAGGCGTCCCCTCCGACGAGCGACACCCTCGTCCCTAGAGCCGGCATCCGGGATTGTGAGGTTGGGATTGGATTAAGGGGGAGCGGGTCCCGAGGCGGTCGCTCTGTGGCTTTGCCCGAGCCCCCGCCAGAGCCGGAGAGGGCTGATAGCATAGTCTCGGCAGTGTGCTTCCAGCTGTAGCTCGACAGCGTGGCGCGCAGCCGTAAGGCCCGGGCTTTCCAGTCCTCGTGTGCGGACGCGACTTTGACAATTTGCCCAGCGACCTCCTGCACATCCAATGGGGTAAAGGGCTCAGGTTCCTGCTGTGTCGGGACTTGGCCGGCGATGCGGAAGGAGGCGACATCGTCGGTGTGGATCGTGCCGTGTTCCTGGATGAGTTGGAACAGACCGGTGCTCTGGGAAAGCAGAAGTGGGACGCCGGCGGCAACTGCCTCCCAGCCCACCAATCCAAAACCTTCATGCCACGACGGCATAATAGCCGCGTGCGCGTTGCGTAGGATTCTCCTTAGTTCGGTTCGGTCCTCGGTGTACACGCTCAGTCGCGGAAGCGGCCACATTCCCCCCCTTGCATACGATCGGGCGAGTTCTTGGATGTCGCGGAATACCTCTGCATTGTGACGTTCCAGACCGATCACGTCGATTTCAGGGCGTGCATTTGTGAGGAGGCCCCCGCTGCTGGCCTCTCGCGCTGACGCCATTGCGCTAGACACTGCGGCGACCGCCAGTCGACCTTGCTTGATCGGATCGTCCTCTGGCCCAAGGCGACCGAAAACTACGGCCCGGAACGGACCAGGTGGAGTTTGTTCCTGGAGTAAGTCGTCGTCCAAGCCTGGCACGAGCTGGATGATCTTCGCCCCGTGGTGATCGACAAGTCGTCGCAGGCTGTCGCGAAGTAGCGGTCCGACCGCAAACAGCACATCTCCAGCCTCAAAGACGCGCCGTTGTTCCGCCTCTCTATCGCGGGCGCTCTGCTCTCCAGCCCATTTGAAATCCGTATAGGCTCCAAAGTTCATGTGGTGGACGAGCGCAAGCGAACCGCCATATCGCTCGCGACACGACGCAGCAATGGGTCCCGTGACCCTGTCGTGGCCCAGCCACCATAGGCTGTCGCCTGCGTCAGGAACGGACAGCGCCTCTGTGATCGCGTCGACCGACAGTTCCGATGTCCCAGTGTGGACAAGGTCCACGCTCATAGCCTGTGCGGACGCCCTTGCGTCGAGGTCCGCGACTGGCACGACGCAGGTGACTTTCGCCCCGCATGCTGCGAGGGCCCCGCACAGCTTCTCGTTAAATGCGTTCACCCCGCCGTGCTTGGGTCCGAACGCAGTGGCAAGGACGATTATCCGAATCATGCGATGACCTGAGGGGTTGCTGTCCCACCTGCGGTGCCGAGGGCCGTCCTCAGTCGCGGGAGGGAAGTGTATGTGGGACGACGCTAGGCGACGACGCCCGGACATGTCGAGGCTGGTTCCTTGCGCAAACGACCGTTTGGCCTGCTTACAGCCGTTCAACAGCCGCTAGCGGCGGGACGCCGGAGCGCAGCCAGTTACGGGCTTGGTCAGGGTGCGCGATGATCAGAGTGGCCCGGCCGGGGCGCGGGTAGAGCCGGATGCGGGTACCGTCGCCAACCTTGAGGACGTCGGCCGTCTCGAAGTCCGCCATGTTGGCCGTCACCAGCAGGTCAGCCTCGCCGGCGACGGCGACCTCCAGCACATGCCGATCTTCCTCATCGTGCAGGGGATATACGCCGCCGCCGACAAGCGCATGCGGGTGATCGCCCGCAGGCCCGAACGAGGCTACGCCGCCGATGGCGCGGACCAGGGTCTCGGCCGCGTCCGCGTCGACCTGAAACTCCCTCGTCAGAACGAGTGCCAGGCGGTCGAGCATGCCGAGCGAGACGACCAACTGAAGCGGACCCGCTTGGCAGGTGCCAGACCGAACCGCGTCGGCCAGCCACGGCGAGCTACCGCCCCGCCTTCCTCGCCGGGTGCCTAGGAAGTCCGCCACCCATACATTCAGGTCCAGGCACAGCCGCAGGAGAGCCGGCGTCGAGCCAGCGGCCGACATCAGCGCGATGCTGCGGTGGCCCGTACGGCCTCGGCCAAGATCACCTCATCGGTGTCCAGCTCGTCCTCTCGGTCGAGCCGCATGCCATCCACTACTCGCCTGCGGGCGACTTCGTATTGGGTGGACACCACGGTACGGCCGATGGCACGCAGCAGGTTGTGCCGGTCTTCCGGAGTGCCCAAGGCATCGACATCGCGCAGGGCAGCGCGGACCGTGCCGGGCAGATCAAGATAAAGCTTCAGGGACGCCGCAGTGAGCTGGGAAGGTGTGCGGCCCTCGCGCGCAGCGATGCCACGCAGCTTGCTTACCGTTTCGGCGTCCGCGTGCGCGGAGATGGACTGACCAGCCATGATGAGTGCTACACGATCTACAGGAGCTGTAGGTTGGGTGTTTGTGGTGCCTTTGACAAGCTTCGGTTTGGTCGGTGGCCAGAGGCTGGCTCAATGACCACGAAGCGATGCGGATTGACCATCTGACCTCACGGTCCACAGCCCTTCGAACCGTCTGCCTGCGGTGCGGGTGTAATGGACGGTGTGCCTGTGATCGCAGTGGCAAGGTAGCGCGCTCGCGCGCGTCAGCGGCATCAGTAACGGGGGGCCTCGCCACTCTTTACTTTTTGCCTTTTGACCGGGGCCACCGACACGTATGCAATCCCTTGTTGTTCCGGGTGGAGGCGTAGCTCACTTTTAACAAAATGCGCTTTCTGTCAAAAGTTCACGCGCCAGGTAGGACCGCTTGGTGTGGTTTGCAGACATAGGCAACCTGGACGTCACGATCACTGCGCGTTCGCCCAAGCTTTCAGCTACACGATAGTACGGGTTCAGTTCAGCCGTGTTACGGTCAGTCTGGAACGTACAGACTGCATAGCCGTGATGGTTCGCGTTTGTAGATTTGAGTCTGCCTAATCTTGCCCGTGAGTTCGGCTGAGATGTCCACCTGCGATAGGCTGTAATCTCGCGAAGGAACAAGCATGCCCGACGATGACGGGGGTCAACGCGACCAACTTAACGTAGTCAGCCTCACAGATACCAACCCGAAAACGGCCGAAAATCGGCTATCCTCCTTTATCAGGAGAAATACAGCGGAAATTGTCAGTGAATGGGAGGCGTTCGCCCGGACGCTCATACCATCGGCTGATGGAATGTCGCCCCACGCGCTTCGAGATCATATCCATCAGATACTGACCTTTATCATGTTGGACATGGCTTCATATCAAACGGCCGCGGAGCAGACGGTAAAGTCTCACGGCCAAAAGAAACAGTTGGAGCCCGCTACAGCCGCTCAGACGCATGCCGCCATCCGCTTCGCGGGCGGCTTCGACATTGGGCAGATGGTATCCGAGTACCGGGCCCTTCGTGCCAGCGTGCTAAAGTTGTGGAGCAAAACGGGTCCCGCATTCGACACGGTCGACATCGCTGACATGATCCGATTCAACGAAGCGATCGATCAGGAACTCGCTGAATCCGTCAACTTCTACACGGACCGGGTAGCACGGTCGCGAGAACTGCTGGTGGGCATTCTCGGTCATGACCTTCGCAGTCCGCTGCAAGCGATCGCACTGTCCACAGAGCTTTCCTTGCACATGGGTCAACTCAACGAACGGCAGACCATGCTGAGCAGGAAGGTGCTCGAAAGCACCCACCGCATGACCGGCCTGATCAACGACCTGCTGGACGTGACCCGAGCACGGTTCGGTGCAGGGCTTCCTGTCGTCCGAGCTGTGATGAACATGGGCACCGTCGCCGAACAGATCGTAGGCGAGGTTCGCCTGGTCCACCCGGATCGCGAGATCGAGCTGAGCCTGTCGGGTATCCTGGTCGGCGAATGGGATAAGGCGCGCATCGGGCAGGTATTCTCGAACTTGCTGAACAACGCAATGCAGTATGGATCCCATCACGTGCCGATCCACGTCGGACTTCATGGGACACCTAAATCGGTGACGCTCACGGTCGGAAATGATGGTGCTCCCATTCCGGCCAACAAGATCAAGATGATCTTTGATCCCCTCACGCGAGTGGTGACCGACGACGATGCCGATCAGACTACCGGAAATCTTGGGCTTGGACTCTACATCACCAAGGAAGTGGTGGTCGCGCATGGCGGGACTATTGGGGTGACATCCTCAGAGGCGGAGGGCACGATCTTCACCGCCAGTTTCCCCCGCGCGCAGCCTGCTCCGGCTCCGCACGATGCGCGAAGGCATGCATGAACCGGGATTACGCGATTCATTCCGGTTCTCCCGGCGAAAGAAAGTCTGCAAAGTGTCGAGGGCGGCGGTAGCCCGTCAAGTTCGGTCTACCGCCGCTGAGGGTGGTTTCCGGACCTTCCGCCCAGGCTGAACGGTTCTGCTATCGATCTCATCTGAGACACTCAGCGTTTTAGGACAAATACCCGAAAGCGGTCATTGGGCCACACACCGATCTAGCCGCATGCGCCTCATCTTGGACATTGGCATCACCGGCTAACTTCCCGATAGCGGACAGGCCACGCGCTATGGCCTCAGGACTCTTCCCCAGCTGGCTCGTGGATCGGGCAATGGTTGAAGCTGGCGCGAAAGGCCGACGAATGCTCATAGGTCGATTTGCGCGCGCGGTTGATATTGCCGAGCGGCTGATGCGCTAGAAGCCCCGTCCAGGGTGAAAAGCGCATTTCCTCATTGACCTTCTGCACCTGTGCCTCGTCCCAGCTATCCTGGCGTCCTGCACGGATCGTCGCCACGGTCTGGAAAGGGCTGTCCTCTTCCATCCACTGCACGGTGGGATCCTCAACCGGCTGCTTCTCCAGGTCTCGGCAAAGCTGGACGCGCAGCTCCCATACGCCGTCGATCAACTGCATCTCGCCTTTGATGTGCTGCCGCAGCGCGTCTGGGTTGTCGGTCGTATCAATCTCCTGCTTCTCGCGTGACAGCAGGTCAGAGGACACGGGAACGATCGCGAACTTCGCGATATAGTCGCCATAGCGGAACGCAGTGACGCTGTAATAGGTCTCGCCTAGGGGATCGACGTTGGGGGTGCCACCCAGCGACTGCACCTTGGGGCTCGATATCCCGACTGCCTCCAACGCGGTGTTCACGCCGCGCATTGCGGTCGACATCGCTTCCTTGGCGCCTTGCATCGAGTCAGTGGTGCCAGCCAGCAGCTTCAGGTTGGCCAGGAACTTGTCAGCAGTCTTGGCTTGGAACACCGGGCCGTTCACCATGACGAAGTTCTGCGTCCGCCCTTCTGCTTCGGGCAAGCGTTCGCCATCAACGCCCAACACCTTCAGCGCCAAGCCGCGGGGCAGGCTGATCGCATCCGGCAAGATGTCACCTGCATTGGTGGACAGACGCATGAACACCTTGTGCTCACCAGGCTGGGCGAACATGCCTTGCGCCAGCTCTGGCGGTAGGCCAGACGCCACCGTGAGCTTGCCCTGCAGGATGCCGTGCGCCTTGGCGTGCACGGATCGTACCGCGTGCCCGTAATCCTTTGCCGTGGTGTGCAGGATCTTATCGAACGTGGCGTTCAGACCAGCGATCGTTTCTGCCTCATCGTCGCCATACGTTTCGACGTTCTCGTTGAAGCGGATGGGATGTGCGATGGTCATAGCTTCTATTCCTCGGCTACGTTGTGCAATGCTTCCAGGTTGGCGGCAGAAGCGAACGATGAACGCTCCTACCGCCTGACGGGCTATTTGCCGGGCTTGGCCAAGGTGAAGGCAGCCTTCAAATCGTGAGCGGCCAAATCTTCTGCGGCTTCGGCCTCGGGCACGACCGCACCCATGCCGAAGAACTCGTGCGTGACGCCCTCATAGTTCTTGTAGGTTGTCGCCACGCCCGCCGCCTTGAGCCTTTCCGCCAGCATCGCGCCTTCCGACATCAGTGGATCGATCGAGTCCGTGATGACAGTCGCCGATGGCAGGCCTTTCAGGTCCACCGCCGTGGTCAGGTTGAGCATGGGGCTTTTGGCATCATCCGGGGTCGCCAGCACCTTATCGATGAACCAACCCATCGCACCCTTCGACAATGGCATCGCGTTCTGGTTGGCGATGTAGGACGGCGTGGTCATGTTCGTGCCAGCCACCGGGTACACGATCAGCATGTGGACGGGTGCCTGCACCTTCTGGTCGCGTGCCATGATCGCCACATTGGTGGCCAAGTTGCCACCGGCGCTCTCCCCGGCAACCGCGACGCGGGTCGGATCGCCACCGAACTGCCCGGCATTGGCCAGCACCCACTGATAGGCCGCGAACGAGTCCTGGTGAGCCGCGGGAAACTTGTTCTCCGGCGCGCGGCGATACTCGACGCTGGCCACGATCGCACCCGACTTCTTTGCCAACGCCATCGCGGAGGCCTCGTAGGTGTCAATGTCAGCGATCACCCAGCCGCCACCATGGTAGTACACGATGATCGGCAGCGGGCCAGCGACGCCTTCCGGCGTGTAAAGGCGGATGGCCTGTGTGCCGCCCGCGGTCGGGTAAGTCACGTCCTTCTTGGACACCTTCATGGCCGCCATCAGCGCCATCGGGTCCTTGCCGCGGTCCTTCAGCACGGCCTTCACCGCATCGGCCGGAGTCGGTTGTGCGCGGGCCTCGGCCACCGAGCGTGACTCGATCGGCTTTGCACCCAGCTCGCTCAACTTCGTCAGCACCGCAAGCATGTCCTTGTCGGCGCGCTTCATAGTGCCGCTGTCGGGGGTCTCGGCCACGGTTGCTACCGTGGAATGGCCGGGCTCCAGCACCGGCGCGTCGGCAGGCTTTGGCGCTTGTTGCGCCCAGGCTGTCGGTGCCGCGAGAATGGCGACGCCCGCTAGCAAGTGTGCGGCCAGGGCCGACGATCGGATCGAATGATTCATAGGATGTCTCACACAGAGTGGGATGGAAGGCGAAAGCGGGCGGGTTACGCCTTAAGCTCGGCGTTGATCCGCTTGCAGATCGCGACGTGCTCCTTGAACACAGCCACCATCAACATGGCCAAGTGGCGGCCCTGCTTCTCCATCGGGTCGGCGGCCCCAGCCGAGTTGTGCAGGTACGCGTCGGCGAGGTCGCGCAAGAACTCATGATTCTGGAGCTGGAACCCAATATACGCGCGGTTGAATGCCGCCCCGGTTGTTGCCTTCATCACCTGGACGGTCGCGGTGTCGTCTGCGGTCATTGCCGGTGCCGTGGCCCCGATGTCCTTCAGTACCATGTTGACAGTAATCGCCTCGCCCAGCTCGAAGCCAGCGAACTCGTGCGCGTCCTTCTGCGTGGCCTTCTCGACGGCCAGGTGCGACGTGACAAGCGACAACTCTGCCGGGCCGAGCACGCCCATGTAGAATTGCGGCGCGGTCTTCACACTAGCGAAGTTCAGCAGCGCGGCGCTCGGCTGGGGGGCCGGTCCCGTGGTCTGCGCCATGGCCGTCGGTGCGGCAGCGGCAACCAGGACGAGCCCGGCCATGATGGATCGACGATCAGTGATCAACTTAGTCTCCTGCACGGTTCATGCCCCTCGCCGGGACAGTGCAGTTCGCAACAGGGAAGGGTCGGCCATGGTTTCGGCCCCTTAGGGAACCGTGGACGGTTGGACACCTGCCCTGGACGTCAGGACACCGGTGGACGCGAACCCATCGGATCCATGTGTAGTCCGACCCGTTCTGGCTCCGCCTCATCCTGGCTGCCAAACCTGCGGAAGTCGGTCGGCGCCGCACCGTAGATTGCCTCGAAGACCCGGCTGAACGAGCTGCGACTGGCATAGCCCACGCTGCCCGCGATCACCTTGACCGGTAGGTCAGTGCTTGAAAGCAGCCGGGCGGCGATCCGCAGACGGACGCGCTGGACGAAGTCCATCGGAGCCTGCTCGAAGATCTGGGAGAAGCGTTCTGCGAAGGAGGCCCGGCTCATTCCCGCCAGCGCGGCAAGGCTCTCGACGGTGTAGGCCGCTCCGGGCCGCTCCAGGATCGCCAGCACCGCACGCGCCAGCCGCGGCTCGCGCAATGCCGTGAGCACGGGCGACGTGCCCGCTTCCTCCGCGAGCAGATGCTGGCGCAGCAGAATGATCAGGCACTGCTTCATCAGTACCTCCGTCATCGCCTGGGTTCCGAGAGCGGGCCGAGCTACCTCCGCCAGCATCAGCTCAAACGAGCGGTGCAGGATGCTGTCGGTTGAGAACGTGCCGATGATGGGAGCCTTGAACAGCTCGAACAGGCCGAGCGCGCCGTCGTAGCTGGCCGAGATCTGGCCGCACACCAAGAGCGTGTCGGGGGTGCCGTCGCCGGCGCGAAAGGCGATCAGGCCATCCCCGTGCAATCCGCACTGGTCAGCGGCCTGCGCTTCGCCGGCAACGTCGGTCGCTTCGCCCATGGCATGCGACTGGCGTGCCGGAACAACGATGATGCTGTGAGGCGCAAAAGGGACCCAAGGCCCTTGCCCCACGCGCAGGCTCCCGGAACCCCGGAGCACATAGTGAATGGTAATCGCCACAAATGGGCTGAACACAAGCCGCCAACCACGCTGGATCTCACAAACCGAAAAAGCATGCAGTCGAACAGCAAGGGTAATCAGCAGACGGTCCAGCAGATCTGCTTGCAATTAAATCACCCCTAAGTTGGCTGACATGGGAACTGATACACCGTTTAGCGTCGACTGAGGCTTTATTCATGGTGTAACGCTTTCGCAGGTCGGTATCGGCTTTTTAAACGATGAGGTGCTGGTCGCCCGTCAGAACCCGGGCCGACGTCGATGTCTGCTCTCTCCAACCGATCTTTCCAGAGCAAACCCGGCCGCTTTCGGCCAGATCGGCCCGAAGATGGATGTCCGGATCGACCTACTGTTAACCTGGAAGCGGACCGTCTGCTACCCACCAGAGTTCGCCATTACGGCCATGCCGGCGAAAGTCTCCTTTGTGTCGAGTGCAGCGGTAGCCATGTTCCCGGTTCGCCCCGCCTACCGTGCTATTCTGCCCGTTCCATGGCGTGACCCCAATAGGGCAAAAAGCTAAATCCAATTGCACCTAATTCTGCTGGGTAAAGTAAGGGAGAGACCCTAAACTTAACCGAACAGGAAAATAAAATGCAATTCTTTATTGCTATGCTGAAGTTAATAATAAAGATTTTTATTAACGAACTCTTCAATTACATAGTTAATTATCTTTTCAATCTGATTTCAAATCAGTAAGACCATTTGTCCGGGAAAAATATTGAAATTTTTCCCGGACAAACTTCTAGCTTCTATTTTATTTAAATTCCTTAAACTCGACTTTGTTAGCATCGTTCTGTGCTTTTTCTTCGGCCGCTTTAACCTTATCGCATCCCATCTCTTTTTTATTAACGTATTCTGGGGCCAGGGCACATCTCACTGAAAGATCGGTTCTTTCCTCTTTGTGAGTAACATAATAATCAACAGAGCCGATCGGAAGCTCCGAAGCGGCCTCGTAAATTCTAAATGCACCAAATGCAAATACCAAAGCCCCAAAGCCGATCATTATCTTTTTTGGAAATCCTTCATATCTCATAGAAAACAAAAATGCGGCAAATCCTATAAGAATAACTATTATAGCGCCCGCGTAATACATTGCAAAATCCTGAGCAGTTTAAGCTATTTTAGTTATATGCTCGCCAGCTCGGAAGGTCTGTTGGCTTCGATCTCCACCTGGTCGCCGTCCCCGCAGCTATCATCGGCGTGGGTGACGCGCCAATAGACCTTGCGATCATCCTCGGCAGACGGCGAAGGCGCGTGCCGGGTGCAGTAGCCAGAGGCGGCCCACCACTCGACAGGCAGTCCCTTGCGATAGTCCGGCTTCACCGGCTGATCACCAGGTTGGTTCCAGTGCACGCAGGCGTGGCACGAAACCACACCTGGTCCCGTGCCATCTCCTAACGGGGCACCATCACCGCAGCGGTCCGTGTCACGCACCTTGGGCCAATGCACCAGGTCGAACTCGTCCTGCCCTGGCAAAGGGGCGTGCCGCCGGCACTGCCCCCCTGGAAGCGGCAAGGCGGGCCTGTAAGCACAAGCGCCGCAGTTGTCTGGATGCGACGGCTTCACCGCAGGGTGGACCGCGCCGGCCGCTCAGCCTGCTGCCGCTGGGATGCCTTGTCTGCCGTGGTGCTGTCTGCCGCTCCAGCTCGCTGCCGTGCCGCATCCCGTTGCGCCTGGGTGATGCGCGGGGCTGGAGCAGCGGCCGGAGCCGCCGCAGGTGCCGCAGGTGCCGCAGGCGCCGGGACGGAGGCGGGACGATCCGACATGCCGGCCCCTTACTGGCGCGTGCACTGCGGCGGGTTGGTTAAACCCATGGTCATGACGGTGCCACCGTCGATCACGCACCTGAACGTACCGCGTGGGGTGCGAGCCATGTAGTATGTGTTGGTAGAACCATCGAAACGCCGATCGGAAATGGCGATGGCGGATGCGGGCTGGTTGAGAACCAAGGCGGTGTCCTGGCGGATATGGTCATCCGACAGGATGTTATTGGCGCAGCCAACAAGGGCCATCGAGGCGGCGAGCAAGGCAAAGGTCGGGCGGATCATAGGGGGGTGCTCCAGCATGTGTTGAGTGTGCCGCCTGCTACTCGGCAGCAGTGCGGTAGCGGTCAGCTTCCACGCGGGCTTTCATGTCCGGTCGGCGGAAGAAGATGGCGCGGCCGCAGCGCAGGGGAGCGGCGGCGCGGCGGAAGATGATGGCTTCGTCAGTCCGCATCCGGGTCCGCACCTCGTCGGGCTTGATCAGCTCACGGGCTTGCTCGGACAGGCCTTCGTTGCGGCCCCTGTTGCTGTTGCCAGAGCCGGAGTTGCCACCGCCACTTTGCGTGCTGCTGGAATGGCCCTGTGTGCGGGCCAGCACGGTGTACTTGCCGGCAGTGCGAGAGACTTCCTCCGCGGTTTCGTCATCGTCCACCGCGGCGAACAGGCGCCAGGAACAGGAGTTGAACCAGGAGCCCTTGCCTTCCTTGCCCCAGGTGGCGACGAGCTGGCCCAGGGACTGCCACATGCAGAGCAGGGTAATGCCGTACTTGCGCCCGGCATCGCGGGCGTCCTCCAGCACCTTGAGCCGGCCGAGGAAGTTGACTTCATCGAGCAGGAACAGCACCCGACCCTCGATCTTGCCTTCGGCACGGTAGGCCGCGCCCAGCAAGGAGCCCACGATCACCCGCGCCACTTCCGGGGTGGCCCGCAGCGTTTCCATGGGCACCTGGATGAACACCGACAGCTTGCCGCCGGTCAGTTCCTCCGTATGGAACGAGCTATCCGACAGCATGTCCGCGTAGGCCGTAATCGACAGCCATTGCGTGTCGGCATTGGCGTTCGAGTAGATGCCCGAGAAGGTTTCCACGAACACGTCTGCCAGCGACCCGGCCAGGTCACGCGCCAGGTTGCTTTCCGAGCCAGCCTGAATGTCCGCCAGCAGGCCTTTCATCTTCTTCTCAGGCGTGCGGACCAGCACGCGGAACTCGCGCAGCGTCTTTTGCGCACGCGGAATCTTGGAGTCCCACAGCATGTGCGCGAGCAGGCACGTCAGCAGCTCCTTGCCCCGCACCTTAAAAATGGAGTTTTCGCCGCTGCCCTGCCCGGTTGGTGTCTCGCCCGCGATGCGCTCGATCACCGCCTGGACGTGCGTTTCTGCCAAGGGGTCGCGCGGGTCGATCCAGTCCAGCACGTTCACGCCGTCCCGGCCGGGACCGATCATGACCACCTTGTGGTGCATGTCCTCTCGCATCTTGGCAGCCATCGGCCCGAGCTGACAGGAGGGGTCCAGCACCACCACGGAGCCGGTCCAGTAGGTCAGGGTCGGGATGGCAATGGCCGTGGTCTTGTAGCCGCCGCTGCCGGCGAACACCGCGCCATGTGTCGCGTCCGCCGTGCACGGGTCGATCAGCAGCGGCGCCTTGCCGCCCTGCCCCCAGGTAGCACGGTTGCCGGGATCGAAGCGGACGCCGGCCACCTTGTCCTGATCGACGCGGTAAGCCTCCCCCACCACGATGCCGCCATAGGCCGGGTGCGGGCCAGGGAACAGCTTCCGCGCTTCTGCCATCGTCATCCAGTCCGCGTTGCCGTGGGCATCGGACAGGGCACGTTTGGGCGGGGGGGCCTTCTCACCAGGACGAGCCGGCCGCATCCGGCGGCTTTGCGGCCAGCACAGGGCACAGACGGCCGGCACTAGGGCCACCAGGCCCGCCCCGGCCGCGCTCAGGTGCAGGAACCGGACAACCGTGGGATTGGTCCCGTAGTCCCGCCAATAGTAGTACGCCACATACGGCAGCACCCATGGATCGTTGGTATGCAGCGTCTTGAGCAGGGCACAGAGAGCCACCGAAGTCATCGGCAGCCACAGCAGCGCGCCCAGCACCAGCATGATGCCGGTCCAGATCAGGCGCGCCTTCATCGGCGTGGCCCGCGCAGGCTCCGAAGATCGCCCGCGAAGCGCCACACGCCCCGCAGGTACAGGAACGGCAACACCAGGATCATCAGCCCGCCGAACGCGCCGGGATCGAACACCAACAGCAGCACCAGCACGATGGCGACGGCAGCGAAAACACGCATGATCCTACTCCGCTGCCATGGCCAAGGGGCCGGCATCCACCAGGCGTTCCTTCACCTCAGGGTCGTACAGCACCTGTTCGATGAAGCGCCGGCCGGATTGCTTGTCGTGGACGCAATGCACCACAACGTCGATCGACCGTTGCAGCGAGACGCGCAGGTCCGCATCGTTCAGGTGCCGCCCGGCCGGGTGTTTCTTGATGAGCCCCCGGATACGGTCACGCGCCTGGTCGGCGCTGTCGGCGTGGGTGGTGGTCATGCCCCAATGGCCGCTTTCCAGCGCGTTCAGGTAGGCATAGGCGGCTTCGTCGCGCAGCTCCTGATTGAGCAGCCCGTCCATGCCCATGCGCAAGGCGGCTTCCACCAGGTCCTCGGCCGTGACCTTGGCCACGGACTGGCCGCCCTTCGAGTAGAACAGGTGCACCACGTTCGCGAGCGGCAGGCCGATCAGCTCCGGCATGTCCTCGATGGTGACGATCCGCATGCTGGCCGGGATCGCGTGGGTGAAGGCCCGCATGTTGTGTGTCTTGCCCGAGCCCACCGTGCCGGAAAACACGATGTTGAGCCGGGACGCCACCGCTAGGGTCAGAAACTCCTGCCACTGCCCGGCATGGTAAAGCTCGAGCAATTCGCGCTGGTGCTGCGGCTGCCGGCGCCGGGACGCGGCCTGGTCAAACACCCCGCCCGCCGCCAGGTCAGCCGGGGTGCCGGCGTGCAGCTTCGGACGCCGGATAGAAATGGCGAACTGCCCATCTGCCACGGCCGGCGGGCGCACGATCTGCACCCGCTGCCCATCGGGGAACCTGGTCGAGACAAGCGGCACGTCCGCCGCAATGTCCTGCTGGGTCAAGGCCGCGGCGTTCACCGCGATATCCTCCAGATCGGTCAGGATGAACGGCAGGGAGATCCGTTCCGTGCCGCGGCCCCGATCCACGAAGCACATGCCCGGCCCGGCGCCGTTGATGTGCAGATCGGTCATCGCTGGATCAGCCAACAGGGCTTCGATCGGCTGCAACAGCCAGCGCAAATTGACTTCGGCCGCGTCGGTGAAACGCATGCTCAGTACCTCGCGCGGTTTTCGTAGAACAGGTGAAGGTCGATGTAGTGGTTCACGTACACGGACAGCGGCTGTCCCGGCCCGCGATACAGCGTGGCGGGAATGTTCAGGTCGCGCCCGAACGCCATCTGGCCGAGGTTGTTGGCCTGGCCGCCGACCCCGCCCAGGTTCAGCGTGGTGTTGCCACTGCCGCGCTGCGCCAGGGCACTGGCACTGCTGCCGGCCACGTCCACCGCGCTCAGCAACAGCGCGGTCTTGATGCGCTTCCACAGGTGATCGTTCACGTCGCCGGGTGCGCCGGTCTGGCCCATTTCATCCGCCGCCGGGCTGTCCAGCGGGATGGCCTGGAGGTCCGGGCGCGGCGTCAGGGCATCCGTCCACACCAGGAACAGCCGTTCCTCGCCAGTGCCAAGGCCACGCTCGACCGAGCCGTTCACCTGCGTGCCGCGTGGCAGCAGGATGGTGGACCCGTCCATGCTCCACACGTCCTGATCGACCGTGCACTGCACCGGTCCCGGCAGGGCGCTGCTGATCGGCTGCATGGGCGTGCAGGCGAACACCGTGCCCTGTTGATTTTCGCTGAGAACTGACCCGGCGTTTTCGCCGAGATTTGACCCGTGTGGGTGATATCTCCCGCGTGCTGCGGGCTTGGGTCAAGCGGGCGTTTTAGTCTTCCTGC
>Ga0160427_10000184_pt1 | contig 41735 bp, 46 predicted proteins | sample SolpanmetagenomL_FD_108194 | JGI IMG/M metagenome (GOLD analysis project Ga0160427, IMG submission 108194) | Solar panel surface microbial communities from Lawrence Berkeley National Laboratory, California, USA - L | ecosystem: Engineered > Built environment > Solar panel > Unclassified ...
AGGCGGTCTTCTGAAATGGCGGTCAGTTACACCTCCTGGACAGTCTTTCAACACAAACATAGACGTCTGATAACATCGACGAGGCGCCTGCGCTAAAGTCCTCAATATACGAGAGCCAACTCTTGGCCCCTCGTCGGCGATGCACGTCAAGAATTCTCGCTTAGTGTGGATCGCCGATCGCCGCCACATCACCAGCCACAGCTCAACACCCTCGATCGGTTCGTCGTTCAGCTCAGATGGTGCTTTGAACATGAGCTGGACCTATGACCTTTGATATGCGCTTCCACTGAGACTCAACTCACACCAAGGAATCCTTTCACGGCCTCATATCTGATCACGAAGCGAAGAAGCAAGGAACAACGCAGGATCACGCTAGAAAGTGGGATGCTAAAGTAGGAGGGCTGCGGCTCAATCAGGGTTGCGAGATTTGGCTAAGTTCTTACAGTCAAATCCTCATACTCACAAATCGTCCTTTCACGAACAGGTCGTTTCCGGCGCTATGCAGCCAACGAGGACAGCTCAGCAATGGAGTCTGGAGTGCGACCCCCCAGCTTTTTTATGTACGAAAATTGTCTTCGAACGCGACGGAGATTTCTTCATATGCGAGTCCAAAGAGCGCAAGCCTAAGATCGACACTGAAAGCATCGACAACCTCAATCCCCAAATGATTCTTCCAGAGCAGATATGGCCGCTTCTTGAGGAAGATCTCACTGTCTGTTACGAGCCTATCCTCCCCACCATCTTCATCAAGCGACCTCGTCTGACTGCCTACGACAACACCCCCGCTCTTGCATGTCTGCTCCTCCAAGAAGCTCGCGTATGCGAAGTCCTATTGCAAAACCCTCATCCGAACATTGTCAAATACCTTGGATGTCATGTTCGGGACGGTCGAATCGTAGGTCTTTGCTTTCAACGATACGCTGAGACGCTTGAAGAAAGGAAAAGAAGCGGTCGCTCAATTGACAAGGCGCTCGTCCTTGAGCAAATTCGAGGGGCTATCGATCATCTTCACGCTATCCGTCTTGCACACAACGACGTCAAAGCATCCAATATCATGTTCCTCACAACATCGAGCAAGGAAGCAGTTTTGGTCGATTTCGATTCTTGCGCCGTCTTAGACGGACCACTTCCAGCGAAACGAGGCTTGGCTGACGATGTTGGGATAGAAGAGCTTGCGACATCACTTTAAGCGGCTTTGCCAAGCTAGGTAGCGAGCCTATCTTTATAGACTCCATAACGAGTCGAGAGCGAGCGTATTGAAGTTGTAACCGTCCGTGTGTTGAACACGCCTTGCCAAGTCAAACGATCATTCCAGCCTATCCTGCCGTGTGTATCGCTACACTGCAATCCTCTCATACATCAACGACCAGATGATGGGCGGTTTGTACGTCTGCTATAGGCTGTCAGCTGTCAGCTAGCGAATCACAACGCAACAACATACAGTACAGCTAGGTAGATTTGTGTTTATCAGAAGTAGGACAATTTTGGCGTTCACAGTCTCTTATCTTCTCGCCTCTTTTGATCGTTCGCTGGACCACAGTCCCAGATTGATCCTTCACTTCCACCGTGTGAGTGGTGAACGTACACATTCTACATCGTTAGAGCGGAAATCGTCAAGGCTGTTTAGACTTACGTCAAGGCGGAACGGCTGTTGTGATATTCAAACTCTGGCTCAGAATTCAAGACAAGACTCACGGCTGTATCGTAACTTTGAGGAGACATCTGCGAAGCCTTATATATGTGCAGTTGTCCCGTTGCCTGCTAGGTTGTCTACACGAGGTCTACCGGGCTGCCCACCATGTCGTCAACCACATATCGGACAGTGGTCTGCCGTCCAACTAACGCCTGCCTCGGAGATCCTGCACGTATCTGCATTACTATGCAGAACGAGGTCTGATCCGCGCACAAAGTTCGCCCTCAAGCAAATTGTGGGCCTCCTTGGCCAATTCCGCCATTTGCAGAGAGGCATGGACAGTACGACTCTTACTGGGCGCTCAGAAGGCTCGAACACGGCGAGCTGCATGAGAAACTGAGCAGGGAAGGTGAAAAGATAGTGGTTAGGGAGTCGATGTAAAAAGAAGCATCGTTGGCAAGCGCATGCTTATGGCTGAAGAAACAGCTATGTCGTTATTCAGCATCTCGACGTGGCGCCCTACATGGCCACGGGAAACGACTCATGGCTTTGTTTGATCTATATGAATTCTGAGATACCGTTGCTGACAATGAAAGGGTCGTGCAAACTCGGAGTCGACCACCGGCATCACTCTATGGGCAACAACAGTAACGGCTGTGTAGCAGGTGTAGCACTGGCACGAAAGATGTGTCTTAAGGAGAAGGGTAACAGTGTGTGCGCAGTTCTGTGGCGGGTTACGAAGGAGCCATGACTGTCCGGATGAACTCTATCGGAAGGTGTAAAACTCTCGCATGTGTAATGACACTATTCAACGCCTGCACCGCCATTTGCTTCGCCTCGATCCCGCTTCCAATCCTCCATGCGTACCATACAGCTCTGTACATTATCGCAGCCCAGTCCTTCAACGGCTCTTGCTCTTCTGGCTTCTGCTCCGCTGCCGACTCCGCAGGTGGAAAGAGTGCCAGGCACGTGGCCCAGTTCTCATACTTCCTGATCGGAAACTCTGCACAGAGACTCCTGATGGAACGCAGCTTCCATCTCGACGGAGATGCCCGCCTTCAAGTTTGAGGAGACTCGCTCTCTTGCGATCGCTCTTACGGAAAGCGTCGATATACCGTCGTACCAACGATGGCGACGCTCTTTGCGAGATGTAGGCAGCAGCCTGCACGATAGCAAGCGGCATGAACTCGAGCGCCACAACTAGCTCCACAGCGCTGTCACTGTCGTCATGTTCCCCGAGCTTCTTGCTCAGGAGAGTGAGCGCATCTGCCTGGCTCATCGGTTCGACCGTGATAAGATCTCTCTGTTCGACTAGCTTCAGCGCCGCATTTGTGCTCCGCGTTTTTTGAGAACCGATCCGTCATCGCGTTGTGGAAGATACGACACGAGCGGCCGTGACTCTCCGCCATCCAAGCCGCCCCCTCGTCCGCTCTGACCCACTTCGCGAGCATCGAGCAGGAACCCAGCGTCATCGACGTTCTCAAGTATCAGCATCCACCGTCCCCTCCTGCCGTCGCGCAGCCAGTCGTGCACCAGCTGGGGTATGTTGGCATTCGGGTCCTGCCGCCTCGGAATCTTGACGCAGTCCGCAACGTCACGGCAGCTCTGCTCGAATCGGGCTGCGTTACTCGCGTGAACCCAGAAAACCCACGTGTCAGCTGACCGCTCTCGGATGCAATAGGCGTATTCGATGGCGAGCTGCGACTTGCTTCGTGAGACGCTCAGTTAGCTGTCGGCGCTGATGGAGGGCCTGATGCCTACCCGACGCCGCCAAGGCCGACGAGCGCAGTCCTCGAGCCGGGGACGGCGCATCTCTGGAGGATCTGGTCGAAGATCGCGCTTCGCTCGATAAAGTCGTCGTCGCGACGGAACGGTATCATGGCTGACGGCTTAGGTGGAGTCTCTGGTCGTCTGGGTACGGCCCGTCGTTAGCGCCTGTTCGGCGTCAAGTCCCTTGCAGCTTACTAGGAGGGAGGTGGAACTCGGCATCGACTGGCCCGTTGACGATGCCGGTCTGGAAGCCAGGGTTTGCGTTCCTAAAGGTAAACGCGGCGGCCATGTTGCAATGAGTAAGTGAGCCGCTGCCTTTCGGTGGCAGAAGGTGGGAAGAGGTCAAGGCTGGTGTAAGGAAGCCGCTCGCACTGCGCTCAGCCCCCAGCGGCGAGGCTGCACTTCAACCTCGACTAGCTGTGCTCAAGGCTGGATTCGCCGACGACCTGCCGCTCTTACCACTCCAACGTTCGTCCAGAATGAATGCTTGCATCGTGACTTGTAGGGGGTGCAGGGCGTGAGGCTGAGGCATGCAAGGCTATGCGCTGCCTTCGACACCTCAGAGTGGACCACATCCTCATCCCGATTCAAGACATTGTAGAATTGAGTGTTCTCCTCTGGTGTCTGGGTCACCACTTCAGGACGGGACGGGGATGAAGAGCCGTACTCAGAGTCGTTCACATGGAGAAGGGTCCCAAACGCGCCAGGAACACATGAAATCGCGGACAATTTGGACTCCGCGCCTCTTCACCTTGAAGACTCCTTTGTCTAAGATGCTGCAGCGATACCGCGTCGATGGCGATGAAGTCTCCGGCAAACACATCATTGTCTTCCGCTGGCCACAAATGGAAGACCACTTGCCTCTCCTGGCGTTCCCAATAGTATTTGTGACATGCGCTCTGGTTCTTGATCATTGAATGAGGTGAACAACATTCAGAGAAAACTTGAAGTTCCTGTTCGCGTGAGACGTGACAAGCCACTTCCTGGCGATTGTTTCTGTCGTCCGACCACGGCAGCCAGGCCCCACCTGGCCAAAACAACAGGACCCCGACCTCGATCCACAATGGACCAAGGTGAGTCCAGTCTCTCGTCGCTGTATTCGATACCAAGATTTCCATCTAGCGTTCGTGCGACTGGCATCGACGGAAAGGATTGTCCCTTGCAGTACCTCGTTACACTCTGCGCATACTGGAAAGCTCACCGAAAGCAGGGACGCTATCCATGTAACAGCGTGGCCTGGACGAGTCCGTTGGAAACGGCGAGAGAATACGTACTCGTGTAGTACAAGGCCGGACGTGAAAAGGCACTGTGATCGCGAATCTCTGGCGGGAGCCTGCTGGAATTGGCGGCCACTGCGAAGTTTGCTTATCAACGGGGCGGAGTACGGGGGAGGTGACGAAACGAAACGGAACAGGTAGGCGCCTACACTGTAGAGGACGACTCTTTCGATCTTCCTCCTACGTGGAAGATGGGACCACGTCCGATCCACCTTCACTCTTCAGACCCGGTGTGATGCTCCGCGAGGCGTAGGCGGAAGTTCTCACATCAGGCATTTCCATATCCGGGGAGCTGGAAGGAGTCCTTCTGAGGTTTTCGGCTTTGACTATAGGACTACCCGCAGAGCTGTCTGGACCGTACAGCAGCGCAAACCTCTTTTTCTTTCGGTCATATCGAATCCATCTTTGGAACTGAGACGATGTTAGCGTGTTACAAACTAACAATTGCTCATGGCACATTACACGAGCAAGGCGAGTGAGAAGCCACAAAGCTCTCTTTACTCGGCAATCCACAGTAGAAGCGTGCTCCACAGCGCGCTCCTCGTGACTCCTTTCATCCGCAAACCAATCCTGTGGGAAGGACGACTGACTCCACACTTGACCTCGTGCGAAATAATCCTCAGGAAGTGGCCCGGAACCACCAAGCTCGGGTGCTGCAGGACCTGTGTGCTCGTACGACGAGTCTCCATATGCATAGAATGACTCTATCAACACGTTCATAAAGAACGTTACTTCTTCCCAAGGCACCATTTGGAAAATGGATGCGACGTATGTCCGGACTGGTGAGTCGGAGTATTGATCCGAATGAGCCCGATCAAGGGTTGCGAGGGATAAAAGGAATGTTAGGAGAAGATTGATATGTGAGAGACAATTGACGTCATTAGTGCGCCCACAAACTATAGCGAGTGTCTGGAAGGTCATCGAACAAGCACAATTGAACTCAACTTCCAGCTCCGAGGACGCCGAGGAAGTTTTCAGGATCTCAGTGAGCTCGACTTCTGAGCTGGTACTCTTCGAGTCGGAAGTCATGGGCTCGTCCTTAGGCTGTGGCTTGGCATGAGCGTGCACTTGATTGTACTTGATATGGTAATCAAAAAGCCTGCGAAGAGGATGGTCCTGGATACCGTAGCCGTGAAGTGCTGCAATATTAGCTATGGCAAAATGTGCGAGAGGCTCCTTCGCTTTAACCGACAAGCGCTCAACGTGACCGTCTAGTTCCGACAGAAAAGTTCTCATGTGCTTGTGGATATTCTCTCGATGTTCACCGACGAATAGAGAGGCGTGAAATCTAATGAATTGGGTGTCCACGTGCGCATAGGTATTGGACATCGGAACCCTGCCTAGGAAAGGATCGAAGAGAGTCATGATACTCTCCCGTGCACCCATAAAGGGATACACGCTTGTGAGAGACTTCGAGTAGAAATACATCTGCTGAACTGCGTTGGGACGGGCAAGTATAGCCAAATGGTGCGATAACCTGCCAACCAAAGGATTTCGGTCTGCAGCTTTACTGTACCAGAGCCGAGCTACACCTGCCCAGATTTCGCGGTCACGTAAATCTTCATCCTCGATTGCCATTCGATACCTGGCAAGGTCCCCGAGGCATTCGATCCAAGTATCCTCGAAAGAAGGCACTGTTTCATATAAGAGGCCCATCATCTGGTAGGCAAGATGAATGAAGGCTAACATGTATTCCAAGGAATCGGGTAAACGATGCCTCAAGCGTTCGAGGAAGCTGTGGATACCATGCTTCCACATACGTGCCGGCATGGAGTACTTGGCCGGTAGATGTCGAACAGCTAGACTTGCGGATGGATGCTGTGACGCAAGAAAGAAGTCATGGTGTTCGTGTAGCAATGTCCGGTGAAGCGCAATGAGTGCTTGCCAGTGATCATCAGTATGGTGAGAATGCTTGCCATGAAGGACGGCGGACAGCGTTTTGTCGACGTGAATGCATTTAGTCTCTACCATCGTGAGCCCCTCGTAGATAGACTTTACTTCAGCGGCAAGCTGCTCCTGAGAAATGGGCCGTGAGTCCGGTTGAAGTAGTAAATCGGGGTATCGTGCATCAAGAGGTATCGGAATCAGACCTGGCCGATGCCGTGAATTACTGGTGTTTGGTGGTGGCGTTCGACCGGGTGAGTCCATGCTCGGGGTAAGACATTTGGACGGTGCTCTGTGTGTCTTGCCATGGTGAGGGTGAGCGCGAGGAGATGGAGAGTGATTCGGAGGTGCAACACTAGAGTCGGATAGGGAAGCGGAGCTTATGCGGGATGGCTTGTGAGGCACTCCGGCAGACTGAGAGCGGAAGAACTCGCGGTCAACACTGCGAGAATCCGTGCCGTGGGAACGGGGGGCTTCATCAGAACGTCCATGTGAGAGGCTCCGCTGGTCATCAGGATGATGGTCCGATGCAGCCCGCTTCTTGGCTGGTCGGTTCCCTGGTGGCGGTTTTTCAGGTTTGTCTTGCACCCTAGAACTTTGTTAACACAAGCCCAGCGCGAAGAACTTCCGAAAGTATCAAACCCATTCTTTGTTCCAGGTGCATCCATCTGGCGAACTAACGATACTCCGTGAGTGCAGGTTGCGCTTTTCGTCATGAAGACGCGCGATTAGAGAGCAGGCCGGCTGACTACTTGGCAGGAGAGATCAATCGATTGACGTTACTATGAATCCGTGAGAAGAGTCTGCACGTCGTCAACGGAGATGTAGCTACAATGGAAATGAGGACGTGTTACACGATCTTTGACTCAAAGTAATGATGATGAGGCAAGCGGGTACCGGACCACTAGCCTTTGTAGTCAAGTCGGGGTCGTTCAGGAAGAAAACTTGGGCAACTCCATCTCCAAATCGCAGACACGGACGCTTTATAAGTTCGGTCTGTGATAGAACGCTCTCAAACCGGTTGCCTGGTCGGAACACCGAAGCCTCGTTCGGTCGTGGGGGCGGCCCTTGGAAGGCAGGAAGGACCCGACTGAAGGCACTCGGGAGGACATTTTGGAGATCGGAAGCCTCAACATGTTCCAAATAGCAGCAAGATATGAAGGGATCAGTGAGTTCGATTGAATGAAGTCGCCATCGAATCAAAGAGCGTACGAAGAGGACACAGGAGGAATGGGAACATGGTGCGCGGACGGCGATCCTTGAAGCAAGGCAAACGGAAAACGCATGGCAGGAGCGCCAGTACGCGGGCGGTCATGCAAGACGTGAGTAGTCGTCTACACGAGCCCTGCAGCTGAGCTCCGATCACATCGCAACGCTGGCAGCGGTTGCCTACACGTTCGAAGGCGATGGCGCGCAAGAGTCACCGACTGCCACAGCGCGCTGCCTCATACCTTCGCTCTCACCGGCGTTCGAAAAGCACCGAGTACAGCAAACGCTGCTGGATCACTAGCAAAGTGGCCGAGTCAAGGTTGACCATCTCCGAGCCCAAGTACATCATTCTGGCCAGCAATGTTCTCCTAACGGATATAACAAGATTGTAGCTTAGATGTATGTCGTCGGATGGAACGAGGATGGAAGTGCAGTCCCGATCGCGTACGGAGAAGCGGTGATAAGTATGCGCAAGGGAGCCCGGTTGACGATGCTCCCCGGGTGCGATGGCTGGATAGTCTATAACCCGTTCTCCAGACGTCGAGAGGCTCACAGCAGCCTGCAGCTGTTTAGCGGGCACACAGAGTTCGCGGTCCTCATTCCTCGTTAATCGCACTCTTATATAGAGAATTTTCCTCACAAACATCCCGGACACGAGCCGTGCCGGAGAAGATGAGTGCAGATATGCCGATGAGGCAGCAGTATATGTTGCTTGCCTCAAGTAGTTGCGTGACCCGTAAGATATTCTCCACCCCATGGTCACTCGGCTCACGGTTGGTGCGCGTAATGTCTTGAGCCAGTACCATCTGAACAGTCCCTCTGACGCCGATATAGTCGGTAACATCAAGCGAAGCGGACCAATATTGATCCGTACCGCCCCGCTTCGCCGAAATGCTTGCATTCTCCGCCAGCCACTCCTGCATGAAGCGGATGCGCTAGAACGGGCAGATGGTACACAATGCAAGCGTTTCGCGAGAATGCGAGCGCTGTCCTTGTGGAAGGCATACTCAGATTGGTCGACGCGTTAGCATTTAGGATAGTCGATACGGATATGCTGGATGTATCTAGCGTTGTTCTTGCCAATCTGCTCGAGAAACAAGGCTACATGTGGAGGGGTGGACATCGTAAGATCGAAACAATGCTGTCCGTAGAGCACAAGGGTCCACGGGTGCCGAAATCATACTCCTCGACATGATCACGTGCTTGTCCCGCATCATTGTCAAGTGAGCTATCCACCTCTAACGTCGAGCTTGGGGACTTTCGATGCGGGATGTCTGGTTTGGAGAACGTGCGGCAAGGCGTCGCTGCGAGGATCGAGCCCAGCACTCTGAACATGGCTAGCCTGTGGACCGCGGGTCCACACGCTAGCCACATCGAAGCACCGCTGTATCTCCTCGCCCCTGTCACCATCTGAACGCGCTAAGCAGCAAGGTCGTGCAGGAAGCACGGCTCCCGCCCACCCGCTACGAGTGTCAGCCAGTGTACCTCTGTACCGACTGGCTGACGGAACGACCTGACGCAACCCTCTGCTCTCTTTTCACTGCGGTGGGCGGGATCTGCGCTGGAAATGCGCCCATCGCTGAGACGAAAGAGTGGCTTGTGCATGTGGAAGCGTCCAAGGTGATGTTTGGCCCTGAACCATCAGGACGTTGTAGAAACGGTTTCGGAGGAACGAAAGGCATGACTCTGCGTGTATATGTATCTTGCGTTCCGCAAGGCTGAATCTACTGCGCCCTACTCTGGTTGCCTTCCTCACCAGCGCATCTGCATTCCACTCACTCACTCACTCCCTCATCACTTGCCGCTGTACAATGCATGCAGGGGTCGAGAGCGTACAGTCGGGGCTCATTGCTCCCCCTCCTTCCCCTGCGGTGAAGCGCCCCACTTCACGCCTTGCTGAACGCACGTTGACGGCCGCTAGCTACAACCAAAGACAACGGAGACTAGGGCTTCTCAAGCTGAGAGTGGCCGAGAGCAGGTCGTACTGGCATCCTCGAGTGCGCCAGAAGCGACCTGGGCCATCGCACGGTTCGTTGTCATCGTCAGAGGCTCACCACCTGCCGACATCAAGGATCCCAGTTTCCAAGTACGTTCCTAAGGACGGTGCTCTGGAGCGTTGGAACCAAACAACACCTGAATCAGAGTCCTACGTTGATCTCGCCTTTTTTTGCTTCCTGTGCTCCGTCAGTAGGGAGAATGCGGCATTCGTGTCTGATTCTTGCACCTGGGTATCTCCTGAGTTGCGTTTAGACTAGAGTTGGAAGGTCATCCGAGTCGGCATCCCGTTTTTGCTGTTGCAGGATCATGTTCGGCTGAAGCCTTCGAGCTTCTGATGGTGTCTTGATCGCTCTAGCGCAAGCACTCAACTCTTCTGCTATGGCTAGCGCTCTTGCATCGATCTTGAGAGTTCGTTCTGCGCCGAGCTCGGATCGTTGTCTATGATAGGTTGAATGATGGCGTCTCAAAGCTTCGGACGCAGCAGGAAGCAGACATGTGTGCATGCTCGGGTCTGTCTGCCGTGTGCCCTCATAAGTGCAGTCCTATTTAACGAGCTCCATGGTCGTTCAAAGCTTGGATCAACCGCTCCACCATCGAGAGGATCCAGTCTTGACATGTCCCGGAATTCTGCCCAGCTCAGTCAGTCTCGTGAATCATTTGCTCAAGTCATCAGTCCGGAAACACCCTCTCATCCAATCGACATCTCAAAAGACGAAAGTCCGGCAAAGGTGCAGCCATGCTCCGGCCAAACGTCGAAGTTCGGCAGCGCCCCTCCAAAGGCGTCTTCTGGCTCAACAAATACACGGTCGAGCTGGAGCAGCCCGGTAATGACTTCGGGCAAATCATTCTCTACCTGGAAATCAGAACCTTGCTATTCTTTCAGCGATGCGGATCTCGGTCTCAGTGACGAACTACCCATCTTAGAGAAAGCACCACTACCACCGAAACCGCAAGCACTACTTGTGCCATTATTGAAGGCTAGGAAAACAGAGGATCGGTCTCGACAAGTACACTGCAGGAGGCAAATGAGAGTGGCGGCTAAGAGGCCACCAAAGATTGAGGAAAATCTTGAGGACAAATAGAATGCTGGAGGCTTGAGATACACCCCCGCTTGTGTCTTCTCGATCGTTCCCTGAAGGACCGCACAACAATGTCGGCACCAGTAACAACGCATCCACACGAAGGAAACGAGGATGGAGATAGTGCTCTCGGTGACGTTTTTTCGTCTTCGGAAGACGACGACGCCTCCGTGTTGTCTGAAACCGAGCAGTACGTTGAGGAGAACCGCCGGACCTATCACGCTCCCTGGATCAATGGCCGCTATCTGCTCCCGAACGACAAACCGGAACAGGAGCGATTGGATGTTCAGCACGCACTCTTGATCGACACCGACGGCTTGCACAAAGCGCCAGTCCAAGGACTACTAAACGTACTCGACGTTGGAACTGGCACCGGACAATGGGCAATCGCACTCGCAGAAGAGTACCCCAGCGCGGTGGTCACCGCAATCGACATAGCTCCCAACGTGATGCCGAACTGGACTCACCCGAACTGCTGGTTTCTCGTTGACGATGCTGAGAACGAACTGGGCATGGGGAACGAGAAATTTGATTACATTCATGTGCGTCTTTTTCACGGATTTCGCCATCCAATTCGTTTCATTGGACATGCTTGGGAAGCTCTTGTGCCTGGAGGATATCTCGAGATCAAGGAGTTTGAGTTCCCTTTACAATTCCACGACCCGGAAAGGGCAAAGACTTCAGCGCTCACGACATGGTTAGATATTGTGATAGCGGGATCTTCGAGATTGGGCATTGACCTCACCATCACGGACAAGATTTCCATGATGCTTGTTGACAGAGGCTTTGAAAACGTCGAAGAGAGTATCTCTGCTTGGCCGATTGGTACATGGCCAAAGAAGAAGAGGAGAAGGATGTTGGCCACGAAGCTACAGGGGTACTGGTTGGAAACTCTGGCAGCGTTTATCTGGAGGCCATCCCGTGAGATGGACTGGCACAACGAGGAAACCCAGGTTTTGTTGGCTAAGGCGCGGAGCGAGATTTGCGGCCAAAAGGTCCGGGCAACCATGCATGTGCGCACCTTCTGGGCCAGAAAGCCGCACCCCGCTTGATTCGTTATGGGTCGATCTGTTCTAGGAGCCTCTAAGTATCCAGTGCATGCAACGCAACTACGCATATGCTTCTATAAGTATCCATAGTGTTCTAGAAGAAGACGCCTAGCGTAACACTTAGTATCTATAGTGGTGATCTTTTCCTTCAAGCTTCTACAAACATCACTGAGATAGCGCGTACACCAAGTACCTTATATCATCACGAATCGTTCTTGAGCGTCCACTCGCTCCGAACCTTCCTACCTCTCTTGGTTCATAATAGGAGCAAGGCTTTGAAGACGAGCTAACAATAGATCGACTTCTTCTTGGTACTGTGCGAGTGCATTGTCGTTAGCATCTCTGATGGTCAAAAGCGCATTAAGTATGCTCGGAGTCCGTTCACGTTTGCCTGTGGTCATTGAGTAGATCGTGGGGAGCAAAGATGGATCGGCTTGAGGATCCATAGCTGGGAGATGAGTCTCGGTCAAGCAGTCCGTGTCTTAGGGCTTGTACCAGCCAATGAGATGCGAGGAATATTGAGCAGCTCTCAAAGAGAAGCACGGGTCATTGGCCATGCAAGTTAGCCACACAGTAAGTGGCCTGCAGGAAGCTGATTCGAGTCACTGTCCTTGGCATCAGTCCCGAGGTGCCGCACTCGGTCAGCACCTTGTGTAGCCACCAGACCTGAATCCCAGAGGGCTGAGTCGATCGCGAGCAAGCAGAGCCGTGCGCGGGAGACTTGTCCCGCTTCCTCGCTCTATCAAGGATGTCGACCTTGTTGTTGTGATGGTCCTCATTCAACGTCCGCCTGGCGTAGAGATGCTTCGGATCCCATTGGCGATGTACGGCACGCCTGACGGTCTTCGGCAGAGGTGACCCCAACTACGTGGGCGTCTTTGGCGAGATGGCGCTTTTTGACGCGACTGTCTCCCAATGTGGACTATTCCAACACCACCTGGCGTTCTTCTCGCTCTAGGTCAGAGCGGACATATACATATACAGGCCCAGGTGCGTTTCGCTTCTGAAGGCATCCCTCATGCACGTCACCGTTCTTTCTGCCTGATCGGGCGCCTTCTTTCACACCGGAACTCTTATCTCCTTCCATGTATCATGACTACCGGTGCCTCAGCCCTCTGCGTTGCCCTGTATTGTGTGGCTCTGAGTGTTTGTCTCATAGCTTTGACCGTTGAGATACCCACCTTCAACTCCATCACCTGGAAGCAGTGTCTCGCCAGACACGCTTCGCTAGGCTTTCAGATATTGTTCCAGGTGCTGTGGCTGAGCTTCCTGCTTCGGGCTCCTCCGGATACGACATCAGCGTGGGACTTTCAGTTGCCTCATGTATGGATGATCCAGCTGAGTGCTGTGTTCGAGCTCTACTCACGGGTATGCTCTCTCCTCGCTCTGTGTGTCTTACAAGCTGACCGTCCTTGGCTAGTCAGCATCTGCGCAGTCCTTCCTGTCCGCTATTGCACCCGAACGGACCAAGTTGCCGTACCTCTTCTACGCACTTCCAGCTACGCTTCTCGGCCTGACGATATCCATGTCGATAGACCAGAACTTCCTCCGACCCCGGTTGTGGGTAGGGTACATCAGCTGCGCGATAGCTTCGGACATCGTAGGTGGTGTTGCAACTATCTATGGCATGAGCGTGTCGAAGAGGTGGTGCCAGCCTGCAGTACTATTTAGCATGGTCTTTGATGGTCTCCGTACTGCCATCAGAGCGTGCCTTGTTCTTGGCACAACTGGCGCCGGGCCGCCAGTGCAGATACCCGTGAGTCTTCGTCAGTGATGGAATACGCGCCAAGCTGACTATACCAGGTGTACGCGATGCTCTCTTACAGTAGCCTTACGCCAGTCTTAAGGCTTGTCCTCCATCGTCTTCGACCTTTGCCGATCGTCGGCTGCCTTGAAATGGAGCGCAAAGGAGATGATGAGTGGGTTTGGGTCGTACAGAAAGGCCAGCTTCCGCAAGATCCGAAATATTCCATTGTATCAATGAGTCGGCAACAATTCGAACAATGTCCAAAGCACTCGGGCAATACTGAATCCAACCAGAGCAGTTATGCAAGCAGTATGACAGACGACAGGCTGGCAAATAGTATTCTGTCACCCTTCCGATCTATTTTAACTCTTACGGACGCTTAGAGGTTCCCGAACACTGCGAGCGAGTGTAGTAAATTGGCCGGTCATTAGTTTAGTGTTCCATTTGTATTCGTCGAACCCAGTCGTTAGACCTAGTCATCTATGCTCTACACTTCCGATGCGTGTGACGTGGATCCGATTAACCAAGGTTAGGTGTGACTGGTGGGGTCGTTGTGGCACTTCCGTTGGACTCCTGTAATAGAATGCCCCGTCTCTTATCTGCGGTTCCTTGCCCTCCTACTGGTCACTGATGTATACGTCATGTTGTGGCTTGATTGCAGGGACCGGTTACCGAATCCAAGCGCGTGTGGGTGAATGTTGACGATTGAGGAATCATAACATCTAGAACACGTAACGGAAGTGCACCGACAGGATCATTGTAGCCCTGCCACATGTTAGCTAAGATCGAAGAGGAACGAAGGAACGGTGACGAAAGTTTTTGGACGGAACGAGCTAAGATCATCCCAGGAGACAGAGGCGCAAGCCTCACACAAGCCTCGAACGCACATGTATCAAGGCTACCGTCTGGAAGATGCAGCACTTTTGCCTCCTTCTCTTGAGCCACTCAAGGTATCTGCTTCCCGTCTTGAACTCATTGGACAATGTTGGCCTGTTCGTTGATGGGTGTGGAATCCTTTGCGGTGTAGAGTGCTTTCCAGCCGTTGTATCACCGTAGTAGGCGTGTGCGGACGGCTGAACGAAGGGGACCAAAAGCTGCATCTTCTTGTCCCTGTTCCTCTTTGTTCAACCCACAGCCACCCCTCCAATATGAGCGCCGGAAACCCTACTGACATCGACTTGCTGTGCTCGAACAACAGCAGATAACGGCAAAAGGGACACTATGGAAGCGCGGTTGGAGAGGATTCCTCAGCCGTCGAGCGACAGCACTCCTGCACCTCAGCATATGTAGGCACACCTCGTCACCGTAAGATGGTTAGCGAAGGCGTATCGACACCTTGTTGAGATTCACAGCCACCGACGGCAACGGTCAACTACTTCGGCCTGCCCACTCTAGGCAGCCTGAAACCTTCACAGCGGCACGATATCGCGGATGGCACAGCAAGCAAGTGAAAACAAGAGGCACTTTTCGGGATGGACACGGTCGACCAAGACTACATTGATGTCTACCTCTGGAAACATGGTGGCAGATGACTCTCCGGCACATTCACCGGACTCGGCTCTTTCCTGTACGGAACACGATGCGGCCAGACTGATACTCGTAGTTGATCGGCAGCTGCAGAATGATGTAGAGCCAAAGCGTTGCAAGGTGCGAATCTGCCGGTCTCTCGCTCCTCCCCCACAGCTCCATAAGACCAGAGACCGACAGCATCGCGAGAACGACGCAGAGCGAGCCGAAGCCAACGGAAGCTGTCAAGGCCTTCCAGGTTCTGCGCGGGCAGGATCAGCGTCGGAGTTTTTGTCCTGGCTAGAAGCTCTCACTCACCTCCGAGGGTTTTCCCTTCCCATCTCGCCGATGCCGCTGTCGTCCATCGGTGCTTGTGCGAGCCAACTGACGTTACTATACTCGACGGGAGTAGATCGATCTTCGACAAAGTTGTGAATGGTTGGGTGCAAGAGGAGTCTGGTACCGCGCCGGAAAGGTACTGGAGAGACTGGAAGAGCGTGCTGTAGCGCCCGCACACAGAGGAGAGGCAAGATGCTCGCCATATATACCTCACCCTTGCGGCACGGTAGCTACCCGATGCAGCCGGGAGAAGGCGCGAGAGGGGACAGGGTGCACGTTCATGGTTGCCAATCAGACTTCTTTGGCTTGCTGCTCCGTGGCAGTGTCCGTGGCCTACTCCGCTTGTGTTGATCGAAGCCCCGCCAGCACAGAAACGGTCCTGCTTCGGGGCCATGGGCCGGCACGGACAAAGCGAGGGCGAAAGTGAAGCAGGCTTCCTTCGCTGACGCGTCCAGAGGTTGCTCGCGCGATCTTTCGGCCGTCACGCCTTGTGGATAGCGGAGGCGCAACCGAGAAGTCGAGGAGGTCGGACAGGTAAGAAACGACCCCTGGAGGCAAGGCTTGGGCTCAGACGCCTTCCACGACGGCGTCACCAGGCGCTGTCGGCTGTGAAAGACGTCACGGATGCACGCCTTCGCACTTGTCTGGTCACGCTCCCAACCACGCCGCAAGAGCCGCATGTGAGCCCTTGTGCGAGCACCCTCGGGATGACACAGTAGCGCGGTCTGGTGTCTTGGACGACCATCGACTGGCTGGGAGTGTTCGGTTCGTGACCCAGGACTCGCCATGCTGCAGGACCAGGACGGGGCGAGGTAGGAGCTAGTTGGGCCGCCTTGTCTCGACTAATCCTGCGAGCGGCTCACCAGCCTCGGGCAGCTCTCTCCCCTTCCCACAATCGCCGCGGTCCCGTGGTCGAGCCTAAGACGATACGACCTGTGCCATCCAGTCGAGGTTACAGTACTCCCTCCGTCTGAGGCCGCATCCTATGCTGCGCCCGACACGCTGTCGCCCAAAGGCCTGTCGGAGAACGGGCTTCATCGACAAGGCAGCCGGAGCGCCTGCAACAAGACGTCCTTGTCTTCCCACGACCGAAGCGACTACTCAGACGCCACGTCGCGAGCGGCCTGGATGGAACAGTCTTTCCAACGGGGTCCTGTCGGAGCAGGATACAGCCTACTACGGTGGGGCGAGGCCACCGGTCGTTGGAAGCGCGCGATGTCGCAGTCGAAAGGGACCGGGTAGCTGTGAGGGTCGTTCGTTACAAGTGACGAGTCCATGGTCGAGATCTCGACGTTGCGGCCAATCGTCGGTCGAAGCGTGCTGTACGTGCAGGCCTCATCGTGCCTCAAACTGTCATGTGCGCGTCCCCTTAGCTCGAGTCGTGGACCAGCGGCCTCGAGGAGGGGCGTAGCTTGCAGATGACCTTTGCTACAGCTCTACGGCGGGAAGATACAGCCCAGGTGGGAGCCCAGGCAGGACTCTAACAGCACATATAAGTGCAGAAGCCGATCCAAGTTGACAGCACCCTGACCGTTCTTCCAGACAAGCGCATTGGGTCACGAATCAAAGAACAAACAGGAGCAGTATGTCCGCGACGAGTGGACCATTGCTGGGAGCGTCACGCCTGGAGGGAGGTGGTGATCCGGTGGGCTGCGTCTCCACGCGAACCCTTAACCATGCTGACTGGCTCTCCAGATGCCCTCGTCACCAACGTTGCACCGTGGCCATGAAAGTCACGGATGCAGCACGACCGCAGAGGCCGATCGCGCTGGTGGTACATCACGAGGAGGACCGCCCAGCACTGCTGGAGGACCACAGCCGCCGGGTGGTGCGCAGCCTGAGCCCGGATCCGACGAGAGGGCCGGCATGGGTGAACCAGCCCGAGACCCCACGGGACTGGGAGAGGGTACGTGTTCTGCTAAGCAGGTTAGGTTTGGCGACCACTGACTGCCACAGGTTCCGAACCCGGCTTGAGGAAGGGCGTGTGCGAAGACATCGACGGACCGACAGAATACTTGAACAGAGTGACGATTGCATATAACGAAAGCATCCGGAGGAGGAAGATGCCCGAGACCGACCCAGCCACGGCTGTACACGCCAGATTCCGCGCCGTCAGGCCTTGGCTCAAGGAGATGACTGTTCATTTAAAGTGCATATTGCGAACGTGCATCGCGACACATCTTCGAGTGATCAACGATCACGTGACTGTCATGAGTCCCACGGAGTTGGCGGCACAGCTCGAACTTGTCCTGAGCTTGGTCGACGCCGAAGAGGAGCTGGTATAGAGAGGAGACGTCGGTCGGGCCCAGACAGTCTTCGGGTGGTCCTGTAGTTAGACAAGGATAGACTATTTGACGCGATTGCAAACCGTAGCCCACATTCGTCGCGGGTTCTTCATACCTCTGCAAGCTGCGAGAAAAGTGTTCCCTGCCCCGAAGCATGCATCATGCATGCATGTTTCTGACTTCCCCAGCCCAACGATCCACCTAGACGCCCTTCGTGCCTGCATCGGTCAACGATCGTTTCCTGCCTTGTCTGTTGGCGCACATTGATCTGCGTGTACAGCTACAGCCCTGGGAAGACTGGACTTCAGCAGAGGTCAAGGCGAGACTGTCTCCCACCTGGCGACACGTGTAGCAACGCGTGTTGACGTTCCCGCATCGCCACAACTTCGAGCAGGTGCAGTAGCTAGCGCTGGAAGTCCGTTCTGCCAAACTGCGCTCGGACGTGTACTGAACCAAGCACGAGTCGCCTCTGAGGGGCTCGCTGCTCCTTTGCTTCCTTTGGTTTGACCGTCTTCGATCAGCTGCCAATCTCTGTCATCTTCGTTGTCTTCCTGCACACATCTGTACACAGTTCACTTGCGGTCGCCTTTGCCGTCCAGGAGCGGTGCTTTCGAAGCCTATCGTTGGTGCAGTCTGAATGTCTAGACCGGCAAGGCTGATCATGTCGTATTCCAATACCGTTGGGAGCATGCGTGGGCAACCGGAACCCTCCTTGCGTCCAGTGGGTTTCATCAGGTGTGCTAGACTTGGTGGGAGGTTCACCATAGCCCCAGCGAAGGCGCCGTGCACGGCTTTGCCACCTCAGAACAGGTTGTGACGGCATGCCCACCGGTCGTCACTGCCCCGTCCCGGCGAAGCACCGCGCACAGCTGACGCATCCAGGCGCGGAACCAGCAGGCCGGCTACTGCATAAGTTGGCGGTGTCCGCCAGACTTCTCCGTCCATCGGACCAGTGCCTTCCGCGTCAGAGTCCTCCTGCCGCCTCCGTGCTCTCTTTGGGGGTTTTGAGGCATGGAGCAACCTATCGTAAGTGCCTCATCGGCATTCCGGGTTCTTCCCGACGCTCCAGACGTATCATCGACGAGTTTACAGAGACCGCGCGAAAGAGCATGCACGTCGGTCCGCACGAGGACTCAGACCAAGGTATGCTGTCCCCATCCTCCGTCCTCAGTGACGGCCGTTGCGGCAATGCAAGCCGTGCCTGACACCACGTGAACAGGCCGAGCGTGCAGGCGCACTACGAGCAGCCCGTACGTCGAAGAGGTCAGGGATGAGCGCAGCACAAGATGACGCCCGCCGTCGCGCTACGGCAGCCGCTAGTGGTGCTCGACCGAGCCAGCGCTCATCCCTGGGCTCGGGACCGAGTGTCTTCCCGTCCGCGGTGGTGCAATACAACAGTCAGGCCGACGAGCTCCCTCGAATGCGAATGCAAATGCGACTAACAGAAAGCCAGGGCTACAAGCGTTGGTCAGCGAGATTGCAGAAAGGAGGAGATTGCTGAAACTGCGGGAAATGGAGCTGCAAACGGCGCAGGCCATCGTATCACTGAACGCGAAAAGACTTGATATACTGCAGAACGATACGGACAAGCTGTCTCCCACTCAGATCGCGAGGCAGCTGACGAGCGTAGACCGACACCTACGCTTCTTAGACGAGGCCAGGCTCGACTGAGTGAGTGGCGCAAAAGAGACATGGGCCTCCGTTGTATGCGTACCTGACTTGGCTTATCAGCGTCTTGTAGTTGATGCGTCTTGATCAGGAGCGCTCGTGCTCGAAAACGCTTCAAGCCTAGCAGCTCTCGTCTTCAACTCCGACGAAGCAACACATCTCCACTACGTGCTCGACTGGAAAGCATCTATGCGCGTGAGCCCAAGGAACATGACTCGCACTGCACGATGCCACTGGATAACTCTCATGTCGCTACAGGTGTGAGGGTGGTGGGATCATATCCCTACCACTGACGGAGCTCTGAACGAACCCTCCTCGTTGTGCCGGAGGCGAGGCTATTACCGCGCCGCGCCCGACAAGAGGTAGTCGCTTTATCTGCACCATGTCGAGACAGGTATTGCCACTCCGCGTGTCTCTTGTACGAAAGCGTGAGTGGCGAAAGGGCAAGAGCAGATGCCGTGCTATCATCTCTTCGGCAAGGCCGAGGGCTTCAGCTTGCCTAGCTCGACCACGATCGCGTTGGGAGAACGCAGCGTCAAGAGCCATCCTCGCCGTCTGTCGACAAAGCTGCGATGCGGGCCGGCGTCGTACTACAAAGCCGGTCGCAAAGCCGATTAACAGCCCGATCACAAGTCTGACCACAAGCCGCTTTGCGGACACGGCAACTCGTGCACAGAGGCTCTCTGGGCACCGACGGACAGCAGCGGTAAGGCGGCGCGTTCCATAGCACCACGATCTGTAACCGGCAGCCTCGCCCCGAGCAAGCTCGCAAGTCGCAACTTGAGCTTTTTGTACGTGCTCGGTGTGAGGGGCACGAGCCTTCGCTCACGTTCGCGTTGCCCTGCCAGTCAAGCATCCGCTCCAGCGCACGTCGCAGGCCTGCCGTCCTCAAAGCTGTTCCTCCTCTCGGACGCAGTTGCATGCGACAACTCCGCTCGCGCCATGCGGTCTCACGTGTGCTTCGATGCGCAACTCCTTTGTCTTTGCAACCAAGGACATTGCCCGCCACTTCTGTGCAGCGTCGCTGCCGGCCGGCTGCGCCCTCCCAGACCCTCATCGTCGCTTGTCCGGGATCGAGGCCATCATGCTCGACAGCGCCCGACGATACCTCCCCACCAAGTGCCCCGTACGCATCGTCATCCTGGCGTAGCAAAGCTTCGCGTGTGATGCGATGCGTTGATAGGCACGACCGCTGTGCCGTAAGGCGAAGGACTCTAGCCGCCCGCGCAGCTGGTCCCGAAGCTCGTCATGCGGGCCCCAACGGTTGGCTCAGAGAGCTGCACCGCGAAGCCGCACAGGCGAAGAGTCGAGCTGGAACGGCGGCGCAGGAGACGCTGTGTCCTGGCGCGGAACGTATAAGGTGCTTCCACGTCCCCAGCGTCCTTGCTCGACCGTGTTCATCACAGGAGATCGACCCCCGGGCCTTGGCCTCTCGCCCTCGATCCCTTCTCGACAACCTTCCCATCTGTGCGACAATGGTCGGATTCCGTGGTCACCCGTACCTCGAGGATCTGGACTGCTGGGATCTCATGGGCATCGATCCGAACAGCTCCCCGCGCCCCACCATCGACGCCCTCATCAAGCGTGTCAAGGTCGTGCTCTACCAGCTGCAGATGCAGCGCTTTCCCCAGGACCGGCAGAGGCTAGGACCCCGTATCAATGCCCGTAACGCCCATCGCCTGCTCGTCACGTTGCAAGCTGGGAAAGGCATGCGGCATCTGCTACCGAAGTGCCTGCCTCCGGGAAAGCTTCCTTCGGTCCAACTCGCAGACCTGCATCAGGCCGTGCTCTCCCACCTGCGACTGGGGGGCTTGGACTGGGTTTCGACGTGGAACCCGGACGGAGAGGGAGAGGATCGATACAGGCCTATTTCGACGCCCTCCGCCCCTCCTCCTGCAGCTGGAGTCCCAACCGCCGGCGAAGCGGTCTGCAGAGTCAACTGTCCGTCGGTCGTCGACGTGACGCCCAGACATGTCACGCGGGTGGTCGTGGACCTGACACTGGAGGACGACGACGATCACGTGACGTGTAGTTCGGAGCACGGTGCCGATACCCCCTCGACCATCGGCCTGACTGACGGCAGTGACACGAGACCCTCGTCGTCGTCGTCGGCGTCGGCGTCGGCTTCAGACGTCCTGTCGCACGATCCGCCAAGTCGTCGGTGGAGGGGGTGGGCTTCTGGCCCAAGCGGCGACGGACTGACAGGGGAAGTCTTGGGGCGAAGGGCGGTGCAGAGACACGACAACAGACTCGCCAGCAGAGTCTACGATACAACCTTTCATCCGGCTGACGATCAATTGAGGCTGCTGGGCCCGATGCGTGGCATGCACAAGGAGAGGAAACGGAAGAGGCGCGCGCAACGACGCCATCGCTCCCGTTCATGACCCCACCGTCTGCCGCAGACATCCATCTCCCTCTTTCACAACGCGTCCGTAGCGAGTATTTTAGGGCGAGAATAGACGAATCCGTTGCAGATTCATCACGACGCGTGACGTTCCCTCTAGCTAGCAATGATGTTCTTGACGTTATCATACCATTCCAACTCCGCTCGTCAGAGCTGCACGGGAGAGTGAACTGCGCGTCCCGCCCTGCAGCTCTGCGCAAGGGAGCGCCTTCAACACCCTCAGGCCGTCGTCCGGCTAGGACACCAAGTGCATCCACGCGGCTCTGCGCAGTCCTGGCTCCGCACATCAAGCCCCAGCCCACACGCGATCGTGTTGTCGTGATGACCAAGCCGGAGTGATAGTTGAGGCTTCCGATAAATGTCCTTCTTTTCGCAGGGCCCAGCTGCTGGGAGGCTGCCCGACCGATGACTGTTTCTGTAGGAGCCCGGATCACGACGCGGTCCGGCCTTTTGCCGTGTCCAGCGTTCAGTCCTAACAAGGCAGTGTTTCGAGTTCTCGCCGTCACGGTCGCCATGAGCCCTCGCCGTGAGTCTCGTCTTTCCCTCACCCCTACTGGAACGACGGCTCCATGCACCTTCATGCTCCGCCTCTCGTAGGCTTGCAGTGTTCGCAACGCCCACCGTGCATCCCATGCCACTCTTTCCATCCGGCGCACCAAGCACTCCCCTGCCATCATGCCCACTCGTTCCCTGGACGCACCGTACGGGGGCCAGAGTTCTAATTACGCGGCGCCCGAGGTTCTAAGCGCTTGACTTGCGCATACGTGCGGCGTGCACCTCGGCGCAGCTCAAGCCTTTGCTCGATCGACCGGACCTCTAGAAGCTGCTCGGCCATCCCGGGAACTGGTGAGTGGACAGCAAGGCTTCACAGCGACGGCATGTCGCGCGCAGTTGGCAAACACGGCGCAGCAGAGACCTCGTCCGGTCTCGAAGGCTTGTGAGCTGGCGGCCGCCGACGTAGCCCCGCTGGGTTGTACAAAAAAGATCGACTGCCCCTCCCTCGCCCTCTTCCCATTGCTCTTCCTCCCTCTACCTCTTTCCCTTGCTCTTCCCCCCTACCATTGCAACAGGCTCCTCAAGCTACTCCAGATGACTCGAGCATCCCCAATGGACTTTCCGGGCGGCGGTCAAGGGGCCACGAGATCCGCGACTGGACGGCGGAGGATGAAGACACGGACACCGAGTGCTGCAGTGCAGCGTGCTGCTACAGTGAGGACCGCTGCGGTACAACGCCTTACCGAAGCCTCTACTTGGAGGTGCTCGAGGTCAACGGCCAAGTGTAATCCAGCACACCTCTTGACCATTGCCCGACAGCTTCTGACACGCTTGAACCACAGTTTCCAAGTCGTCATCCACCTCCACGACCCGCTCCATGCTCAAAGTTCGGCGCAATGCTGCGGGTGTGGCGCGACTGGGCTCTCTCTCCCCACCTCCTTCAATCCGATGGTTGTCCTGCTGTCGATTCTCATGCCCTTGTCCTGGCTCGCTGCGAACGTCCTGCCCCTCGGCTTGGGAACTGGGGGGGTCTTTCTTGCGTGCCTTGGCGCCGCCGGCTTTGTCGTACTGCTGCTCGGGATTGATGTTGGAAGCGGTGTCGGACAGGTCGGAGGATCGTAAGTCCGGAGCGGTGGACGGGGTACAGAGTACGGGGTATGGGGGAACCGGGGGAACTGGGGGAATTGAGGGAAGGGTTTTTACAGCCGGCGTTTAGCATCCAGAGATTGTTCGGCACGAGTGGTCCGGTGGCCGTAGCGACATGAGATAGGCTTCTCGGCAATTTGCAACAATGTTCGCTCGTCGATCTGTCCGGCGCTTATCACGCTGGCCCTGTCCGCTGTCCGGTGCCTGCTGTTCGCCGTCCGCTCTGATGTTGGGTCGTGCGAGGCCAGGACGTGGTCTCCTCATGCGGTCGAAGCCGGATCATTGGATGGCCCGGCCTCCGATCTAGCGCGCAGTGTGATCGGAGTGGCCTTTCCTCACCGTGCTTTGCGAGAAGCATCGCTTTCGTTCCGTCCTTTCCTTCCCTTACGAGGCTCCGATAGCTGAAGAATCGAGACTCGTCCATGCTGCCCAGCCCTGACGCTGTGGCGCTTCCACTGCCTAAGACAAGGTCGTATGTTTTCAAAACCTGATGAGCGCTGCAAAGGACTCAGCTATGGGGCCCACCACAGTCCTATACCTGTCCATCATTCCTGCCCGTCATCTCTGTCCATCATTCCTGCCCGTCGTTCCTGTCTGCGATCTCCATTGCACGGATGGCGTCTACATAGACCTTCCCCGCACACACGTGTGACTTGCGTAGCGACTCGTGCACGTTGAAAGATACGAACGCCGACAAGGATCTATTTTTGCAGGCTGGCGCGATATCCATTCGCAAGTCGTGTGCATACTTCTCTCTCTTGTCCCTCCCCCACGAAGATATGCGACTATACGACCATGCACCACGACCGCCAAGACATCCTGCAGCTTGCGCAGACACACTTTCTGGGGAACGCAAAGATCAGGTTCCATCAACTGGCCTTCCACGACCTGGCCTCGAACAACAAGCGGAGCGTCGACGAGAGCAATGTCACTCGACTACGGACGGTTTTTGAACGAGAAGGCTGCCAACGCCTGTACCCAGAGCACCGAATCAGAGCATTCATAAGTCCATCGATCCTGGCCGACGCTTTGCAGCAGGCGTCGTTGACCGTCTCTGAGCTTGCCTCACTCTCTGAACCTCCGATCCTGCAACTCCCGGAAGGCCTTCAGGTTGTTTGCGGGGAGGGACTCCACCGCGTCGAGGCTGCGAAATCTTTCTATGCCGCGCTCGACCGGTGGTGGGTCGTTGGGTTTTACGACGCCGGTGGGTCTTACCAGCTAACGTCAGACTGCCGATCCGCTAACTTCCCAGACGCGCCGACCTCGCTTCAACTTCACCTTCGAAAAGATCACTCGAGCAGGAAGAAGCCGACGACTGGCGAGCTGTACCGTCAGATTCGCTTGTTGAAGGACGACCACTACTCGCTTCAGGAACTACTCGGCCAGTTCTCTGCTGAACAACTCAAGGATCTCAGGGCTCTCGAGAGGAACATGCCACTGGTGGCGTCGTCGTATGATCAACTAGTGCCTTACGACGGTCTGTGGAAGGGCGTGATTCTACCGCTGCACAGGGCCAACAATCTCAAATGCGGAGAGGTAAGTGTGACGTATCGAGTGGGACGCGCTGTGGTTCGAAGCTCACTCTCGAAAGGAGTATGTTTGCTATCTTGCACGTGTCCTCCACCAGTGGTCACGCATCATGGCCGGCATGGACCCGTCGTTGCTGGACTATACCACCGTACGAGCCATCGAAGCGCTGACGCCAGAGTTCTCGCAACACGACTACGAGTTGATCAAGCGAGGGATGCAAGACGGAACGCTTTTCCCGCACGTTACCGACGCTGCGTCGCGGGTTCGAATCCGCAACGCGTTGCTCTCAACGGAGGGACGAATCGTGACCATCGGAACCTCTGCTGATGACACGCTGTATCTCGAAGCGCTCGTGTGCGCGTTGAGAAGGCTCATGCCCCCAAAGTCAAAGGACTCAATCCGCACGTGCCTGAGGAACATGTATGTCCCCAAGGGTGTCTCTCTCCCCGACATCATCCTTGAGACTACCAAGGGTGACGTGCGCTTGCAAGGGTCTGAGGAGACTCGGTTCATCTGCATCACAGTGCAGCTGTGGTTGAGTGCCATGCGAGACTTTCCCGAGTTGACGGGGATTTCTCCGAAGAAAGCTGCGAAGTTGGAGGCTGGTGTGCGGGAAAACGAGGTCTTCTTGTACGAGTTCGCCAAACGTGCTCAGAGGCTGGGGTTCGCGTCGAAGGAGATCGATGCGTTGATCAGTCGAGATCCATACAGACTGATGACGGAGCGGCTCCAGGAGGAAGTGGCACCAGAGATCGATAACGAGGTGCGCGAAAGGTACTCGGCTCATGCCACACGCTTCAGTGATAGCCTACGGGAGCTACGCAAACAAACCGAGCGCAGAGATGTCGTTTCCTTCTCTACCAACGAAGTCGAGCAACCGATCGGGCACCGGTCTGGCCGTCCCCGCACTCTCTCGCACGCCACTGACCGCAAATCGCTGTACCTCGATTGCCTTTTCGCGAAGTCGGGACTGCGCAAGAGATACGCGACTTCGTCGGCTATCAAGATTGACATCCTCCGCTGCTTCCTTGGCGATGCACTTAGCCAGTTGAACGAATCTGGGCTATCATCGGAACTGGTGGGCACGGAAGTCGACAGTGCTGGTCGCGACCAGGACGCAACCGACATAGCAGACGAAGCAGTCAGCATCGAAGGCCACGAAGAGCCGCGGGCCAACGTCCGGGTCAGCGAGAGTCAGTACTCGCCCGTGTCCGGCTATCATACCTGGATCTACGGAGGGCCACCTCATGCGTCGCACCGACATGCGTCGAGCGCCGTGGTACCAGCTGAGACCACTGCGCCCACGGTGGCGCTTCCCAGCTCGTTGGCAGGCTCGCCAGGCCTCTTCGTGACCCAAAGCGAGAACCGCAAGAGAAGCTATCGCGCCCTCGTCGGCTCTCCTACTTGGTCTCTAGATACAAACGATTTCGACACGGCCGGTGTCCCAATGAGCGAGGGTACTGGTGAGGTCGAACAAACTGACAAGCGGCTACCGCAAGGATGGGAGCAGACACTCAACTCAGAGTCCAGAGTGCTGTACTCCTTTTTGACCAACGAGCTGGAAGTGTTCGCCCGTGAAGACGGCGACTTCGAGCGGCGCGTGCGAGCTCTACACACTCGTGGGCAAGCATTTTGCATAAACAGAGGCAACGCAGTGTTCTGGGCGACACTGCAGGATCTAGTGAAGGAGCAGCAGGTCCTGGTGTTCCCTATGCCCAAAGCCGAAACACCACCGAGGCTGTGCCGACGAGACTTCGAGCAGATCAAACGCAACATGCGGGAATTGCTGGATGCTTTTGAGAGTCGGCGACAGCACAAACGGAGGAGGACGGAGGCAGGACCCGCCGCATACAGCGTTGAAGACTTCTTGGCGACGGTGGAGCGTACTGTCCGGGCTTTTGGGAGCACCGAGTGACGACGCTTACGAACCGATCGTCGGATCTCAGAGGTACGATTGGTCGTGAAGTCTTGAAGAATGGAAAGGTCTACCATCCATCCTAGTGCTCATCGAAGCGGAACGTAAGCACTAGAGGCGCTCCCGGAAAGCGGATCGATTGATAACAGGTCACCGCACACTACGAATGCTTTGATAAGACGGACAACAATGTCCCACAAGAGCAGTCTCGAAACTGAACATTGCCGTTCCGGTCTTTACGCCGGTCGGATCGTACAATGTCTATTGGTAGCCATGAGCTTGTAAAATCTGACTAGCAGCATACAGTCTTCGATATGGATGCACGTGAGAGAGGAGCAGGGACTACAGTCTTCGATGTCGATGCACGTACGAGAGGAGCACGGACTCTCCTAGCTCGAGAGCGCTCCCGTTTGTGTATTCCTACATTCAACATCGTGCTAGAATCCGAAAACCTGGGATGTGGCTGTTCGATGTAATGACGCAATCAGTGTGGATAGAGTGTAGACTAGGTTGAAGTGGTCGACTTCCGCTGCTTCGCTGTACGTTGACGCGGACCTTTGAGCTTCTTTCTAGACCGACCTGCATCGCAGGCGCAGTAACGTTGCTGCGTATCAGTCATATACAAAGCGACGTCCCTCCGTGCACGCCGAAGCATTCAAGATGCGGCCGGCAGCAGGTCACTGCGTCAAGGCGAGCGCTTCCGCAAGGTTAGGAATCGAGCAGCGGCACAACTTCTGGACTAACGTTACCGAGTACAATGGCCGCTCAACAATTACGTATGTTCTGCGGAATAGAAGCATTCTCTGGATAAAGGCTCACTACAGACTGCTCGACTCGTACTTCAACGTCGACACGAGTATCCGGATGTGCTTATAGCCTTCGATCTGATCGTCTCGACTTCACCACCTTTATTCGTTCACAAATTCTCCCTGGACCATCGGCAGTTGTCGCCACTCACCACTCCGGGAATAGAGATACAGTAGACGCGGCCAAAGATCGGCTGCCGCGTTTTGATTTGCTAGGTAGCCAGCAGCGACAAAGTCACACATAACCGTGTATCTAGCAGTACGTCAATCGCTGTTGGACGTAAAGTAAGTGAGAACTTACATCCAAAACGACAACCCGAGCCCCCTCCAGACATGTCATAGAGCTGGCGGCGGTATTGGTAGATGAGACCGACGAAGTGCTGAACAGTAACACCCGGGGCTGCCACGTAGTCGAAACATTGGATTGCAGACTGAGTGGTAGCGTATTGATGTTCAGTGATATTGAGATTCCCAGTGACGTAGCCTTCTTCAGCGGTCATGTTCAAGCGCATTGATAGACTGTTGTGGAGAACCAAATAGATAGACCAATGGTTGTTGCTCATTGCCACTCCCGGCGCCATTGCCCCCATTGTATGGACAACGACGCGGACGGTGCTCACCTGCCTTGTGTCTGCCATAGCGATCGAACAGCTAGTGTTTGTGAAGAAGTGCGGGGATGAGTGAAGTTGGATGAAGGACCTGTTTGCCTCCGGCGCACTGAGGTAGTTTTCAAATCGTTGTCGTTGTTGGACCAGAAGTTCTTGCGGCGAAGCGAAGCGGGAAGGGCCTCCCGATGCATCACCGGGGCGATCGGCCGCCCGATTCCGCATGCAGCTACTTCTGCTTGGGGATAGTTGCATTAGGCGTATGCATTCACCAGGATCGTTACCACCAAGATCGTTACGGGCGCTTACCCATCGTCACGGCGTAGAGTCTTAGCGCCGGCCGTGCAATCTCAATCGTGGATACGGGCACGTTTTGCTCCCGTCTACATACATCGAAGACCTTCATGGCTCTCAAAAGTATCTGCTACGAGACTGCGTCGGATGATGAAATAGTCGCTGCCTGTCACCATCCGCTCCGCGACTGCATCTTTCACCGCAGAGACACCGCTAATACAGTGGTACGGATCTCAGATGTCGCTGTCGTCAAATTTGGAACCCTCGTCTACGAGGAAGAAGCGCGCAATCTCGACGGAGCTCATGCCCTTGTTGACCAGAAGCTCGTGCGCGTTCCCCGCGTCTACCGGTTCATCACACGTGACTTTTCCGAAGGGGGTCCCCACTTTAGCAAACAGGGCTATCTTGTCATGGAATACATACAAGGACGGATACCGGAAGAATCGGAGTACCCTGATGTCACTCGAAACCTTGCTCTTGCCCTCAAGCACATGCATACCATACGCGGTCCCAGTGCTGGGCCTCTGGGGGGGGGCGTATCCAGGGGACTATACTGGGAAGAAGACTATCCTCGATTCTATTCTACGGACGATTTCAATGCCTGGCTTCGTACCAGACAGGTCCCTAGAAATGATTGGCCTGTCCCTCTACACTTTCAAACCGAGGACCTCGTGCTTTGTCATCTCGATATCGCACCTCGTAACGTCCTTCTCCTCAAGGATGGCCGCATTTGCCTGGTAGACTGGGGCTCCGCTGGCTTCTATCCTCGAACCCTCGAACACATGATGCTCAAAACGTTCGCTGGCGGAGACGCTGGGTTCAACGAGCTTTTACTCGAGGCTCTAGGCGCCTTGCCTGCTGACGAAGAAGCGACAATGTACTTGCTAGCCAAAATTTACAATAATAATCAACAATATTATTTGTATGCCACTGTAACTCACACACACATGGAGAAGTTTGACGTTCTCTTAGTAAGCCCACTGAACGCTCCAACCGGAACGAATGGGTCACCATGCCTGGCTCTGGGTCTCCTGAGACCAGTACCACCACCACAGCCACCAACGCCAAGCTGAAAGAGCCGCGTAAGCTGGTATCTACGAAAGCCCGAGAGGACGAGTAGCTGATGCTGGGTTCGGGTCTGAGTCATGCACTCGACGGAGTCCGGGTATGCTCCAGGCCGCAGCTCGCTCGTGGTTCAATGACTCTTATGCCTTCGAGAGGGGCAACGAGGGGCTTTCCAAGCGCTTTTATGGGAGCAAGAGCGAGCGATTAGGGGGCGAGGCGTACACCTTGAACTGAGGCTTTTTCCGTGCTTACGTACAATAAATCTGTCATTATCACAAATTCCGATGTCACTCGTTGTATATCAAGTCTCAAGAAGAATGCAGTGTACGAAGATGATCTCTCAAGCGATCATGCCGTAGTGTGCAATTGACGCATCCTGTGGGAGGAACCACCACAAACGCCCTATCAGAAGCCTGCAACAAAGCGGAAGCGTTGACGCACCGGCAATCTTGGCATCAGATGGGTGTGCGCGGGGGCTTCAAGGGGACGTCGTTCTCGAGATATTAATTTCCCTAAACTCTCCATCAGATCCATCAAATTCACCTTTCAGAATGGCAGACGGAAACGTACACATCTAAGGTCTTAGACCTGTTAGGCATACGGCCAGCGAGCTTGTCCATTGAGGAGCTACGACATCCGTGGCGACACAATTGCGACAAACCGCTCAGCTTTTCGTATCGAAAAGAAGGCACAAGCGGACAACAGGTGGATTGGATGGACTGTTGCCATGAACGTCCTGGAGTTGTGGGTCACTGATCGCTTCGAATTGATCTGCTCCGCTCCGCTATCCATATGTTACCCGCTGGCTTGAATTTCGAGGTCTCTGAGCTGTCCGAACTTCAATCCGCAGATTCAGACCTAGTCTCATCGCGCTCAGGATTGTCCCAGCAACTTGAAGAGTATAGCTTGGCTGATAATTGAGTCGTACCGGACCTCGTCATCACTGGTCGAACGTGCATCTTGGTGGGGATCGAGGCCAGAATTACACCCCTGGAGGTGCACTTCTTCGCCGAGAATACATGTGTCGTCGCTTGGTGGTGCGCAGGAGACCAACCTGTCGTGCGTTGAGCAAAACGCGGTGGACACGGCGGGGGGTAGGAGAGATGAGTACGACCGTCATGCGGCAAAAGGGGAACAGACCTTCTGTCGACCGTGTCGACGCCGTGGTTGCGTTGAGACGCGCCTATCCTCCGCTTGGTTCGACGATGCAGCGGGAAGTTCTCGATCCAGTGGAAACGCTTGCGAACGGGAGCCAAGAAGGGCTCGAGATGACGGTACAGTTCCTCCGGGCAAATGCGGAGGTTCCAATCGAGCAAGGAGAGGAGCTGCCTCTCCATGGAGTTCACTGCTGCAAGGGAGAAACCGAAATGGTCGTAGCCATGCACGGAGCTGTAGCGAGCCCAGAGCCTGTTCTTCGGAGAAGAGTCATTCAGGTACTTTGTGGCGAGGACGAGGGACGCGAGGAAGATGCGGTGGATCGCACAGCACTTGCCTTTGGCCGCCGGAGGCAGACGGATTCGTAGTCGGTCGAGGTAGACGAGCGATGTCATGAGGGTGGAGATTTGAACACCAGAGCGCAGGGCGAGCGAGGCGATAAACTGCCGGATGGGTGGTAGGCCGGAGCCGGTGCTTGCCTGAGCCAGCTGCTGCGTCGGGTCGCGGCGAACGACTTGGCTGGCCTTCTCTGCAAGATGTTGGATCATCTCTTGAGAGATTGGAAGTGTGACAAAGTAGTTCAGCGCTTGTTCGTTCTGAGCCGCGATAGATACTGTGTGAGCCATGACGGGAAGTGACCGCGTCAGAGGCGCGATGCTGCTGCAGAGAGAAGGAGAAGTCTAGCTGTCCGGTCAACGTCGTCCAGTTGCAGGCATGGAAGAACAGTCGATTGATGTATCCTTTCAGATCGGACCGCAAGGTGGCACGGTTTCGAATTGGGAACACTCGGACTATGGCCCCTGAGCGTTCTCTGTGGCGGCAGCGGTCGGCGGACACGCTCACCTTGCACGTGGTACGCGAATGGGGTGCAGACAAAGCTGCTGTGCCGCCGGAACGACAGCGGAGATGTCCAGCCAATGGTATCGGTCAGCACCCTGAGATCCCGCGAATGCGCGTGTACACGTTCAGACGGTGTCTTGTCAGCTACTGACTCTACACACAGCTTTCGATACGGAACAGTGGCGTACTCGTATCGAGAAGAAGTGAACTTATCGACGTGGACGCCTACTTTCCAACTCACCAAGGAGCCCGTCCGCAAGAGCCAGCAATCTTCTGCGAGGGCCAGGCCAGGCTGCGTACCGACCATCCGCACGGTGAGAACTGCGCGCCGATATCTGGTCTTGACGTTCTGGAATCGAGGATGAGGTTCCGGACAACCGACATGGATCTTCCACACATCTCGACCTTAGTCACGTTAGCCGACTCAGATGCCCCCAGTGACGCTGGATCCAGCCTCTGAGCAGTCCTTTAGTGTTTGGTACATAGGATGCCATGACTGTTTGATATCAATGGATGAGATCTCAGCTCCGTCACCGTACTTGAAGCTGCTTCAGTGAACAAGTGGTGTCGAAGGAGCATAGTACAAAGACCTTGCTGTTCAGCCCCTTGCTTCGAAACGAAAACCGTTGGCCGCTTCCAGCATGTAGTCCTTGGCAATCACGTAGTGCTCTCTGATCTGTTCGGTCGATTTGCATTTGACCATGTTTGCTACCGTCTCACGGCCGAGGCGGTAGAGAGCCTCAGGATTCGAGCAAGTTCGCTAGCCTGGAAGAGTGTCATCAGATTATCAAGTAGGCTTGAAAACCGCTCACAGATTCACTGGCAGCACAATTGTAAAAGCGCAACTCTCGATCTACTCGTTAACTGCAAATGCTCCTTCTACGCCAACCCCCACCATCCTCTTTAGCAACGACGTGATCGTCGTGGTGACGCTCACACCGTTTGATGACTTCTTTCCGTCCACCTGCCGCTATGAAGTCATCGACGCGAGCCTGACAGTGTCAGGCGGCTGACATTGTGCAAGGGTGTCGCCTTCAGAAGACATGGGGACCATTCGACGTGGAGCAGCCATCTCCACACGTTGTGCTGTGCAAGAGTCACGGGTGACGGTCTTGATTCGAAGATGGCAATGAGACATGCAAAAACCTTTCCGGGACACGATCAGCGACGTCCACAATCCATGAAGGCTTCGTGACTTGCGAAGAGGTAAACGTCAGCCGGGTGCGCCACGGTCTAACACGTTCCTCCAAAAAGCAGTCTGCATTCCGGTCTCGTGGTCGTCCGATCGGCGACAAGCACATGCGGGATCAAGCAGCGATGGTTTGGGGTCGTAGGCAGAAAACGGTTCTGGCGAAGTGCACTGATGGAAGAGCAGGACTGGGTCTCCGCCAGCATTTCCTGCGCCGAATCTGACGAGGGTATATCGCTTGAGGCAACTCGCTGTTCGTCGGAGCAGCCGGGCTCCTTCAGTTGGAGCAGGAGCCGGCCGACTGCTCCGACGTCGCTGCAGTCGGCATGGCAGTCCCCTCCCAGGAAGCTGTCGTAAACGTTGGCTTTCCCCCTGTCAGCTGAAACTTCCGCTCCGCAAGACTTGGTGATGTACCTAGCTTCACGATGCCGTCTGCGGCGAGCAGGATGTTGTCTCGTTTCAGTCGGCCGTAGTGCAGCTTCAGCTTGAGGTTGACAAAACACAAACCTTCTACGACCTGGACAGTCCGTATGTCTCAGCCTCCCTGCTCCGGTCGTTGCTGTAGAGGCTTACCTGAGAGAGAATGGCAGCAATCTCGGTCTCTGCTAGCGAGAGTCCAGGGCCTCTCTGTATGTCCAGCAGCGTGAGCTTGATGTCTTCGTAGAGAAAGTAGGCGACTCCGCTGCAATGATACACCTCGTGCAAGAGCGCTACGTTGTCGTGATGCAGGCGTGCCATCCGGACGAGACCGCCTACCTCGGGCAACCTGCGCTCCTTCACCGTCACGAGCTTGTACGTGTGGTCCTTCCTGTACGCAAGCACGGTTGGTCCCGCCTGATCGTCAGCCATGACCTTGCAATACTCGGCATCCCAGGGAGTCCGGTGGAGCTTGACATCGTACCGTTGGCTTGGCTGCGGTCTCAAGGCGGGGTGTGGAGCAAAGAGGCTTTGACTGCCCGATGGCTGCAGCGGGAGGCGCGGAGGGAGAGAAGCTTGAGGAGGATGAGGTTGGTCGGGAGGTCCGTTGATGAATCGGTGGACCGGCGCCCGATTGCTCGTTGAACGGTCCGGATCGACATCCGCTACGTGTCTACGTGCACCGTCTCGCGTGTCAGTACTCCGCTCACTGTTGCTGCGACCTCGCCGGTCAGTACAGGCTAGGCCTTGCTTCAGTACCGTCTTGCCGGTTTGCGTGCCAGAACGCTCTCCTTCGCCCGTCGGTGTACGTTGGTGTTCGGGGCGTGGGAAAACGGTCTGGCGCTTGTCTCGGACGCTACTCATGTTGCAGTCACCGTCAAGAGGCCGCGGGTCGCACTGGAATCCAGTCACGGACTGATCGACCCTGTCGTTACATGCACGTTCACGTCGATTGACCGTTGCTATATACCGTCTCTGTCCCTCTCCTCGGAATCTGTGGTCTAAAATTACTGGCCAAAGCCAAGCCAAACATTGACAAGACCGAACGCAAAACTGCCTTTGCAACGCCGCTGTTGATTGAGTGCCCAACCTTGCAGATGCTGCATCCTCTCGCAGCCCTCTCGCAGAGAGCCTGCATGCCAGGCTGCTACCACCTAATCTGCCGCAACAGAGCACGACCATGTAAACTCGGTGAGGTGGGAAGACATGCCACGTCCTGTGGTTGCTTCATTCCCAGACGCCTCTTACACGCCTCTCAACGCCCAACCTTTTGGATCCACATCTCAACGCAGCCCCCCAACGGGCCGTGCCATTCGTGATACAATCTACTTTGCAGCATCTAGACGTGGCCACAGGCAGTCGTGAGTACGTCAGCTATCGGGCAACGTCGCACGCGTTCATCCGTGCTACCCACCGTTGCGGACTGCAGTGACTCAGTCGTCAGGACCCCGACGGTCCCGTAACGTGTAGGAGACTTTGTAAGGGCGACCCAGTTGTAGATGGACTGGCTCGTCTTTCCCCGTGATCTGCAGTCGTTAAGTAAGGGTTATACACGTGCGTCTGCATGCCAGAGCGATAGTGTTTGCTGAACTAGAGTCGAAGCATCCGCGTTCAGGCTCATGCAAGGTTTTAGTGCACACGGATGCTTGTGGTGTAATGGCCTTTCGTCGACCCGCGCGTTCATGGGATACTGCTGAATACAATATCTTCCTCCAGAAGTCGAGCGGACTCGGAGTTCTCTCTATCGACATGAGTTCATCTGTGCCCACAAACTTCGCTATCCGCGTCATCTCTCAGTTGTTCTCGTCGTGATCTGCACACTCCAGATAGTGACTGACGCAGTCCTGATGCTGGGTGTGCTTACCACAGCGTGAGCGGTAGATCCCTTGTCCAGCCGTGTATGGCGCCTTGCACTCCACGCACCGTGCAAACGCTTCTGGTGTTCGAGGCGTGCCGGTAGCGACAGCGGCCGTTCCGAAGAACGTGACTACGGCCCGGCCTTGCAAGGCGGAAGGCTTATCACTCACCGTAGCCCAGAGTGCGCTCTGATACGCTGCAAGGTCTGCAAGGGTCAATGCCACGAAGTTCTTGTCGAGGCAGCCGAGCAGGGGCACTCGAGTTTCGTCTAGCATGTCGAGAAGGACCTCTGACCGTAGATCAGCCGGCAGCAGACGCAGGATGCGTCCGGGCCCACGGCGAACTACGTCAGCGTACCCGGAGGCATCCTCCGTCGGGGACGGAGCTTGTCGCTCTGCGCTGCAGACCCTCTTGACTTCACGCATTGCCCAAGCAAGCAGATGAGCTCGGCCGTTTCTGGTCATCAGGCTTAGGGCAGCGCGTTTGAGGCAGTCTTTATCCAACGCGGCGTATAACTTGACCAAGTCGGTCGGGTCTCTGCCGTACACTGGCGTTCGTTCGGCAGTATGCGAGATGTAAGCAATTCGAAGCGCCGAACCTGCAGTTGCGAACAGTCGGACGCGTGCCGCTGCAGAGCTGCATCTCCATAAGTGTACCTTCGCCTTGATGTTGCGCGCTCCGTTGCGCGCTCCACGGAAACGGGTTGAGCTAGGCATGTCGCGATGAAAGCGTATGACGTTGGACGATCGAAAGATTCTTGGACGAGGACAATATGCTAGCGGTGACGCTGCGCAATGCTTGCTGAGCGACCGCGCGGCATCCTGAGCGTCTCTTATAGCGGGTTGCGCTCCCCAGGTCAACTCGTGTGCAAGTCAGTATTTATAGCTGGCCGCACCAGACGCCCCTACACCTTGCCAGTAGAGGTTCAGCAACAAGCTTCATAGTGCTTGGATGATGGAGACGTCTTGCATGAACAACCTCTTCGAGATGCCATCTACGCTTGCGCTGCAGTTCACCTTTACAAGCTCGCACGACACAGCATCTTGTATACAACGCAGGATGTCGTGGTAATGCTACTCTCGCCATGTGGCGGTCGTGAAAAGCTACGGAACCTGCTCGGCTCATCTGCGGAGCGAGATGAGTTGTCCCGGTCGCGTCCTGTTGTTTCGCGATATGGCCATGAGCATTGCACAAACGATACGCAGCACTCCGTATGGTAGAGCTAACCCTACGGCTCTCAGAGAGCGTCGGTCGGTGTCGAGAGCGTTCGTACCAGAGGTTGGTGCCAAGAGCGCTAGACCTAAGAGGCTTGGTGGACACCTCGGCTCGCCCTAGACGTCCCTGATGTCCACCGTGATCCTCTCTGGTCACCGTCATCCTCACGAACGACCATTGCCACTCGCTCCGACTTCTTACAGCACAACATCTGGAGATCAGAGACACGCTCTAACAAACCTTGTGGACAGGATGCTCGGTGCTTGCTGTCCAGATGTACGTTCCCCTACTTCTTCGAGAGATCTTCGAGTCAGGTATGCGTCTCGACCGATAACTCGACCAGCTACTACTTCGTAGCCAGCGCTGACTTGACGTGTGTGTTTCGTATCAAGTAGGCTATCTGAGCTGCCACCCAACATCTATCCATAACAGCACGTCGCGTATGCCCAGAGCGAAGGAGGCTTACTCAACCCATCTGGCGTATATCCTCGACCAACTCATACATCCGGTACTTGTCCTTTCTAATACATCTCTCCTGGCCCTTTGCATACCTAACTAGATGTAGGCTTTCTGGAGCCATGTTGAGACGCTCGTCAAACCAGACGGCTTTCTCTCGTCGATCTAAAGTCCTTCGATGGTGTTGGCGTGCCCTGCAAAGGTGTGACTGTACATGCTACTAGATCAGGAGCGGACGGTTCCTGGCATGCCAATCTCGAGTTCTATACCACTTCAGACTACGGTGCAAAGTCATCGTGAAGAGAGAGCCATCTGCATCTCTTTGAGCTTGTTTGTAAGTTGGCTTTAGGTTCGTTCGGACAGACTGAAGAAGTCCTCTCTCCGGGTAGACAGGGTAGTTCTTCACAGCCCTCGGATCTTACTCGAGAAGGCTGATCTTGTCGCATGGGCTTATCAGAAACGACTGACTCTGCCGTTAAGTTTGGTGAGCGCCGACGCCTCCCTGAACGGTGTACAGGCAATCCAAGTTCCAGTAAGCTTACTAGTCGTGTGGAAAGAACGCCCAGTTCCGCGCCTTCTGTTTACGTTCACGTCTGTCCCAAAAGCTCCACTCATGGTGGAGACGTGTGTGTTTAAACGTGGAGTGGGTGTTGGTGGGGCAGGCACGGAGTCGAACGTATAGTAACCACAACCCGCCGCCTAGTCCGGCGCCACAGCTTGCCTGATGTTCTTGAGATCCCGCCACAAGGCAGCTGCAAAGTATCGCTGGTCACTTTGCTAACCACCTGCTGACATCTACGATAGTGTGTCTCCAATAGACCATGTGCCCCGTCTCCGCGCCTATACGAGTAGCTCCGAAACAGAAGTGGGCAAGGAACTGTATGGTACTTGCCAATACTGAGATAGCCCAGTACTTTGAGCGAACCCTGGGCGGCCATACTCGGCTGTTCTGACGAACGCGGAACTCAGAGTGATCACAGTTCTCTGCAAGGAAACGTACTATATTATATCGGATCATCTTCTAACTTGGTCGAGACACCGTATGATATTGCAGGTACAGGGGAAAGCATACTCTTACTACCATTCCTCTGCCTCTGGCACGGTCGCCCATTCTTGTCTCAATTGAACGAAGTGCTTCCACGTCTCGCTCTCCTGTCCGTGTTCCACGTCTGCCGACTCAACCAGTTCGTCCAGCCATCGTTTCACGGCTTCGTAGTTCCTAGTCTTGTATGCATATTCTAGAGCTGTGGCGTAACTGCAGCACCCCAAGACGTTAGCAGCGATCACTGGACGGAAGACGGCTGGGCGTGACTGACCACCACCGCAGGACGCCGCCTGGGACCCGTTCCGCTACTGCGTGAGAGATGATGCGTGTAGTGAGCTTGTACCTGTCTGCCAAGCTTAGCGATTCGTCAGGGGCATTCGCGACCAAGGCTTTCGTCAATGCCATCTCCTTCCTGCGTTTGTCCGACTCGAGTCTGTTCGACTCGGAACTGCCGCAGATGGTGCACTTGCATCTAAAAATCCATGGCGGGGTGTGATCGATCTCTGACTGGCGGTCTTTGCAAGTCTTGAAGCCGAAGTCGACTGAATGCACGTACGTCTTGGTCATCTCTTCACCCCTTCGGATGTGTTCGGTCGTACGCCAGACATGGTAATCGTCCACCTCTGAGATTGCACAGTTTGGGGCGCACGAGTGATTGATACAGAGCAAATCGTTCCTCAAGTAGCGATTTGCGAGCTTCGACGGTAGTGCACTAAGATCATCGACTGACACACCAAGCTTACTCGCGAGAGCGGGTATGCTCAAACGACGACAGATCACCGTTCCTCGGGGGATGTCGCGAGTCGCGAACACGCCATAGCCTTTGCCTGGAGCATGGTTGCAGACCATAAGTTTTGCGCCAAACCCTACGTGCACTCAGCGGAATTGCTCAGTCAGCGGAAGCGGGGTCTTCATACAGTCGTCGCCGAGAAAGAAGGACGATGGCTCGTTTGTCCACTTGCGCAACCACTCAGGAAGCTTCGCCAACTCTCTGTGCATTTTGCTCGGCATCTTTTAGGTTCGATTAGGTCGCGTGTAAGCCTCGATCGTCCGCCTCGCGAAGGGACGGGAGTATGTGTTCAGAAGTGTCCTTGGGTATAGGAAGACGGGTGGTTTTATCCTGATGCAAGCGCTTCAATGCTAGGTTGTCCATCCAGGCGCCTACTCTGGGTCACTGTGTTGGCACGATGTCCTGAAGTAGGGCGCAGTGGTCTTCGATCCCCTCCGCTTATGGATAATTCCTTTGCTCATCTTGCAGGTGTTTGATGGCTGCTAGCCGTTTTAACAAGCCGCTTCCTACATCTTGATTAGGGGATCGTTGCAACACTGAAGGCTCTCTAAAAAAACGTTGGCTTCACCATATGATTTGCCAGTATGAGCAGGGCCTAGATCTTATCAAGGCTATGAATCTGTATTTGCGGTACAGTGGTTGCAGCAGGCCTCGTTTGATGAACTCGCATCAGCTGCAATCTAGCGTTGCTTCCAAAAAGCACGGCTCCTTCGAGACCAGCCTCTAACTTATCTTCCTCAAACACCTACTCCAGATCTGCAACCGCTCTATCAATAAGTTACTAGATATAGCTCTGTCCAGGAAGCTATGAGTTTTGAGAAGTGCCTCAATTTCTCAATGTCAGTCTCACAATATACTAGAGTCGTTACAGAAGAGCTTGAAAGCGAAGAACAAGCTATTGATAGAGAAGCTATCGAAGAGAGAACGTTGCCGCTCTCGGAATGCGCCGCGTTATCTGGTGGTACAACCGAGATTTCACTTCCCACTATTACTATGGCGAAGCCCCTGTCAAGTTCGCACGTATTCGATGGATGACACTATGACAGGTGTTGCGTTAGTACGCTTCGAAACCGTTCTTCAAATCGATCTTGCAGCTTGCGTGTTGAGAAGACCTGCAAGACCTTGAAGTTACAATGATATTGTGCATGCATTAGATACGAAAGTAGCCATAAGTCTTGTGCGAGTTGCTGCTCTGGCGGTGCATCCCAACTAACTTTTCGCAGCTTTAAACCTCCCAACTCACTATATCTTGGATAGTCTAGCTATCAGCACCCGTGTAAAATGCAAGTCTCGAATTTGCGACACCCTCCTTTGACGAACGTAGAAAGCATGACGTCCTGTGAAGGTTATCCTGACTTGTGCGATATTGATAGTTCACGAAAGCTACACTGTAATGTTTCGAAGAATCTCAACATGGAGAGTCATAGTACTAAAACTATTCTAGCAGCGACCTATGCACGTATGCACGAACAGATATTTATAGTCGTGGAACATAACAAATTGCATTCACTCACAAACGGACACCTTGAGTTCTACTTCGACAAAGCTATAGCTACAGTCTTGCCCTCAGCAGGCTTCAAGCGTGTTTGAAAACATTACTTTCATACCAGATGAATGCTCATGAAGAGGTGAAGGAGGACATGTACGAACGCCTCCCCGACGATACGATGGCTGCGAGAAGCGTATTGTTTCCACTCAACAAGTCGCTAGCACCGGATAGGACGGTCTCGAGACCGAAGTTCCACCATACCAGCAAGTCCAACACCTTTGCGGCATGCCCTTGGGGGCATACTCTCCTCGCAATCTATCCCATCCGTCGTACTCTCCTTGCGATGCTATCCTGCCGGGATGTGGCGCTACTGATGGCAGTGCTGAGACTGCCGCTAAGCATACAAGAAAAGCGTCGCTATCTAAGTATCATTCGAGACATGCCAGAGCATCAGTCCTGGATATATACCAAGTTGCAAGAGGGCTTCACCGTAACGCTCATCGGAAAAGACGTTCGCGAGCATTATCTACGCACCTATTCTCCACTGCAATATTGGGATAGATGCCTTGGGAAGGAGCATCTGACCGTGTGGATCGCGGTACTACCTGGTCCCGAGATGTGGCGCAGTGTGCCGATACATCACGGATCAGGGATGTCTATCTATGGCACCTTGGTTCAGCTCGATCCAAACATTCCACAGAGAGGAGTCATCGGCTTCGGCGAGATATTGACCACATTGTTCGTACCGGTGCCTGGGCCCGTCAACGAGACGACATACTACAGAGATGGGTTGGATTGGTACGAGTGCTTGATACCCAATGAGCATGGCATACGGGTCATGTACTATGCCTCGCACACCCAGCTTCTGCTCGGGCCTTCCATGGCGGTTGCGAACCCAGTCCTGGGGAAGTTACTTGTGGATGAGACAGATGACGATTGGGAATGGACGCGTGACGGCGGATACAACATGCTTGTAAGCAGTGGATACATAAACCCGATAGGCGGACGGGCGAAGATCTCGTACGTTAACGTGACCGCCGATGGTCGCCACCAACTTATGGATGCGGGCGATTGCCGGGGACTGTGTACAATGGACGACTACTACAAGCATCGGATAATATTCTCAGTTCGAAGTGCATGCCGTGGCACGCATTCACCCAGTGCGTTCTTCGCAATTTCAGCGACAGCCGGGTCATAATGTTCACTAAGCCGATCAGAAACGGTACGCTAGAGACGGCTGTATTCGCGTTGTTGTATCTAAACGTCTGATGTCCGTCCCTGCCTAGCGAGAAACATCCCATGCCGAGACGAATACACTGTCAACGCGTCGTCTGTCTCACCCTTACGAGTCTTCGATGCGATAACATCCATCCCTAGGAAGCGAAAGACCCTACCAAGCGAAAGCTCTCACGCTAAAACCGTTCGCAATCCCCCACGTTCTACTCCTTAGACTCGAGAATGCATGTCCATGTAGCTCAGGATACCTGTTTGCGCTGGGTCGGCTATGGGCTCATCAACTCGTGCCGTTGCCCTGCAATACCAAGTAGAGTGCTTGCTCGTCTTGAACACGCGGACCAA
>Ga0160427_10000186_pt1 | contig 41644 bp, 37 predicted proteins | sample SolpanmetagenomL_FD_108194 | JGI IMG/M metagenome (GOLD analysis project Ga0160427, IMG submission 108194) | Solar panel surface microbial communities from Lawrence Berkeley National Laboratory, California, USA - L | ecosystem: Engineered > Built environment > Solar panel > Unclassified ...
ACGAATCATGACCATCACCGACTTCACGGGCTGTGAGCGACGATCTGATGCCTGATGCCACCGCACGTTTCACCACTCAACCCGAAATAACCTTCTGGTGCAGCTTGGCCGCTCTCATGCCACGTTTTGAGGAGTCGTCAGCCAGGCCGCTCCGTACTGTCTGAATTCGCCAATAGAGTCTGATTCCAACCAACTGCCCATCAGCAGATGTTGCGTTTTTTCGTGTTAATGAAACTGTAGCTCAGTACGACCGTGCCGTCGGCTTTCAGGAACTTGTAACCATACACGGCCCCAACGCGAGGATCTGTCAGAGAGCACAGCGGCACGTCCCTCGGGCTGGGTGCGGCCCCCGAAGGCAGCGTGGGCACAACAAGTTGAACAGCTGATTGCCGCAGATGCATGGATTCTCGACGGGAACTACGCTGGCACCTTAAAGCGGCGCGCCGCCTTCGCGGATGAGGTCATCGTGCTGATGTACCCACGCCTCTTGTGCTTGTACCGCGCTATCAGGCGAGCGTTATTCAATCGCCGGCCGGATCCAAAGGACCTGGGGCGTGAACCTCTCGACCGCGAGTTCCTTTCCTTCATCTGGCACTTCCCTCAACTTGCGCAACAGCAACTGGAGGACCTCGGATCGCTTCCTGACCTGTCTATTGTGGTGCTGCAAAGCGACGCAGAAGCGCGGCGATACCTGTTCACTGTGCCGCACCGTTAGCCGGAGCGCCGCTTCCAAGTGACAGGGAACATTGTCCACCCAATGGCCTGCGGGCACAGCTGGCTGGAGGCCTACTCGCAGACGAACTGGCGTTCCTTAGGGATAAATCATAGGGCGATGGGCCAAATCAAAGGCCACTGAGGGCCGTACTTCCACGCGATTTTATATCTGCATCACCTCTTCGCCTTCACCAGCCTTATTGCTAGTGGGTCACTTGTCATGGGTGTAGGCATTCACTGGACGACCTGAAGGGTGTGAGCTCCAGAACCTCCCAGAGGGTGTCGCCTCGCATAGGCTCGCTGACGGCGAGCCCTTCTTTTTCCTCCCCAAACGAACGGAGTCGGGTGTGCATTCCATCCTCGAGCGGTCGCTTCCAACCACTGGATAATTTGTGTCGGACTGCTCGGACATTGACCTGCCAACGCACGACGAACCAGGATGCGCTGAATTGATTCCGCCATATTCAACCAACTCCCCGCCACAGGGGTATACAGCGGCATGATGCCCTGCTCCATCAACCAGCACACCAGTGCTGGCGTCTTGTGCCCGACCAGGTTGTCGAGAATCAGCAGCATTCGAAGAGGCGGCAAGTTGTGGAGCAGCGTGAATTTAACGCTCAGTCCTTCCTGCCACCTTTCCCACACAGCACGGTTGTCTGCCGGTGGCAACGGTGTTGCCACCGGCAGGGGTCGGAGCACTTCGGAGAGGGTCTGTCGCAGCCAAGGGTGGAGCACCGCGTTCGTGCAACTCCTCACCCCGCGAACACGCACTTGACCACTGGCGGGATGGAAGAGGGTCAGCAACTTCGCCGTCCCTGCCCGAACATATTCGTGTGGAAGACGCGTGGGTTGTCCTTCGGGTTGCCAGGCGCTCCCAGGCTGGGGAATGGCCTGGTAGGGTCCAGCTTCGTCTTCAACCCACACGGCCAGGCCGCCCTGCTCACCTTCAAGATAGGCTCGCTCGATCAGTTTTTTTTAGCCTCGGTATCCGGGTCCCGCACCACGACGACGCCTGTTTTGCGTTGTCGTTTGGCCTTTCCTGTTTCGCACCAGGTTCGATCCCGCTGCCAGGTGAGCCCTGCTTCGTGTAAGACACCCAAGATGGTAAAGGTGCTCAAGCGTTCGAACCCAACTTCACGACGGAGTACCTTCTGCAGAGTCGCAAGCGACCAAGTCGCTGTGCCGTCCTGCTCCCGATCCGGAGTACGACGTGCTGTTTCTAAAATACGGTTCCGCTCAGCGGAACCGTAGACGACGGGGGGACGCCCACCTGGACGTGTTTCGAGTGCTTTTAACCCGTGTTGATTGAAGCGGGAGACCAGCCGTGCGACCCCCTCACCGGATCGTCGTCCACACAGACGAGCCGCTTCGGTATAGGCCATGCCGGTCGAGACCACGAGAATCGTCTTTGCCCGGCCCACGACGATCGCAGCGGTGTGATGTGACCGACTCAAGCGCTCCAACGTGTCGCGTTCCTCTTCGGTCAACGCACGCAGCGGGTTTTTCTGGACACCGGGCATCCTTAAAGCCTACACCCATGACAAGTGACCCACTAGCGGCTTGGGTTGGGTCAGCAGCGGCGAGGTTGGAAGATGTTCTGTAAGCTGCAGTCGTGAACCTTGACGTTGGTGACGCCACCCTCTTCCTCTCTGAACAGGGAGAGGGTCCTCCCTTGCTGATGCTGAGCGGTGGGCCAGGGTGTCCGAACTATCTGGAACCTGTCGCGGCCTTCCTGCCCGACTGGCGGTGCTTTCTCCCCGATCCGAGGGGAACGGGGAAAAGCAGTGGCGGCGCTCACGGCCTGAAGCAGGCACTGGTCGATCTGGAAGCCTTCCGCGAAGCACTGGGCCTGGAACACTGGACGGTGTTGGGACACTCCTGGGGAGCCGACCTTGGATTGGCTTACGCCTTAACCCATCCAGAGAAGATTCAGCACCTCGTGAGCTTTGCAGGCACGGGCGTTCAAAACGACCGCGACTGGAAGGGAGCGTACGAGGCGAGCAAGGCCGCCGAACCGAGGTTCGAAGTCACCGTCAATGACGCCGTGAAACGCGCGCTCCTGACCGACTGGCGGCACTTCATCAAGACACCAGACCTGCTTGCCCGCCTTTCCCGGTTGGAAGTGTCGGTCACGTTCCTGCAACCAGAGGCCGACATTCGCCCCTACTGGCCGGCCGCGCAACTGGCGGCGCTTCTGCCCCGAAGTCGGTGGCGCACACTGCCCGGCGCACCACACAACGCCTGGCTGACCCACGCGCCACAGTTGGCTCAAGGGTTACGTGAAGCGCTGAGCAACTGAGCTTTATCCATTTCTTTTTCTGAAACTGACTTGCCGACCTCCTGCTGAGCATGTTGTGGCGTTGGCCTGGCGTGTCCTGGCAAATTCAGTGGGTCTGCACCAACTTCAACAGCGGCATGATGGCACCTATCACTTCGTCTGGATGCTCGAGATGAACGTAATGTCCCGCACCGGATGTCCAAGTCCCCTCGCTGCGTGCAGAGGTCTGCAAGAGGTGTTCGTGTCGTGCCCTACGCTGTCCGTAGCGTGTATTCAGATCGGCCTGTGACCGCCCCCCATGATCGGTGTCGGCGGAGGCGGGGCCACCTGAAGCAACCAAGATCAGAGGAAGCTCTCCGAGCGCCTTTGGTGCGACTTCCTCAGGTTCGAAGTGGGTGGGGGCAAGACGTTCAGGGAGTGGGACCACAGGCCTGGGGGCCAGGGGCGGGGGCGTCGGGTCGAGCAGCACCAACCCAGAAAGTCTGTGCGGAAAGCGCCTAGCATACGTGTAGGCAATGAGGCCGCCAAGGGAATGGCCCACCAGGATGGGCGGGCGTGACAGCGATGAGGCGTGGATCACGCCATCGAGTTCGGCATACACGTCCATCCAGCTCCGATCATGCGTAGCCGGCGTGCTGCGTCCAAGACCCGCTCGGTCGTAGGCGATCACCTGGGCGTGCTGAGCAAGCTGGACGGCGATGCCCGGCGCAGTCCGGTTCGTGCTCAACCGGTAAAAAGCCCGGTGGGTGACGCTCGCGTGAGTGAAGTGCTCAGCGCACTGCGTCATCCTGCATCAGGCTGCTCGTCACCTGCCGACCGGGCCTTCCTTCCCTACTGGACGTTGGCCCCTGACCGTCAGCAGCGGGATCTTGGGGAAATCGCCGTAATCGGCCTGCATCAATCAAGAGACCCGGGCACGAGTCTCTTGTACCTGCGCCGACCCTGGAAACGCCACGAAGTCATGCTGGCCGTATGGACACGGACGAAAGGAATCTACCGGTTTGATGAGCACCTCAGGGCACACCTTGATAACTCGTTTCCAGCACAGACGAGCAGCGCAGCGCTGCGGCGTCTGCCTGAGCAGTGCATCTACATCGAGATCGAGAAACGGTACAACGGAATTTATGCTCACACCGATGTCGAGATGATCAAACAGGCCGGCGAAACCTACGTTCACAGTGCTTTTGTGCATCTCGTGGAACCTGACATGCTGGATTACACCGCAGACTTCATGATGCAGTTCCTGATCGTGACCTCCATTCAGGGACAGCGGGTGTGGGTCGAAGGCGGTGATGATTTCCATGACGACCGCACCGTGGTGGCCGACTTTTACCAAGAGACGAACGCCGGTGAGCCGCAGCGAGTCACGCCTGAGTTCGCCGCACACATCATGGGCTACGCCACTCACCTGTGTTCAGGTGAAGCTGAGATCAGGAACGCAGACCGCTCCCCCATTCAGCCGCACAGAACCAGGAAAAGCGGCAAGGTGCAGCGGTGGAACGTCGACTTCGCTGCCCAGCCGTGAGTGCCAGGCGGCGGATGACGCCGCACACGGACCACCCACCCGGCGCTTACGCTCAGCGGTATGGGAAAGACTCTGGTCATCGTGGAAAGTCCGGGTAAGGTCAAGAAGCTCAGTGAGTACCTGGGCAGCAACTTCGAGGTGCAGGCCAGCGTCGGGCATATCCGTGACCTGCCGTCGAAAAAAGAGCAGATTCCGGCGAAGATCGCGCAGGAAAGCTGGGCGTCGCTGGGCGTCAATCCAGTGACGTTCCAGCCGTACTACATCGTCTCGCCGGACAAAACGGACGTCGTCCGGAAGCTGATCAGCGCCCGTGCCAGGTGCGAGCGGGTCCTGCTGGCCATGGACGCGGACCGTGAAGGCGAGTCGATCGCTTGGCACATATCGCGCGTCTTGCAGGAAAAAGACCCGCAGCGCATCACCTTCACCGAGATCACCAAGGACGCCATTCACGCGGCCGTGCGCGCGCCCAGGGCGCTGAACATGCACCTGGTCAGCGCGCAGGAATCACGGCGCATCCTCGACCGGCTGGTCGGGTACGGCGTCTCGCCGCTCCTGCGCGGCGCGTTCGGCCGAAGCCTCTCGGGTGGGCGGGTGCAGAGCGCCACGCTGAACTTGCTGGTGGTCCGGGAGCTGGCACGTATGAATTTCAAGAGCGCGGCGTACTGGGTGCTGCGCGCCGAGGCGGACACCTCACCGAAATTCAGCGCCACCGTCACGCACATGAAAACCAGGCAGTTTCCTGGTGGCTGTGAACTGGCCAGGGCGTCGTCGTTCACGGCCGAAGGGCAGCTCAAGACCGGCACGGACGTGCTGATGCTGAGCGCCGAGCAGGTCAAGGTGATGATGGGAATCATCGACAAGACGCCCGCGCGGGTCAGTGCGCTGACCCGCAGCGAAGTCCGGTCCAAACCGAAAGCGCCGTTCGTGACCAGCAGCCTCCAGCAGGGCGGCGAGCGCATCGGCATGAGCATCGACGCGGTGATGAAGTCCGCCCAGACGCTCTACGAGGGCGGCTTTGTCACCTACATCCGCACCGACTCGCCGGCGCTCAGTGAGGAAGCGCTCCAGGCGGCCCGGCAGGAAATCGAGCGGCTCTTCGGCGCGGCACTCGTCCCGCCCTCGCCCCGGCGCTACGCCACGCGCGACAAGAACGCCCAGGAAGCCCACGAAGCGATCCGCCCGAGCGGGACGGCCTTCCGGTCGCCGGAGAGCCTGAAAGGCGAGCTGAGCGGCGACGACTTCAAGCTCTACACGCTGATCTACCAGCGGACGGTGGCCTCGCAGATGCCCGACACGCTCTACGAGAAGACCAGCGTGACCCTGGAGTGCGGGCCGGTGACGCTGGCCACCAGCGGCAAGGTGTTGACCTTCGCCGGGCACACCCGGCTGCTCGATGAGGAAACCTCCGGTGACCAGGGCGAGGCGGAACAGACCCTGCCGGCGCTCAAGGAAGGCCAGGAGCTGAACTTGCGCAGCAAGCCGCCCGAGCAGAAGGCCACCAGCGCGCCGGCGCGGTTCACGCCCGGCACCTTGATCGAAACCATGAAGAACGCCGGGATCGGGCGACCCAGCACCTACAAAGACACCCTCGAGAAACTGGGGAAGCGTGAGTACACCGTCCAGTCCGGGAAGTACCTGGCGCCCAGCGCGCTGGGGCTGATGGTGGGGACCTACCTCAGTCAGCAGATGGGCAAGCTGGTCGCCAAGGAGTTCAGCGCCAGCATGGAAGATGACCTGGACCGGGTGGCCAGCGGCACCCTCGGGCGGGTGGCGTACCTGGAACACGCCTGGACCAACGAGCTTGGACCGACCATCGACGCGGCCAGCCGGCAGCGCCCGACGTGCGCCCTGCCGCACATGCCAGGGCTCGGAATCGAGGTGCACGGCGACAAACTGTACCTGAGTGATGGACGGCGCACGGAGTACATCCCGACGACGCTGATTGTGGGGGACCTCAAGCCCGCAGACGGCGAGGCGATCTTGTGCGGCACCTACCAGGCGCCGAGCGCCACATCCAGCCGCAGCAGCGCGGGCCCGCGAAAAACCAGCGCGGAGGGCAAGAAACCCGCCAAACCACGCTCGAAAACTGCTGGCGAGGGCAGAAAAACAGCCGCGAGCAGCAAAAAACCCAGTAAAAAAGCGGTGGCGTGAACAAAAAAACCCGAGCGTCCGTAGAATGAAGTGGTATGGAACCCAACCAACAGATCGAGATCCTCCATCGGCAGACCACCATCGACAGCTTCGGCATGCGGGTCGACATGATCACCCTCAGTCAGGATCTGGAGTTCCGATCCGAAGTCCTTCGGGGATTTCAGGGCGCAGTCACCAAGAAGGGCGAACACACCTACCGTCCGCTGATCACCACGAGCGTGGTCAGCACCAACACGCTCAGCGTGGTGCACGCGCGTGACTCGGTGTACCTGAACGCCGAGATCGCCGACGGCAAGGGCAAGAGCGTGCTGCTGCGCAAGATGACGGTCCAGGAAGCGGCCAATCCGGATGTCCAGAAGCTCAGCTTGCTGATCGGGAAGTACCTGGTGAACATCCAGCAGATCGTCACGGCTCCGCCGACGTCCCTGCCCGACCGTGCAGACGCCGCCAAGTCCACCGCAGCCCAAGACAGTGCTGACGTCCCCGCGCCCCGCAAAAGCAAGAAGGCTGCCGCGCAACCTGAAGCGCTTTCCCCCAGCATCAATGTCACCTCGACCACGCCAGCAGCGGCGCTCAGCGCCCTTGATGAGCAGAACGTGAGTCATGTTGATGAGCCGGCCCACCAAGAGGCGGACTTCAGCCCGAACCTCGCCCTGGGGCAGGACAGCGAACCAGACCTGATGCCCTTCTGAGATGACGGTCCTGACGGGCAGCTCACTGGATCTGGGCACAGCCGCCGTGGCCGCCGCGGTGCTGACCGCAGTGACGCTCATCAGGACCCGGCCCGGCCCACCGGTCTCCCAGCGGGGCGAGCCGGTGAGCCGGCGAAGTTATCCACTGATCGCCGCTTGGAGTGCCGCGTCCGTCCTGGGCGACACGGCGCTGTTCAAAGTCGGGTGGAACGTGATGCTGACGCTGACCAGCCCGCACTCGCCGCTGTGGTGGCTGCTGCCGGCGCTGGCCGCTTCGCTGATCAGCAAGCAGCTGCTGCGCGTGAGCCTGACTCAGGCGGTGTACGCCACCGCCACCCAGCTCGAGTCCGGCACGCCGACGCACGCAACCAGGTGGACCTGCACCGCCTCAGCACCATCCGGCACACCCCCACCCACAGCATTCTCGAAGTGCGCGCGGCAGGCGCGGTTCCCAAACGGCGCATTCACCTGGCCTGCTGGCTGATCAAATCCCGCCTCCCGCACAGCCTGACCCTCACGCACACCATGGACATGCCCCGCAGACGGGCCCGGAGAACCGCACGACATGACGCCTGATCTCGCTCCGCGCGAATCCTTGACCCAGCAAACCAACCGCCGCCGGCTGGTGGTGGCCGTGGGCATTCTCGGCGTCATCCTCAGTGGCGTCATCTTCCTGACGCCCAGCGGCGAGCAGCGCAAACTTGAACGCCAGCAGCAGTTCGCCACGGCCCGCCGCCCGGTTCTGGGAAACCCGAAGTCCGGCGGCGAGGTGGTCGTCTTTCTGGATTACAGCTGCACGGCCTGCAAAGCCTTCGAGCAGCAGATGCCCGCCATCCAAACAAAACTCATCGATGCTGGGAAGATGCACCTGACCGTACTGCACAGCCCCTTTATCAACGAGAGCAGCAAGCGGGCGGCGGGGGCGGCCGAGTGCATCTACCGGCAGAGCAACGCCGCCTTCTGGACCTACACGGCCGCGCTCTACGCCCAGCAGGGCCCGGAAGACCAGGACTGGGCCACGCCCGCGCTCCTGCACCGCACCGCCGCGACGCTGCCGATCAACCTCAGCCGCTGGGAGCAGTGCGTGTCCAGCGGTACGGGAGACGCGGCGGTGCAGCGTGACCTTCAGCAACACCGCCAAGCGGGTATGATCGGAACGCCGGCCGTCTTCGTGAATGGCTTTCGCACGCCCGCAGGGGGACAGGAGATCCTGAGCGCCCTGCGGCAACACCCTGCTTCGATTCCCCAGCCTTAAAAGGAGTTCCATGCGCCCACTACTGCCGTTCACCGTTGCCCTGAGTCTCGGATTTGCCAGCGCCCAACACCAGAGCCAGGATATTCCGGCCCTCCCGATGAGCACGACCACCACCACACCGGAGGTCGTCCCGGTGGTCCCCGTCAACACCGTGCCTGACGTTGCTGCGCCGAGCGCCAAGGCCATCACCGATGTGCCGTCGAACCACTGGGCGTACGAGGCCATCAAGCTGCTGATCAGCAAAGGCATCATTCTCGGCTACCCGGACGGCACCTTCCGGGGAAACCAGATGATCACACGCAACGAAATGGCCGTGATGTTCGCCCGGCTGCTCGAAACCAACACCCTGCAACCCCTGATGGCCGCTGCCGCCGCGGTACCCACCGTGGTCGTGTCGGCGCCCGCCGTGGAAGCCGCACCCGAGCCCGCAGCGGCTCCCGCCGACCCGGCGGTGGTGGACGCACCCGTCGCCACCAGCATTCCGACGCTGAGTCAAGCGGACGTCGACTTGATCAGCAACGCCATCAAGGACCTGTCCGGCGAGATCATGACCGTGAACGTGCGGCTCAAAGACGCGCTGAGTGACATCGACAACATCAAGTCCCGCCTGGGCGTGACCGAGCAGACCTTGCAGAAAGTCATTGAGGTCAGCGCCACGCACGCCGAGGTGCAGGGCGCGGTGCAGGCGGTGGCCGTGCAGAACGCTGACGCGCTGAGCACCCTTCAGGCGACGGTCACCACCAGCCTCAGCAGCAAGTCCGACACCACCGTCACCGCGCAGCTCGACACGCGCGTCAGCGCCCTGGAACTCAGTGAGCGTCAACAAGCCCAGGCCGCTGCGGACAAGGCCGCTGCCGATCAGGCGGCTGCCGACAAGGCCGCTGCGGACAAGGCGGCGGAGCAGACGGTCTTCATCACGCCCGGCCAGCAGAGCGAAGCGACCTTCACGCCGCAAAGTTCACCCGGCACCAGCATCGGCGCGGGCGTCAGCAAAATCCTCGGCGGCGAGGGCGTCACGCTGCACGTCGTCGCCGAGCGGCGCAACGTCATCGGCGGCCTGAACCTGCGCGCGGGCGCGAGCTACAACGCGACGGCCAAAAGCTACGAGGTGGAAGGCAGCGTGACCAAGAGCTTCGCCACGGGCGGGCTATTCGAGCCGTATATCGGCGCGGGTGTCGGGGTGATGTTCAGTCCCGGCGTCACTGACAGCGCGGAGACTGCCCGGGACGTGTTCGGCAGTGCCATCGCGGGCGTCGATTACCGGTTTACCGACACGCTGGGCCTGTACGTCGAAACGCAGGGCCGCTACGCCCTGAGTCACGGCGGCACCGCCAGCGGACCGAGCGGGATGCAGCTGAAAATCGGGATCGGCGCGAAGCTGCTGTTCTGAGCACTGTTCTCATCAATTGCCCATCAAAGGAGCCGCGCATGCTTGGAGGCGCACCACCCCCGCCGCGCACCGCCGGGCGTCAAGCGGCCGCGTGAGCAAGGCGTACGTCGTGGGCGTCGCCAGCGGCAACCCGAGTCCGGCGGGGTTCGGGATTGTCATTCAGCTCGGCTCCGTCACGCTGCTGGAACGGGGCCAGGCGCTCAGCCGGGCCAGCAGCCTGGAAGCCACGCTGGGCGGCGTGCTCGAAGCGCTGCGGGACCTGCCCGCCTCGGAGACGACCACGGTGGTCGTCTCCGATCACCTGCTGGCCATCCGGCTGCTGTGCGGGGCCGAGCACCCGGAGAGCCGCACCATCCGCGCGGCCCTGGAAGACATCGCCGTCCTGGTGCGTCAGCGCCGACTCCAGGTGGCGTACCTTCATCAGCAGGCGTGGCAAGAGGAGCCACTGGCGCGCAGCGCGGCGCTGGCGCAGGAAAGTTACCAGCGGGCCTGGACCACCAGGAACAGCCCGGTCTGTCCGCGCTGCCGTGGGCAGATGCAGATTCACGAGCGGGCGGGGAGGAAAGAATGGCGCTGTCAGAACACGAATTGCCGCGGGAGCATCCGGGTGTATCAGGAGCGGACGCTGTGATGGACCGCCACACCCTGTTCCTGCTGTCGTTGGCCCCAGTGCCGGCGCAGCCGCAGACCAGCGGAGTGAAATCCGGCCTGAAGCTGGGCGCCAGTTACCTGGGGCTGAGTTTGCTCTTGTCGCTGGCCTTGACGCTGGTGGTGCTCGGGTACGGCACGCGCCCCTCGGACGCCACCCTGCTGTACCGCGGCGTGCTGATCGGCCTGACGGTCATCTCGACGCTGGCCCTGCTCAGATTTGTGCGGCTCGGGGCGGCGCTGCTGCTGCCGGTGCTGATGCTCTCGGTGCTGCTCGGCGCGCTGACCCACAACGCCGCCGGGCTGATCCTGAGTCTGGGCGGCGTCATCTTCGCGCTCGGCGGCGTGCAGCGCAGTTGGGCGCTGATGATCTGCGTGGTGACCATGCAGATCGCTGCGGGCCTGCTGGGACTCAGCGCCGGCGGACCGCAGCTGATCATGCTGATGATTCCGGTGCTGGCGATCAACGTCATGCGCTTCACGCGTCATGAACAGCAGCTGCGCCGGCCAGCGGTGGCGGCCGGGCTGAGCCTGCTGGGCTTTGCCGTGACGCTGCTCGGCGCACGCGGGGTATTCTGGGGGGCATGAAGATCCACTGGCCTTCACGAGCACGCCTCAGCGAAACCAGCGCCCCACCTCACCTGACCGAGAGCCTGGTGATGGCCGGGATGAGCGTCGTCGCTGCTCACCTGAGCGCCGGGGACCATGCGGTCCTCAGCACCAAGCTGGGCGTGGTGATTATGGCGTACGCCTTGCAGCTCAACGTCCTGCGCGGCCTGCGCTGCGCCGAGCGGCGTGGACTGGCACCTTCGGCCAGGCGGGAGATCGTCGCCGTCACCGCCGTGCGCTGCGCCGTGTCGATGCTCTTCGCCGTGGCGCTCGTGCTGGCGCTGCCGGCGCTGCTCGACCACGGGGTGCTGCGGGGGCTGAAGTGACGCGGGGGCGCGGAAAACTACCCACCCGTACGTATGATGGGGTCATGAAAAAAGTCCTTGTCCTGGCCGCTGTCCTCGCCTCGAGTGCCCTCCTTACGCCGATTGCCTTCGCTCAAACAGCCCAGGGGGTGGCGGACGCCGCACTCGGCACCAGCACCCCGGCACCCGGCATGTATCCGATTCAGATCAACATTCCGCAGGTCAACCGCGCGGGCATCACGCCCGGCACCGGGTACGTCCTGCTGCGTGACCTCAAAGCGCTCATCAACGTCACCGGTGCCTCACCGCGCTACACCATGCAGACGCCCGGGCTGAACCTGAGTTTCCGGGCCGGCACGCGCAGTGCCAACCTCAATGGCCAGCCCGCGCAGCTCAACGCCACACCCATTCAGCTCTCCGAGACGCTGCTCTTTCCACTCAGCAGTTTGCAGCTGCTGGGCTGCTCGTACACCGCCACCGAAATCATGAAACCCGTCCGGCAGTACGTGGTGAGTTGCCAGGACAGTGACCAGCTCCTGACGCTGAGCAGCCTGACGTTCAAGAACGGCAACGACCCGGCGACGGCCCTGAAGCCCACGCTCCAGCAGGTCGCCACGCTGCACAGCCAGATGCTGCGCCGCCAGCGCTGAGCCCCCAGCCCGGTCAAGGCCCGGTCAGGTGTTCACGACCGGGCCACGGCGCTGCAAAACCACCCAAGGGCCGCGCACACTGAAGTATGTCAAGGCGCATCTCGTGAGTCCGTCGCTGAGAACCTCACCCGAACTGCTTCACCAGCCCGGCGAGCCGGAGTACACCCGCGAACTTTACGCCGTCTTCAAACGGCTCAATGCCCAGCACCCGGTCCCGCTGCGGGAAGTGCTGGAGTGGTACACCCTGCAAAACGAACACATCGCGCGGCTCCCACTGAGCCTGCGCAACCAGCACACCCAGGCGCTGACGCCACGCGCGACGCTGGGCGGCTATGAGCTGATGGTCTACCCAGCGGGGCTGGGCATCATGATCATCACGGGCCTGATCCTGGGCGGCCCGATGCACCTGGGCAATTTCGGCGGCGTCGCGGGCATCACCATCGGCACGCTGAGCATGCTGCTCCTCAACCGCAAATCTCACCAGCTCCAGCAGCAAGCGCAATCACAGCTCGGACTCCCAAAGGCAGATGATGAAGAAACCGGCATCAACCTCTGAATCACCCGCTGAAGTGTTCGAAAACCCGAACTGTAAGTTGTTCGAGGACCTGCGCCGCAACGTGGGGCGGCCCGTGCACTGCCCGAAGTGCCGGGAGTACGAGTTGATCCTGACCGAGCAGGCCGTGCAGGTCACGCTCAGGTTCCAGCAGGGATCAGACCGGCGACTCAAGCGGCAGAAGATCGATCAGCGGATGCTCGACTCGAAGGTGGAGGGCCGGTGCGTGAAATGCGGTCATCAGTGGACGGTGCGCGGCATCACCCACCTGTCTGACCTCACGTACGCCTTCCCGAACAAGACCACGGGTGGCAAGACCCGCCAGCGGACCCGGCGCGGCAACGCTGAAGGGATGCCCGTTTCGCCGGCCAGCGCCGTGAACTGATGCCGGACGCGAGCACAGGCGCACCCGGCCCGGCGCTGGACTGCGGTATGCTCACGGGCGTGAGTGTCCTGCGACCTGCCCTGAGTCCCTTCCCGACCACTGCCGCGGATGACGCCGCGCGACGACATCCCGCCGACACCGTCTTCCAGCAGGCCACAACCCTGTACGCGCAGGGAGCCATCGGTCAGGCCGCCATGCTGCTCGAGCATCTCCCGGACCGGTCCCCGGAGCACAGCGTCTTGTACGGGCTGTGTCAGTGGCATCTGGGAGAGACCCGCAGCGCCCTGGAGGCCTTCCATGCGGCCCCGCACTGGCAAGCGGCCGTGCACGCGGTGCGCGGGGAGTGGAAAGCCGCCAGCCGAATCAACACCGCGAGGAGCGTGCCGGGCAGCGCCGATCACGGCCTCAAGACGACCGTGCATGGTCTGCTCCAGCAGCAGGGCCGCAGGGTCAAGCAGGCCGCCCGGACGCTGGAGGAAGCCTGGACCCTGCCGCGTCAGACCGCCGAGCACGGCGCGCTGCTGCTCCATACCAGCGTCATCAATCACCTGAGCGGCGGACGGCTCGACGCGGCGGCGCGCTACGTGCATCTGAGTGAGCAGCAGGAGCGCCAGACACCGCTGCTCAGGCGCACGCAGGACCTGTGCGCCGCCCTCATCCGTCAACACGAGGGTGACCTGGAGAGCGCGCGGCATCTTCAGTTGCTGCTCAGACGCGCCGTGGCCAAGGGCGATCACTTCCTGGTACTGCTGTTCGGCGGGACGCAGCTCGAAACGTACGGACATCAGCAGCAGCGCAGCGAAGCCGAGCAGCTCGAGCTGGCACTCAAGGAGTACCCCGGCATGGCGGTCTCCAGCGGCATTGCCCAGTTCTGGCTCGGAAACCCGCACGCGGCCATCCGGTGGCTTGAACACGCCCAGGAACGTCCGGACCTCGAGCACCGACGACACCATTACCTTGCCTTGATCCGCAAGCAGGACGTCAGCAGCGCCGACAGGGCCACTGAAGCGGGCCTGTTCGCGCAGAAGCTGAGCGACAAACTCAATGATGAAAGTTTAGTGAGTGTCGAATTGCTCGGCGAATGCCCGCGAATCTCTCATCGTAATCACACATTGAACTTCGGGGTCCACACCCTCAACGCCGCAAAAATCCTGCGGCTGCTCAGCCTCCCACAACTCCAGACATCCCCACCAAAGCCGTACAGCACGCAGGAACTCGTCGAACAACTGATCCCCATCAAACCGAGCAAAAACAGCGCCGAACACACCCGCAAAGCCAGGGTCTACATCGGCAACGTCATCCACAAACTCCGCGCCCTGATCGGCCCTGACCTGATCGTGAGCGAAGACAACCGCTACAGCCTCAACCCCACCTACCACATCACCTACGACACCGACACGCTCAGCGAAGCGCTGCGCCGCCGGGATGTGGTGAGCGCAGCCGAACTGCTCAGCCGCGGACTGCTCACCGAAGAAACCGAGCAAACCGAACTGCACCAATGGGCCGAGCGGCTCTACCGGACGTTCTTCAAGACCGTCGACGAGTACTTGCAACTCCCCCTCAACCCCCAGGACCTGCACCGCCTGGCGCTGAACCTGACCCCCTTTCTCGAATGGCCCGAGCACAACCCGGTGATCAGCCGCATGGCCAGCCATACCTTCGAGCTGCTTCAGCAAAAAATCTCCATGAATGGTTCATTTCACCCCCGGACCCCCCCCAGTGAAAGTGATTTGAGGCTTCCGGACGACAGGTGATTTTCGCTGTCCCACACGGGCCAAATCACTCAAATCACTAAATCGTTATACTAGAGGAGTCATTTTCATCGAGCCCACATCCCATCCACGCGACTTCGGAGAGAAACCATGCATACCGATCCTTACCAACTCACCCTGTCCCTACTGGACGAAGTCAGCTTCTCAACCGTCCGGGACCTGAGTGCGATGTACGCACGACATACCGGGATCAAGCGAACCCGGAGCTACATCGAGGCAAGGCCACGCCTGCTGGAAATGATCGACCAGGGCACACTGGTCCGCTGGTCCAAAAGTAAGCCGCTCTACCTGAGGGCCGAAAACCAACACACTGTGCGCGAAGCCATGAAAAATGAGCTGATGACGCTCATCCGGCTCGGCACCAGCTCACCCAGTCAACTCAAGAGCAAGCCGATCCTCGGGCAGTGCCTGGGCATGGACCTGATTCAAGCACTCCTGCGCGAGCTCGTCGAGGACGCGAAGCTGCACATCAAAATGTGTGGCGGGCGCGGACGCATCAAGGTCTACAGCCCCGTGGACGTCATCTACCCGGAAATCGACGGGCAAGACGCCGCCACCGTCCTGGCGTATCTCGAAGCACGTCAGCTGCGCGGTCAGGCACACAGCACCATCAACGAGATTGCCCTCAAAACCAAGCTGATCCGAGAACACGTCGTGGAAATCGTGCAGACCCTGACCCACGTCGGGCGACTCCGGACCGTCAAGATCGGCGCGATGACCTTGTACGGCGCGCTCGAGATGATCACCTACAGTGAGCTGCCCGTCTGCCTGCCGATCATGCAGATGCCCCCCGAGCCGCAGGCGGAGCCTGAAGCCGTCGTGGTCGCCCCCCTGGTCGCCGAGCTGCCCGCGCTCACCCCGGTCGCCGCCGCGCCACAAGAGCCCCTGATGCTGGTCGACCACACCCCCGAAGCGCCCATCCAGACCCGGATGGAAACCGTCGCAAGCAATTCCACTCCCCAGGAGGGCACACTGACGCATGGCCAAAGCAAAGCTAGACCCTTCATCGCCCGCCGCACCCGAACCCGCCCCCAGCGCCGCCAAGTCGCAGCCACACCAGCCACCCGCGTCCCCACCGCCCAAGCCGCAGCAGCGAACGCATCAGGGCGCAGACAAGTGGGCGAACCCGGCGTATCACCAGCTGATGTCTCCGGACGTGGACGTGCACCTCGACGCCCGGCGGGCCGAGGGCAACGCCCCGCGCCAGCTGTGCACCATCACCATCGTGGCGGTGCGCGAGAAGATGCTCGCGGACACGCAGAACATCGGCATCTGCGTGCGCGACCACTACAACCTGCGCTTCGTCCGCTACCCGGTCAGCGAGCCGCTCGATCAGGTCCTGCCGCACGCGCTGGAAGTGGCGTTCAGCCACAGCCCCTCGGCGGCCGACATCCTGCTCACCACCGCCCACAAGGTGCTGTGGAAGCCGGCCAACTACACCGAAGCGTCCGCGGCGTTCATCAAGCACAACCGCTGCAAAATCAAGCTCGCGTACCCACTGCCGCACGACCTCGGCAGCACCCTCGCCACCCTGGCGGCCAACGGCGTCACGGGACCGCGCATGTCGGATTATCACCTGTACACCGCCTCGGTCACGGATGAGCGCAACGCCTACGTCGCGGCGCTGCTGTGGGGTAAGAACCGCGCGCACCGCTACGTGCAGACGCTCCCCATTCCGAACCTGGCGATGGCCGAAGCGGCCGCGACCGAATGGGCCTTCCGGCTCGTGCCGAACAACAGCCACGTGATGATCCGCAACAGCAACCCCGACATCGGGCAGCTGTGGAACAACACCCGGGACCTCAGCATGACGCCCGAGATGCGCCAAGCGCTCAGCGGCGTGGGACGACTCCTCAAAGCCAAGGACCTGCGCTTCAGTACCGACGTCGAAAAGCCGCACAACACGCTCGCCCGCGTCGTGCGCGAAATCGTCGGCGGACTCTACGGCGGCGTCGACGTCCGCCGCCACCGCTGAGCACCCCACCCCTCCCGCGTTCAAGAAGGACCCGCCATGCCCAGCATTCACGCCTTAGAGACGCCGGACGCCCTGGGGCTGCTGCTCCACCAGCAGATCATCACCGAGCGGCAGTACGAGCGCTGCCAGCACGAAACCCAGCACGGCTCGAACGTCACCAACGCGCTGCACCTGTTTTGTCATGACGTGATCGTCTGGCGGTCCCTGGCCGAACGCAGCGGCATGCCGTACTACGCGGACGCCAAGGAACTCAAGGTCATGTTCACCGACCTCTTCCCGCACACCACGGCGCTGCAACACGCGCTGCTGCCGCACCGCTCGCGCGGCGCTGAACTTCAGGTCCTGACGTACGATCCCAGCGCGCAGGACGGCATTCACGCGGGCTTTCCAGGCTGGATTCTCAAGCATGCCCTGGTGGCCCCGTCCATCTGGCGGCAGTTGTACTTGCTGGCGTACCCGAAAAGTGTCACCGGCGCGCTCAGTGACGAGCAGGCGCAGGCGCTGATCACCTACACCAGAATGCCCGAGCGGCCCAGCGCCGGCCCGGCGCGCATGACGGCCGAGCAGCGCGCCGAGCTGCTGGCCATGCAGCTCGGCTTCCGCTACATCGACCTGAGGACCGATCCGGTGGACGACGACGTGCGCCACCTGATCAACATCTCCAGCAAAGCCACCAACATGGTCTACCCGCATCATCTCGAAGGCAGCCAGCTGATCATGCTGATGGTCAATCCCACCGACGCCGAGTGCATCAGAATGCTCAGCCGCCAGACGCAGCTCAACATCGTGCCTGCCATCGTCACCGAGAAGGTCATCCACCAGTTGCTCGAAGAAGAAAGCCGCGACAGCGAGGTCAGTGAACCCAGCGTGGCGCGGCAGAGTGCATGACACTGCTCGACACGGCGCTCGCGCACCTGCACGCCGGGCGCTCACTGCTGCCGATCAACGCCCAGAAACGCCCGCACAGCCCGGCGCTGCTGAGTACCGGGCACAGCAAGGACGGCCAGGCCAGCTGGAAGGCGCTTCAGGAGCGCCGCCCCAGCGAAGCGCAGGTGCGCACCTGGCTGGGTCACCCGGCCTGCGGCCTGGGGGTGGTGACCGGGCAGATCAGTAACCTGGTCATCATCGACGCCGATCAGGGTGAAGGCGTGGAGCGCTTCACGCAGTGGGGCCTGCACCCCCACGCGCATGTCCGGACACGCAGCGGGGGCCTGCACTGGTACATCGAGTACCCCGGCTGGCGGGTGCGGACCCTGCAAAGCCAGACCAACAAGAACCTCGACGACATCAAGGGCATCGACATTCGCGCCGACGGCGGGTACGCCGTGATTCCCCCCAGCGCCTTCGGGGAGATGCGGTACGTGGCGCTGCGCTCACACCTGCTGCTCGACCACGCCTCGATGCTGCCGGTGCATGTCCAGGACCTCCTTGACCTGCTGCGCGCCCCGCAGGAAACCCAGGCCCCCAAACCCACCGCCCGGGCCAGGACCGCCGGGCGGGCGAACCGCAGCGCCCCCACCGGGCAGGGTCAACCCGGCAGCGCGCCCGGCTCTGCCGCGCTGGGCGACGAGCTGCTCCAACGGGCCCTGGGGCGGGTCTCGCAGAGCCAGGGGCGCAACGACAGCGGCTTCTGGCTGGCGATTCAGCTGCGCGACAACGCGTTCAGCAAACCCGTTGCCGAGCAGTACCTGGTGCGCTACGCCGAGGGCGTGCCGCAGCACAACCTGAGAAATCAGCGTGACGCGTACACCACGCAAGAAGCGCTGCTCTCGCTCGCGCAGGCCTACAAGTCAACGCCCCGCAAACCCTGGAACCGGGCGGCCACGGCCCAGCGGCAGCCCAGAGCGCATCCACTGCCGCCACTGACCCGGCTGATGCAGGCCTGGGATCAGCTCAGCGAAGACGAGCAGTATTACGCGCTGCGCTGCGTCAGCGCGTCCCAGACCGGGCAGGCACTCTTCACACAAATCACGCCCCTCAGACTCCGTCAGGCCCGGCAGCATCCGCTGGACCTGACGGCGCTGCTGATCTTGCTTGACAGCAAAGGGCACTGAAAAGGCGGTAAAATGACACGCACATGGAAACGCGCATGCTGAATCAGCACCTGTACGAGGAGCACAACATCACCCGGCTGGGGCTGATCAGCATCATGACGTCCATTCCGGAGGACCTCAGCAAGGGCTGGACCGAGAACCTCAGCCTGGGCGACGTGCAGGGCACCATCACCTGCCACACCGCCAAACCGGAGTTGGGCGTGCCGCACGGTTTTGACAACGACGTCGTCAGCGCCCTGCACACGCTCTACATCATGCAGGGCATGCCGACGAACGGAAAGGTGGTCACCACCGGAGCCGAACTGCTGCGGCTCATCGGCGTCGCCGCCGTTGGCCAGTCGTATCAGCGGCTGCTGACCAGCATTCGGCGCCTGTCCTCCACCCACTACGAGTTGAACGCCCACTGGTTTTCCGCCAAACAAAAAGCGTTCGGCGAGGCGAGCTTCACTCAGGTCAGCGACTACAACTTCGTTAAGGATCCGCACCCGTTCCTGGAAGACGACTACCAGACCAGAATCGAAGTGACGCTCAACGAGCGCATCCGCCAGAACCTCGATTACGAGCACCTGATCCGCCTCGATCCGAACATCCTCGCGCCGCTGAACTCACCGACCACCCGGGCGTTTTACCGCATGCTGGAAACGATGCGCCGCCCACCCGGCAATCTTTTGCACTGCGAGTCGACCCTGCGCGTCGAGCTGACCACCCTGCGCTCACGCGCACGCATCCTGACCCGGCGGGGGTACAACAGTGACATCAAACGGATCTTTGGGCCTGCGCTGAAGTCGCTCAACGACCTGAAGTACCTGTCGAAGATCGAAGAGACCACGCAGCGCGGCGTGGTTTGGTACGAATTCACGTTTAGTGACGCCGTCAGCGTGATGGACCGCGTGGCCCTGACCGCCCTGATGCAGATCGGCGTCTGGGAGAAACAGGCCAGGGAATTTGCCGCCGCGATTCCGCGCGACGTCATCCTGGAAGTGATTCGGGACAAACAGGAGCGCCACGCGCAGGGCACCGTGCGGGACGTGGCGGCCATCGTCAGGAAAACGCTCGAGGAAGACCAGGGCCGCAGCGTCGTGGCAGCACGCACAGCCAGCCGCCAGACCGGCGCGCCGCGCAAAGGCGCGACGAAAACCATTGATGCCGCACCCACCTCACGCGCGTTGGGCGACGGCACCCAGCCCCGTCAGGACACCACCGCCCCGAACGGGGAAGCTCAGGCACTCAGTATCCTTCGAGGCCTCGAAGAGCAGTTGCAGTGGAGCAACGAGGAAACCGAACTCGTCAAGGCCGGCATCCTCGCGGGAAAGATCAACCTCGCCAGTATCACGAAGCTCATCATCCGCAAAGACACCAAGGCCAGCGAACTCCTGAGCTGAATCAGATGCTCAGACAGGCGACGCTCACATGACTGGGCGTCGCCTGTCAACACATGGTGGCGCACCTGTTCCGGGTCGAACTTTCTGCGGAATCCCGGCCTCCTCGGTCGAACTTTCTGCGGAGTCCGGTCGAACTTTCTGCGGAATCCCGGTCGAACTTTGTGCGGAGTCCACCGCCCTCCCCGGTCGAACTTTCTGCGGAGTCCGGTCGAACTTTCTGCGGAATCCTCATATCCCCGGTCGAACTTTCTGCGTAATCCCGGTCGAACTTTGTGCGGAGGCTCCGCAGAATGTTCGGCGGTCCAGTCGAACTTTCTGCGGAGTCCCGGTCGAACTTTCTGCGTAATTCAGTCGAACTTTCTGCGTAATCTGACAACAAAACCTGCGCTGAGAGCGGGAAAACGCGGCGGCGTATGTGCATGCACAATCTTTTAAATCTTTTAAAAGCTTTAACAGCAGTTGCACAACAGCAGAGCGGCGCGCAAAGCCCCGAGCGGAACAGGACAGCGAACAGCCCTGGTGAGCAAACATGTCAACAATCCTGCGAAGGTGCTCTGGAAGATCCAACCTGACTTCAATGCGGACTCCCCGCTCACCAGAGCCGCCAGGAAGGGCCAGCAGAACAACGACCCTGACACGACCCACGCCCTGCCTTGCCGGGGGCTTCACGGGCCTCAGGGGAGCTTGCAGCGAAACAGGTCGCCGGGCGCACGCTCAGACCCCAGACGACCAGGACCCCCGGAGACCGCCTTGAGCAAAAATGCCACCCTCGCGCAGGGATACTGGAGAGCATGAGTGTAGACATCGTTTTACTGGCCGCCCTGCAACGTCCGCCCCGCGAGCGCTCCTTCACCGTCAGCGGCATCGAGAAAACCAACCTGTACGGACGAAATCAGGCCGTCCCCTTCGAGTTCCGACTGCTCAAACCCGAGCTGCTCGGCGACGCCAGCCCCGGAGACACGCTCTACATCGAAGCGCGGGTCCAGCCGACCAACGAACGCGAAGGCGAAGTCCTCATCATCCCCTCACTGATCCAGGTGCTCGGCAACGTCGGCAGCATCCTGAACGACCACGGCTACACCCGCCAGGAAGGCTTCCAGCGCGTCACCGTCCAGGGCAACATCGTCTCACCGCCGGATGTCAAGGACTTCGGCGGCGGCCTGTACGGCACCAGCCTGCACGTCGACATGAACAGCCGCCACGGCCAGGTCAGGGTCGTCGCTTACGGCGAAGCGGCCCAGAAGCTCGGCAACCGCCAGCCCGGCGACCGTCTGCTCGCCAACGGCCGCCTGGTCGCCACCACCACCACCGATCCACGCGGACGCGAAACAGTTCAGTACAGCGTCGAACTCGAACGCCAGGACATCGAGCTCGCCGCCGATTACAAAGCACGCACCGAACGCCAGCGCAACGCCAGAACCGGCCCGCAGTCCACCCGTCCCGCCCGCTCGGAAGGCCGCGCCGCAGCACCGAAGCGCGACAAACCCCAGCCGGCCGAGACGTTGGTCAAACGGCTGGTGGAGCTCGACGTGCCCGACCGAACGCCCATCCCCCCGGTCCCCAGTCCAGTCACCCTGCCGGCCCCGGCCCGTCCCGAACCGATCAGCGCCCAGCCGATCAACCCCGAGCCGATCACGCCGACAGTGCACGTTCAGCCGGTCCCCATTCAACCGGTACACGTTCAGCCGGTGCACATTCAGCCGGTCAGCATGCCGCCGCAGGTGCGCAACGCCGAAGACGCCCGGCCCATCACCGACAACTAAACCCCACCGCCGACTTCCCTCACCGCAGGACCGGCCCGCCGGACCTTGACCCCTGCCCCGCCGCCGTGACGCGCCGGGGTTTTGCATTCAGGAGTGCCATGCCACACACTGCCGTCTCGGAACCGGTAATCGCCAACACCCACGTCTCCCGCTTCGAGCCGCTGACTTCCCCGCGCGACCTGAAGGCCGCGCTGCCGCTGAGCGAAAACGCCGAGCAGACCGTCAATCGCGCCCGCCACAGCGTGCAGCGCATCATCCACAGACAAGACCCCCGGCTGCTGCTGATCGTGGGGCCGTGCAGCATCCATGACGAGGCGCAGGCGCTGGAATACGCGGCCCGGCTGACCAAGCTCCGCAGCCGCTACGCCGACCGGCTGGAGGTCGTGATGCGCGCCTACATGGACAAGCCGCGCACCACCGTCGGCTGGCGCGGCTACCTCAACGACCCGCACATGAACGGCCAGAACGACTTCAACCTGGGCCTGAAGATGACGCGCCGCCTGATGCTGAAGATCAACGAACTCGGCGTGCCGGTGGGCACCGAGCTGCTCGATCCGTTCCTGCCGCAGTACATCGACGATCAGCTCAGCTGGGGAGCCATCGGCGCGCGCACCACCGAGTCGCAGACGCACCGGGCGATGGTCAGCGGCGTCTCGGCCCCGGTGGGCTTCAAAAACGGCACCGGCGGGAACATCAAGCTGGCGGTGGACGCCATCGTCAGCGCCGGGAAGCCGCACACTTTTCTAGGCATTACCGACGAAGGGCAGGCGGCCGTCGTGTCCACCAGGGGCAACCCCGACAGTCACGTGATTCTGCGCGGCGGGCAATTCGGCCCCAACTACGCTGCCGAGTCCGTGCAGGAAACCCTGGGGCTGCTGGCTGACGCGAAGGTCACGGCGGGCCTGGTCGTGGACTGCTCGCACCACAACAGCAATTACCGGTTCGAGAAGCAGCTCGACGCCTGGCACGACGTGATCGCGCAGCGGGTGGCCGGGAACGACGCCCTGGTCGGCCTGATGCTGGAGAGCAACCTGGTTGAGGGCAAGCAGAGCATCCCGGCGGATCAGGCCGACCTCAGGTACGGCGTGTCGGTGACCGATGCCTGCGTGGGCTGGGCGCAGACCGAGGAGCTGCTGGCGTGGGCCTACGGGCAGATGGGCGCGGTGATGAGGCGTCAGTGAGTGCCGCAGCCGACGGGCCACGCCCGTGAAAGGAAGTCGGCTATACTGACGGCGTTCCTCTGGTCAGGAATTTGTAGGACGTTGTCTGGACCCTCTTTCCAGACAGAACCATCCCGGAGACGGCTCAGGCACTCAACCGCCGACCCTCCACGTCGTTTCAACCGCTGCTCAAGGCGCTGAAACGACTGTTGATTCGGGTACACACGACTTCATCGTGCCCGAAGATCAAGTGACCTCCTGTCGGTCTCTTCGCCCTTCCCCAGCTTCAAGGGGATGCGCGCGAGGCGTCCCCCAGGAGAAACCATGAAACCACACGATCACCGCAGACCGCCCACCGCCGTACGCATGGGCAGCACCAGCAGAAAGGCCGAGCGCCTCGCACTCAAGCGCGAAACCCTGTGGGGAGAAGACCTTCTCTTCACCCCCATGCCCATCAGTTTCAGCCCAACGCTGGAACATGATCCTGACTGGGAAAAACGCCTCGGGCTCAACGAAAAGCTCGCGCGCGTCCTGGCGTCCCCGCCCAGACAGAAGCTGAGGGACCTCTCCCCGCTTTAAGGACTGCCCTGCACTTGCCTGCGCCCTTCCCGCGTCATCCAGACAAAGTCCTGGGTGGCCGCTTACGGCAACCCAGGCAAGGACACATCATGAACCTGATCATCGACAACACCAGCTGCGCCCTGACGTTCTCCAATGCCGACACCGGCTCCGTCACCAGCACCACGACGTCCGTTGTTCGCTTCAGCGGCCTCTCGGTGTTCGTGACCTGCACGACCGAGTCCCTCAAGTACGACGTCTTTCACAGCGACACCGTCAACTTGATTGTCGACGGTCAGATGTGGGAGCGCAGCGGTCCGGCCGGCACAGCTCAGCAGAGCTTCGAGCACATTCGCCAGCAAGCCGAAGCCCACCTCGGCCGCCGCTTGACGTTCGCGCTCCCGGTCCCCCCAGTCCTGGCTCCCGAGATCGTCAGCCTTCCGTGCACGCCTGAGCCTTTCTGCGAGTACCTGGACGACGACTTCGACGTCATCTAGAGGTCAAGCCAGTCCCCTTCTTTGTCTGAGCCGCTTTCCGCCTCACCCGTATCACGTCCTGGGTGAAGCGGCGCTTCGCTCACCCAGGCAAGGAGCATCCCATGCAACTGATCATCGACGGCACCAACCACGATCTGGCATACGACCGCTGGTCTTTCGGAATCACGAACAACCTTGTGTTCAAGGCCCAGTTCAGCAACGTCACCGTACGCATCACATCGCGCTACGAAATCTTCAACGACGACACGTTCAAGAGCGTCGCCGCCGAACTCATCATCGGAACGCAGTCCTGGCGCTGCGTTGGACCTGAGGACACGGCCCAGCAGACGTTCGAGCAGGTTCGCGCGCAAGCCGAAACCGAACTCGGACATCCCCTGACCTTTCATCTCGCCCCGCCCACCGAGGCTGTCTACGACACCTTGCCCTGGTAAAGGCCACCGCGCATCCCTTCTCTGTTCCGCCCTTCCCACACCCCTGGAGATCACCATGTACATCCTCGAATACATCCCCGCTTGCAACACCGGCTCTGCCTTCATCCGCACCAGCACGCCCCATTCAGCCAAAGCTGAACTCCGGCAGCGAGGCGCACTGACCTTCAACCAGCCGGTCCTCGAGACCAGGCTGCACCTGTTCCCTGCCCTGGCTGAGCGTTACGCCCGGTCACAACGAACAAACTGACGTCCCCTGTGACCTTCCCTTTCTTGGAAGGAATTTGGTGCCCCGTCTCGCTGCTGCCTTCGCGCGTGATTGGGCCTTGACATAAAGGAAGGCGAAGACGGTTTACGGCATCTTGCCCAGACCCAGAGCACCGCGAAGTCATTTCGCTGCGCTTGCCCGGTCAGATCAATTTCTTCGGCGGTTCCCGCTGAAGTTGTTGTTTCTGATCGGGTTTTCCATGTTCCCATTCAACGGCGGGGCTGCTACACTGAGGGCACCTACTGGACAGCGGCAGCTAAACCCTCCGTTGTTTTCCTTTCCTGACCAGGGATGAACGTAGGTTGAGCCCCTCCCGAGCGATCGGGAGGTTTTTTTGTATACTCCGGGTGTTCCTCTGGTCAGGAACCCGGTCTTCCGGCGTATGGACGTTGCGTCAACCCCCCGGTCACACGGGCCTTTGTTGCGCAGAACTGTTTCGAAACCGCCCGAGGATCCTCAACCCCCCGGCGCTTTCCCCGATTCCCTGCTCACCCGCCCCCGCGGGGTCAGATCATCCTTGGATGGCTGACCCGAAAGGGCAGGCATTCAAGCAGGAGAAAATCATGACGCACTTCAACGTACAGATCGACGGCATGACCTTCCTCGCACCTGAAGCTCCTGAAGTCCTGGCCTGGACAGCACAGTTCCGCTGCATCTACAGCGGAACCGGTCACCGACCGAACAAGCTCCCACGCCGCAGCGAGACCCGGTTCGGCCCATACAGCGCGGCCTTCCTCAGTGAAAACCGCAACCCCGAGAAGTACGACCCGATGGGCCTGTACGACACCAACGCCTGGAGCGCCGCTGTGGTCTTCGCGGCCGTCCAACTCGCCAACGCCGAGGCTGACGCTGTCATTGCCGGAGGGGCAATTGGCTGGGATCAGATTCTGGCCGAAGCGGCCATCATGCTGGGCTTGCCCCTGATGGTGGCGGTGCCCTTCCAGACGCAGGACGGCATGTGGCCGACCGGTGTCAAGAAATTGTGGCGTCGTCAGTTGCGGGCCGCCGATCTGGTGGTCAGCGTCACGGACATCAACGCCATCACGCTCCCCGAAGCCAGATCGCCCCGAGACCTGGACATGCCGAAGATGAAAGACGCCATGCGCGCCCGGAACCTCTTCATGGTGAAGCGCGCCCAGACCGTTTTGGCCCTCTGGGACGGAACGAGCGGCGGAACCGGCAACTGCATTCGCGATTGCCAGAACGAAAAACGCCCCTACGTGAACGTCTGGAAGGCGTTCAACGCCGAGATGCTCGACCCGGCCGCCACCCGCCCGGCCCGCACGCCCAACGCACCGTCTTCCTCCCGACCAGCCGCGCCCCTGTTTGACGGGGCCGGCAACGAAGCCATTCGGGGGTTTCAAGGCGAGTACCGCTGGCTGAGCAACTTCATTCCCGGACACCCGATTTTGATGGGCGGCATTCACTTTGCCACGGTTGAGCAGGCGTACCAAGCCGCCAAGACCCTCGACACCGAGATGCGCCGCAAGATTGCCGCGATGGATGCAGGCCAGGCCAAGCGTGCTGGAAGAAGCGTGACCCTGCGCTCGGACTGGGAGACCATCAAAGAGACCGTCATGGTCAAGCTGGTGGAAACCAAGTTCAAGCACCCGGTGCTGCGCGCCCAGCTGCTGGCCACCGGCACGGCCCCCATCATCGAAGAGAACACCTGGCACGACACCTACTGGGGCGTCTGCAACGGCAAGGGCCAAAACCGCCTCGGGGAGATCCTGATGGCGCTGCGCTCACGCCTGCAAGCCTCGGAAACCGCACGCACCACCCAGCCCGCAGCCTGAGCACGGCCAGTGACATGATGGAGGGATGATGAGAGAAGTGATGCTCAACTGCAGCGGCTCATGCACCACGCCCTCCGGGAGCCAAGCCACCCCGCGCGGCAACTGGTCCGGCGTGCTCAGCAGCCAGGGCCATGAACTGGCCTACGCCGGGCACGACACGGGACAGCATGTCACGGCCGAACGAATGCAGCTGCGCGCCCTCACCGAGGGCCTTGGCCGCCTCAAGAAGCCGTGCGCGGTGCACGTCTCGATCATCAGCACCTGCGTTCAGCAGGGCGTGCGCGCCCTGCCCACCTGGCGGGCCGCCGCTTTTGCCGACACCGAACACGCCGATTTGTGGCGCGTACTCGATGAGGCCTTGCAGCGCCACCACCTCAGCTTCAGCCCCGAACCCGCCGCACCGGAACGTAAAGTGAGTAAGGGCATGCCGACGCAGCTGCTGCTGCTGGGCGTGACCTGGGATGACCTCAAGCGCTTGTGAATCTGTTATCCTGACGGTGTTCCTCTGGTCAGGATCAAAGAAGGATGTTGTCGGGACCCCGCAAGGCTTTTCCCGGCAGAAGGTTTCGCAACCGTGGCTTCAACCCCACGACCTTGCACCGCAGCACACCTGAAAAGGCGCGGCTGCGTCACTTCCCCCCCGGCCCCGACGCCGGAACCCCATGAAGGCAACTGCTTTCTGGGTGTTCCCGGAATGTCAGTTGTCGAGCGAGGAAAACATGTTCAATCTCATCGGTTCCGCCATTGTCATCACTGTGCTGTACATCGCGCTGCTGCCCCTCCTGGGACACACCGCCACCCTGGCCCTCCTGGCCACCCTGGGCGTCATCATCGCCTGGCGCAAATTCGGCATGACTGGTCTGAAGGTGCTCCTCGGCCTCGGCCTCGCCGCGTACCTCGTGTCTCTGACCTTCAAGTACCCCGTGGCGTTCATCGTCACCATCGACGTTCTCTTCTGGGCAGGTGTTCTGGGCGTCATCGCCTTCGCCTGCAAGAACAAACCGCGTCCGCAGCAACTCAAGATTGCGGCGCTGGGCCTGATGCTCGCGGCACTCACCGCAGCCCTGATCGTCAAGACCGGGATGTTCGTGATGCTGCTCGCCGCGATTGCCGCTGCGCTCTTCGCCGTCGGGAAAATCTTCCCCGGCAAAACAGTCAAGCAGTTCAAGCCGCGTAAACCCCGCCTGACGTAACCCGGTTTCAGAAGCAGGAAGAGGAGTGTGCTCCCCTTTTCATCAGGGAGCGCTCTCCCCTGTTTCTGACCAACACGAAATTCATGCTCCACGGCCCCCACGTTCTTCGGGGGCCGCGACGCGCCCTCCTGATGTATTCCCTTAAGGAGGGAGCAGCATGATTCACTTCCTGATTGCTTTGTTGGTCATCCTCGCTGGCGTCTTCGGTTCGACCCTCCTGATGGAGAAAGCGCCGATGCTGTCCAACGTTTCGACGTACCGCAGCCGCAGACCCAGCACCAGCGCGGCCTTCGCGTCTGCGCCTCACGTCACCCAGGGACGCCACGCGCCCCGACCCCTCCAGACCCGGCCCACCAGCCAGGTCAACACCCACCGGCATCTGTCGGACAAGAACTTTCAAGACGGCGTCTGGAGCAGCTGGGAGTAACGCCCCGGGTACGCTCAAGCCGGCCCTGAAGCCCGTCACTCTCACCTCACTGAGGAGGGAGTGTCAACTCCCTCCTATCTGTTTTTTCCCTTTAGGAGGGACCCACCATGACCCACACCAACCTGAACCTGAACATCGTCGAAGCCTTCCTGAACACCTCGGTCAACATCCTGCGCCAGAGTCTGCTGGAGCGCGCCCGCGTGCTCAACAGCGCCACTGAGCTCAACACGGACCAGCTGGTCGAGACGCAAGTCGAAACCCGCCAGAACACCGAGATGGTCAAGAACTGGATTCACGAAGGGTACAACGACAACGTGCAGGCCGTGGTCAAGACCGCTCTGGTCGAAACCGTCGAGCTGACCGAAGTCGCCGCCCGCAAGATCAGCGCGAGCGCCCTCAAGCGCGAGCAGAAAACCCGGATGCTCATTCGCAGCGTCCTGCCGATCATCGCCGAGATGGCCATCAAGCACGCCAAGCGCTTCGAGGACGACGTCCTCATCGCCGCCAGCGCCTTCTACGAAGAAGCGCAGCTGGCCGTGCTCCGCTTCGATGCGAAGAAAGCCAACCGCGCCTCGTTTGCTGAGTTCGTCGAGAGCAGCCTCAAGCTGCGCATCTCCGTTCTCGCGGACGAAGTGTGCGACGGCAGCCGCAAAACCCATGAAGCCGTCCGGCACCTCAAGGGCCTGATGAACGAAATGGGCCTCAGCCTCGAGCACACCGACGCCGTCTCCATCCTGCGTGCCCTGCGCGCGCACTTCTCCGAGATCGGCGAGACGGTTCCCGCGACGCTGAACAAGGAAGACAAGATTCAGGTTCTTCTGGACCTGGTCTACGTCACCACCAGCAACGGCAACTTCCTCTCGCTGGACGCGGTCATGAGTGACGGCGACAGCGACGGAACGCCCCGGCGTCTCATCGACGTCATCGAAGAAGAAATCGAAGTCCACAAGCTCCAGCAGATCGAGGATGAAGACGCCGTGCGTCCCGTGCTCGAGATGCTCGAAGGCAAAGGCATCGACATCGAGACCATTGCCGCGCTCGGCGACAAGATCAGCACGTTCGTGAAACTGGCCAACGCCAAGACGAACGAAACCATGGCCGACCCCCAATGGGCGGCAGTCATCACCGAAACCATCGGCGTCACCGGCCTGATGTGCGACATCAGCGTCGAAATCGGCGAGGAACTGGGCATCGACCCTGAGCTCGCGTACCTGCTCGGCCAGACGGTGGTTCCCTTCTACAGGAATTCACTTGCGCTGAACGCCTGACCCACCCGCAGGAAAGACGTCCGTCTTCACCCGGTGTCTTTCCTGCCCAGCGCCACCCTTCCCCGAGTGCCTGCACTCCCCCCCATCCCCAGGTTCCCTGCGAACCCGGCAACACAAGGAGCACCACCATGACCAAAGTTGACTTGAACACCCTGATCGCTTCCGTGACCGAACTCGACCTGACCGTGGCGTACACCCAGGTTGCCCAGGCGCTCGTCACGACCAAGAAGAGCAGCCAGATTCTGCGCACCATCTACGCGGACCTGGCCCTGAACCGCACGACCCGCAGCGCCACCATCCTGAAGGCGCTCGGTACCGTTGCCAGCACCACCGTCAGCAGCAGCGTCAGCAAAGCCGCCGAGTTCATCGACGTCAAGCTCGCGCTGAACCTGAGCACCGAGCAGCGCGGCGTCCTCGAGCAGTACCTCTCGCTCGAGATCATCAAGCGCGCGAAGTTCACGCTGACCACCCACTTGTCCCAAGCCCGCAAGAACGAGATTGAGATCGCCACTTTGAAAGTGATGACCTCCAGCCTCAGCAGCTACACCGACGCCGTCTTCGCCCTGTGCAAAACGCACAAGCTCGATGCCTGGTCGATTGAGAAGCTCGTGAAAGGCACCATCTCGTTTCGCTGCGCCACTGCTGCCAAGGACCTCAACACCCTGGGCATCAACGTGACCAAAGAAGACATGCTGGCCCTCAAGAGCCTCATCACCTTCGTGATCACCACCGAAATTGCCGACCGCAAGTACCTCGGTCAGCAACCCAACGGACTCTCCGAATGGACCCTGCTCGGTCACAAAGACCAGCGCATGAAAGCCATCTTCGGCGTTCCCAAGCGCAACTCCGAAACCCGCGAGATCGAGTTCGGCGGCTCAGTCGGTTACCTCATCGACCTGGCCAAAAACGGACAAGACATCCTGCGCAGCTCCAGCCGCGCCAACGACGAGACCTCGTTCTACCAGAACGAATCCTCGATCGTCCGCGACTACGAGATCAAGCAGATCCGCGGTTACTTCGAAGACGCCCAGCGTGTCGGATACGTTGAAATCGACCGCTCCACGCGCGTCAAAGCTGTTCAGTTCGTTGAACCCAGCGCCGGTATGGATGGCCGCAATGCCGAAGTCATCGCTGCTGAGCTCGACGCCTGGCACACCCTTGCCGGTGAACGCACCACGCCGTTCATGGCCGCCCTGATCATCTCCAACGCCATCGAGCGTTACCAGGATGAGCAGCGCGTTCAGGCCCGCACGTACGCGACGGATCAGAACGGTGCCTTTGGTGCCCGCACGATCACCGTCAATGTCTTCGGTCTTGGCGATTTCAAGTCCAAGCCGAAGTCCGAGACCGCCAAGCCGGAAAAGGTGATTGAATTGCCTTCCCGCAAGGCGCCTGCGTCCCCCTTCGGGCTGCTCGGCGAGTTCCTGGCCGACTGCGCCATGATCAGCGACACCGCACTTCCCTGCGCTGCCGACTGATCTCCTGCTTCACCCCGTAACCTTCCCTTTCTAGGAAGGAATTTTGTGCCCATGTCAGGTTGTCCGACCTGCTGTGCGGCCATGACGTTCAGGACAGACAACCTTCGGGTTGAGGGATGTTCAGAGTCATTCTGCTCATTCCGCCTGAGAATCCATTCTTGCCCTCCTTCTGGAGTGCTTTGAATGTTGATTCTCGGGTTTTTCCATTTTTGGGGCCCGGGGGGCGCTTCACGTCAGAAAATCGGTTTTTGTGACACCGGGGAGAGAATCAAGGCCGCGCGCCTGCGCCGACGCCCGACGCTTCAGGCTTTTGAATCTCACACCCCCAGGACGGTTCACATCATGACCTCACACAACCCCGCCATCAGCGCCGCACGCACCAGAAAAACCCACCCGGACAGCACACTGACGTATGGCATCTTATAAACGCAACCGCCGGCAAAGCCTCACGGACCGCCTTCAGTACTGGGGCATCCAGGAAGGCGTCGTGGTCACCCGGCAACGCGGCGTCGAATTCGGCGTTGAATTCAGCCTCCCCTCCGCAGCGGAAGTCACCGACCCGGTGCGCGAGCAGCTCGCCAGCGCGCTCCATCAGATCATGGTGCAGTGCATTCCCGAGAAGCACCGCGGAAGAATCATCATCGAGTCGGCTCCACTCAACGAAAACCAGCTGGTCAAGGTCAATGACGGGCAGGTGGACAACGACTTGCTGAAGTTCATGAAAGAGGAAAACGACAAGATCATGGAGCAGCGCCGCATCAGCGGCATGCTCTCGAGCTGGCGCTACTTCTTCACCATCCGCCTCGACAACCGCCAGCGACGCGGACAACCCATCCCCTTCAGCCAGCATGAACTCGACAAGCTCGTCCACCGCGCGGTGAGCCTGCGCAAGCAAATCGCCAACATGATGTCCGCCGGCGGATTCGAGGCGCAACCGATGACCGGGCAGGAAGCCTTCAACCTGATCTGGCGCTGGTTCAACCCAGGGTTTGTCACCTCACGCGAACCGCTGTTCAAATCGATTTTCAAGTCGCCCAACATGAGCCCCAAAGAAATCAAGCGGAACATGACCATCTACTCGAACTCGATGCGTGAGCAGATCACCAACAGCGAGATCGACTCGACGCGCATCGACGCGCTGGTCGTCGGGGACCGGTTGGTGCAGACCGTCAACATGCTCAAGATCGGCGACACCACCTACCCCGGGATGTCCGAGCGGATGCTGATGCGCCTGGCCGGGCATCACGTGTACTACGTCATCGACATGCTGCACCTGAGTCAGAGTGACGAGCGCAAGTCCCTGAACAACAAAGCGCGCGGCGCGATCCTGGCGACCACCGACGCCAGCCTCGGCACGCCCGATCTGGGCAACGCGACCGTGGTGGGCGGCATGGCCAACATCCTGCGGCGCATGACGGCGTCCGAGGAGCGCATCTTCACGTTCGGCGTCTCGGTGATTCTGGTCGCCCGCGACAAGCAGGAACTCGAAACCATGAAGGAGATCGCCCGGACCGAGATGAGCATGATGGGCGGCCTCCAGGCGGCCTACGGGACCTTCCAGAACATCCCGCAGTACATCGACCGCCTCGCGCCGATGAACGCGCAGACCAACGACTTCATGTTCCGGAGCTTCTCGATGAACATGGTGCACTTCCTGCCGCAGGTCGGTCCGTGGCGCGGCAGCAAGAAACCGCTCGCACTGTTCCGCTCACGCTGGGGCAGCGTCACCGGCATCAACCCCTCGGACGGCACCCTCAACCAGGGCATGCTGATCGTCGGGTCCGCCGGGTCCGGCAAGACCTTCCTGACGCAGTCCTGGGCCGCCAAGATGGCCAGCATCGGCTCGGACCTGGTGATCGTGGATCAGAAGCGCGATTACGAGAGCTTCATCTCGTCCCTCGAAGGGCAGTTCATTCCGTTCGCGCCGGGCGAGAGCATCCGGACCGCCGCGGGCTTCGACGAGATGGTGCGCTTCAACGCCTTCGAGCTGCCGGAAGGCGTGTACGAAGCGGACGAGGAGCACAAACTCTTCCTGATGGGCTTCATCACCGCCCTGCTCGGCAGCACCGAACTCCCGCCGCAGGAACGCGCCATCATCACCGCCGCCATCGACCAGGTGTACGCGACCGCCTCGACGCGCAACAACCTCGGCGAGGTGACGTTCACGCCCGTCACCCTGGGCAGATTCGTGAAGACCATCCGCGAACTCAACGCCGTCGGCACCGTCACGCTCAAAGACAACACCGAAGCGCAGAACATCATCCGCCGCCTGGTGCTGTCCTTCCAGACGTACCTGGGCGGCACCGCGCTGGGCAGCTTCCTGGACGGCGAGAGCACCGTCGAGATGCGCAACCGCTACGTCTACTTCGACATCGCCAAGATCAGGGACGACCCGTCGCTGACGCGCGTGGCGCTGCTGCTGATCATCAAGCAGATCTGGGAGCGCGCCAAGAAAGACCCCGCCAAACCCAAAGTCGCCATCATCGAGGAAATCGGCGTGCTGTTCGCCATTCCCGAAGCGCTCGCCTTCGTCGCGTCGCTCTACAAGCTCGGACGGGCCTACAACCTCTGGCCGGTCGGCGTGACGCAGGAAATCGCGGACTTCCAGAAAGGCAAAGGGCTGATCAACAACACCGCCCAGTTCATCATCGGCCGCGTCAGCGCCGAGGAAGCGGACATGATCGTCAAGCTGCTGAGCCTGACCCCCGCCTGCAATGACCTCATCAACAGCCTCGCGGGGCGCAAGGACCTGTACCGGGAGTTCCTGGTGATGACCGTCAAGGAAACCGGCATGGAAGGCGACGTGGTGCAGTACTTCCCCAGCCCCCTGGAGATCAGCATGTTCACCTCCACACCCGCCGACAAGGCCCGCCGCGCCGAGCTCGTCAAGTACTACAACGGCAGCCATTACCTGGCCGTCAAACACATGGCCGGGTACCTCGACGCGCAGATCACCGCCATGCGGAAATCCGCCTGAAGCCCCACACCCACAGGAGCCTCATGAACAAACCCCGCGCCGCCCTCCTCAGTGTCCTGCTCACCGTCAGTCTCGCTGTCAACGCCCCGCCCGCCCAGGCTGTCTCGCTGAATCCCGGCTCGATCTCAGGCTTTGCCGATCTCCTCAGCTTCATTCAGCAGGTGCAGAGCTGGATCACCAGCCTCAAAGCCATGATCAAGATGAAAGACGACCTGTTCGGCAGCGTGAACTTCGATGATTTCGGAGCGAGCCTCGCCAAGAAACTCGGCGGAACCGGCCTCCCGATCGGGGAGATCATGAACACCATCGGAGACATCCGGGGCCTGCTCGGTGAGTACGACCGCTTCAAAGCCCAGATCCAGGCGTTCCGCGACCAGCTCAACGGCGCGGCGCAGGCGACCATCGACGGCTTTGTGGGCGGCCTGAACACCTACGAGAAGACCATCAAGATGGAAGGCACCCTGGGGCTCGATCCCAGCGGCAGCCAGACCCGCGCGGTGGCCGTGAGCACCATCCTGGCCGCCAGCGGCGACACCGGCGACCTGGTGCAAAACGATGCCGACAGCACCAAAGCCATTGACGACATCAAGAAAACCACCCAGGAAACCTCCGACCGCGCCAACGTCACGGCGCTCAACAGCCAGAAGCTCACCCTCGCTGCCGAGGGCATCCAGTCCACCCGCGAAGGCGTGCAGCTGCTGGTGCGCGCCCAGGCAGAAACGCTGATGAGCAGCGCCTACAACGCCACCGCGACCACCACCGCGCTCTCCCAGGTGGCCATGCAGACGCAGGTCAGCAACAAGCTGCTCGGCGACATGGTCCAGGACGTCATCGACCAGCGGGTCGGCGCGGCATACGCCCAGATTCAGGTCGTGAAAGCCCGGCAGCTCGAAGCGCAAATGGCCTCCGAGCAGATCAAAAGCGTGGTCGGTTCCGCCGCTTCGGGCATGGAAACCGCCTTCATGGTCAGTGACGACGTCGATGCGGACGTGATGTTCCCGTGAGTCACGTCCCGCCCGGCCCAAAGGAACCGAAATGACTTCCAAACACCGCCGCCTCCTCACCGTCCTGCTGCTACTGGTGGGCTTCCTGGGTGCCGTCGCCTTCGCGCAGACCACCACCCCTGACGTCATCGTGCAGGGCAAATGCGTCAAGGAAGCCTCCATCATTGCCCCCTCGACCGACTGGGTCAACATCAACCTCCAGTCGTTCATTCCGAACGCGTCTTGCTGGATGAACGACACCTTCTACACCGTCGCCAGATTCAAGTTGTTTGACATCATGGCCCGGTTCGGGCAGATCGTCTTGATGATCTTCTTTCTCAAAAGCGTCCTGGACGGCTGGACCAGCCGGAATTTCGCCATGGTCATCCGGGTAGCGCTCCTCAGCATCGTCGCCAGCGCACTCCTGAACGACTCGATCAAAGATCACAGCATCAGCAACAAGCTCTACTCCACCCCCATCAACTTGTGGCGAAGTATCTACAAAACCAGTTCCGGCATGGTGCAGGATCAACTGAAAACAGACGTGGTGGACAACACCAAAGACCTCGCCAAGACCGTCGGGGATTTCGTACTGAACGCCATGCTCGCCACCAACTCCATGACCAGCTTCGAGGGTGACAGCGCCAACCTCTGGGACGAAATTCAGACCAAACCAGACCAGAAAACCCAGATCACGGTCAATGCAGCCAACAGCGCCCTGCACACCATCGACCAGACGAACAAGGACATCACCTCGAACATCAAGAACATGGGCCTGGTCTTCCAGATCGGGTACCTGCTGATGCTGGGGTTCTTCATGGCCTTCGCGGGGGTGATCTACTTCTCAGGCCTGACCATCATCATCTGCATGTTCGCCTTCCCGCTGGCCGTGGCCTTCTGGGCCTCCGGCAACAGCCGACCGGTGCAGACCATCTTCATGACCATCCTGGTCTCCCTCGGCACCGTCGCCATCGTGCCGGTCATCATGAGTGTCGCCGCCAACCTCGCCATCAAGCAGCCCACCGCGACCCTCAAAGCGCAGATGGACCCGGCCAACAACGACGCGAAAGTCGCGGTGGCGGCATACGCCAGCAAATCGATCGGCTGCGCGCAGAAGGTCTCAGAAGCCTCCAAAATCAAGGTCATCGGCCCGCAAGCCGCAGCGCTGGCGAACATGCAGTGTCAGGCGACCAGCACCATCCCCTTTGCGCTCAAGAGCTTCGGCTCCGCACTGATGCGCATCGTGATCGGCATGATGGTCATGGTCATGACGATGGTCATGTGCATCGGCATCGGCGTCGCTATGCTGCGCCACGTTCCGTCCCTGCTCGGGCAGCTTTTCTCCGCTGCCGGGCTGGGCGGCGATCACAACAACGTCGGCGGCATCGCCATGGCCGGCGTCGCCGGGGCCGCAGCCATCAGCGGCGGCGTGGCGTCTGGAGCTGGACGCGCCATCAGCGGCGCAGGCCGCGCCCTCAACAAAGGCGCGGGCAGCTTGATGGGCGGGGGTGATGACGAAAACCCTAAGAAAGGGGGTGGTGGGGCCGGTCTGGTGTTCGGCTCGCCATCCCCTGCCCCCGTTCCCCCCATGCCCGCCGCGAGCAGCGCGCCGACCGCCATCATCACCACCTCCGGGCGCAACACGCCCCCCGCATCGGTGGTTTCCCCTGGCCCGGCGCAGACCGCTGGACCCACCACCGTCACCCCCCCCGCTCCCCAGATGGCCGGCCTCGCCGGCAGCGCAGCCACTGGCCGTGCTGCGCCCGTCACGACCGCCGGCCCCATTCCGGTCAGCACGCCAGCCAGCCTGAGTGGTGCCGGTGCAGGCGCAGCTGCACTGGGCGCAGGCGTCATCACACTCAGCGCCGCAGGCACCCAGGGGGGCCTCGCCGCTGCAGCCGTCAGCGCGACCGCCACGACCGCCGCAACAGCTGCAGCTGCCGCTGTCACCAGCACCAGCAGCATGAGCAGCGCCGCGCCCATCCCCCCGAAGCCGAGCAATATCGCCAGCGCCACCGCGACCACCACTGAGGCCACTTCGGTGACCTCGAGCAGCGCGCAAAGCAGCATCAACCTGCCTGGTCCCGGTGGCGTGATCAGCGCGGCCGCCAACCAGCCCAGCGCGGGCTTCGGCGCAACGAGAACCACCGCGACGGGTGCCGTCAGCGACATCACCAGCGGCACCAGCCCCAGTCAAGTCAACATCGGCGGCACCACAGCCGCGAGCGCCTCAGGGAGAGGCGAAGCAGGCCAGGCCACTCAAGCCAGCACCGCGCAGGCCAGCAGCAACCCAACCAGCAGCGAGCAAGCCCAAACCAAACAGGCCCAAACTGAACAGGCCAGCACCGAACAAGCCCAAACGGAACAGGCCAGCACCGAACAAGCCCAAACCGAGCAGACCAGCAGCAAACAAGCCGGGCTTGAGCAGGTGGCCGTCACCGACGAAGCCGGCAGCGCCGCACAAGCAACCAACGGTGAGCAGGCCAGCGAACCGGCCAGCACCGCCGCATCAGGGCAGACGGCCACGACCGAACCGGCCACCGAACAGGTCGCCGCACCCGAGAAGCCCGAAGAAATCGTCACCCAGAGCGACGAAGCGAACGCTGGCGAAGTGGCACTCGCTGCCGCACTGCAAGCGGCCAACGACGCCGAGAAGGCCAGCCAGCCGGGCAGCGAAGAACCCAGCAGCGCCGAAACGAGCAGCGCCCAGAGCGATACTGGGTCCGGCGAGACTGCCAACGCCGCCGCCGAGGAAAACGTCCCCAGTCAGCTGAGCGGCGCAAGCGACCGGGAACAGGAAGCCGACAGCGAAGAAAATGCCGCTGCCCAGAGCGAAAGCGCCGCCAGCTCTGAGAAGGAAGGGGCTGCCGCACCTGAAACGACGGCCAGTGAACCCGCGGCAACGAACCCGGACACCACCGAAGCGCCGTCGGCTGAAGCGCGCCGCCAGCAGGCCGTCCTCAACCTGGCCCGCGAGATCGACGCCGAAGCCCAAAGCACCGCCGCAGCCGCAGCCAGTCGCGCAGACACCAGCGTCGATCCTACCCTCGCGCCGGCCCAGTTGAACAAAGCCGGTCAGCAGGGCGCGGCCAACCCGGCAAGCGTGGCCGGCGGCGCACTCGGGCAGACCCGCAAGAACATGCAGGCCCGTGCCGACAAAGCGGCACTCGCCGAAGCCCAGAAAACCATGACCGGGAAGATGAGCCAGAACCTGCGCGCCCACCTGGGCCTGCGCCCGAGTCAGAACGTGGCCAGCGGCATGATCGGCAAAACCGCCAGCGGCCTGAGCAACGCCATCCGGAATCAGGCAGCCGTTCAGACCCGCACCGCCGACCACAACCGCCAGGAACTCAAGCGCCAGGAACGGGACCCGGACTACGTGCCGAACCTGAAAACCACCGCCCAGATGCACGCCCAGATGAAAGAAGCCGGGGAGTTGCCCTCCCAGGTCCGGGCTGACGCTCAGGCCGTCCGGGCCGCCACCATCGCCCACAACCGCGCGGACCGGGCAGAAGCCCGCTCGAATCCCGACCACGTCGCTCAGCAGCTCACCAGCGCCCAGGTGCAAGACGCGCTCGCCAGCAGCGGCCAGCTGCCCAGCCAGATCAGCGCGGACCAGGCACGCATCGACCGGGCCATGAGCGAACACAAAACCCGGCAGGCGAGCGTGGACCCGGCCATGCGAGTTCAGCTCTCACGCGACGACGCCCGGGCCGTCCTGACGTCCCAGAATCAGCTTTCCGCGCAGCAGTACCGCGCCGAGCGCACCAACATCCTCAGTGGGCAGACCCCCGAAGCTGAGCGGATCGGCGGCGTCACAGACGCGGCGGTGCAGGCCGCTGAAGACCGGATTCGCCGCGACCCGGAACTGATCGAGCAGTACGCCGCCCAGGCAGAAGCGAACAGCGAAGCCGCAAGCATCACACCGAACCAGGAGGCTGTCTCCAATCAGGGCACGGAGAACGCCCAGGGCGAGGAGAACACCCAGGCCCAGAGTGGCGCTCAAGACGCAACGGACGCCAGCAGCAGTCAAGTGGCAGCCTCCCCCCAGGACAGCGAGAACCCCCAGGTCCAGAGCGGCGCTCAAGACGCAACGGACGCCAGCAGCAGTCAAGCGGCAGCCTCTCCCCAGGGCGAGGAGAACACCCAGGGCCAGAGCAGCGCTCAAGACGCAACGGACACCAGCAATCAAACGGCAGTCTCCTCCCAGGCCAGCGAGAACACCCAGACCCAGAGCGGCGCTCATCAGGAACCCAGCGGCCGCAACGCCCAAACCGCGCCCTCCAGCGCAACAACAGCGGCCCAAGGCACGCCACCCACCACCAGCGGTGCGGTTCCTGTGGCCCAGACGGCTGAAACCGGGCCGGTCCTGATGCCGCAACTCACCGACCAGCGCATGCCGGTTGTCACCACGGCAAACCGCAACACCGCGAAGACCGCAGCCACACTCGGCGCACCCGCCGCTGCGTTCAACACCGCTTCAGCCACCCCCGACAACGTCACGCCCACCCGCAGCAGTGCGGTCGGCACGGGAAGCGGGCGGGCGGAGAACCTGATCGCCGCCGTCGAAACCGTTCAGAGCCGCACTCAACGCTCGGAAAAAGAGCAGGAGCAAAGCGGCAGCGGCCTGAACGCCGGGACAGTCACGCCCTTCAATGGCAGCGGCACCCTCAACCGTGACGCAGTCAATGCCGCAACGGCACTCACCCAGGGCGGTGGGGTCAGCACCGTGCCCGGCGCGGCACTGAACAAACAGGCCATCCGGGCTGAGCAGCAAGCTGAGAAGGAACGCGAGAAAGCCATTGCTGGCGGAGCCATCGGCATCATCGCCTACAACCTGAAGCACGCCCGAGCTGGTGCAGGCACCTCGACTCAGCAGACGGCTCCAGCACCGTCCGAGCGGCAAGTTGCCGCCGTGCGGCGTCAGGACATGAATGCCGCGCGTCAGGAAGCGCAGGCCGATTACGAGCGCAAGGACCGCGCCTCAGAGCACGGCCCCGCCGCAGTGCGCGTGACCGCAGAAGAGATGTACGACCGCATGAGCGTCCAGCGGCGGCTGCCCAGCCAGGTCCAGGAGGACCGCGCTGCCGCCCAAAAAGCTGAAAACAAGACCGCCGGAACCCAGGCGTACGTTCGGGACATGCTGGCCGCTGCGCGCAGCCCCAGCATCCCAGGCGAGGCCACGACGACCAGCGAGAAGTACCAGGCCCTCAAACGCGAAGGCCGCCTGCCCAGCCAGAAACAGGCGGACAACGAAGCCGTGCGGATCGTCACCGCCGCCCACAACGCCGGCGAAAACCGGCGCACCGCCAGCGCCCCGAACCACATCCCTCAGCACCTGAATGCCCAGCAGGTCAGGCACACCATGGCATCGAACGGCATGCTGCCGAGTCAGCATTCCGCGAACGTCGCGCGCGCCGATCAGGAGATCGCCAGCCGCGAAGCCAGTTACCAGGAGCGCTTGAAGACAGACGCGAACACGCCCGTCCCGAACACCGATTACCCCACGGTCCTCAAGGACCTCGGTGAGCAAGGGCAACTCGCGCAGCAAGACTACCGCCGCGGCGTGGAAACCTCCGTGGCACAGCTGAAAGCCGAAACCCAGGTGGAGTGGAGCCGCCTGAACAACCAAGCTGGCGGCGCGCCCAGCACGCAGGCCGCCAGCGCAGCAGAGACAAGCACCCAGAACGCCACCACGCAGAACGCCAGCCCATCAGAGGCCAGCACCCGAAACACCAGTACCGCAGCAACCACCAGCACCGCACCCACCCCCACCCAGACCACCAGCACCGCAACGATCAGCACCCAGACCACCGCTGGAACGGCAAGTAACGCCACGGCCGCCAGCGCACCGACCACACGCGCCACACCAACCGCTGGTGCTGCTGCGCCTGTCGCGCCGAGCGCGGTGCCCATGCCGGACCTCTCAGCGCATGGTGCCCAGAGTGTCACGGTCCCCCGCAGCGCCAGCACGACGCGCCTGGGCGCACCCGCTTCGGATGTGGTGCCCAATGAACCCGTGAGGGCGTCCCGCAACCGCCAGGACACCGAACAGCCCAGCACCAGCAGCGGCCCGGTCGATCAGCAGACCGAGCGCATCTACGAGATGCAGGCCCAGGAAGACCAGCGCAAAGCAAGCGAACTGCGCCGCGCGCGTCAAGAGACCCTGAGCGGTGCAGAAGGTGATGCGGTCCCGGACCTCAGTGCCGCTGCTCAGCAAGCCGCCGCTGAGGAGCAGTGGCGTCGCCAGCAAGAAGACCAGATGATCGATCAGGACCCTTCGTCCGTTCCCGACGACTGGGAGGACTCCGGAAACTGGGAGGACCGCGAGTAACGCCCAGCCGCCCACCCCCGGTACGGTCCGACGAGACGTACCGGGGGTTTTCCAAAAAAAACTACGACGGTAAACTTGATCTGAGGTAGGATCTTCTGGCGATGGCCAGATTGAACAAACGCGATCCCGCTGATCGGCAAGAAGTGCTGCGTTGCACAACCACACACTGTCCGGTG
>Ga0160427_10000188_pt1 | contig 41463 bp, 42 predicted proteins | sample SolpanmetagenomL_FD_108194 | JGI IMG/M metagenome (GOLD analysis project Ga0160427, IMG submission 108194) | Solar panel surface microbial communities from Lawrence Berkeley National Laboratory, California, USA - L | ecosystem: Engineered > Built environment > Solar panel > Unclassified ...
CATGGCGGTGATGGGTATCGTCAGCTTGCCGGGCATGATGACCGGACAGATCCTGGCGGGCGTGTCCCCGAACACGGCGGTCCGCTACCAGATCGTGATCATGTTCGTGCTGTCCGCGAGTTCAGCGCTCGGCAGCCTGGCCGTGACGCTGCTGGCGTTCCGGGCGCTCTTCGATCCCCGGGACCGCCTTCGTGCCGAGCGCCTGATGGGCAAGAAGCAGGCATGACGTCAGCATGTGGCTTTCACCTCCATGGAGATGAAGGCCGTCCCACGACGGATGGCCAGGAAGCGCCAGGTAGATTTGTCGGCTGCGGTCAGAATGTGGATGGCGCTCCCCTGGTTGGTCTGACCGAAGAAGAAGCCGCAGGTCCAGCTCTGGTCCGGAGACTCAGTTTCCAGGAACAGATGATGTCCTGCGCGTGTTCTCCGGCTCAGCCTCCGGATGAAAAAAAGCGAGACCTTCCAACCGTTCGATGAAGCTCTGCGACGCTTCTGCGGCTCCCGTTGAGTCGCGCAGCGACCAGCCGGTAGACGTCTCGCACTGCCTGCCGAAAAGCGCGTCTGGTTGGGATGCTCAGGCCGACCGGAGCACCTCGCTCACCTGCCGGCTGGAAGCTCGGCGCGCCGTGGAGACGGCGAGTGACGTTGATCCAAGAGTGGCCAGGAGCAGCATGCCCAGATATCCCCAGGGCAGTACCAGTACGTCAGGCGGTGGATCGAACACCCCCTGGAGGACCTTCACCAGCGCGCCGGAGACGGCGGCACCGATCGCTGCCCCGAGAAACCCACCCACACCAGCGATAATCCACGCTTCAGCGTTCAGGAAGGTGCTCAACTGCCGGCCGCTGGTGCCCAGAGCGGACAGCACCGTGAACTGCTTACGGCGCTCGGCCAGACCCAGGGCCAGTACCAGTCCCGTCGCGGTGGCGAGCAGCACCACCGCGAACCCCAGCTCGAGTCGGGTCAGACCGGCCATGTTCACGGCGGTGAGGCTGCTTGCCACGCGGGCACGGACGGCGGCGAGGTCGGTGACCTGCACACCGGACAGATCCGCGGTGAGGGCACGGGCTTGGGTGGTGAGTCCTGCGGCGGCACCACTGGCTTGAAGCAGCACCACCTCTCTGGCTGGGATACCGGTCTGCGCGGCGAGATAGCCGGCATTGGCGATCAAGAAGGAATCTTTCGGGGCAGTCGGAAACTCGCGCACCACGCCGACGAGGGTGAAAGGAACGACGTGGTACTGATGGTCGGGCTTCTGGAGCCGCAGCCGGACCGGATCGCCCAGGTGCAGCTGGTAGTCGTTGACCGTCTCCTGCGAGACGAACAGGGCGTCCGGACGAGACTGGAGTTTGGCCAGGGCCTCTCCAGCGGTCAGGTCGCTGAAGTAGGAATTCGACAGCCGGGTCACACTGGCGATTCCGCCTGCATCCACCCCGAAGATGTCCTGGAGGTCGCCGCCGACGTAGGCGAAACGGTGCATCAGGGCCTGGCCTGCCGTCACACCGGGAAGCTTCAGCAGGGCGGGCAGCCGGTCACCGGCGGGGGACGCCGTGCTGCCGCTGACGTTCACGTCCGAGCCGTTGGTCAGGTAAGCGTCGGTGCGGGCCTGGTCGTTGTAGGTGGCATTGAACACGGCCGTCGACACCGCGAACGCCATCGACAGCGCCACCAGCAGCGCGCCGCGGGTGAGCAGGCCACGCTGCCGCGAGAGGGCCGCTGCGACAACCAGAGCCAGCGGGCCCACCGGCCGCAGCACCCGCCGCAGCGGACCTGGGCGCAGCAGCAGGCCGAGCAGCCGCATGGCCAGCAGCCCGCTGCCCAGCCACAACGCCAGTGGCGCCAGGAAGGCCTCGTACTGCACGCTCGCCTGGGCCACCCCTTCCGGGGCCAGCACCAGCTGATACCCGCTGGCCGCCGATCTCCAAAAGCTCAGTCCGGCGATCACGAGCAGCAGCAGATCGAGGTACAGCCGCTGCCAGGGTGGGGTGGTGCCGCGACCTACCGTCCGGCGGGCAGCGGTCACCGTTCCGCCCTGAAGACCGGGAAGCAGCGTGGCCGTGGCCGCCAGCAGCAGTCCAGCCAGCGCTGCCGTCCCCAGCCAGATGGGGGTTGCCCCGCCGCCGAGCAGCGGCTTGGCGGCCAGCACCGCGAGGCCGCACCCGAGCAGCACGCCCAGTCCCCCGACCAACAGCGATTCTGCCAGGGCCAGCCGGGCCACTGTCTTGGGGGCTGCTCCACGCAGACGCAGCAGGGCCGTTTCCTGACGGCGTTGGCCACCACTGGCCGCCGCGACGCTGACGGTCAGTGCGGCGGCCAGCAGCACACCCGGCAGACCGAGGAAGAGAAACAGCGTGCGGGCGTAGAGTGCGTCTTCGCGGGCGCCGTTCAGGCTGGCCGCGAGGTTGTCACCCACCGCCGCTGAACCCGCTGCCCGCACTGAGGCGTTGTTCGCCAGGTGGGTGACGCTCAGGTACGCTGCGCCAGGGTCGCCCGGCAGCACTGCGGCGAGCTTGACGTGAAGCTGCTCGCGCACGGTGTCGGGCCGGAGAACCTGCTGCGGCCCGAACAGAGCCTGCCACTGCGCTCTGGGGAGCAGCAGCACATTGTCAGGTGGGGCCTGTGGGGCGATACCGTTCGGAGCACCGACCGCCTGAAACAGCGAATCGGCAGCGGGCAGATCGACGATGCCGTCGACTAGAACCTGCACGGAGGGCAGACCGATCCGGGCCACCGTGATCCGGTCGCCCACGCGGGCGTGCAGGTTGGCTGCAGTCTGCTGGCTCAGGAGGGCGCCTGAGGTGCTTCCCACCAGGGCCCGAAGTTCAGCGGGGAACGCCCTCAGGTAACCCTCCGGCAGACCGAGCACCTTGCCTGGGCCGGTGGTCTGCACCGTATCGCCGCTCTCGGAGCTGAAGGACGACACGTCGGCGTACCCGACCGAGAGCAGAGCGCCGACCGGAGCCGCCGCCCGGATGGCCTGTGCAACGGGTTCCGGACTGGCTCCCTGCGCGAGCAGCACCTGCCAGTCCACGGCCACGCTCGCCGTGGCCCGGCGCGTCATGCTCTCGGCTCCGCTGGTGATGAAGGTCCCCAGAGAGGCCAGGAACGCCACGGTCAGCGCCACCCCGAGGGCAGTGCCCCAGATTCTGAGTGGCCGCTGACGGAGCAGTCCGAGCAGCCAGGCGCGGGTCACGCGGCCACCTCCTCGGGGACCAGAATCCCGCGCGCCATCTGCCAGACCTGACCCAGCCGCGCCGCCACCTGCGGGTCATGCGTGGCAACCACCAGCGCGGCACCAATCCGGTCACACTCGGCGACCAGGACGTCCATCAGATGCCCGGCATTGACGGAGTCGAGTTGTCCGGTCGGTTCGTCGGCCAGGATCAGACGCGGCCCGGTGACCAGTGCGCGCGCCACTGCCACCCGCTGGGCCTGCCCCCCGGAAAGTTCCTCCGGCAACTGCTGCATGACGTTGCCCAGGCCGAGTCGCTCTAACAGGTCGCCGGCCCGACTGAGTGCCAGGTCCGGCACAGCGCCGAGCAGCAGCAGCGGGAGCGCCGCGTTCTCCAGAGCACTGAGCGGCGCGAGCAGGCTCTGTGCCTGGAAGACAAAAGCCACCTTTCCTGGTCGCAACCCCTCTACCGGCCCCAGGGCAGGCCAGTTGAGCGTGCCGCTGCTGGGGGCGTTCAGGCCGCCCAGCAGGTGCAGGAGGGTGCTCTTGCCGCTTCCGGACGTGCCCAGCAGCGCGATTCGCTCTCCGGCCATCACCTGGCAACTCGCGTTCTGCAGAGCCACGGTTTCTCCATAGTGCTGGGCAACCTCTGCGGCCCGCACCAACATGGCGTCATTCATACAACCTCCCATCACTGAGATGCAGCACCCGGTCGGCACGGGCGGCCAGTGCTGGACTGTGGGTGGAGATCAGCACCGCGCCACCGCGTGATCGGAAATGATCCAGCACCTCGAACAGTTTCATTTCGGTCTCGGCGTCCACTTCGGCGGTCGGCTCGTCGGCCAGCAGTACCTGAGGTTGCGCCGCCAGCGCCACCACCAGACCCGCTCGCGCCAGTTCGCCGCCGGACAGCTGGCGGGGCAGGTGACTGGTGCGCGCACTCAGACCGACCTGCCCCAGCAGTGCGAGCGCGTAGGTACGGTCCACCTGGCCTGCCAGCTGCATTGGAAGCAGGACATTGTCCAGCACGCTCAGGTGAGGCAGCAGGTTATCGGACTGGAGCAGAATGCCCACACGCGCGCCCCGCAGCCGGGCACGTTCGCTCTCGAGCCTGCGGGTGATGCGTGTTCCGCCGATGTCGACGTGACCGCCGTCCGGGTCGTCCAGCCCGGCAAGGCAGGCCAGCAGGGTACTCTTTCCACTGCCGGACGCGCCCATGACCGTTACGAGTTCACCTGGCCTCAGGCTCAGGCTTACCCCTCGCAGGGCACGGGTCTCTTCATCGCCGACATGAAAGAAGCGGTAGAGATCGTCAGCCAGAACGGAGGGTACAGGCTCAGGCATGGTGTTCATTTCCAGACCAGCGAGCGGGCCATCTGGTTCCAGGCGTCCACGTTGTCCGATCCCAGCGGCGCTGAGAAGCGCAGGACGAGTTGCCTGTCGCCTTTACCCAGCACGTACAGGTCATTCTCCAGGGTCTCCCGGCGGCCCGTCACCTCGTTGGCCATGCCTGCGGAGGTGAAGCGGGCCAGTACGGCCGGACCTGCCGGAAGCTGTACTGTCTTCAACGCCATCACCTTGAGACTCGGATCAGACCTGCTGAGCCTAGCCAGCACGCCTGAGCGCACGGAGACCGTGGTGGCGGCAGATGGTGCCTTCCCCGTCTGGACCTCGACCTGATTGAGTTTTGAGATGAAGGTGACCCCGTTGGCCGAGGTGTGACGGGCCCAGCCCTCCGGTACCTCCAGGCTGTACTTGCCCACTGGGCTGGCGTAGCGCACGAAAGCCTGGGAGTCGGGGATATCGCCCAGCGGATGCACCTCAGGAGCTGTCAGCGGGGCGGCCTGTGAGGCCGTGGTCTTCGCGGCCCATACCGTTGGGGCCGTCAACGTGAGTGCAGCGAGAGTGCTGAGAGACGTCTGTACCAGGGAAATTCTGTTCATGCGGTCACCGTACGGAACTGCGGTTTCGATTGCGTAAAGATGGCCTCCTGACAGAAACCCGGCTGAACCTTGCCGACCGTAACGGTTCAGCAGGCGTCCTGCACAGGAGCGCGTCCTCTGGTCCACACCGAACGTCGATCACGCGTCCAGTTGTGTTCATTGTGTTCATGCTCCGGTGCAAGTAATGAACACATTCTGTTCAACTGCGAACCCCTGACTTAAGGTAAGACGTTCCACAATTCAGCCGCTCGCCCAACCTCTCTGCACACCCAGCTGAACCCCTGAAGCGGGGGGTTCGAGGAGACCTACATGTCCATCAAAAAGATCGCGCTGTCCATCCTGTCCTTGAGCCTCCTGAGCAGCGCCGCGCAGGCGCAGAGCGACAAGGTCATCATCATGGTCGGCGGCATGGAGAAGATCATCTATCTGCCGGCCAAGCTCGCCGAACAACTCGGATACTACAAAGCCGAGGGGTTGAATGTCGAATTGCAGAACGAACCCGCCGGGGTCGACGCCGAGACCCAGCTGATCGCCAATCAGGTGCAGGGCGTGGTCGGGTTCTACGACCACACCATCGACATGCAGGCGCAGGGGCAGAACATGCAGTCGGTGGTGCAGTTCAGCCGGGCCCCTGGAGAGGTCATCCTGGTGTCCACCAAAAATGCGGCGAACGTCAAGAGCATGCGCGACCTCAAGACTCAGACCATCGGCGTCACCGGCCTCGGCTCGTCGACCAGCTTCCTGTCCCAGTACCTGATGGTCAAGAACAAGGTTCCGCTCGGGCAGTTTTCCCTGCTGGCGGTGGGCGCGGGCAACACCTTCATCGCGGCGATGGAGCAGAACCAGATTCAGGCGGGCATGACCACCGAGCCGACCATCTCCCGGCTCCTGAAAACCGGTGAGGCCCGCATCCTGGTCGACATGCGCACGGAACTCGCCACCAAGATCGCCCTGGGCGGCACCTACCCCGCCGCCTGCCTGTACATGCAGACCGAGTACATCAACACCCACAAGGACGTGGTGCAGAAGCTCGCCAACGTGTACGTCAAGACGCTGCGCTACATCGCCACCCACACGGGCGCGCAGATCGCCGCGCAGATGCCCAAGGACTACACCGTGGGCGACGTGGACGCCTACGTGAAGGCGATGAACGACGGCAAGGGCATGTTCACCAAGGATGGAGTGATGCCCGCCGACGGCCCCCAGACGGTGCTGAACGTGCTGGCCGGCTTCAAGCCGTCCCTGAAGGGCAAGAACATCGACCTGAGCAAGACCTACACCACCAGTTTCGTCAAGGCCGTGAAATGACCGGACCCGCTGCCGGGCCGCTGACGACCGCTGGCCTGACAGCGGGCCAGCCGGCCATCGAACTGCTGAACGTCACCCGGTCGTTCGTCACGCCCGACGGTAAGGTGCTGACCGCCATCCGCGACTTCAGCATGTCGGTGGGGCGCGGCGAGTTCGTGGCGGTGGTCGGCCCGACCGGCTGCGGCAAATCGACCACGCTGAGCCTGATCACCGGGCTGGCCCAGCCGACCTCCGGCGACGTGCGGCTGTTCGGTGCGCCGGTCAGCGGCATCGATCCCCGGATCGGCTTCGTGTTCCAGCAGGACGCGGTCTTCCCCTGGCGCAGCGTGATCGACAACGTGTCCGCAGGACCGAGGTTCAGAGGCATGGGCGCGCCCCAGGCGAAAGATCTGGCCCAGGACTGGATCAAGCGCGTGGGCCTCTCCGGCTTCGAGAAACACTACCCGCACCAGCTCTCCGGCGGCATGCGCAAGCGGGTGGCGCTGGCCCAGACCTTTATCAACGGCCCTGAGATTCTGCTGATGGACGAACCGTTCAGCGCCCTCGACGTGCAGACGCGGGTGTTCATGCAGGACGAGCTGCTGAGTCTGTGGGAGAGTTCGGGCGCCTCGGTGGTGTTCGTCACCCACGACCTCGAGGAGGCCATCGGCCTGGCCGACCGGGTGATCGTGCTGACTTCCGGCCCGGCCACCGTCAAGGCCAGCTACCAGGTGCCGCTGCCCCGCCCGCGGGTGCTCTCGGAGCTCCGGTTCGACCCGCAGTTCGTCGAGATTTCCAAGACCATCTGGGAGGACCTGCGCTCGGAGGTGATGGTCAGCTACCAGCGCTCGACGATGGCGGCGGCGGCCTCAGACTGATGCCGGTTCGCCTCGACCTCACTTCCCAGGAGACCCCATGACCAGTTCCCTTCAGATCCAGCCGCAGAGCAGCGCCAGTGAGCGCAGCCGTCAGGCGCTCAGCGCGCTCAGGCGGCGAACCCTGACCGTCAACTTCTGGCGCGTGATGATCGCCGTGATCGTGCTGGGCGGCTGGGAAATCGGTTCGCGCGCCAACCCGCACGAAGCGTTCTTCTGGTCGATGCCCTCCAAGATCGCCGAGCAGGTCTGGACCTGGATGACCGAGGGCACCTCGCAGGGGTCGCTCTGGGCACAGATCGGTGTGACCATGGAAGAAACCGTCATCGGATTCCTGCTGGGCGCAGTCGGCGGCATCATCGGCGGCATCCTGCTGGGGCGCAACCGGATGCTGGCCGACATCTTCAGCGTGTACATCAAGATCGCCAACTCGATACCGCGCGTGGTGCTCGGCTCGATCTTCATCATCGTGCTCGGCCTGGGTCTGGCGTCCAAGATCGCGCTGGCGTTCGTGATGGTCTTCTTCGTGGTGTTCGGCAACGCCTTCCAGGGGGTGCGTGAGGCCGACCGCAACCTGATCGCCAACGCCCGCATCCTGGGGGCCAGCCCCCGGCAGGTCACGACCTCGGTGGTCATCCCCAGCGCCCTGTCCTGGATCACGGCCAGCCTACACGTGTCGTTCGGCTTCGCGCTTGTCGGCGCAGTGGTCGGCGAGTTCCTCGGGTCGCGTCAGGGCATCGGCCTGCTGATCGCCACCGCTCAGGGCAGTTTCAACGCTGCCGGCGTCTTCGCCTCGATGTTCATCCTGGCCGTGGTGGCACTGGCGGCCGAGGGCCTGATCACACTGCTGGAGAACGCCGTGCTGAAGTGGCGGCCGACCACCAGTCACGAGTGAGGCTAAACTGAACAGCGAACGGACAACCAGGGACGGGCGGCAGCCAGGGCACGCTGTACGCAGGAGATTATCAGTGATGAAGGGACGGGAAATCCAGTGAAGGGCCGGAGTCTTGCCGGGGCGTGGGTGAGCGCGGCGAAGCTCCGGCCTGTTCGCGTGCCTTTCGAAGCCGCTCCGGCCAGGGGAGCCATGGCCAAACCGCACACGGTGTTGTCTGGAAGCGAGGTGTCTTCAGGAATGGTCGAGTACATTCCGGCAGTCACCACCCGGATCGGCCTGCAGTGGCGACTCTTTCTGCTCCAGGCACTCGTGATCGGCCTGCTGACGCTGCTGCTGGGGGTCGCCCTGACGCTGGGGCTGCGGCGCTACACCGAGAGCGAGTTCGGCCAGCGGGCGCTGAACCTGTCGCGCACCGTGTCGGTGTTGCCCTCGGTGGTTCAGGCGCTGCAACGCGGCCGACTTGATCCACAGGTCAATCTGCTGGCGAATCACATCCGGCGTGAGGTGGGGGCTGATTTTATCGTGATCGCCGACCGGCAGGGAATTCGCTGGTCTCATCCTCGCCCCGATCACGTCGGACGACCGCTGACCGGCACCAACAACAACGAGCCGCCCCATGAGGACGACGCGCCGATGCACGGCCAGGAGCAGATCAGCGTGTCGAAGGGCAGTCTGGGCACCTCGATCCGCGCCAAGGTGCCGATCTTCGCCGCAGACGGCCGGGTGCTGGGCCTGGTCTCGACCGGCTACCTGATCCCGACAGTTCTGAGCAGCGCCGCCCGCGTGACCCTGACGCTCTGGCCCTGGTTCGGGGTCGGTCTGGTCGGAGCGTTGCTGTGCAGCATGTGGGTGAGTCGCCGAATCAAGCGCGAGCTGCTGCAACTCGAGCCGGCCCAGATCGCCGCGCTGGTTCACCAGCACCGGGCGGTGCTCGACGCGCTCCAGGAGGGGGTGCTGATGATCGCGCCGGACGGCGTCATCAGTGCGGCCAATCCACTCGCCACCCGAATGCTGGGGTTGGGTGACCTCCCCAGGCCGCTCAACCTAAAAGAACTCTGGCCCGCCCTGATGAACAGTGGCGTGCTGGCCGGGCGGGAGCCGCACCTGGACGTGCCGCTGGCCCTCGGTCAGACCCCGGTGCTGGTGAGCAGCATGCCGAGTACGACTGGGCGGGTGGTGACCTTCCGTGACCGGGCCGAATTCACGCGGGTGGCCGAGGAACTCACGCACTCGCGTGAACTCACCGACCTGCTCCGCGCCCAGTCCCACGAGTTCATGAACAGGCTGCACACCATCGCCGGGCTGATTCACCTGAACCGCAGCGGCGAGGCGCTGCACCTCATCAGTGCCCAGAGTCAGGATACCAGTGACGTGCAGGAACTGCTGGCTTGTATTCAGGTTCCGGCGGTGGCCGCCCTGATCATCGGGAAATTCTCCCGCGCCCACGAGAAACGGGTGCGGCTCATCCTCGAACCCGGGTCGGTGCTGAGTGCCAGGTGGGAGGCGCTGGGCGCAGACGTGCTCGTCCCGGTGCTGGGCAACCTGCTGGAAAATGCCTTCGAGGCCGCCCAGGAGTCTCAGCCCCTGGGGTTGGCCCAGGTTCGGCTGACGCTCGGCGAAGACCCGCAGGGTCTCGAGATCGAAGTGCGGGACAACGGCGCGGGCGTGGCCCCCGAGGTGCTGGCCTCTTCCCTGTCCGGGCGCGTCTCGACGCACGGGCCGGAGCGGGGCTATGGCCTGCCCCTGATCCGGCGTACCCTCACCGCGCTGGGCGGCACCCTCGTTCATCTGCGGCGGGGGGACCAGACCATCTTCCGGGTGAATTTGCCCTCGGCGAGCGGGAACGACCTGTGAGCTACTCCGTGATGCTGATCGAGGACGACGCCAATGTCGCGCAGATCAATGCCGGATTGATCGCCGAGCTGCCCGGTTATCAGGTGGTGTCCATCCATGAACGTTACGCCCACGCGCTGGACTTGATCCGGCTGGTGAAACCCGATCTGCTGCTGCTCGACGTGTATCTGATGGACGGCGACGGCCTGAAGCTGCTGCACGACTTGCGAGCTGAACTGTTGCCGGTCGAAGTCATCATGATCACCGCCGCGAACGACACCCGCACCGTGCAGCAGGCGCTCCATGCCGGCGCGCTGGATTTCCTGATCAAGCCGTTCTCGCCGCAGCGCCTGCGGGCCGCCCTGACCCGCTTTTCCGACCGCATGGTCACCAGGGACCAGGAGCACAACTTCAGCCAGCGCAAGCTCGACGCACTGCTGGGGTTCGCGCCAGGAGAACACCTTCCCAAAGGCATCGACGGAGAGACGCTCGCTGAAGTGCTGGGCGCCCTGCGCGCCTCGGCCCAGCCGATGTCTGCCGAGGACATCAGCCAGCAGCTCGGGTTGAGCCGGGTCACGGCTTGGCGGTACCTGGAATTCCTGATCACACGCCAGCAGGTCAGCCCGCACCCGGTCTACGGTGCGGTGGGCAGACCGACCAAAAAATATCAGCTCAAGTAAGCAGCGCTTCAAGTCCCACGGCTGCTCATGGGAGAAGACATGCCGCCAGCCGACGTCTCGTCAGTTTCATGAGCACGCCCGACACCGAACGGTTCAGTCACCGGGCCGACCACTACGCCGGCGCACGCCCCGGATATCCAGTGGCCGTTCTGGAAGAGCTGAGGAAGCGCGGGGCATGGTCCCCCGGACTGCGGGTCGCCGATATCGGCTGCGGCACCGGGCTGCTGGCGAAACTCTTTCTGGAGGCCGGGTCGGTCGTCACCGGAGTCGAGCCGAACGACGCGATGCGGGCGGTGGGCGAGCGCGAGTTGCGTGACGCACTGGAGACAGGGCAGTTTCGCAGTGTGAAGGGCACAGCGGAAGCCACGTCGCTCGCTCCAGGCAGCGCCGATCTGGTCGTCTGTGGGCAGGCGGCGCACTGGTTTGACGCTGCCAGGGCCACAGCCGAGTTTCGGCGGATCCTGCAGCCGCGGGGCCACCTGGCCCTGATCTGGAACGATTGGCGACCATCGCGGCAGCCGCTGGCACTGGCCTATCTGGAGTTGATCGAGGATTACGCCGTCCATCAGATCAGCAGCGAAGGGCGCGGCTCCCATGAACTGGTGTCCCCCTTCTTCGCTCCCGGTGTGTACAGCGGAGTCCAGGTGTCCAATCCGCAGCGGTACACCCGGTCGAGCTGGAAGGCCCGTGCCCTCTCGGTGTCCTATCTGCCGCAGGAGGGCACGCCCGAAGCTGCCGAGATGCTCAGTCGCCTCGACCGGATGTTCACTGCCCATCAGCAGGACGGGTACGTGGAACTGCACTACCAGACCCATGTGTTCCTGGGGCAGCTGTCCTGATACCGGGCCTGGCCTGACAAGCGCGCCAGGGACATGAAGCGGCCTCAGATGCTGCTGGAAGTAATGTCCAGTGGAGTCAGGAAGGCAGTGCGCCTCTCCGGAGTATGTCCTGCCACGCCTGGTCTGCCGCCCGGCGGCTCGCCCGCCCATCGGTGACCATCTGACTGAGCAGAAGACGGATCAACGGTCTCAGGAAGTGGGTCTGGCCTGCACGGGCAGGTGAAGGAAGCAACACCGCCAAGTACGCGCTCTGAGCCAGGTCGAGTCTCGACTGCGAAACACGGAAATATCCCCGGGCCGCCTGTGCGGACCCGGTCAGTTGCTGCCCGTTCGCCGCCCCCCAGTAGGCGGTGGCCAGGTACGCCTTGAGAATGTCCGTCTTCGAATAGCGTCGCTCCACCTGCTGCGCCAGCCACGCTTCCTGCAGCTTGCGCTTCAAGGTACGGGCACCGTGCTGGTCAGCCAGCAGCGTGTTCTTGACAAGTTGCTGGGTGAGGGTACTGCCCCCTTCGAGGGGACCGCCGGAAGCCGAGGACCAACCGGCACGGAGCAGTCCAGTCAGGTCAATGCCCCCATGCTGGTAGAACCGGCGGTCTTCGTGTTGGACCACCGCCTGACCCAGCACCGGATTGAGCGCCTGAACGTGCACCCTGCGCATCAGGGCATCCAGGGAACGGACGTCGGGCACGAGCGAATTCATCAGCACGTCGCTTCCCGAACAGAAAATCGAGAGGCCAAGGGTCCAACCCAGAATCCGGCCTGCCCAAGGTCTGGGAAAGGAGAGACTGCGCGCTGGTCCAGGGGACATGCTTCAGCTTGAATCGCGGTGGTTAAAAGCAGGTACATTCCGGCCCATGCAGGCGTGTTGACCAGTGCCCAGAGGCGCTTTTCCCGCTGGCTGAAGTGCCCGTCCTCCACGGTGCAACCCATTATCTTTCTGTGCCTCCTTCCGTCGGCCACCGCACCTCGGAAGTGACTCGGCCACGGCCTGCCAGCCCGCCGATCCGGTTCGGAACTGTAGTCCACAGGGAGTTTGCAGACCGGGCATTGTAGCCGTGACAGCAGTATGGCCACCCTCTGGCACGCGGCCTATAGCAGCCTTATACCTCCCGCGCCGAGAGTCGAGAGGCAAGAAAGACAATCAAAGGAGCACCATGAAACAGATTCCTTCCACCCTCGCTGTCGCCGCCCTCGCCCTTGGTACCGCCTCCGCCCAGACCAGCACCATCGCCGCCATCGTGTCGAAAGATCCGCAGTTCAGCACGCTCCTCGCCGCCCTCAAGGTGGCGGGCCTCGACAAGACGCTGGCCGGGAAGGGCCCGTTCACGGTGTTCGCACCGACCAACGCGGCGTTCGCCAAGATTCCCAAGGCCACCCTGGACGCCCTGTTGAAGGATAAGAAAGGACTGACCAAGGTCCTGACCTACCATGTGGTGGCCGGGAACGTCATGGCGGCCGAGGTGATGAAGATGAAGTCGGCCAAAACGGTCGAAGGATCGTCGGCAATGATCAGCATGGTTGGCAAGAACGTGATGATCGACAAGGCGAAGGTCACCAAGGCCGACATCAAAGCGTCCAATGGAACCATCCATGTCATCGATACCGTTCTGATGCCCAAGATGTAACGAATGAAGCTGGGTACCGCGCTCGGCGCTGGGTAAAGCCGAAACCTGATGGAGGCTGAGAAACAGCGTCCGCTGCTGCCGATACGGTCCCCTTGGAGGCTCACCTGACACCGGGAAACGGGGTAGTACAGCTTCGATTTTCCAGTTTTCTTCGATGTGGATCTGAAAAGCCGTTGCTCAACAGGTAAGGAGGCGGTGGAGCGACCTAAACCGTCTCTCCACCGCGCTGTCTTCTGACGTAGATCACGGGGGAGGGTAAATCGATGCTCAGTACCCAAACCGAATACTGAGCATCGACTCTCAACCTCAATCAATCAGCTACGGCATGAACACTTTGGGCCTCAGACAGCCAGGGCTTCCAGAGCGGTGACCTCCATTTACTTCAAACCGGTGACAGCAACGACCTTGTACCAGTAAGCCTCTGACTCGGCCTGCCAGATCGCAGCGAATGGTTGTTCCCAGAACAGTGGTGCGCGTTGAAACGTCACACAAACCATCTGTGCGGTTCGCCTGCTCTCCCAGTGGCCTAGATCGGCCACCAACTCATCTGTACCTTGCTGGTATACCTCGGCCCTGTAGCGCATGCCAGCAAGGTAAAAGGTTCACCATAAAACCCGGTATACCGTCTTGAGATCAGCGAGAGTGGCGCCCCGCTCCCCGGTACCAGAACTTATCGCTCTGGTCGTATCATGTCTTCGTACAGAAGTGCTCTCAGAACAGGGCTGTGCCTTCATGGCCGGCACAGTCGCGGCGGCTCCTACGCGCCGTTTCGATCAGTGCTTGAGCGTCTGAATCAGGATCGAGCGGTAGTTCACGACGTCGGTGGTCTGGAAGGTGGTGGCCGGAGTGCCGATGGCGTTGGCGGCACCGGTCTTGGGTAACGGTGCCCCCGTACGGTAGCCGGAGAAGATCAGGCGCAGCGTCCCGTCGGTGTTGGCCGTCACGTTGGGCACGTACACCCGGCCGGAGAAGTAGGCGGCTGGCAAGGCTGTGGGGTAGCTGTAGTCCACCTGCACCAGCGGGTTGGCCGCGCCGTTGTCCACCGTCCAGTTCATGGCGTCCGCCGAATGGGCGTAGCCGATGAAGTGATAAGCGTCACTGTCGCCGTCCTGGCAGTTGCCACCCGCGAAGAACAGCCCGTAGCTGCCGTCGGTGTAGCGCAGCAGGGTGCCGCGCGGCCCGACAAATCGGAACCCGCCGGTGCTGGAATTGTCGTTGGGATTGTTCAGGCCGCTCACGGCGCCCAGATCGGTGAAGTTCACGCCGTCAGCCGTGCTGGCAATCCGGAGCTCGGTGCGGTCGTAGTTGGCCGTCTTGCCGGTCGACGGCCTGGACTGCGCGTCGGTGCAGAGCTTGCTGACGTCCAGGCCATCTGCGGGCGTGGCGGCTGTGCCTTTGGGCTTCTTGAGGTACATCACTTTAAGCGGGTTGCTCACGGCGTCGGTGCCCGTACCGGGGACAGCGCCCAGGATGCCGTCGGGGTTCTGAAGGCCGATGGTCTGCTTCACGCCCGCCGGGACCGGCACCGTGGCGCTGACCGGCTCGTCGTTGGGCAACGACGCCACGCCGTTTGCCAGGTCATGGACCAGAAGCCCGCCGCTGTCGACCACGCCTGACACCCGGTCGAGGGTGTACATGTAGGTTCTGGTTCCGGCGCTGGTGGGTACTTTCAGCACCACCGCGTGGCCCTGCCCGTTGTCGTTGGCGACGGGCGTGTTGTCGTCCTTGGGACAGGTACTGCCGTTCAGGCGCAATTTAGGCGCGGCGTCAGGCGTCCAGTTCAGGCCGCCGTCAGTGGAGGTGGCGTGCACCAGCGCCTCGTCCTGATCCTTGACACGGTAGTCGAAGTAGCCGTCGAGGTTCAGCCCGCTTCCGGTGATGAAGGGGAAGTAATACGGCTGCATGAGGTGCCTGCTGCTGTTCATCTGCAATTGACCACTGGGGTAGGTGTCGCAGTACCCTGCCAGGGCGTGGCCCAGGGTGGCGTTGTTCTGGGTCAGGGCCCAGGGGCCGCCCGTGATGGAGGCGACCTGAATGTTTCCGGTGGGCGTCCAGCGACCACTGGTCAAGCCGGAGCTGCCGGGAACGGTGGCGGTGGTGCAGGCGCTCAGGGTCAGGGCGATTCCGGCAAGAGCGGTCAGTCGTGCATTGAGCATGGGATTCTCCAGAGCGGGGGAGAGAGCGAATACACAGGGCTTCGGTTTACTTCAAAGGCAGGAGGGGCGTGCCTTCCTGCACCACGGCCTGAAGCGCTTTTGGGTCGAGCCCCAGGGCTGAGAGCAACGTCGGCGCGACCTGGGTGGTGCTGACTGGGGTGCTGACCGTGCCCGCCTGGAGACCGGGAGCACTGATCAGCAGCGCCACGTGGGTGTCGTCCTCCGAGAAGCCGCCGTGCTCGGCAATCTTGGTGGCCGTCGGCTTGGTGTAGATCACACCCTGGGTGGGAATGACCATCAGATCGGGAACGCGGCTGTCACTGGCCGGGTCGCCGAACTGGGCTTTCAGAGCTGGCCCGCTCAGGATGTGGTCGATGCTCAGCGCCACCTTGTTCGCTGTCAATGCGGCGACCACGTCACCGGCCTGCGTGCCGTCCTTCAACCAGACCAGCCCGACCGTATCGGTGGTAAGCTGCGCCACGCCCGCCGGTGCCGCCGCTGTGATGGCCGCCTTCAGCGCCTTGCTGTCCACGATCTTCAGAGTGGAGCGGTCGATGGGCGACTGGCCGTGCTTGGCGCTGATGACCACCAGGGTGCTGTCCATCAGCCGTCCGGCCTTGAGCCCGGCGACCATCTGGCCCAGAGACGTGTCCACGAAGTCCAGGGCCGCCGCGACGTCTGGCCCCGCTGCGCCCTGCGCTGCGTAGCCGGTGGTCTTCTGGGCCACGCTGAGCGCCTGGAAGTTCATGCCAAAGATGGCAGGAACCTTGCCGGCGGCCCCGGCGCTGGTCTTACTACCGATCTGATTGAGGACCGCCTTCACCTTCAGGGCGTCATAGGCGGCGGTTTTCGCTTCTGAGTCGCTGGGGTTGCTGGCATTGTTGATCTCCGGGGTGTACAGGTCGTCCACGCCATTGCCGGACGGCCCCTGGACCAGGTCGTACGCCGGGTGCTTGTCGGCCCAGGCGGTGGGCAGACCGGCGGCCCTGGCGACCTCGAAGACCGTGTTGACACGCAGAAAGCTGTGTGGGTAGAGCGGCGCACACCCGTTGGCCGGGTCACGGGGCAGCTTCACCGGGTCGATGCCGCCTGACTCGAGCAGGTCGGGATTCTTGTCCACACTCTCGTCGTAGACCACCTCGGTGCCGGCCACCTTGCAGTCGCTTCCGGCCGCTGACAGTTTGCGGTCGTAGCTGTCGTCGTAATACACGCCTGTCGACTTGGGCGTACCGCCCGTCACCAGCGCCAGCAGACCGGGAAACGAGTCCGAGGGCATGGACGAGTGGGCCTGTGAATAGGTGACGCCGGTTCCGCTCAGGGCCGCCAGCGCCGAAGTCGGATGAGACGCAACATACTGGCGCAGATCAGATTCGTGCATGCCGTCCACGCTGATCAGGAGGACATGCTGCACCTTGGGCAGCGTGGCCGCGCCCTGCGCCAGGGCCGTACCGATGCCCAGCACTGCTCCGACCAGCAGCGTACCGTTGATCGCCAGACCGCGCCGCGCCTTCTTCATCAGGTTGTTCACCGTTCAACGGTAGGTGGAGCGAGTCAATCGACCGTCAGGGTCCGGCATAGCGAACATGAGAAAAGTGCAGGGAAATTTATGTATGGCGGGATGATCTCTGCGTTGGATCGGCTGGGCAGCAATCACTCCAGACCTGTGTCTGAGACATGATCGTCGGTAGGGATTCACTGAACGACCCGGCATCCTTCCGATACCGCGCACCTCGTTGCGATCGGGACAACGCTTCACAGGCCATCTGGACTCCAGAGCTCACCACAAGGCGGCAGGGTTTCTGGTATCCACCCATCGGCCCTGCTGATGGATGAGCGCGTCTGCTCATACACGGCGAAACCTGGACGGACCTTCGGCGAGTCAGTCAGTGCACTGGGGAGACCATCAGCCCCCGCTATGAGGCTCCAGGGTTGGCGTGAACGCCGCGCGGACCGATGAAACCCAGGCTGTACAGGGTGGCGAGGACGTCGGACCGGTGCTCGGTGGAGACGCCGTGTCACGCCCAGTGGTCGGCGGTAGCCCGCGGGCAGGCCGCGACCAGCCTGGGAGCGTTCCGGGCTCCCAGGGGCAACTGCCCTGTTCCGTCTCCGGAAGATCCAGGTCGCCCCACGGGCCGAGCGTCTGCAGCGTGCCAGTCTTTATCTGGGCGCGGCCCAGGCTGAAGGACACGGTCTTGCTTCGGCAGGCTTACTCCAGTGGTCTCCCCGGTCGCCACCTGGACATGCAGAGACAGTCCCAGACGCACCAGCGCCTCCTGTGCGTCTCGCCTGACAGACTCGTCGGCCATGACGCTGGCAATCAGTTCCGTGCTCACACCGAATTCTTCGGCAGCCAGGTGCATCTGCTCGCGGGTCGGGGGGTCGAATCGGACCAGGTGGAATCACAGGGACGTCCATGCGGACGGTTTCGGCCAGATCTCAGGATGGAACGAGAGGAGTGTCATGTGAACCTCGGGGCGGGAAGAGGGGTGAAGGAAGAGTCGTCGCGAAAGGACTGCCTGGAGATGGCCACACGCTACCGGGCACAGCTGGAGATCAGGTGCAGGAACGTCAAGATCTGGTGCGGACCGGTCTTGCCTGTGAACAGGGCCTCAACGCGAATGGCAGAGCAGGACGGAGCGGGTCCAAGGGCCGGCAAGCGTGACCAGCCGGGCTGTCCTGTCCGAGAAACTGAACGGGCCGCCAGTACTCCTCCGGATTGCAGGCATCCGGCCGGCTCTCTGAAATCGTCCGCACCAGACCTTACCTCCCCTTGCCGGACCTTTGTTTGTCCCACCTACCCTTCCAGCGTCGGGGTCGACCGCCACCCCGGACCGTGAAACCCAGGCGGCCAGACAAGGATGTGTCCAATGACCACGAAACTGAAATTGATCGCTGCCGCCCTGACCGCTTCCGTCGCGGTTCTCGGTTTGACCCAGCTCGCCTCGGCCCAGAACGCACCCACCAAAGTACCGGCGAGTGTCAGCTCGACCCTGTCGCAGGCTCAGCCTGCCGACATCGCCGAAGCGGGAGACACGCCCGATTCGCCCGGTACAGCCGAGACGACGGACGTGGCCGGTAACATGGCTGACGCTGCCGAGCCTTCCGGCGGGGCCGATACTGACCAGGTTCAGGACGGCGACCAGGGCGGCCCCGAAACGCCGGACGCTCCTGGAGCGAACAGCCGGTAATCTCTGATTCACTGAAGGGAAAGGTCCAGTCCTGCAGAGGTTCTACAGGCCTGGACCTTTGCGCATTCCTTACCTGCCGCCGTTAGGCTGAGACATGACCTACAGAAGTCCCGCGCTGCTCGGAAGGCACCGTGCGCCTGTTGCTCGTTGAGGACGATCCCCGCCTCGCCGCCCTGATCCTGGAAGGACTGGCGGAGGACGGCCTGAATATCGAGCACACGACCGACACCACCACCGCGGAGGGTATCTGCGCGCTGCGAAGTTTTGATCTGCTGCTGCTGGACGTGATGCTTCCAGAGGGCCCGCAGGCCGGGTTCGAGCTGGCGAGGATGCTGCGTGCCCGCCAGGACCGCACCCCGATCCTGTTCCTGACGGCCAGGGGCGACCTCGATTCACGGGTGACCGGCCTCGACACTGGCGGCGACGATTACCTCACCAAACCGTTCGAGTTCCGGGAGCTCCGGGCCAGGGTCAGGGCGCTGGTGCGGCGTTCGGTGGGTGAGGCGACCAATACCCTGCCGCTGCCGCTGGGATTCCGGCTCGATCTGGCGGCGCATCAAGTGCTTCAGGCCGGACGGCCTGTACCGCTGACGCCGCGCGAATACGCCCTGATCGAATGCCTGGGCCTCCATCCAGGCCGGGCCTACGCCCGCAACAGCCTGATCGAACGGGTCTGGCCGGAAGACAGCGGCGTGGATCTGAAAGTGGTGGACGTGTTCGTTTCCACCGTGCGGCGCAAGCTGGGTGAAGGCATGATCGAGACGGTGCGTGGGCTGGGGTACCGCCTCGGCCCGGTCAACTCCACCGACTCGGTGGAGGCGCCTTGACCCTTCGCTGGCGGCTGACGCTCTACTCGGCACTCGTGTCGTCGGCGATCGTACTGCTCAGTGCGCTCCTGATCTTCTTCAGCCTCAGAACCAGCTTGTTTCAGGGTCTGGACGCCTCGCTCAGAGAGGCCGCGACCATCGCCGCGACACAGCTCGGCGGTGACGAGGGGGCACAGTTCAGTCCCGAGTCAGCGAGCGACCGGGTGCAGAGCAAGTTGCCCGGTTCGACCGTCCTCCTCGTCTTCGACAAGTCCGGTGTCCAGGTCGATGAGATGGGCGTTCCCCGGGCGCGCGCTCCGCTGGTTCCGGGGTACGTAACCCTGGACGACGAGCGCCTCTACACCCTCCGTCTGCCCGAGGGCGGCTGGGTACAGGCGGCACGCTCAGAGACCGAGATCAACGGCATCCTGACGCGCGCCGTCCGGACGCTGCTGTTCGGGCTTCCGGTCCTGCTGCTGTTCGGGCTGGTGGCCGGGTATCTACTCGCAGACCGGTCCCTCCGGCCCGTCGACGCGGTGGCCCGCCTGGCCGCTTCCATCGCCACCTCGGGGCAATACCAGCAGCGGGTGCCCCTATCACCTGGGCAGGACGAGATGGCCCGCCTGACGCTGACCGTGAACGCCATGCTGGAACGGCTGGCCAGCACCATCGACCGTGAGAAAGCCTTCGCGCTGGCCGCTGCCCATGAACTCAGAACACCATTAAGTGTACTCAAAGGCAGCGCCGACCTGAGTCTGGAACGCCTCAGGACACCTGAGCAGTACGTCCGGACACTGACGACGGTCCAGGCCAGTTCGGCAGAGATGCTGCACATCACCGAGAGCCTGCTGGCGCTGGCCAGAACCAACAGCGTGCCGGAACGCCTGCCTGTCGATCTGGCTGGAGTCGTCACCCAGGCCGCCGCGGCCCAGCTTGATTTCGCGGCCGCTCAGAGCCAGAGACTCCACTTGGCGCCAGATTCCGTGATCATGGACGGGGACGCCTTTGCGCTCGAACTGGCGGTCGGCAACCTTATTCGCAACTCGCTGACCTACGGTTTTAAGGGTGGTGAAGTGTGGGTGCGTTCTGCGCAGGACGACCACTTCGCTCTGATTGAGGTCAGTGACAATGGCCCTGGCCTCTCCGAGGCGGACCTGCTGCGGGTGGTACAGCCGTTTCAGCGCGGGCACCGGCAGCAGGTCCTCAGAGGCGCAGGGCTGGGGCTGGCCCTGGTGACCGCTATCACCGAGCAGCACGGCGGAACGCTCACCCTGGAACGGAGACCTGGAGGGGGCCTGAGTGCGGAACTGAGATTTCCGCCGGTTCGGTAAGCGTGGCGGTCAGCACGAACAGCAGACAGACGCGCTGTCAAGGTGCTTTCAACGTGCTCTGCTGCGTCCTCGGTCTTTCCTGGTTTCCTACCTGTAGCCTTGGTGTACATTCACACAACTTGCCCCCGCCATCAGCCTGACGCTTTACCTGAATCCAGTGGGCAAGAGCGAAGGGCTGACCCCCGCGAGGTGGACCGACGATCCCAGTGATTTCGAGAACATTGGTCGGGTCAATGCCGAACCCCGGTTGACGTGTCGCCTTCAGCCAGGCGGCATCATGCGCGTTGTAGCCTCAATCGACTTTGTTGGCGAATTCAGGGATCGCCAGATTCATGGCCTGAGTTCATCCGAGGACAGAAGCAGGCAACCAATGTCTGTCAGTGAAGTTCACGCCGAAACCGTCATCTTGCGGCGGTCAGAACAACCAGGGCTTGCAGTTGTCCTTCTACTGCCCCTGTTCCGAAGCGGGCCGCCATTGCCTCGCTTGCCCATTCGGTGGCCACCTGGAGCGTCTCCGGCCCTCGCGCCTCCAGTTCGCTCCGCATCGGCGTGCCCTGACAGAGGGCCATCGCCGGCAAGTGTGGCGCGTCGGCGCGACTGCGGGCGGTGACGGTGGTGATGGCAGCGGGCCGAGTGAAACCGCCGAGCGCCAACGCCTCCTGAATGATGGAGACGTCGCAGTACCCGTGTGGGATCCGGGTCAGAAAGGGCGACCAGTCCGAGCTGAACAGGGGCCGGACCGCCTGCAGCACCGTGTCGGTAAATTCATTCTCCTCGATCCGGTCCCAGACGTTGAAGATGAACTGGCCGTGCGGACGCAGCACCCGCCTGGCCTCGGCAAAGGCCCGCACCTTGTCGGGGAAGAACATGACTCCGAACTGGCACACGACCACGTCAAAGGCCTGATCGGGAAAGGGCAGATCTTGCGCGTCCGCCTGGCACCATTCAACAGGACGCACCGTGCCGGTCGCCGCTGCCTGATCGAGCATGGCCTGACTGAGATCGGTAGCGACGATGGTGACCTCGTGGGGGAGCACCTGCGCGAGGTGGCGCGTCACGACCCCCGTCCCGGCGGCGAGTTCCAGCACGCGGGTCGGCCGCAGGCCCGCCACCCGCGCAGCCAGATCGGCGGCGTAGGGTTCGAAGAGGATCGGCACCAGGTACTGGGCGTAGAACTGCGGGATGGAGCCGGCGAACAGGGGGCTGGATTCAGCAGACGACATGGATCTCCTTCTCGTCCTTGGGCTCCACGTCACTGGCTTCCGGCACCACATCTACAGAATCGCGCCAGGGTGGGTACGCTGGAGCATAGACCTGGGAACAGGTTCTGTCGAGCGAAACGCGGCATGACCTGCTGGTCGTGCCGTTCCAGAAGCGATCCTGGCGGCGAACGCAGGCGATGATTTCCCAATCCGCCGTTTTTCAGTAACGAGAGAGAGAGGTTTGCCCTTCTCTTGAATTCGCCAACAGAGTCGATTGAGGCTATAACGCGTCATGCTGCTGCACGCGGAGAACGTACTCGATACGGTCGGCATCATGAGCGACTTTATCGACGATGCGAAAACTTCCGGTTACCTGGCCAGAATGGCCGGACCCCGATCAAGTGCTCGGTTCCGCACATTTTGAAAGAAACGGTCAAGCGAAATCGCTCCCAGCCTGCACCTGATTCCCGAAGTGAAGTTCGGGGTTCTGACAGACGCCAGGAGACAGAAAAATTTTTGAGACAGCCTGTTACCGATTTACCGTGTTTTCAGACACATGCAGGAGAATCACACCGTCCCCAGGAGCATTCCATGAAACCGTTCCCCCATACGATCACGATTCTTCGTCACGCTGAGAAACCCGACCAGACCGACACTCACCACCCCCTCTATGGGGTCAACGAGAGTGGGCAGGCGCAGACCGAGTCACTGATCCCAAGGGGCTGGCAACGTGCTGGTGCATTGGCTGCCATGTTCAGTGCTGCTTCGGTCCCTTCACCGTTTGTTCGGCCGACCATGCTCTTCGCTCCGGCGTACCCGGACGGGCTCATGCATCGTCCTGGCGAGACTCTTGCACCACTCGCGCGAAAACTCAACCTTCAGGTCCAGATCCCCGTTTCCAAAGGACAGGAAGAGGCGCTGGTTTCCAATTTTCTGCTGAAGCAGGCGCGTCAGGATCTGCTCGTCTGCTGGGAACACCATCACATTCCCGCCATCGTGACAGCCCTGGGATCGGCGCTCGCAGTGACAGCAATTCCTTCGAACGGCCAGTCCTGGCCCGACAGCGATTTTTCCTCCGGGCTGATCTTCGTCGGCCAGCCGGACGGAAGCTATGTTCTCACCCAGAGCAGCCTGGGCCTTCTGGACGGCGACTGACCCGCACACCGGCGGATTTCCCGTCCACCGGGAATCCGGCGAGCGATCTTCACCCCCGGGCAGTCCTCATCAGAGCAGCACCTGCAGTGTGAGCTGGCCTGAGGGAACACACTGACCGTCATCTGTGGGGCTCTGAGCAGTCATGGCCTTACCAGAACTGCCGGACAGCGGAACCTACGACGTCTTCAGACACTCTACGTTTCAGGAATCCAGAAGAGTGGGCTGGTCCTGTGCAGGCACGGCTCCCCAAACCTGGGTCTTACTCACAGTGAGCGGGAGCAGTAACAGGACGTCTATTTTCCCACCCGGAGACAACCGAAGGAGAGGTATCGCCCGAGGCATGCTTCCAGCAGCGCTTCCTTCTCCCTCACACGTTGATTCCGTATCCCTCAGACATCCTGTGCCTGAACATCAGCGGTAATTGCTGGTGTGACCGAGCGAATAGCGGCCCGGCTGAGGGAAGAACGTCAGTCCGTGTGGGCCACGGCCCACCTTGATCCGGTGGATCAATGTTCCGCTCCTAGTGTCGAAGACATATACCTCGTCGCTGTACCGGGCCGAGACCCAGAACTGTGTCCCGTCCGCCGACACACTGCCCATGTCCGGGCTGCCGCCACCAGGAACTTTCCAGCGCGCCACCAGTCTGCGACTGGCAAAATCCAGCACCGACACGCTGCCTTCACCCCGGTTGGTAATGAACAGGCGGGTTCCGTCTCTGCTCGGGTACAGGCCGTGTGCCCCCTTTCCAGTCGCCAGGAACCCCAGTTGCTTCGGGGCGGTGCCCGAATTGTTGATCAGATAGACGCCGTTCGCCATCATGTCAGCGACGTAATACACCTGTCCGTCCGGTGAGAGTTTCACGTCCTGGGGCATGCCGCCGAGGTGCAGCAGGCCGGTGACCTTGCGCGACAACAGGTCGATCTTCAGCACGTCGCCACTGAACTCACAGGCCGCCAGCAGTGTGCGGCCATCGGCGCTGAAATCCATGTGGTTGATGCCCCGGCACGGCACAGGAATGGAAAACTGCACCTGCATGGTATGTGGATCCGTAAAGTTCAACCGGCGCTCATTCTCGGCAACCACCAAACCATAGTGTCCATCCGGGGTGAAATAGAGGTTGTAGGGGTCGCTGGTCGGAATCGGGTGTCCGGGTTTCCGGGTCTGCGGATTGATGGGCGTGAGTGACTGGCGACCTTTGTCACTCGCAACCCACAGGGTCTTCAGGTCATACCCCGCCACCACGTGCTGCGGTTCCTGATCGACCTTGAAGCTTCTGATGACTTTGTAGGTCGCTGGATTGATGATGCTGACCGTATCGTCTTTGCCATTCGGCACATACACCCTGGCCGGTACACCCCTGACGGCGGGGCTGAACATTCCAGCTCTCGTGTGGGCGTAGACCGAGGTCTGTAGTGCGGCGGAAGAGGCCAAGCCCTCAGAACCCAGGGCGAACGAAACCAGTGCTGCTGCGGACAGCACCATGAGTGCAGCGAGCCCACGGGTCCGGTCCGGGCGACTCACTTTACCTTCAGCGTTACGTGCGCCTTCGCTTCCAGGATCTTGTGGGCTTTGATCGCCGAATGGACGGTCTGCAAGGGCGCGCCAGCGGGAAGCTTCAGACTGGACACGTTCAGGGCGTAGAAGTCGACGTAGATGTCGTGCCGTCCGGCGGCGCAGGGCGCTGTGTAACCGAGGCGACCGGCCTCGTTGACAGCCACTGGAGCGCCCAGAACGCGGCTGCTTCCTGCTGGCAGAGGTGCCAGGGCCGTGGTCCCCACGGGGAGATCGTAGACCGTCCATCGTCCTGTCAGCTTGCCAGGTTGCTGATCCCAGAAAATGAGGGCCAGCGCCTTGGTTCCGGCGGGTGGAGTTCCGAAGGTCAGGGCCGGAGTCATTTTCGAGGAACAGGCCAACGCCGCGTCGTCTGCGGACAGGGTGACCTTGAACCCACCAGCCAAAGCTGAGGCAGACAGGACCATGCACAGACCGGACAAGAGAAGTCCGCCGAATCGGTGGTGTTTCATTCCGGCGATCATCGTCCAGAACGGTAAAAGCGGCGTATATGTAAACTGCAGAACGCCACTGGGGCTGGCAGGCAACCTGTTTCACGACGTCGCGACTCGTCATACAAGGTGACATGGCCCCGTATCCGGCCACCTCTGGTCGCTGGCTCTTCATGGCCCGCAGAGCCGGACCGTGTCTGGTTTATACGTCCATCTGACACGATGCTGAAATGACGGCCGTTCACGATTCTGATTTTCGGCAGCTGGAACATGGATGCGGCTGAACGGCCGCCCAAAGCGCCGCCCGACTCTTTCCGTCGCTGCGGGGCTGGCGGTGCTCGCGTTCCTGATCGGCTGGGTCAACTGGCCGAGTGGATCTGGCCCCGACCTGATCGTTTACGGCGCCACGCCACAGGGTGTGATGGCGGCGGTGACCGCTGCCCGTCAAGGAGAGCGGGTGGTCCTGCTCGAACCCGGCAGCGGGATCGGTGGGCAACTCACCCAGGCGTGGGTCGCCACTCTTGACATGAGTGTTGACGCGCACGGCATCCCCCTGGCTCAGGGGCTGTTTCATGAGTTTTTCCGGGGGCTGCATCACGACAATTCATTCGATGTTCAAACGGCTCAGACCCTGCTGGAACAGATGGTGCGTTCCGCTGGCGTACAGGTTCAACTCGGTACGGAGGTCGCCGGGATTCAGCTTCACCTGGGCCGTGTGACGCACCTGACCCTCCGGGGTCCACGCGGAGTTCAGGACCTGGCAGTTCGCGACTTGATCGATGCCAGTGACACGGCCAGGCTCGCAGTACTGGCGGGCGCCAAATTCACGGTCGGGCGCGAGGATACGGGTCTGGACCATGCTCAGATGGCCGCTACCCTGGTGTTCCGGATTCAGGGTGCCAACCTCAACACGCTGGCAGAACTCGTTCATCAGGAACACGGCCACGAAGATGGGCACCGGGGTCGCTCCCTGAGTGGGCTGGTCGCCCTCACCTCCGGATACCTGCCGAGCAACCCGGCACGGTTTCATCTGCGAGGATTCAATGCCGCGATTCAACAGGACGGCAGCCTCCTGGTCAATGCGCTGATGATCTACGGGGTGGACGGCACCAGTGAAGCGTCCATCCATCATGCCTATACGGACGGCGTGCGTGAAGCACAGCAGGTCGTGCGGTATCTACACGACCGTTCTCCAGCTGCTTTCGGCCAAGCGACGTTCGGCGGCGTGGCCCCCAGGCTGTACCTGCGTGAAAGTCGCCATCTGCTGGGAGTGAGGCGGCTTACGGCGAGCGACGTGTTGTACGGCCATACGTTTCCGGATGCCGTGGCGGTGAACGCCTACGCTCTCGACGGTCAGGGCTACCTCCCGGGGCAGCCCCCGTTCCTGCTGGGTACACCAGCGCCTTATGGGGTGCCGCTGAGCACGTTGCTACCGCCCGGGTTGAGAAATCTGCTGGTGGTGTCGCAGGCCGCGTCGTTCGACAGTGTAGCGGCCTTCTCCGCACGGGTGGTGCCGCTCCAGATGGCACTGGGCGAAGCAGCCGGGGAGGCAAGTATGATGGCCTACTGGCTGCATCTGGATTACCCCACGGTCGATCAGAACGCAGTCTGGACCGCGCTCCTGAGGGGACTGCTGCGACTGCACCATGGACGCGTTGACCGTCCGGCCCGGCTGGCGTTCCCTCCGTGCCGCGATGAGAGCCAGCCGGGCGCTCCGCAGGCCCAGGCTCTGCTGCGAAGCGGGCTGATGAGCGCGCCATATTACTATGTTGGCTGCCTGTACCTAGACCAGCCGGAAACGGCCAGAACCTTCCTGGACGACCTGCAACACGCAGCTGGAAACCTCCAGGACACACGGTTCAATGCTCTCCGTGCGGATCTGACACCGGGGAAGCTCTTGACAGTGCAGGGAGCTCAGGCGCTGTTCGCCTCACTGGGACTGAACGCTACCGACCCAACACTGGCCCATGTACCGGCCACACGTGTTTTGAAGCGCGGCGAGGCGGCCGCACTGCGCTGGTCGCTCATCCGGAACAGTCCGCTCCCGTGACAAGGGAGGAGCGCACTGGCACCTCGTCCCGGTAGAGTTCAGGACGTGCGCGGAAGGGCAGCTTCAGAACTGTTTGAATGGCATAGGGCGCTGCTTTCACCGGGTTGTGGAGCAAGCTGAGTGGCTGTGACCAATGCCGAGCCTTTCCGCCATGGGTCGCCAACGATGGCCATTCAGCAGGCGGTTTGGCTCTCTGGCGGCTTGCCGTTGAGCTCCTGAGATGTTCAGGGATGGCTTCTCGGGGATCGTCTCCATCACGCGGAAATCAAGAGTTCTGCCAGAACTGAACGGCGCCATCAGAGGCGTGCGTTTCAGCCAGGGTCCGCTGTCGCGGTGAGGGCGCCTGAACTCGGGTGCCCCACCCTCCGTCTGCTCGGAGGTGAACTCAGGCACCACAACCGTTCCCTGGTTCAACACTTCAGCCATCGAAACGCAGAACGACCGCGAGAACTGCATGAACGCTGTTCAGTTAGGCCGGATGCTGGCGGTTCCGGACGTTGAGCGCTGGAGCATAAGTCTGGGTGTGGGTGCTGCCGAACAAATGCGGAAGAGCTTGACGGTCGTATTTTTCCAGAAGTGGTTCTGTCGACGAATTCAGATGAGGATCTCCAGACGTGTCGTCTCCCGATGGCGAGCAGGCTGGGGCTGCTCCTCACCGCGTCCGGCTTCGAATTCGCCAGTGAAGTCTCCAATGGACCGAAGCCCCCTCCAATTTCATTGGAGGGGGCTTCCTGGATGTCGGTGATCTGTTCTGTACTCAGACCAGTTCAGGCGACTGGACCTGATCTTTCTTCGTCACACTCAGGTAGATCACCACGGCCAGGATCGCGGTCAGGAACAGGGCACTCGTTCCGAGCGTCCCCAGTGCCAGACCGCCCGCGTCTTTGTCCTGGGACAGGTAATCGCCGATCGAAGCACCAAGCGGGCGAGTCAGGATGTACGCGATCCAGAAGGCCAGAATGCCGCCGAGTTTAAGATAGAGGTGCGCCAGCGACACCAGACCGATCAGGCCAGCGAACATCAGCGCCGACTTCCAGTAGCCGATGTCCAAGCCTTCCGCCACGAGGTCGCCCGCCGCTGTGCCCAGGGCGAAGGTGAACAGGACTGCCAGCCAGTAGAACACTTCGCGCCGGGTGGTCAGGATGCTGTGGATAGAGAGCGTCTTCTCGCTGCGGTACCAGGCGAAGAAAACGGCGGCCAGCACCACCGAAAAGAGGATGGTCGTCGTCCAGAGACTGACGCCGAAGTTGTCGGTCAGATTATCTGTAATCAGCGTGCCCACGACACTGACGAGCACCACCGCCAGCCAGTAGACGCCAGGAACATATCGGCGCAAGTGGAATTGCCAGACCAGCACGGCAGCCAGCAGCACCCCCATGATCAGGGTGGTTCCGGTCAGACCCAGCTTGAGGACAGTATTGAGGTAATCAGCGGCCGTCTCGCCGACGGTGGTGCAGAGGATCTTGATGATCCAGAAAAAGATGGTGACTTCTGGAACCTTGCTGAGCATGGTCTTGAGGGTATCCGTACGGGGGTCAGCGTGGGTTGTCATAGGAGTTCCTCCAGGAAAGGCCGGCAGGGTGCGGTGGAGAGAAGACCGTGATCCGAGAGGAGAGCGTCTTTTCGCGGCGCCTCTATGTTCAACAGACGTGCTCAACCCAACCAGGAGGAGTTCCTGGTGGATGCCTTCTTCCTTTCCCACCTGCTGTCGTGGAGTGTATGAATGGGGAGTAAAAACCGGGTATACGCGGTCTGGAGACGGTCTGGATTCCCGCTGACCACCTCAGCCCTGGTGACTCGGGACCGCTGTCTCACCGGCCGCAATCTGTTCAGCTCTGTCCACGTCGGTCCGAGTCCCTTCTAAACCCAATCAGTGCTTCCAGACTCTGAAGAACCGTCAGGACGAGCAGTCTCGAGTATGAGACGCCTTCAGGCCACGTGCGCAGAGTGGGGCCAGTGACCAGAGCACTAACCCACCGATTCAGGAGCGCCACCCTGGTCGCCAGGTCGTCGAGAACGAGCGGGTACCGAAGACCAGTACGCCCAACGGCAGGGCGGCCCAGGAGCGCCTCACCGCGACCGTCCCGGTCTACATGCCCTGTAGGGGCATTGGCGGGACGGAAAGACAGACCCCACATGGGTTTACTGACGCCGATCCCCCTAAAAAGCGGGGGTGACCACGTTTCTCAGCAACTGGAGCGAGTGCCGGAACGCCCGAATCCGATCCTCGGGTATACCTGCCTTTTAGATGATCTGCGGAGACTGCACGCATGTCCACGTCCCTGCGTTCTTCTTTCGGTCACCGGCGTCCGGTGGCGCTGGTCCGGTTGCTGGTGGGCATCCTGCTGCTCCTGCTGGTCGTCGGTGCTCTGGGAGACGACGTCCTGGAGCTGCAGCGCTTTACCTTCGAATCGCCGTCCATGCTCTGGCTGCATCTCCACAGCACTCCAGTTCTTGACGGCCCGGCGGTCCTGCTGGCCTCTCCCGGTGGATATCCGGTCATTGCCCCGGTCGGTACCGTGCTGACCTTCGTCCTGTGGAAACGGTCGTTTCTTTCGGCCCGGTTCTTCGTGGTCGTTGTTCTCGGCGCGGCAGTACTGAAGGGCATTACGAACTTCGCCTTTCATCGTCAGGGAGTGGAACTCCGGCCTCGCCGGATCCAGCAGAGCAGAGTGTCCTTCCCAGCGGTCACAGCATGTACAGCGCTGCAGTCGTGACGGCCCCGGTCTTGCTGGCCTGGAATGCCCGCTTCCGACGGCGGGTTCTGGGGACGCTGTTCACGCTGATGGCCGGCTGGTCACGGGTTGATCTCGGTAGCCCTTTCCCCACGGACGTGCTGGCCGGTGGGGCGTGGGCCCTGGGCGTATGGGGCCGGCTCAGGCCCAGCGTCCTCGAAACGATCGGAGGCGCGGTGTGAGGTTGCTGATCGTCGAGGATGATCCGTTCATCTCCGAACTCCTGGGAGACGGCCTGACGGAAGAAGGCTACGAATGTGACTTTGCCGCGACCGCCGCCGAGGCCGAGGAGTTGGCTCGGCTGTTACCGTACGGCTTGCTGATTCTCGATGTCATGCTCCCGGAAGGCATGGATGCCGGGTATCTCCTTGGCCGCCGACTGCGCGAGCACGGCGTCAATACGCCGATCCTGTTTCTGAGTGCGCGCGGCGCGGTGGAGGACCGGATTCAGGGACTGGATGCGGGAGGCGACGACTACCTGAGCAAACCCTTTGATTTCGGCGAACTGCGGGCACGTGTGCGGGCCATCCTGCGACGGGCAGGGGGCCAGCCGCAGAAGAGTCTGCCGCTGGCCGCAGGATTCATGCTCGACCTGACCGGGCGCGAACTGTACCGAGCAGGCCGGCGGACCGACCTCAACCGGCGTGAATTCATGCTGCTCGAACTGCTGGTGACGAATCCCGGTCGGGCTTTCACCCGCGAGGAGATCGTCGACCGGTTGTGGGGCAGCGACGGTGCTGTGGAGCTGAAAGTGATCGACGTGTATGTCAGCGCCGTCCGGCGAAAAACGCATGAAGCCCTGATCGAGACCATTAGAGGGCACGGGTACCGACTGGGGCGCGAGCCTGGCCAGGGAACGTGATGTTCACGCGTCAGTGTGCCCGGCGCAGTTGGGTCAATCTGAAATGCCTGAACCGGAGGCAGCTGAGCCTGCGCGTCCGGTTGACGGTCGGGTACGCCCTGATCTTCAGTGTCTGTATCCTCCTGGGGGCACTGGGCGTGTATCTGGCGGCGCGCAGCACCCTCGTGCATTCGCTCGACGCCACACTGCGTGAGACGGCCGGTGTGGCGCAGGCCAGCATCGAAACGGTGGGCGGCCAGGTCTCCTTCGCTCCTGAGCTTCATCCCGCTGGCGACCTGAGCATCGAACTGTTGACCTCCACTGGAACGCTCATTCAGCAGGTCGGCCTGGCCGAAAACAGCATGCGTTTTCCCCTGATCCCTGGGTTGAACAGCCTTGGAGACCGCCGGGTACTGACCCTGGAGGTCGGAAACCGACTGCTGCTGAGGGTCTCCAGACCCGCCGACACGCTGACCGAAGTGACCGAGACCCTAGGACGTATCCTGAGTGTCGGTAGCCTGCTGATGGTTCTGGTGGCCTGCGCCGCCGGGTATTTCCTGGCCGACCGGGCCCTGCGGCCGGTCGACGAGGTGGTGCGTACGGCCGACCGAATCGCTCAGAGCGGACAGTATCTGGAGCGGGTCACACAGGCTCCGGGGACGGACGAGATGGCGCGGCTGACCGGAACGGTGAACCGGATGCTGGACCGGCTGTCAGGCACCATTGACCGCGAGAAGGAGTTTGCCCGGATCGCCGCGCACGAACTCCGCACGCCCCTGACCGCCATCAAGGGCCGCCTCGACCTGGCCCTGGAGCGGCCCCGCGACAACGAGACGTACCAGAAGACCCTCTCGGTGATGCGGAGTCGGGTGAACGCGCTGGTACGGCTCAGTGAGGGTCTGCTGGAACTGGCCCGGAACGACGCCCCTTTGAACATGACGGCGGTCGAACTGGGTGGGGCCGCCTTGAGCATAGCGGAGGCCCAGCGTGAAGCCTTCCTGGAGGCGGGAAAACGGGTGGAACTGGACGTGGAAGAGAGTTGGGTCCGTGCCGAGATTCCTGGACTCCAGCAGGTCATCCAGAACCTTTTGGAGAACGCCCTGAAGTACGGCGGCCCTCAGGTGAGGGTCAGCGTGAGCGGCGGCGTGCTCGAAATTCAGGACAGTGGGCCCGGTCCCGATCAGGCGCAGTGGGAGCGGCTGCTGAGACCGTTCGAGAGAGGCGCCGCGCTTCAGGCCATTCCTGGGAGTGGGCTTGGCCTGGCCCTCGTTCTGGCCCTCTCAAGGCGTTGGGGGGTTCACCTGGAACCAGGATGGAACGAGACCGGCTTCATGGTTCGGTTGACCTGGAGGGTACAGAGCGCGGAAGCTTGATTCAGAGTGCCGGCCACAGCCGCCCTGCTGCGATGCCCCGTGCTCTGGCGAGGAGACTGCGGACTGACCGCCGGGGGTGTGCGGGACAGGACGGTTCGGAACGGGTTGACTTCCGCCGCTTCATGTCTCGGGGCGTGGAGCTGTCGGTTCACGCCTGTCTTCCTCCCCGTCTGGCGTATACGGCGTTTAGACTTCGGCTAATTATTTTGAGCCTATGATCGATCCGACCCAACTGCTCCTGAGCGCCTCCTACCTGGGGATCTTGTTCATCGTCTTCGCCGAAAGCGGACTGCTTCTCGGTTTTTTCCTGCCTGGCGACAGCCTGCTGCTGACCGCGGGAATTCTGGCCCAGCAGGGGAAACTCAGTCTGGCCGGGGTCATGATGGCGGTCGCCCTGGGGGCAATTGTCGGCGACAGTGCCGGGTATTTCATCGGGCGGCGGTTTGGCCCCGGCGTATTCAGCCGTCAGGACAGCCGCCTCTTTCGTCCGGAATACGTCGAGCGCACGCAGGCGTTTTTCGAACGGTACGGCGGACTGGCGCTGATCCTCGCCCGGTTTGTCCCGGTGGTGCGTACCGTCGCTCCGACGCTGGCCGGTGTGGGCAAGATGCCCTATCTGCGCTTCCTGACTTCCAATGCGGTCGGCGGTGTGCTCTGGGCAATCATCGTTCCCCTGCTGGGATACTGGCTCGGCGGCCTGATTCCGAATCTGGACCGCTATATCCTGCTGGTGGTCGGCGTGGCGGTGGTGCTGAGTCTGATTCCGGTGGCTCTGGAGCTGCGCAAGCTTCGAAGCAGATAATTTTCAGTGCGCTGGATCGTGGCAGTGCCTGACGAGCTGACCTTCCATACCCTCGGTGCACTCTCGTTGGCCTGCCACGTGCATCCGGGCAGCGGACAGCTGGTGTGAGCGGGTGGAATCAGGTGGCGAGCCGCCACGCTTTCAGTGCTTCTGCTGGCTGGAATTCTGCTTGTCGTCTGGATTAATCTGCTCCTCGGCACCCGCCTTATGAACTTTCAGTGCCGCCGAACACCTCCCGCACCTTCTACCCTTCCGCTCCGGTCAACGGGTGCTGCTGCTGGCTCCGCATCCGGACGACGAAACGTTGTGCTGTGCGGGTCTGATTCAGCAGGCAGTCGCGGCCGGAGCCATGGTGCATGTGGTGTGGGTCACGCCCGGTGACGGCTTCGAACTCGACAGCGCGCTGATGTCGCGCCGACTCGACCCCGGGGTCGAGGAATGGCCGTACCTGGAGCTGCTGCCGGGACAAGGGCACACTGTCCTGAACAGTGATCGCTATTTCGATCTGGCATTGAGGGCCCGTGAGCGGCATGGGCCTTCGTTCGGCCCGCTCCTCCAGCGGGCCATCGGCTTGACGTTGACGGTCAAGGTGGTCACGACCCAGGGACCAGCCTTCCTGAGCACTGGAGTGTGGGCACCGAGGCAGGACCGCCCAGAATATTTCCAGGTCACGTCCTGAACAACGGCTGGGATGTCCGAGTATCATTGTCAGAGCATTGCTCACAGCGTCCCCTGAGGAGCCCTCGAAGTTCGTGCCTGGGTCTGAGTGGCCCGAGTGGCGGGACAAGAAGTCGAGGACCGTGGTGACCCTGCAGGAGCTCGTGCCGACCAAGGGTGTCGGGATGGCCTACCTGATGAGCGACGGCAAGACCACGACCAGCCTGGATCTGATGCTGAAGTTCGAGGCGGTTTAGACCTCGCTGATGGTGCCGGAGATCATCTTGACGGCGAATGAGCCCATCAATTCGTTGGTATGTTCGGCCATCAGGTCGTTCTTCAGCACGCCACTGAAGAACGCGATGGTCTCTGGCGGCGTGTGTCCAAGCGCCGAATCCTCAACCGACGCGTAGTTCTGTCCGCCAAACAGCTGAAGACCGACTTCTTCCCCATGGCCATCGAGATAGCCGGAAACGATGGTGCGGAGGTAGGGTTCAAGCACATCCGGGTTCGCCAAGATCGCCCACTGAAGTGCTTGCTGGTGACCCATGTGGTTGGTCACCCACTCCTCGGTCGCGTCCTTTGGAAGACGGTGGAATGACTCCCGAAGGATCGAGCTGACGGTGATTTCGAGCTCGATCTGGACGCGGAATTTCTTCAGGGGGTCAGGCATCCCTGAGCATACTCTGGTGAGAGCAGGAAACCGTACACCTATTTATACCCAGGTGTTCCTCACCCCTGTCAAGAGCCCAGGGTGGGTGATTTACAGTCATGGAGATGTCGACGAATTCATACTCAAGAATCATTCCTGGCCCCAGCCTGGACACACCCTTCCGAGTGGTCGAGGGTACCGTGGTCGTCCAGTTGCGACGCAACCGCTCCCTTGTCATCCCGACAGGCGGAGCGTGGCTTGGAGCACCTCCCAGCTGACCTCATGGCCTATCTAAAGCCGGTGGCGGCCATGAACGTGCCCGGCGCGCTCACCATGCCGTCTGGAGAAGAGAACCGAAGCGCGGCGGTCGCGCTGATCACCGCGCAAGCGCTCAGCGCTGTCGGCTCGGTGGCGGATCGGTTCGCCTTCGCTGAGCAGATGGGCATCCCGTTCCGGAAGATGAACCAGTCGACGGGAGCCAGGGTCATCAATACGGCCCGCGAGACGTTCACAACATTTCTCAACCTCTGACCCACCCTACCCACCCGCCTCCGCACCAGCATGGTGGCCGGCAGCACCTCAGCTACGGTCTAATCACGTTAGAAACGCTACCTTCAACCAGGACTGTTCCTCGCCCTTCTCAACCCTGGCTCTAAAAGGCATGTTCTTGACGTTCCCCGACCGCATCCTGGTGTTTTTGACCGAGAACCCGTCAAGTACGTCGCGCACGATTGCTGATGCTCTCGGCGAGTCACGCCCGAGCGTGTCTTCGTATCTCACTCGGATGGTCCACGGGCGTGCCGTCATCCGCACCAAGAGACTCCCGTTCACCTACAGCCTGCCAGACCCTTTAAGCGCTGAGTCGTCCCCGAGCAGGACGCCTGTACCCCCGCGAAAAGAGACGAGCTTGGCCGATGAGCAGTTGGTCCTGGCCGCGCTGACAGAGGGCCGAGCCAGCGATCATGAAGCGTTGCTCGCCTTGTTGAGATGGTCCCCGAACCGTCTCGGACAGACGGTAGACCGACTGCACTCGGCAGGCTTGGTGCAGACGGTCGATGGATCGTATGTACTGATTTCTCGCAGCACTTAGCCCTACCCCCACAACCCACTTCCCCACCCCTTCCACCCTGCCCCAGCACCAGCCCGGTGCCTGGGGCGCGGTCGTTCAAGCCCACGTGAAGCCTCGTGGGCTGATCGGCTACCGTCTCCGCCCGTCAAAGCGGCTACCTTCAACGAGAAGTTTCCCCGATGTTCTCGGATTCCATTCCAGAAGGTGTGTTCTTGACTTTAAGCGACCGGATTTTGGCATTTTTGAATGAACACCCTTCAAGTACCGCGCAGATGGTGGCTGATGCTACCGGCGACCCACATTCCAGCGTGGCAGCGTATCTCGGCCGGATGATCAAGACACGCGCCGTCACCCGCAGCAAAAAACCCCCATTCACTTACAGCCTGCCAGATTCTTCAACTGTCGAAGTGCTCCCGAACAGAGCTCTTCTCCCTCAGCGAAAAGAGACGACGTTGGCTGATGAGCAACTGGTCCTGGCCACACTGACCGAGGGACAGGCAAGCGACCGTGAAACACTGCTCGACGTGCTGGGATGGGCTCCTCACCGCCTGAAGCAGACGGTAGATCGACTTCATTCCCCCGGTCTGGTCAGGACGGTCCATGGATCGTATGTGCTGATGCCGCAGAATTCATAGCCGCCCCAGCCATCTCGCTCCCCCCGCTCCAGCACTAGCCTTGGCCCGGTCTCGGGGCGCGTTCATGCTGGCACGAAGCCAGGTGCGGGCCGATCGTACTCTCTCAACGCGCCGCAATGGATAGGGTGCAGACGAACCTTTCTGACGTTCCTCAGCCTCCTGTTTGAAAGGTGCCAATTTCATGAAAACCTTCCGCGAACGCCCAGTCACTAGGCGATAAACCGCCCCACTAAGTACTTGAGGTGAAATGAAGATGATTGAAGGGATTCTGGCAACTTAACCGCAGTAGGCTGATCATCTGTGACCGACCGCAAGCCCTATCGACACCGGTTTCCGCTCAGCATCATTCAGCACGCCCTCTGGCTGTATCACCGCTTTCCTCTGAGTGAGCGTGACGTTCAAGAGTTGCTCCACCAGCGTGGCATTCAAGTCAGTCACGAGACGCTGCGCCAGTGGAACATCAAGTTCGCACCGCTCATTACTGAGGAACTGCGCCACCGGGAACCCCGCCGGGGTTCCCGGTGGTTCTTGGATGAAGTATGTATCGACATGGCGAGCAAGAAGTTCTGGTTGTGGCGGGCCGTCGATGAATCCGGCGCGGTGCTCGACATTCTCTTGCAAACCCATCGGAACACCAATGCCGCGAAGGCCTTCTTCGAACGACTATTGACCAACGATGACGTTCCAGACGTCATTCACACCGATAAGCTCTGGAGGTATGGGGCGGCCATCCGAGCACTTCCCATGCTCCACGCGGTGGAGCATGTCCAGGTCATCTCCACCGTCCGTTGCAACAACTTGATTGAGCAATCGCATCGCCCGACCCGAGCACAGGAGCGAAGTCAGCTGGGGTTCAAAAACCCACGACGAGCACAGGACTTCCTGACCTTGCATGCCCGCGTCTCGAACCTTCACCAGTCCACCCGCACCACTGTCCCCGCACTCAATCGAAGAAGGAATCAGTCCAAAGCCCCTTTGGCTTGGCAGCGCGCTATTGATATGGCGGTCTGAACTTCAGACCGCCACTGGGTAGATTTGCCTTGGTTGAGGTTAAGTTGCCAGAACCGTTCGATGTGCGTTCCTGCTCGACATGGGCGCTGCCAGGACGAGAGTCCGCCAATGTTACTTCGGTATGTCGGGCGGTACTCGCTCCCCGGCCTGCTGAGGGTTCGTCGACCCGACATCCGGGCACTGGGGAAGGGTAAGGATGTCGGCGCCCTACAGGCGGAGTTCCGTTCCCGGCAGAATCCCGTCTGGTGGGCCCGCTGAGAACCGAGAGGACGCTTTCAATTCTGTCTTAATGTTGACAGTGTAGATATCATCTGATAACGTAATAGTAACATCGAATTCTGTTCAAAGAGAGGACCGTGCCATGCAGACTGTAGCCTCCCGAGACGGCACCACCATCGTCTACGATCAGGCCGGACAAGGTCCAGTCGTCATCCTGGTGGTCGGCGCCTTCTGCTCCCATGCCACCTCCGGCGCTGTTGACCTCGCTCAACTGCTCTCCCCGCATTTCACTGTCATCAACTATGACCGGCGCGGTCGAGGCGGCAGTGGCGACACCCCTCCATACAGCGTCGGCCGTGAAGCCGAAGACCTCGCCGCCCTGATTGAGGCGGCCGGTGGTCAGGCCCAGCTGTACGGCCATTCCTCCGGCGCGGCCCTCGTTCTCGAAGCCGCGCTGGTTCTCGGCGACCGTGTGGGTCGCCTGGCCCTGTACGAGGTTCCCTACAACCATGAGCCTTCCTTTCAACTGGCCTGGCAGGCCTACCTCGCTGACCTGAGGCCGCTGTTGGCCGAGGGCCGCCGGGGAGACGTGGTCGCACGGTTCATGCGGCAAGTCGGTACGCCGGCCGCGCAGATCGACGGGATGCGGCGCGCACCGTTCTGGCCGGAACTCGAGGCGATCGCCCCGACCCTGGCCTACGACCACGCTTTCCTGCTGGGACCGGAGGGGTCAGTCCCGGTGGACCGGGTGGCCGGTCTGGATCAGCTGACGCTGCTGATCTCCGGCGGCGCGAGCTGCCCATTCATGCACGAAACGGCGCTGACGCTGGAAGCGGCGATCCCCAACGCCACCGCCATGGTGCTGGAAGGTCAGACGCATGAGGTCGACGCCGCCGTGCTCGCCCCTGTTCTGATCGACTTCTTCGCTCAGCCCTGATTCGGATGCGCCGCCATGAATGATTGGACTCGCGCAAGCCCCAGGCAGGCGAGGACGCCTGCCCCCTCTTCAGGGATGGACCCTCGTCCAGGGTGCTATCGACCATCCATCAGGGCGCGGTCAGTCTCACCAGAGCTGAGGACCATGACCGCCACCCGGAAACGCTGCTCCGAAGCACCCAACCTCGGCCGTACCCGTGCCCCCCCTGCAACTCCATCCGCGTGGCTCTCACCACCGCCTTCCATCTGGAAGACAGCGGCAGCCGCTTTCAAAGCGTCCAATCGAGAGGAAGCCGATGAGGCAAGACAAGATGACCAGCCGGTCGGCCTGAAAGCGAGGAGACGTTCCCTTCCCGTGGTGAAAGTCGTACATGAGCAGGAGGTTGAATGCGCAAATTGATCGTGACCGAGTTTCTGACGCTCGACGGCGTGTACGAAGAGGCGACCTACTGGCGGGGCGGCTACCAGCCGGACGCCGGCATCTTCAAGCGGGACGAACTCTTCGGCAGTGGCGCCCTGCTGCTGGGTCGCGTGACCTACGAGGGGTTCGCCAGGTACTGGCCACATGCGAGTGACACCGGGGAATTCGGGGAGCGGATGAACAGCCTGCCGAAGTACGTCGCCACCACCACCCTGAGCTCCCTGGAGTGGAACGCTACCGCGCTGGAAGGGGACGTGGTCACGGCGGTGGAGGCCCTGAAGCGGCAGGAAGGTCAGGACCTCCTGGTGTACGGCAGCGGCACCCTCGTTCGGACGCTTCTTTCGCACGGTCTCGCCTGATGGTTTACCCGCTCGTCCTTGGAAGCGGCAAGCGCCTGTTCTCGGGCGAAGACACGCTGCCGCTGAAGCTCACCGCCTCGAGGGACATCGGCGCAGGGGTGCTGCTGTTGACCTACGAGCCGGCGATGAAACATCAACCCGAAGGAGATTTCAGTTGAAATTTCCTTTGCAGGAGCACCGTGGCTCAGGCACGAAGGAGTACTGTCATGAACTGGACTCTTGAAGTCGTTGTCGTTCCTGTCTTCGACGTGGCCGCCGCCATCGCGTTCTACAGGGAAGGGCTGGGGTTCAACCTCGATCTGGACCTCGACCACGACTCCGGTGGCGCGTACCGTGTCGTTCAGTTGACGCCGCCCGGCTCGGGGTGCTCGATTCAACTCAGTCACGGGATCACCACCATGGCCCCGGCTCGCTCAGCGGCCTGCAACTCGTCGTGCCGGATCTGAGAACTGCGCACGCCGAACTCACCGCCCGTGGTGTCAACGTCTCACAGATTCTGGTGTTCGATGAGCGCGGCCATCAGCGGACCTACCGTGAGGGGGACGACTTGAACAACGCCGGATTCATGTATTTCAAGGATCCGGACGGCAACAGCTGGGCTGTTCAGCAGATCAGCGACCGCCCGTGAGTGCAGGAAGGTAACCGCTGCGATGCAGTCCCAAATTGGGTGAAGTCCAGCATCCATGAAGTGCTGGTCGTCAGGCACCGCGGAGCGTTCCCGGAAGCACTCCGGCGTGCGACCGAACACTTCACCGCTCTCGCACCAGGAGGTCAGCCCATGATCCATGCCACGACTGTTCACCTCCCAGCCATCTGGAGCCGGGCTTTCCTGCCGAAGGAGAAGGCAGACGCATGTCTGAACGACGCTGTCGGGACTACGGCGCTCGAAGCCCAATCATGCGCGGGCATCTTGACCTGCGGTAGCGGCAAGCGCCTGGTCCGCGACGGTCTGGCCAAGCTGAGCGCATCCCGTTCCGATATGGTGCTGACGCACGCCCGTCCAGGCGACCGCTGATGGGCAGTGTGCTCCTGTCCATGTTTACCTCGCTGGACGGCTTCGTGAACGATTCGCAGGGCCGCGTTGGCCCTCTTTACCCCGATCCGGTCTCACTGGCACAGACAGCGTTTATGCAGGACTCCATCCGGTGCACAGGTGCCGTCGTGATGGGCCGCCGCACCTTCGAGATGGGTGACCCTGACGGTTATGCGGGACAGTACGAGTATCAGGTGCCGATCTTCGTCCTGACCCATCACCCGCCTGAGGTGGCCCCGAAACAGGGCGGGCGACTGACCTTCACCTTCGTGACGGGCGGCATCGAGGACGCGGTTGCCCGGGCACAGACCGCCGCTGTAGACCGGGAGGTGTTGATCATCGGCGGGGCGGACACGGCCCGGCAGGCCCTGAATGCCGGTGTGGTCGATGAACTGGAGATCGGCGTGGTACCCGTGCTGTTCGGCGAGGGCACGACCCTGTTCGCGAACCTGCTCCATGCCGTTCGCCTGGAGCGGACGCAGGTGGCCGAGCTGTCAGGGACCACGGTCCTGCGTTACCGGGTCATCCGCTAAAAAGGAGTTCGCATGTCGTTTCAGGCTTACCTGGACACCGTCAAGGCGCAAACCGGCAAGACCGTCGCCGATTTCAGAATCCTCGCCGCCGAGAAGGCCCTGAGCAAACACGGCGAGATCGTGAAGTGGCTCAAGGAGGACTTCGCGCTGGGTCACGGGCACGCCACCGCCGTGACCGCCGCACTGCTGAAGCCTGAATTTCAGAAGACGTCCCAAGACGACCGGGTGAACGCCGTCTTCAGGGGAAAGAAGGCCCGCTGGAGGGACATCTATGAGGCGCTGCTGGAGGCCGTGAAAGGTTTCGGCGACGACGTGGATATCGCGCCCACCGACACCTATATCAGTCTCCTGCGGGGGCAGAAACGCGGCAAGATCGCCATCGTGCAGCCGGGAGCCACGTTTCTCGACCTGGGCATCAAGCGGAAGGGCGCAGAGGCCACCCTCCGCTTCGAGGCCGCCGGACCGTGGAACTCGATGGTCACCCACCGGGTGCGGATCACCGACGCCTCCCAGATCGACGCGGAGGTGCTGGACTGGCTCAAACAGGCGTACCAGAACGCGTGAGCTCCTCTGAAACCTACCCTGCAGCCTCGACGCGCGCCGGACGAGCAGCCACTCGCCCAACCGGGAGACTAACCATGACCCAGACTTTCATCAGCCGGACCCCCACAGGAGCCTCTGCCAGCGTCAACGGACTCGACCTGTATTACGAACGGTCCGGCATCCCTCAGGAAGGGACGGTGCCTGTCCTTCTGCTGCACGGTGGGTTCGGCGCGACTGGCATGTTCGACAGCGCCCTGACTCCAGCGCTGAACGCGGGCCGGGAAGTGATTGCCGTCGATCTTCAGGGTCACGGGCGCACCGCGGACATTGGGCGCCCCCTTCGATACGACCTGATGGCCGATGACGTCGCCGCCCTGATCCGTCACCTGGGACTGCCCGAGGCCGATGTGATGGGCTATTCGCTGGGCGGTGGGGTAGCGATTCAGACGGCGATCCGCCATCCGGAACTCGTCCGTAAACTGGTGGCCGTCTCGGCGCCGTTCAAACGCAGTGGCTGGTACCCCGAGTCGCTGGCCGGCATGGACCAGATGGGCGCCCACATCGCGCCGCACATGCTCCAGACGCCCATGTACGAGCAGTACGC
>Ga0160427_10000189_pt1 | contig 41325 bp, 34 predicted proteins | sample SolpanmetagenomL_FD_108194 | JGI IMG/M metagenome (GOLD analysis project Ga0160427, IMG submission 108194) | Solar panel surface microbial communities from Lawrence Berkeley National Laboratory, California, USA - L | ecosystem: Engineered > Built environment > Solar panel > Unclassified ...
CGCAGCGCGGCAGACTCTTGCCAGCACCATCGAGGGTTTCCGGCGTGACTGCGAGGGCGAGCGGATCGAGGTCAGCACCTATGAAGCTGTGCTCTCGACATCATCCAGGGCGCGAACAGTCACCTTGACCACACCGGCAGGCGGAAACTGTTTTGGGCAGCCTGGACGGAACACTTACCTGGTCGCCAAGGTCGGGATCGCCTGGCAGACGCTGCTCAGCGCCGAGCCGGGATCGATCCAGATCTCCGACACGGCGCACAACGGATACGGCGACACCGAGGTGCACTCGCTTGGACTGTGCATCTACAACTACCGGTGGGACGGCAACCGCTACGTGAAGACCTCAGCCATGAACTGCGCGACTGCTGCCCCGCCGACGGTGTCGACCCTGTCCAGGGCAATCCGGAGGAACTGACCGACCGCTGGCCATCGAGGTTCAACCTCCTGAGCGATCCCATCCGGCACGCGATGGTCCTCACGCAGGAAGATTCCGCACGACGCCTTTATCATGTCCATGACGGGATCGGCGGCGGCATCTGCCTGGCGCATCCTTACAGGCAATCAGGCGACGCTGGAGCGGATGGCAGTTACCACAGGTCTCCGCGCCGCGCTCTGGAGCCATTCCACGTCGTCACCGCGCGGTAGCGCCGCGTCAGCTGCCACCACCTACGGCTGCCTGCTTCCTCGAGAGCGCATCTTCATTCCCGCGGTCTCTGCTCGACTCCTCCCCGGCTTCGCGTCGAGTAGGGTGATCGGTATGCCGTTGGCGTGCGCGTTATAGATCCAGTTGGCAATCCGCTCCAGAAGGAGTTCCTCCCGGCGCTTCGTCTCGGCAAGCTCCGCTCTAAGTCTGGCGGTCGCTAACGCTGCCGCACGCTTGGTCGCCGAGACGGGCCGCTCTCCCGGACGCGCGGCGGCGCCCGCCTTGCGCTCTTGATAGGCGAGCCTGATCGCAGGATGCGCGAACAGCGTCTGGCGCGTGTAGGAGTAGCCGAGCTTCAGCTCGACTGCCGAAATGACGTCCTCCCACCCAGGCTTGCCCGGTAGCCGATGTATGACGCCGAGGATCAACTTGATACGTGCGGCGTCCAGGTTGGGCGAACGAACCCGTGTTCGAGGACCGCGCTCCGCATCGGGATGCGTCGAAGGAAGGGACGCGTCGTCTGCCCGGCCCTCTGCATGCCGCGGCCTCACGCCTGTTTCGACGGTCCGTGACTGCCGGAGTGGCTTCGGAAAGGGGGCCGATCCGAGGGCCGCGCCATGCTGCGGCCGGCTGCCGACACGCGGCGCACGATCGTACGCATCTCAGCCGCGGTCCTATAGTCGTAGGTGGTCACCTCACGGGCTGACGCATGGCCGGACCACTCGGCAAGCTTCTTCAAGGGCAGGCCGCCTCTTAGCGCCTCCGTCATAACCCAGCGCCGGAGGGAGTGGGTGCCGCCGATGGCCTCACCGGGATCAACTCCGAGGCGGCGGAACAGGGAGCCTGGCCTGCCATCCCTGCTGCTGAGCGCGTCGGCGACGTGGCGATACTGCACGGCTTCGAACATGCAGGGACAGGAAGGACGTCGGTCGGCATCAAAGGCGCCCCAAGGCATGAGCAGCAGCGGGTGGGTTTGCGTCCCTCCCGCGTCGCGCATCGCTGCAGGAAGCCGCGCAAGCAGGCGAGCTTCGACGTGCTCGAATGATGTGCCGGCAAGCTTCTCCACAGGGCGGCGGCCGAGGAGTTCGGCACACTCCTCCACTGTCAGCTTGGTTTTTCCTCTGAGATGTGCGAGCGCAGCAGGCAGATGCAGCATGCCGGGCTCCTTGTCGTACCACGCCTTGATCGCACGGCCCTCCGCGGTAACCCGGTGAAGGTCAAGGCAGGCATTGCGGACGGCTGGCGCCATGTCGGGGGTGATCCACTTGACGCCGTCGGCCGCTCCCTTCGAACCTCGCCACCGTAGGCCCAATGCGGGGATGCCGCCGGCATCCCGCTCGACCTGCGGGTGTTCTTCAAGCGCCAGCGCCTCGTTGATCCGGCCGGGCGCCGACAGAAGCAGTAGCAGAATGCGAGTGATGATGATGTCGGCGGGCTCCAAGGCGAGCCGGTAGGCGTCTGTAAGGGCCTCGAGGAAGCGATCCGTCGGCAGCAGCTTCTGGCTTCGTGCTGCGAAGGCCTCGCCTGCCCTGTCGAGGTCCGGGGTAGGCAACGAAACCTGGAGTGCGCCCGACAGCGAGGCGTGCGTCATGCCTTGGGTGTGCAGGAAGTGGCCTAACGACCTAACGGCCCCTTGGAGCCGCGCGGCGACAGGGGGGGAAACGCGGTCCCGTGCCATCGCCAAAGCCTCGTTGAGCGTGGCCACATTTATGCTGTCGACGGAGCCCACATCGAGCGCGTCCATCGCCCTCCCGATTAGGCAACCCGCCTGCACGAACGTCTGCAGCTTGGCGTGACCAGACCTGGGCAGCTGGCCTACATAGGCGCGGATGAACCCACCCAGCCCGTTGTGTCCGGCGGCGCCGAACACCACGCCCAACTCACCCCGCCTCGCCGGCACACCGGATCTGCGGACGACCTCGTCGGTGACGTTCCATTGCTCCGCCTCGAACGCGCAGCTGCGGCCGTAGCGCCGGGACACCCTGGCATGTGAAATGAATGCGGACAGCCGTGCCCCGGGTGATCCAGACAGCGGGGGGCAGTACGGGAGGGTAACGGCCGTACGGCTGCGGCATCGTTTCACAGGTCGGCCCTTCTGGCGCCGAACTTGCAAGCCAATGCTGTGAAGCGGGGCCCCGCAGTGCGGCCGAGCAACGGCACCAGCGCTGGAGAAGCTTCGATGTAAGCTCGGGCCATGTCCGGACCAGTGTGATCGAGCAGCGCCGAGATCTCCGGGAGGCTGCAGCCTTCGATGGAAAGAGTGGTGGCGAACGTGCGTCTGGACCGCAATGGGGAGCCGCCTGCCCTGCCTATGCGTGCCAGCGTGGCCTTGTAACGGGCGCCGACGGCCGTGCTGGAGAGGTGTCCCTCGAAGCCCGGGACAGCTGGACCGGCGCTCCGGCCGGCCGGGAACATAGACGCTTCAGGACCCGTGGCCACGGCACACTGTTTGCGGAGCACGTCAGCAAGCGCAGGGATGATCCCGCGAACGGTGAACTCCTGCCTTGGCTGCCGTCCATTCCGCTGCTTGGCGCGTGGGACGAGCAGGTTCGCCGCGAATTTGGCGGGGTTGGACGCGGGCTGAAGGTCACCAGCCTTGAGCCACGCAACCTGTACTGGCCGCAGCGCCAGCACGATGATCAGAAGTGCGAGCGCGTAATCAGTCGGCCCTACCGTGCCTGCATCATGGCTTGCATGCAGAGCGGCGAGCATGGCGTCCCGTTCGACCGGGGAGTGCGCTCCCTGCGTCGTCGAGCAAGTCCGCACAGCTTGCCCTGCATCGTGCGCCTCGGTCGGCACCCACGAGAGCCAAGCTGCGAGATTAGGTCCTAGTCCACCGACCCCGGCCGCAGCCCATCGGCGAAGCGCGATCGTCACACGGCTCGCCAGATACCGTTTTTTTGGAGGCAGGATCGCCTCGTGCGCAAGGAGAAGGTCTGGTGTGATCTCGATGAAGACGGTCTCGGGACGAAGCTCCGCCAAACACCGGAACAGGCCGCGTATGCTTTCAAAGTCCCCATGAACCGACCGCGTTGGTCGCGTCGTGAGCGACGCTGCAATCGCTTGCTTCGCATGCGTTCGCAACGAGACAGAAGCGCCGACCAGCGAAAGAAAATCGAAGCGAACGGATCCACCGGGCGCAGGAAGCGACCAAGTGTCGGCGCCCAGGTCGAATATGACGCCGTCCGACGTCGCGGTGGCCGTTAACCGATCCCACGAGCTAACCATCGCGGGAAGATCTCACTGCCATCTGCCGCTCCTGACTAAGCCGGGAGACCTCTGCCGCTCTTCTACGGACCCTTGCCAGAAGGTATGGTCTTGCAGAGGTCGGATTGCTCCACCCCTGGGCGTATGCCCGGGCATCCGCCTCCTCGTCGGAGGTCAGATCGGCTCTCGCAGCGGCGTCGCTGAACCGATCGTTCCAAGAGTGCCGGAGAACGTGGTTGCAGAAGCGTTCACCGAGCTCTGGGTGCACCCGCCGCAGAACGCGGAACATCTTGTTGACGCCGGACCGCGACCACGGCGCGCCTTGCAGGGACACGAACAGGAAGGTGTGGCAGCGGGCTCCAGGCCGGGCGTCGCGCGCCGCCTCGACGTATTCGCGAGTCCGCGCGGCAAGTCGGGGCGAGAGATCAAGTTCGCGGCCTTCACCCTTAACCCTCGCAAGGTCTCGCCTGGGATCGTCTGATGCGTCGGGGCGCCTGACGATCCGACAGGTAAGGGCGCCAAAGTCAAGATCGCATAGTCGCAAACCCAGGAGCTCACCTGTACGCAGTCCGAGCTCACTAGCCCAATCGAACCACAGCAGGTTGCGGTCGGCCGCGAAGACCATGGCGTCGTTTCCGGACTGGACCGCAGTGCGGGTCGCTTCAACGAGTGCTGAGAAAAGCGTTGCGTCCTGCGTCGGCGTCAACCCACGTCGCGTCCCTTCCTTAGATCTTGGTGTCGGCGCGCGGGCAGTCAAACCTGCTGTAAGGGCCACTCTCCCAGCGTTCCCGTCCAGTCGCTCCTCAGCGGAAAGCCAGACGCCGTGAGAGTGCAGGCCGACCAAGTGGTCCAGAAATCTTTGGGCGGCGCGCACTCTGAGTACGACCGTCCGCTCGCCGCGCTGCCGCGGGAACACACTGCTGGGGCGTTTTCCCTCCTCTTGACGACTAAGATGGATGACGAGTCCGTCCACCTCCGAGACCGCAAGGAAGGTTCCCGTTCTCACGCGTTCCGCAAAGTCGATGCCACGCTCCTCGAAGAAGTTGAGCAGCCCGGCAACGCCAAGTAGCTCCTGCGCCACCTTGGAGTGCGATCCGCTGGCGGGGCGCGACAAGCTCGTCGCGTATACCGTCGCCTCAGCAGCGGGCAGGCAGGTAATGCGGTCGATGACAAGCGGCATCCGCTCGCGATCGCGTGTTAGAATCAAACGAATGTAAAACCTGCTGCACATCACATTCTCCAAAATCCAGAATATATCCTATTTTGGGATAATTCAAGGATGTTGAAATGCGGTTTGGGCTGTCTGGTTAATAAACGCGTGAGGTTACAAGGTGGCGGTGTTGTGCCGTTGTGTATGAAGTGACGCTATGAAAACGGTTCAAATCCTACTGTTTTTTTCCACCTAAACTCTGGTCGCAAGCGGGAAGCGGCCTGAGAAGTTGTTCCTCGCTGATATTCAAAGCCTGAGCATTGCTGATGATTCGGATCAAAACCTCCTCATATTTCCACACTGCCATCCTCAGCGACTTGATTTCAGCTGCATTGAGATCTGTCGCCTTCTTTGTTTCCCGCATGGCTTTTGAACGTGGCCTCGTACGGGTCTCGGCTGACAGGTGGCGCTTGCGCTTGGCATAAGCGCTGGTGACGGCAGGGTGGTTTGAAAGGGCTTGGCGAGTATAGACTGCACCCGTAACCTGTGCCGTTGCCGTGATCACGGAACGCCAGGTGATGGGTGCATTGATGGCGCCAATCGCGGTGACGATTGCTTCCAGCATCTCGCCATCCAAGTTAGGATTACGTTGCATCGACTGCCCTCCCATTGAGGCCTTCTGCAAAGAAAAGTGCCGGCACGTTTGACAGCGGGCCGCGAACATCGGCGTTCGTGGAATGATCGTAGTAGCTGGACCAACGTGGATCCCTCCGCCCAAACCACTCGGCCATATCCTCTTCGCTCAAGCCCCCGCGCACCGCTGCCGTAGTCAATTCGTGGCGAAACGAATGGCTGTTCCCCACAATGCTGCCGCGCGGTGCTATCCCTAGCCTTTCAAATAGACCGGCTTCACCAGGGGGCGGCATCAAGCTTCGCTTGACGGCTTCATAACGCAGCGGGTCGAACATGCACGGGCTTCCCCCAACCGTAGACTTGAGCCCGTTCCAGGGGAGCAACATCAATGGACGGTAACCAATCCCGCCTGCTGCGCGCATCAAGGAGTTTGTATGGGACACGATGTATGATTCTACGATGCTAAACGCGATGGTCACCGGTCCCTTCCCTAGCCGCAAAGTTTTAAGGCCTTTCCTTCGTGCATATTCAGGGAAATGGGAGGGAGTGATCCCAAGCAGTGCCGCGGCTTCGTTGGCAGTTAGAGTTTCCCGTCGTCGGAAGCGCCTCAATGCGCCGGGTAGGTATAAATCGTGGGGGTGTCTCTCGTACCAGCACTTGGCAGCACGAGGGCCGGCCGTGACGTCGTGCATGCGGCCGAGGGTCATCTCCACGAGCGGTGTAAGCTCCTTGGAAACCCACCTGACGGAGGGCCCGATCCTCTTGTCGCCAGGAAGGTGCACCAGCAGGCGCCTGTCACCGTTGTCGCAGTGATCCTGCGAAGGATACTCCTGAAGGTTTAAAACTGCTGAGATCCTGCCAGGAAAGCAGCGCAGAAGCGTGCAAGCCCCAGTCACCAGGACATCTGCCGGCTTAACGGCACAAGCGAATGCTCTGGCGATTGCGACGAGGAAGTCTGGCGCAGGCAGGCGTGCCGCTGCGTTCGCTGAGAACTCCGATCCAGAGGTGCCAGCAGGCAAGATAGAGCCAGCGGACCTGTGTGCCCAGTTCGACAGATCAGTCCGCACCATCCCATGTCTGCCCAGGAATTCCGCGATGAATTCGAGTTGGCATGCTCGATGCCGCGCGGCATCGGGTGAGTAGTGAGCCTTAAGCGTCGACGCCGCCGCGTCGAAGGTCTCCATCGTGCTCGCTGTTACGGGTTTGTCGGCGAGTTGCGCGCCGAGGTGGCGAAATGCATCCAGCCGGTCAGTTAGGGCAGTCATCTGCGTTCTACCCAGAAAATGCGCGATGAAAGCCTTAGCCAGAAGGGCAACCTGTTTCGGCATGGGTTGCCCACCCGATCGTTCCTTTCCTCGGGTGAAGTCTAGGCGACGGTTGTGGCGCATACGAGGGCGTCCCTCGCAGGGCCCCAGGCGAAGGCTGACCTCCCAGTTCTGGTCATCAAAATTCAGCCCGTGCTGCGTTGCGAGGCGGCGCCCTTGCATGACGAAGGCGTCCAGCTTCTCCTGGGCATTGCCCATGGGAGGTTGAAATGCCGGCACAGACCTCTGCCTCATGGGATTCTCCCGCCTAGCCTGGCTTCAGCTAACTCTCGAGTATACAGGTCGGCCACAGCCTTGAAGTCGATTGCCGCCTCAATACGTTTTATGACACCAACATCAGGGCCGCTGTAGATGTGCGCAGCGGAGGGGCCATGATGTCCCATCAGGTTGCCTATTTGCTTATAGCTTAGGCCCTTTCCGCGTCCGATGGTCGCCACGGATCGCCGGAGCCGCGTCGCCGTAATCGTTCGTTCCTCTTCAGCGACTCTAAAAGAGCTCAGCTCTAGCTCATGAAAGATGGTGGTGATCCGAACGCTGATGGATGCTCCGGAGGCGTGCCCGATTGTCCATGGCAAGTCTGGCCACTTGGTGGGGCATTTACTTTCTCGGTGACTCGGAAATAACGGGCACTCTCCGGGAGCGATGCCTCGGGCGACGCCCCAAGTCGCTGCCCGCCCGCACTGCCTCTCCAAAGCAGCGCTGACAATTGGATGCAGGTGGCGCGGTAGTTCCCTGGCCGGGGGTGAGGCTGAGCGAACGACCTTGATCACTGGCAGGGTGATGGCGAAGAGATGCCCCTTTTCGATTTCTTTAACTGGAACCAAGTCACGCACTTTTAGCAGCGATACCTGACCCGGACGCGGCGCAAGTGCGAGCATCAGGACTGCTAATGCGAACTTCTCGTGAGATACGTCTCCGACTTCGTGCGCAGCGTTCAACTCGTGGAACAAGCATTGAAGTTCGGCGTTCGTCAGAGGTCCACGACGCGGACAGGCCAGGTTAGAGGGAGACGACCTCGGCAGCACGATCACCTGCATGCTTGGAAGACTTTCGCTGAGATCTGGATCAAAGCGTTTGAAGCCGCATGCTGACAGCCCACGAAGGCTATTGAGCAAAACTGCAGCTAAGCTGCGGCTCGAAGCAGCCAGAGAATCCCGATAAGCGAGGAAATCACCCAACTTGAGTTCGTCCAGTTGGCCCGGTTTGCCAGTCGTTGCGTGCCGGATGAGCACGCGAACTCGTCTTAGAGTCTCGTGCGCGAGTTCGGGCCTGTGACCTAGCAGTTGATTGGCAATCGCCTCCCTAAGCTCTTCGCGGAACCTGCGGGTCGTTCGGGGCAATGCAAAGCTGAAATGCAGCTTCGCCGTCGGGGTTCGCAACCGCCAGACTGACTCAGCCGGGTTAAACTCGCACCCGTCTACTGTCCGCGCGATCACCTGCTCCCCCCAACTGTTTTGAAAAGATCCTCTTGGATCTCGGCGGAAATATCTTCGGCGACTTGGGCGTCAAATCTTCGGGTGTAGGTAACCGCGGTCGCCCGGCTCTTCCATCCCATGGCCAGCATCCTTGCCCGCATCTCCGCTTCAGCACTGAGGCCGGCGCGGTCCGCCGCCTCGGAGAATAGGTCGTTCCAAGTGTGCCTGAGCACGTGTGGGCTGAACCGCTCGCCCAGGCAGGGAATGTGCTCACGCAAAGTGTCGAAAATTTTGGAAACCAGGCTGCGAGACATAGGATCTCCTTCGCTGGCGAGAAAGAGGTAGTTGTTGCTCCCTGCCGACGGACGTTTGGCGCGCTGCTTCATGTAGGAATTGGTCATCTGCACGAGCGTCGCTGGCCATCGCAGCTCGCGTTCACGACCTTTGGTGAGTGGCTGCATGGCACGTGGCTCGGATGGTGAGTTGTGGAGCCTCACAACGCGGTACAGACGAGCATGCAGGTCAAGGTCGCACAGCCGTATGGACAGCAGCTCGCCCACACGGTGGCCCATGACAGCGAAGCAGCTCACCAAAAGGGTGTTCCGGGCGGCAATGAAGCTGTCCGGCCAGAGTGCTGTCACGGCAGCCGGATCCAGCAAAAATCCCGCTAGCGCAATGCGAGCTTCCTTGCTCAGCCCCATCCGTCGAGAGCCACCCTGGCCTGTGCTGCGAGGAATAATCTCGTAGAACTCGTCGCTGAACTCCTGCGCCAGTCCCAGGTAGCGGAACCGAGTGTCATGATCATCCGCGAGAAAGGCCGCTTGGCGACGCCAGAGGTATCGGACGAAAGCCAACCCGTCGCGATGCCGGATGGCACGGGTCGATGAGTTAGCACCCGTCGTGGCTGCCAGATAGGTGTCAAAACCTAGCTGTTCGTGAAGGGAAAAGAAGCGACCGCTCTCGATCCTCTCGGCGAGCGAACCGCCGACTTGGGTGGCGTAGGCTGCAAAAGCCGTTGCCCCTCTTAGCTTCTGCAAGCGGGTGTTGACTGATGGAGTCTGCCGGCGAACCACGGCCATGTATGTGCAGAGACCGAGATCAATCAGCCCTGCATCCGCGGATCTGTATACGGGGTAACGTTCCCCCGACGAGCAAACGTGTGTATGATGCTGGTCACACTTAAACCGACCTAATCCCGCAGGCGCCTCGAGATTGTCAATAAGGGCAACAGGCCCGTGTGTGTAAACAGACACAGGGTTATTGGGCAGCATCGGCAATGCTTTAGCCACAATTATTTACCGAGTTTGTGCAGGTGTAGATACGTAATGTTATGCGCACCTCGCGTTTGTAAATAGCGCTTCGCTTTGGCGTTCCCGAAACGTAAAGCATAAGGCTGTCTCCCGTGTCAGTTGACAATACGCACCAGTGCTAGCCCTCTCTTCCTTTAGCCCAGCAACATTGTCAAGCGAGATAGGAGAAACATAGGTGACATGGCTTCTGCGGTGCTGGCTGGAAGGTGCAAATAGCGTTGGCATCTGCGCCTACCCTCTTGCGGTCTCAGCAGACCTGCGTCGGTATATTAGGTAATAGATCCTAGAGAACCCTGGTAAGGGACAGAGACTCAGAAAACTGTATAAAGTTCTGTAGGGGATACGTGACATGATCAAATGGCTTGAGGTCGCTCAACAATGGGAACAAATTACGACGTCAGACCAACACGTTCAGGGGCACCGCGAAATAATCCTTCGCCAGTTCGCGGGCGAGCTCAACATCGACGCAAGTAGCGTGAGGCGCTGCTCAGCTGCCTTACGCTTCGCCAAGGAATTGGTGAAGGCAGGTAAGATCAATGACGTCGATGCCTTGACCAGCACTTCGCTGGAGAAGCTGACTATTCTGCAGCGGGTCGCACGCCTGAGCATGGACGCAGCTGTCGAACTGCTTCGTGGGACTGACAACATCCGGGAACTCCGAGCTAAGGAGGCAAGCTTGCGGGCCAAGCTCGCCATAGGCGACGCCGTGCCGAGCTCGAATCTTATTGTAAGGCGCCTGGGCGTTCCGCTGTTCAGGGATGCTGCGGTGGAGGCCTACATGACGGCCCAACGGGCCGAAGGTCGCGAGGTCCTGAGGCTGCAGGCCCGGGGCGTGTTCCTGGAAGCGTCGCACGTCCTTGCCAGGACCAAGCCGGGTGGCCCGTTCCACGCCGCGCGCATGGTGCCCGCCCCGGGACTGAAACCATATCCGGGCCGGCACAGTGGGATCGCCATCCTGGCTGCTGCGGTCGCGCGCGTTGTCGAGCGATTTGACATCGTGGTGGAGGAGGCCGACGACGGCGAGCGACTCGCCGCTACTATCCGGACGCTGGGTCCATGCGGGGCAGGGGTACTGTACCTTCTTTCCGACGGCTCTCTCGAGGAGATCCACACCTCAAGTCGCCTTGAGGCACCCGACCTTTTGCCGGCCCACGTCAGTGCTCTCGACAGTCGGTTTCCGTCATCCAGGAAACCACAAAATAGAAAGTGAATTAAGATGCCAGCAAGTGGTCAATTATGAGAGGCGTTCATTCTAGCCTGAGTAGCTTTCACTTTAGAGAGAATGGGTTTATCTCAAAGATCTAATTTAGGCACTAGATCCCTGAGCCCGTACGTCCTTGTGCCAGTATCGATAGCCTTGGCATAACCGCTGGCTGCCAATTTTGGCTGGGACCGTGAACCGTCTATCGTGAGGTTAGCCGGACCGGCAGCCAGCCAGCCAGCCAGCCAGCACACGCACCGGTGCTGCGCATGCATGCAGCTTGACGTTGTGTGTGTAACAACCGACGCTCTGTTCTCGTAATGGCTCGACAGTGTGCCGTGTGCCGGAAATTTCAGTTCTTGATGCAACTTGATACGTCGTCAAGTGACCGCTCTCAACGTCGGGCTTCGGTCAACGCAGCCAGGCACCTTGCCCGTGCCGTTTCCCCCAGCCGCCTCAGCCCGCATGCGTCCCGCATGGCCAATATAACCCCCTCGTCGGACAAGCCACGCCCCAGGAATTGCTGCGCCAACACCGTCAGCTCCACCAGGGGCACGTCCATGGGGTCGGACATCTTACCAGGCGCAGGCGCACGGAAGCGGTCCCAGGTGGCGGGATCCAAGTCCGGCGGCCAAATGAACCGACCGGCCTCATCCGTGGTGACCGCGCTCGTCTCTGGCACCACCGATATGACTCGGTCCCTGATTTCTCGGCCGGAGCGCTTGAAGCCGTGCAGTCGTGCCACCGCCTGCACCAGCCGGTCCTCACGCACCGGCCCCTGCTCTGCCAGCATGCGTGCGACGATTACAGCCAGTTCGGCCCTGTAATCTGGATCGTAGAACCGCTCCGTTATGATATCGTCTGACGCCACCACCGGCTCCGCCTCGATCATCGGCTCCTCCGCGTCGTCGGCAACTGCCATCGGTTCCCGGTCGGCCGCCGGTGCCATCCCCACCGCCGCATCGCGTGCCTGCCGCTCCACTCGCGTAGCGTCCAGTATCGCCCGCAGCTGCTCGTCCAACCGCGCTGCCTCCCGAGGGGCATTGGTCCACCAATCCGTCGACCAGATGCGCAGGATCCGCCAGCCCAACCCTTCCAGCACGTGCTGCCGCAGCCGGTCCCGGTCTCGGGCCGTCGCACCGCGGTGGTAGGTGGCGCCGTCGCACTCCACCCCGGCCAGGTAGCTGCCCGGCGCCTCCGGGTCCACGACGCCGAGGTCGATGCGGAAGCCGGATACGCCGACCTGCGGGTGTACTGTCCAGCCCAGCTGCTGCAGCCGCACCGCCACCTGAACCTCAAATGGGCTTTCATGGTCGCCCACAGACCCCTCCACGGCAGTGGCGAACGAGCGCGCGCCGTGCTCGGCAAACTCCAGGAACCGCTTGAGGTGCCGCACGCCGATCGCGTTGGTTCGCGATAGGTCGAGTGTCTCGGATCGGAAGCTTCCAAACACGACCAACTGCTCGCGTGCGCGCGTCACGGCGACGTTCAACCGCCGCTCTCCGCCGGAAAGGTTCAGGGGGCCGAAGTTGAGCGACGGCTTCCCCGTATGGTCGGGGCCATATGTTATGGAGAACAGCATCACGTCGCGTTCCTCGCCCTGCACACCTTCAAGGTTCTTCACCAGCACCGGCTCCGCCGCGTCGTCGCCGAAGAAGCGTTCCAGCGCCGGGTCATCCCGCCGTGCCTTGTCCAGCAAATCCTCAATCAGCGTCTGCTGCTCTGCATTGAAGGTGACGATGCCTAGCGAGTGAGCCTCAGGGGCCCGCAGCACCGCCAGTGCTTCCGCCACCACCGCCTGCGCCTCCCGCTCGTTGGTGCGCGCGCCGCCACGGGCGTACACACCGTCGGCCACGTAGCGGAACGACACTGCGCTGTCCCGCGTGACAGGCGACGGGAAGGTGACGAGCCGTCCGCCGTAATAGGTCTGGTTGGAGAAGGCGATCAGGCTCTCGTGCCGGCTGCGATAGTGCCAGGTCAGCTCCACGGTCGGGATGCCCGCACCCAGGCACTCGTCCAAGATCGAGTCGAGGTCGTGCGTCTCCACCTCCACCGCCGCGCCGTCCTCCTCGCCGCTGCGCCGTTCAAAGAAGCTGGTCGGCGGCAGCTGCTTCGGATCACCCACCACGATTACCTGCCGACCGCGCCCAACTGCGCCGATCGCGTCCCAGGTGGTGATCTGCGAGGCTTCGTCGAAGATCACCAGATCGAACGGCTCCGCTTCCGCCGGCAGATACTGTGCCACGGAGAGCGGGCTCATCATCAGGCACGGCGTCAGCCGGCGCAGCGCCTTCGGCATGCGCTGCGCCAGCTGCCGCACCGGCAAATGCCGAGTTTTCTTCGCCAGTTCCCGCGTCAGCACCGCGTATTCCGGATCCACTTTGCGCAGGACAGCACCCGGGATGCCGGTCGTAATGCGCGTTCGCGCCACCCGGCTGGACAAGGCCTGCAGTCGCACGTCCAGCGCCCGGAACCGCTCGATCCGCGTCTCGTGCCGGGCTGCTACGAAGCCGCGTAGGCGCGGCGAGGCATCCACCACCAGGTCGATCCACCAGCGCGCATAGTTAGCTTCCAACGCCCGCAAGGCGTCGTTCGGCCCGACCAGCCCTTCCTCCAGCGCCCGGATCAGGGGCCGGACCCCCAAAGCCTCCGCGGCTTGCGCTACACCGCGCCAGGCGCACCACGCTTGGATCAGCCGGGACGCCGTGGACCACCCCGACAGCTGCGCGCCCAAGGCGGGGAGCCAATCTGCCCGGTCCCCGGCCACGTTCCCCGTCACCGGGCCGCCAGCCAGTGCGGAGACCTCGTCCACGGCCGCCTGGAACGTTGCCCAAGCCCGAGCCAAAGAGCTCAGCGCCGTTCCGACTGCGCCACCCTCGGCCAGCAGGTCTGCCCCTTCACCGATCAGCTGGCGGAGGTGCGCCCGCAGCCCGATCAGCGCGACCGGTTCGGCCACGCAGGCGGCGGCGGCGCGGCGCAGCTGCTGCCCCCAGGCATAGGCTGCCTCAATCCGCGCGAAGTCGGTGTCCAGCCCGCGCCAGCTTCGGCCCAGCACCCCGGTTTCCGGCGCGGCGACCAGCGCTGCCTCGATCTCCGTCAGTTCGATCAACCGATCCAGCTCTAGCCCACACTCCTCGGGCACCGGACCATCCGCGTGCTCCGCCAGTCGCTTCCGCACCGCTCGTTGCGCTAGGTTGCGCGGCAGCAGCCACTTCTCCGCCGCTTCCCGCCACTCCGCCCGCAATGTGCTTAACGGCAGCCGGGTGACACCCGGCCTCCACGACCCGGCCAGCGTGCCCCGCACGGCCCGGTGCCGCGCCACGCGCGCGGACGCGACCTGCATCGCGTCCCGAACGTTCGCGGCCTCGTCGGCCAACGCCCAAGCGGCCTCAGGTCCGATGGGGTCCAGCAACAGTCCCGCCAGCTCGACCAGGCGCTGCAGTCGGTCTCGCGCGCGGGGGTAGTTCGCAAGCTGCAGCACCGCCGTCGCCCCGCCCACGGCGTTCTCCAACGCTCCGAGCTGCGCCACCGCCGCTCGCGCTCCGTCCAGCAGCCGCTCCTGCCATACCGGGGACCAGTCCGTCCGCTCGATCCCGGCCAGGGCCGGCTCGCGCACCGTGGTCTCCGTTCGGCGCAGCACCTCGCTTGCTTCTTCCACAGCTTCCACTAGGCGCTGCCAGTCCCCGGCATCGTGGAACTCCGAGTGCGGCCATGACAGCCGGATTGCCGGCACCGCCCCATCTGCCGCCCGAAGCACTGCCCCAATGGCTCGGAACGGCGTCCACCCGTTCCGGCCCGGTGCATGCAGGTCCCGCACGTAGCCGTTCAGCTCGGTTCGCAGCGTCGCCAGGTCCGCCTTCGCCGCCGTCCAGTCATTCTCCGCTGCACTCTCATGGGCAGACTGGGCCCGCTCCAGCTGCCCCAGCACCGCCGTCTTGCTGACCTTGGAAGAGAACAGGTCCAAGCAGAAGTCCGCCAACCCCACCTGCTTCAGCCGTCGCTGCACCACCTCCAGCGCCGCCCGCTTCTCCGCCACGAACAACACGGTCCGCCCCTGCGCCAGCGTGTTGGCGATGATGTTGGCGATGGTCTGGCTCTTGCCGGTGCCCGGCGGCCCGATCAGTACGAAGCTGTCCCCCGCTGCCGCCCGCGCCACCGCCCGCAACTGTGACGAATCCCCTTCCAGCGGACAATGCAGGTCCGCCGCGGCCAGAGTGTCATCCAGCGCGCCGCCTTCGGATCGCGGCTCCCGCCGCTGCCGCTCGTCCCCTTCCGTTTCCATTTCCGCTGCCGGGCCGTCCATCAAACGCCGTGACACCTCGTTGCCGCGCAACGCGTCGGCGCGGTCGGCTAGATCCTTCCACATCAGGAACTTGGTAAAGGACAGCGTGGTCAGCGCCACCTCGTCCCGCACCTCCCAACCCGGAATATCGCGCAGCTTGGAGCGCACGACGTCCATGATTGCAGGCACGTCAAACCCGGCCTCGTCCTCAGGCGGCCGCTCCGCTTCCAGCGACGGAAACCGAATCGCGAACTCCTGGCGCAGCATCTCCAGCAGAGTCGAGTTCAGCCGCGTCTCGTCGTCGTGCACCCGCAGCACGAAGCCTGACCGGACGCTTGGCCGCTCCAGCACCACTGGCACCAGGATCAGCGGCGCGCGGTAGGGCGTGTCCCGCTCCTTCTGCCGCCACAGCAGCGTGCCGATCGTCAAGAACAGAGTGTTGGCGCCGCCCTCCTGCTGGTCCGCCCGCGCCTTGCGGTAGATTTCGGTCAAGGACGCCTGCAACGCCGCCGCATTCCGCCCCACCACCAGCTCGCCCTTGGCCAGCGCCTCCTGGGCGAAGGAGCGGTTAGCATCCTCCTGCAGCCGGTTGCGATGCAGGACGGCGCTGCGCGGGTCGGTTCCGTCCATCAGGTCGGGCCAGGGTCGGAACTTGATTGGTGTCGCCCGGCTGCGTCCCCGCATTCCGGCCAGCCGGTCTTCCAACGCCGCCGGGTCCGGGCAGTCCACCCATAGCACCTGTCGGCTCGAGGCCGGCAGGTTCAGCATCCGGTTCCGGCCAGACAGGTCCAGCAGCCGCTTGCGCCAGCGGTCCAGCCGCCCCTCGGGCGTCGCTTGCGGCATCTCCTCGGCCATCGCCATGTCGTCCCGCAGCGGCGGTGCTTCCTCGATGTCCGGCAGCTCCACCGCGCCGGTTTCTGCCTCCGGTGCCTGGAATGCGTAACTGCTGGCCACGCTGGCCAGCGGCAGAATGCGGCGCTGTCGGGCTCGGTGGATGTCGATCAGTCCTTCGAAGATCGCGTCCTTCTCCGGCGCCACGTGATCCGCGCCGGCTGCCGTCGCCTGTGCGAAGCTCGGCTTGCGAGCACGGGTGGCGCCGGTGGTCTCAAAAAGCTTGAGGTCGTCCAGCTTCACCCGCGTCCGCAGCCCCGGCGCGTCATCCACGGTGGACGATCCGAAGTCCCCCTTCGTCAGCCACACCCCTGCGAAGGCGTGTTCCCGCTGCAGCACGATCAGCGGCCGTAGTCCAGCGGCCTCCAGACAGGAGCAGAACAGCACGGCCAGGTCGAGGCAGGTGGCTAGCCGCTCTTCAGCGATTTGCCGGGACGAACGGATGCGCTGTCCGCCACCCACGAACGACGGCGGCGGGTTGATGTAGCGTAGGTCCATGCGGCACACCGCGGTCCAGATCGCCTGTGCCTGCTCCCACACCCGGGTCTTGTTGCCCTGGTAGCCCTCGAACGAATCTGACTTTCCGCTGGCCCGCAGCAGGTCGGAGGCGTCGCGGATGATGCGCGCCACCGCTGAGTCGTTCGGCTGCACGAAGGCGGCTAGGATGTCCGGGATCCCCGCAGTGCCACCCCACTCGTTAAATGCCAGGATGCGGATGTCCTGGGTGAACTCGGCAACCACGGAACCCCCGCTCCGTGCCGTCAGCGACACGGTGCCTCGAGTTGCCTCCGTCAGCCCGGACAGCAACGGTCCGTCCACCGGCACGTCGAGGTCATCCAGCACCCGTGTCTGGCCAGATCCCACCCCAGCCAGCCGCCAAGTGCGCGTCCGCAGCACCGGCGGCGTGCAGCTCAGTTCGATCTCGATGTCGTCGAATGCCTCGGCCCTGTCGTTAGATATGGATAGCTCCGACAGCACCGGCACATGGTTCTGCCACAGTGCGGCGTTCAGTGCGGACTGGAACCGAGCCGTGATGTGTGCCGGCCGTGGGGAAGGCGCAGAAGGCGCAACATCGACCGGCGAAGACGGCTCAGCCAGCTCTCCTTGGATTTCGAGGCCATCTTCGGGCTCACCTGCTGCCATAGTTCCCGCCCGTCACTGTTGCCGCCACCAGAGCATACTTCCAAAGGTTGTCCAGCACCGCCCAACTCGACTGCTTCGCGCTGACATCCATGCTTGATGATAGTCTTGTGCCTGTACGCTCCTACGGAAACACGACCCTGAACTCGTCTTACACCACCCCTCCTCCGTCAAGCATTGGAGAAGGACAGGCGGCCGGTGATCCTGCCGCGCGTCAACAGGCGACGCCCGTCCAAGCTGATCACCTGCGTCCAACGTGAGGAAGGGAGTACCGTATGCCGCAGCAGGCCAGTCTGGCCATGCTGGATGAACAGGATCTCTTGGCCGCGAACCAGGAGCATGAAGCCGGCTGGATCATCAGCGAGGTTCGGGAACACGAGATGAGGGATGGGTGGTTCGGCCTGTCGCCTTGCGGAGCACGAAAAGTGGTGAGGGCGCCTGGCTGACCCGCAGAGCGTTCGTGGTCACAGGAGAGACAGATCTACGAGGGGTCACCTTCGTCCCTACAGTCCGACGGTGACCTCTACACCATTCCGGCAAGCCGATTGCCCTCCTTAACTGGGATGACCTACCTATCGATCTCTCATGTTGGTTGATGGTCTCTATTGATAACGGCTGCTATCAACAATACTATCAACCTTGCATTTGGGTGAAGGGCGAAAGATGAATGCTACAGTTCCGGACGGGGCCTTCTCCGGCCTGTCATCCGTCGCGATCAAGCGGTTCGTACAGCAGGTGGAGGGCGCCGCAGCGTTCCTGACCATAGCACACTCCGGGGCAAGCCCGAGGAGTGCCCAAGCCAAGGCGTTGGCACACCATGTCATCCCCACGTTCACGAAGAGGCACTACGCAGCCTGGCACCGGTCGCTTGTGAGCACCTCTGCAAGTCGATTGAAGGAGATGGTAATCGTCTTCGCCAAACACCCCGTGCAAGGACCAGGCGCACAGGCTGAACTCGAAGCTTTCAAGATGCTTCTCGAACTCACCCCAGCGGGACCGCCCCTCCTGGAGCTGGCGGGGCGCGATAGGCCGCGTGCCTACCGCGAGTTGGAGAAGCACATGCAGCTCGTCTGCCTGCAGTTTGAGGAGGTCGCAGCGCTCGCGGACAGCCTCGCGGAGTCAGGATCAGAGAGCGACATCGCCACTTCGACCGAAGATACTCGCGATGACTGCCTCCCCAAGGGCAGCGAGGCGGTTCTGGAGCGTGCAGGGGGCACGCTGACGTTGACCGAGGCAGCCGTGCGCCTCGGGGTCAGCAGGCAGGCGCTCCACAAGCGGATCGCAACCGGGACCGCTCTCGGCATGATGGTAGACGGCGAGATTATCGTCCCGAGACTGCAATTCACTGAAAGCGACGGACAGGTGTCCGTCCTGAACGGGATCAAGGGCATCGCCAAGCTGTTCAAGTCGACTCTGGCCGGACCCTGGATGGCGCTTCAGTTCCTTGTCGATCCTGACCCCAACCTTGGTCAGCCTCCAATCGAGGCGTTGCGTCAAGGAAAGCATGACCAAGTGCTCGTTGCGGCTAGGGCGCACCTGCACTGCGACGAGGAGTGAGAGTTGCCGTCTGCTGAGACAGCCGCGTGCACGCCACCGACGTTAACGTTTCGCAACGGTATAAAAATCGAGGTGCTTGATGCTGGTGTCGATATTTTCCGGATCCATCATCGGGATGCCAGTCCCATTTGGTTCGGGCCAAAGCCGGGTCTGCCACCCGCTTATCGCTTCGACGCCCCGGGCGGAGAATACCGGACGATGTATGCCGCAGCAGCACTCGAAGGCGCATTCGCCGAAACTATCCTGCATGGGCGGCCCGCAGGCCAGATCGTAAGCCGCGCATACGTTGAGCAGCGGGCGTGGACAGCCATTAAGGTTCTGAGGCCGCTAAAGCTTATGAAGCTGCACGGCGAAGGGCTTTTCTGGCATGGCGTTGATGCGCGCGTTAGCGCTGCAGACACCTACGATGAGTCTCGCAGGGTAGCGCTGGTAGGATTCAGGGAGGCACCGGACTTGGATGGAGTGACATACCGGTCTCGGCACGATAACGGCGAACTCTGCCACGCATTGTTCGACCGGGTACTAACCAACCATCTTAAGACAGGGATGCGGCAGCTCTTTTCGGAGCATGCGGCTGAACTGAAGCATCTCATGGCCAGGTATGGTGCCGTGCTGGACACTACTCCTCCGATCCTGGCTCCGTGAAAATGGGTTCGCGGCGAACGACCGCGTGGAAGCGACAATCTAGGCAACGCTGGATCTCACCATCTGCTGGAGTGCTGGTAAACGCTGCGGCTATGCACGTTCTGCCTGACTTGCTTGGCTAACGCGGCAACTTGAACGGCTCATCTGCTCATTCAGTCCTTCAGCTTAGACCATCGGCGTCGAGCGCCTTGATTGTGCACCGCGGTGACCAGCGCCCGCCGTTGTCTCACCAGCACCACCAGTCGCTTGTCCCGGATCACCCAGTGTAGAGTAGGCTACGCGCCAGCATGCCGAAGTGCTGTCGTGAGCGAACTCACCACGGCCGGATACTTCGACTCCTGCCTCTTGTGGATTGTGGCGGTGTAGGCCAACACCAGCTCGTCCAGTTCTCCGAAGCCGTAGATCACCTCGAGTCCATCGAACGTGACGCTGCGCTCGTCCTCCTCCATGTCGATCGCTGAACACGCCCAGGTCGCCGTTGAACATGTCGCGCTCGTAGTTATCGGCCACCTGCATGACCTTGTCGTCCGGACCATAGGTCCAGCCAAAGCGCTCCACCCGAGACTCACCGGGCGGGTTCACCGTCGCCTGCAACTTGCCATTCAGCGCCCGATACCATGCCGCCCCGTTCATCGGACACAGTACCTGCACGTCACGTCTTCACCGCGCTGAGATTGGGCAGATCAGTTGTCAGTAGCAGCGCTCAGAATGCGGAGGGCGTCGTGAGGGTCCATCTGAACCGCCGCGCAAACCTCAAGGAACTCGACCAAATCCAGCCGACGGTCGCCGCTCTCGTATTTGGAGACATACGATTGCGGTCGACCGAGCCGTTTGGCTAGTTGCACCTGCGTGAGCTGCTGCGCCTCGCGGGCCGCGGTCAGCATGCGTCGGATCTCGACGTAATGTGGGGAACGGCGGTCGCGCGCTGACGCAGGCTTAGAATTTCGCACACGGCCATCTTAGGCGAACACCAGCCTCTAACCCGAAATGGGATTAAATGAGCTGCAGACAGGCGGCTGCCCTGTCCGGGTGCCTGCTTATCGTGGGTTGCACGGTGACCGTGGCCCTGACCGGTGCCGACGTCGATTCCGGCATGTATCAGCAGGCACTTTCCATCAACAAATGGCTCACAGCCTTCTTCAACAATCCCATCCGTCTTGCGCGCGCGAGAAGGCAGCACGTCTGCAGCTCTAAAGCTCGGTTTTAACAGGATCATGCGGCGGCCAGCCCCGTCAGCCATTGGAGCGTCGCAATGCTTGGCTCGTCGGCGCCACGTGACGCTTCAATGAAAGTCGAGCGGCGTCCACTCGTTGCGGGTTTGTTAAGGTATGCTGTCAGTCGATGACTTGAACGGCCGACGAAATTTGCTGCCGGAGTGCTCCCATAATGCCGCTGAAGCGCTACTCGGTCCTGAAAGGCCGCCCGATTCGTAACCGTCTCGGCACTGGTGGCTCCCCCCACTACCAGATCGAAGTCTCCACTGGCGACGATAACTTCCGCATCGCCATCAACGTCCGTTCCGCCGACGGCTCCCAAGTTCAGTTTCTTGTCCGCCCTCGTTTCGAGCACCCGATCACCACCGGGCTCGCCGCGATCGAGCCGGGCGTCCACCCGCTCGAGAGCAAACCCGGCGGCCTCGCGCTCGATTTCATCCGCGCCAACCTCGCCCAGCCTTGGGAATTCATGCTGTTGCCGATCAGCGCCACCGGGCCGGACAACGACCTCAACGACAAGATCGACTCCTATGTTCAACGCGCCATGGCCGATGAGCACGCGCGGATCTATGCGTTTGGCGAGACCTGGGGACCTGAAGCCAAGGCGGACGTTTATTTCGGCTTCAAGCCCGGCCAGGGTATCCACGACATCCACTTCAACCAAGGCAACCCACCCGGGCCATTCGCTGCCGACAACGGCCCGTATCAGGATGGTGGCCTGATCTTCGAGTTTTCGGCCGATGACGGCACCTCGCTTTGGACCGCGATTTTTCTCAAGTTCCAGTCGCAGGCCTGGCACACTGCCGACAACGGGGGCGCAGCCATCCTGCCGCCGGACCCCGACCATCCCGGCCAGCCGCACACCCCTGTCGACCGCGATGCCATCCCGATGCTGACCGTTCCCGACGGCCTCGTTCGCATCATCGCCGCCCTCGTCAACGACACCGACTCCCCCGAGCAGGAAACGATCACTTTGCTGAACACCGCCGATGTCCCCGTCGACCTCACCGGGTGGGCGATCCTCGATATTTTCAAGCACCGTCAGGTCCTCGACGGCAGCATCGCCGCTGGCGAGGTCCGCAAGATTGCCCTCGACGGTCGGGCCTTGAACGCCGTCCAGCTTTCTAACAGGGGCGGCCTGATCACCCTCGTTAACGCCGATGGGGTCAAGGTTCACGGTGTCTCCTACACGGCTGATCAGGCGCGCCAGCCCGGCCGCACCATCCCCTTCCAGCAATAGTTGCTGTCGCGCGAGGGGCAGGGAGAAAGGGATGCGCAAGCGCCGATCGAAGGGAGGGCTCACCGTCAACGCCATCGCTGGCGCCCATGTCGTCCTACTCGGCTGGACGATCGCGGATGCCGATCGCGCCAACCTGCGCGGCTTCGCCGTTCGCCGGACGGATCATGCCGAGGGAGAGACCTACTGGATGAAGGGGAGCAAGACCTTCAAGTCGGTTAATCCATTTCCAGCCCCCGGTGAGCAGTTCTCGAGCTTGCTTCATCCGTTCCAGACGTTTCAATGGGCCGACTACAGCGCCACGCCTGACCGCGATTATGACTACGAGGTTGTCGCGCTTTATGGAAACCCGGCTCGAATGACACGCGGTGCCTCCGTCAAGCTCGCGGTCCACACCGAACCCGTCACGGGGACTGATCACAGCGTATTTTTCAACCGCGGCTCCCCCGCTACCCAGGAATACGCTCGTCGTTTTCAGAACAAGCCGCCGTCGGTCGCGGGGCCTGGAGCATATCAATGGCTCTCACGCGGTCTGCTGGAAAGCATCCTCGTGTTCATCGCTCGCGCCATGGATGCCGACTGGAGCCTCAAGGGGGCCTTCTACGAGTTCCAATGGCCCGCCGTGCTCAACGCCCTCGCCGCCGCGCATGCCCGAGGAGCTGGAGTCTCGATTGTATTCGACGCTATCGCCAGCACGGGCGGCCCGGAGAAGAAGAACAGAGCGGCGATAGCCGAAGCTACTCTCGACGCGCTGTGCATCCCGCGCACGCACGGCACGCTGATGCACAACAAGTTCCTCGTCCTCAGCCGCGGCACGACGCCCGTCGCCCTCCTGTTTGGCTCCACCAACCTGACCGAGAACGGCATCTTCGGCCACGCCAACTGCATCCATGTCGTCGAGGGCGCCGAGCCCGCCGCCACATATTTGAAATACTACGACGCGCTCGCCATCGACCCGCTCACCACCCGCGCTTCGACCTACAAGGCCGACAACGTCGTCCGCAGCCCGGCCCCTTTGCCGCTATCGTCTCACGCCATGGCCCCCGTGTTCTCGCCCAGGTCGGGGCTCGAAGCCCTCGACTGGTACGCGGACTTGGCCGGCAAGGCGAAGAACGGCCTGTTCATGACGTTCGCGTTCGGCATGCATCCCCTGTTCATCGACGTCTACGCGAAGACCGACGGCATCCTGCGGATGGCACTCATGGAAAAGGAGTGGAACGGCCAGAACAAGGGCGTGCAGATTGCCCGGATCCGAGCGTTACAGGCTCTTCCCAACGTCGTGATCGCTATCGGCAACCGCATCCCATTGACCGGCTTCGACCAGTGGCTCGGCGAACTGGACCATGTCACCGACGATGTCCATGTCCACTGGATCCATACCAAGTTCGCGCTGATCGATCCGCTTTCGAATAATCCGATCGTCATCACCGGCTCGGCCAATTTCAGCAAGGCCAGCACCGACGCGAATGATGAGAACATGCTCGTCATTCGCGGCAACACTCGGGTAGCGGACATCTATATCGGCGAGTTCTTCCGCCTTCACTCGCACTATGCCTTTCGCCAGGCGGTGGGGATCTTCGAGCGTGAACATTCCAATGCGTCGCCTAGCGATTTTGAGGTCCGCTTTCTGACTGAGGATCGAGACTGGACCGCGGATTACTTTACCCCTAATGACCGGAACGCCCGCTTCGTTCGCCGCATGTACTTCTCGGGCTCATAATCGTGCATGACCCCGCTTTGCATTGCGGTTGTCACACGAAGCGCGGTTTACAATCTGGTGGGATTTGCACCATCGACATCGCCACTTGGTTGCGGGAAACCTTGCCTTCAGCGCTCTTTGCAAGGAATCCGTTCTTTGGAGAACTTCTGCGACGCTCGCAGTCTTCTGGACGATGGGTCCGGTTCTATTTCGATAGCGAGGCTGATAGGAAGCCGCCTGTCCGCTCAGTAGAAATAAGCTTAGAAAGCGGACACCGGCCTTGCACACTCATGTTCGTCACCCGCGACGGAGATTGGCTGCTTGCAAAACCGCTAAGCACAACGCGCAACAGTCTAACCACGTGCCGCATCTGCCCTGGATGGCGGTCATCAAGCAGAACCGATGCTGCATTATTGAGTAGCAGGTATCCGCGTGACTGCAGCCGTGGCACGCGCTGCACCAAGGAGCAGCCTTGTCTCGCCTTCTTCAACCGATCGACAGCATGCAACCAGCCCAGCGCGAGCAGTATGATCGCTTTCCCTCCAACTTAACCCGCGGCTGCTTATGGATCAGCGGTTAGCTTAGGCCATGTCATCCAGTGCCAACGCCCTACCCACCAGCGGCTTGGACGCCAAGGTGCGGGAGGGCGTCATCCTGTGCGTGGCGGCCCTGAGACGCTGCCCGTTCGAGCGGATGCGGCACTTGGGTCAGGCCTAGCAAGCCGGGCGGACGGCGGCCGAGATGGGGATCATCGAGGGGACCGGACCGTTCGGCAGCCTCGGTGTCATCGGGCGCCGGGTGCCGGTGAATCGCTACGTGGCGGACGGCCTCACAGGCGTCGACTGTGACGGTCCTTTCCACGTCTTGCCGTTTGCCGTTCCCGTGCTGCTGCTCTACGGGGCCGCAGCGATGTTCAACGCGCAGCGGCACCGCGAGCCTCTCCGCCTGCTCGTGGCCCTTGTCTGCACCCTGGCCTGCGCCGCCGTGGCCGTGAACGCCGCGGATGCCGTGGCCTTGCTGAACCGCAATGCCACGGAGAACGCTGGCTCAAGCGGCGACCAGCCATAGTCGCCGGATCTTCAATGAACCGCGCGGCCGTGCCGCTTAGCCTCCTCCAAGCACGACCCCGATGGCACCGGCCACCACGTTGATCAGCAGCGCGAGCCCCGCAGTCAGCAGCATGTTCGTCTTGCGCGCCAGGTTCGCCCGGCGGGACACTATGTCGGCCGGCAGCAGGCAGCACGGGTAAGGGACAAAGCGCACTGATGACGAGCGCCGGGGACCAGACTTGATCGCCGCCCAGCCGGACCGAAGAAAACCAGCCTGCCAATTGAACCGCTGCTTGGAGTATGACCGCTTCGGGCAGGCCAACGACTGTCAGCCCGGCCATCGCCAACCCGAGCGAGACCAGGAGCAGCAACACCGTCCTAGTCGTTGTGCTGGATACGTGAGCCCCGGCACTTCCGTCCTGTCTCGGGTTGGCCATCACCTGATGCTCACCAGGAGAGCGGCCCTGCAGCACCGGCTAAATCATCGACTGCGCGCGCCAACTCCCGCCGAACGTGGGAGTGTCCACACCCCAGACCAGCGGGCCATGAACGTCAGTAACTATGGCGGCATGAGGCCGCTCGAGCGGCTTGGCTTGCCTGGGAACGAATATGAAATCACCCGGCATACGATCGGCGCCGAATTGGTGAACCAAGTGGCCGCTACCGAGGTCATGCTTGTACAACCGGGTGGCGCCCACGAGCTGCGGGTTGCCGTCCAGGGGGACGGACACCGTGTAGACGTAGCGGTGCGCCTGACCGGTTCGGCGGTCATTGATGCGCGGAAACTCCTGTGGCGTCTCGTCTGTCGCCCGCCGGCGGACCAAGTTGGCGGCGGAGTTAACGGTCCAGCGCTTCAGGCGGCCGAGCGCATCCAAGTCACCGGCGTCGGGGTCCAACGCCCCGGCGGCAAACATTGTCTTATAGGCGAAGACGTCGATGACTATCCTCACCATCAGCGCCATCAAACGAGTTCGCAATGTGGAAGACGAAGCACGGCTCTATGTCGCACCAGGTGATGTCGGTCCCAACACCGCCCCGGGACAGCAGGTCGATGCGCGCGGGGTGCGCCGGATTTCAGCGGAACGGGAATCAGTGACCCGCCAGCACGGATTGCATGTAGAAGGTGACCGGCAGGTCGAGCACCGCCATGAACCGACTGGTGATGGCGTAGTCGTGGGAGTTCGACCACAGGCTTGGAGATCGCGCGGCTCGCGGCTTCGATGACGTTCGGCACGGACCAGTCTCTTCCCCGGGCTGTCATATGGCTTCCGTGAAGGTCTCGATGACGACCTGGAACACTGAGATGCCGGACCAGGCCGCTCTGCTGTGGCAGTGCTCTCGTCGGAAACCATGGTGATGTCGTATTCGCGGCCGTCCCTACCGCGAAACGAGTGCCGGGGCCCGTCCCACTGGCAGCAGGACCGTTGCAGCAGGGCCATGCCTGTCGCCATTACGAGATGACGCTCTGTTTGCGCCGCGAGTGCACCCGGAACCTGATAGGTCGCGCGCAAGGGCTTACCTTGTTGCCTCGGCAGGTAGCTGCACCCGATATATCGCATCCCAGGGGCCTTCAGATGCATCCGCGCCAGGAAGTCGCCGCAACGCGTAACGGGTTTGTCCGGGACCTGGGCCGCCGCAACACCGGTGATGGAAAGGCCGGGCGCCAGGCAGCACAGGGCCAGCACAATTACGGACAACCCCGGCCGGATCGCTGGGGTGGAGTGGGCGAACCCGCGACCTCCGTTCCCGAATGGCGGAGCGTTGTGGGAACGCGATGTTTGATTGCTGCCTGCATGCATCGCTGGATGATCCATGACCGATGATGATGCGGTCAATTAGGATTAGCTTTCCGCGTGGCTCGACCGCCTGGGTTCGGTCCGAAGCGACGACTGTTAGCCTGAGACCTAGGACAGTGCGTGGCTGTTTGCGGACGGTCGGCTCAGGAGAAGGCCGATGCAAGAAGCGGACGCCGGCTTACCAACGGTGGAACTGACCGGTGTCGACACTGAGCAGGCATTAATGTTGATCTGGGCAGGACCACAGATTGCGTCCTAGTGTGTGCAGCATAACCGCGTGCAGATGATCGAGGCGGTGCCGCGCGGCAATCGCCTGCACGGCCACAGCGCTACGGGGAAGCTGCAGGACGCGTGCGCTCTCGCGCGGGTCGGCAGCCTCCGGGTTCCAGTCTAGCACGAGAACTGCATCGGCCCGGACCATGATGCGTAGGGCCCATCCCTGGTCAAGGTTGTCGTAGACGGTGCCGCCTGCCCCTTCCACGTTCGAAAGATCGTCGAGTAGGGAGTCGGCCGCACGCCGGCTTCCCGCAAACATGTCGGCCACGATCGGATCTTCACCCGGCAAGCTTAGCAGCAGGTTCACAGGCAAGCTCGAGAACTCGGTTATCTCACGCCAGGATGCCCGGTCGGGCAATTGAGGCAGCCGAGAGAAGTAGCGTATGAGTTCGGCTTCCCTACCCACGGCGTTGGCCGCCAGTACGTGCCCGGCAACTTGCGGCAGGTCAGGCAGCGGGACAGGTGGACAATCCGGCACACCGACCGGTAACATCCAGCCCGGCACGCAAGACGTCACGGCATAACCAGCGTCCAGCTTGAACTCGGTGCACGAGCGGATCGCAGGGATCCACGAGCCATCATCTGGCCACTCCGGGGCGGCCTCTCGGCGGAGGCGAAAGAGCTTACCCATACGACGAAGTCGCTCCATGACGATGTTCCCTGATCAAACGGCCGCAACCGCCACCCGTCCATGTAAGCGCAGCCGTAATCGTAGTGGCCAATGGTCCTGATCCAACCAGAAACCTCGTAATGTCGGGAGCCGCACCCTGTACGCCACCTAAGGCGAGGCGGATGGCGCCTACCACGACCGAGGCAGCCATGTTGGATGCAGCATCCGCGCGCTGCTGCCGAGAGGGTTTCACGCAGAGCCGATCGTCGTGAGGATGACGAGTGTTTTCGAGTACCGTTCTAGGGTGTTCACGGCGGAGCGTCGCAATGGAGATCTGGAGATGCAGCTTGTTGTTGCTGGCTCTGTGCCAGCCGGTTGCCGCTGGATCGCCGGACGTGGTCGAGGCGGTTGTCGCCGGTCGTCGCTATGCTGTCCCGCGCGTCCTGACCGATCGGCGAGACCTGCTGGATCTAAGCAGTTCCCTCTCGCAGGTGTTCTCCATCCAGTTCATCTGGCCCGGCCTCTCGCCCGTGCTGCCGGGTCATTCCAGGGAATACCGCGATGGCTTGGTCTCTCTCGTCGTACAGGACATTTCCCCAGGAACGCAGGTCGAGCATCTCTCGGCGCTGCCGGGACAAAGAACGAAATTCCTAAAGCTCTGGCGCGACAGCACGGTGGACCAGTTCGGCTTGGCCGAAGGCTTCGAGCTCTCCTCGCTACGTCCCTCCGACACAAACGAAGCCGCTAAGCTGGGCCTGCAGTCGCTCGGTCCTCTGGACCATGCGGACCAAGCACGGGGACGACGGCTGTTTTCGAACGGGCCACCCGCGAGCCTGTCCGTGCTGATGATGTGCCAGGCCGGTCTATCCTGTCAGATGTGGTGGATGCAGGACGAAGCGGCGATAGAGGCCACGTTCGATGAGCGGTTTCTTCCCGACTGGCTATTGATGCGTCAGTCCGTGGCAACGCTTCTCACCCGGATGTGGGCGCCTGGAGAGGGCAGGCCATGAGCCATGGGGATATGACGGAACATCCGCTCACCACCCCGCGCACTGCTAACTCTGGTCAAAGGGGCATTACCGACCCTGGTCCTTTGCAAGCCATCTCTTCCCATCATCGGGGTCGGCCTCGTGCAAAGCCGTGAATGGCAGCCATTGCGATGCGCGATCCTGGCCGGATGCGAAGATGCCGCTTACCTTGCCACCATGCGAGTCCCTGTCCTTTCCCTTTTACTTGCCAGCAGCCTTGTCGCCGGTGCCGCGGCCGCGGATGACCCACCTCTCCCCAGCACTGTCATCTACCTCCTGGGAGGCGCCGTGAGCGGTCCCTACCGCCTCACCGTCGATCTAGAGACCGATCGCCTGTTTGAGGCCAAACCCCCTCCGGGCACTCACGGTGACGGCGCTCGGGTGTTCGCGGCGGATCTTTCCGACACGGCTCGTCGCGCATTGACGCCCGCCGAGCGCGACACGTTCCGTGTGCTCGCCGCCTCCGTGTGGCGGGATGGGGCGGCACGGCGCGATTGCTTCGAGTTCAGCATGGACGCCCTGGTGCAATTGGCCATTACCATCGGCGGCGTCGAGCGACGCTCCGATGCGCCGGCGCAATGCCTGACGCTCGATGCGGTGGCACTGCAGAGGGCGTTGCTCTGCGCGGCCAACCCTGGCGCCAGTTGCTCATGATGACGCTGGCATCGTCCGTGGCCCGTCTGACCTGATGGACAAGGCAGCGCGCATTCCTGGGCGCCCCGGCCGATCAAGACATCTCCCCGCGTGACGGCACTCCCCAAGTGACGACACTCCAGGCACGCCTGCCAGACAGGGGATTGCTCCTGCGCCTTCTCGCCGCTGTTACCGGTTTGCTGGCGCTCTGGGTTGGCTGCGACCTGACCAACAGGCCACTGCACATGGGTGGACCGATGAACCTCGCCCTCAACCCATTCGGCATACCGCTTGTCGTCCTCGGCGTTGTGGGCGTGGCCCTCTCCCCGGCCCGCGGTTGGGGCGTGATTTGGCCGCTCGCGGCGATCCTGGCGCTCGCTACGGCGGGGGCGAACTTCTTGGATGGCATCCCGATCGAGGACGGCGCATTTCAGGCCATGCGCGCCGGGGTTCCCGATCCTGATCGATGGCCCGCTCCGGCTTACTTCCACGCCCTTGCACTTGCCCCGGTCGGCGTGGCCCTGGCGGCTCTTCTCCCGGGTCCCCGGCGCGTTGCCCCGCTCCTCCTGGTCTCGGCCGTGGCTGCGGTCGCGTCCAGCTTCGGGCTGGCGGCCTTTGCGGATGCATTACTGCGCTACGACACCGGGGCGGGGCTCGCCTTTGCGGCGACCACTGCGGTCGGCCTGCTCATATTGATCACGGCCTGGGGTGACAGGCAGGCAGGCCGGGCGTTCGTGGGGCAGGCCGTCGTGCTGGCGGCACTCTGCCTCGTCCTCTGGATCGAATACACACGGCAGGGGTAGGCTGGCCAAGACCGCCCGATGACCACGGCCGTGTCGATATTAGAGCGTGGATAGCGGGGCCAAGGTCTGCCTCACACCCTATGCAGAAGTAGCCCCTGCTAAACTGGCCGAAAGCTGCCGGTCCGTTTTGGAGACGACAGTGCAGGAAAGCGGACGCGAGACGATCAAGTCAGGCATTGGCTAAGGAAGATTTTCTCGAAGCACGATCTCGGTTTGGATTTGTTCGACACCCATCATCGGCTCCAGCCCAGAGCGCAAGTTGGCGAACATTGAGGCCGCGCTCAGCATCGTGTCGCGTGGATTTTGGTTCAACACAACGTCGAGTGTGCCTTCAATTAGTAGGCTGCGGGTTCCGGGCGTCAGGCCGTGGCCTATGAAGACGACCTCTCGCTCCCGTCCGACCTCCTTCAACCCGCGTGCCACGCCCTCAGGTGCGCCGCCGATATTGTAGATCGCGGCCAAGTCCGTGTGCTGTCCCAGCAAGGTGCGGGCATGTCGGTAGTTGCGGGTTTCATCATCCAGGCCTTCTCGCAGACCCACCACCGTGATCTCGGGCGCCATCTCCTCAAAAAAATGCATGAAGCCAGCTTCCCGCTCCTCATGAGCGCGGTAGCTGCGAGACCCCGCGATTATGGCCACCTTAGCTGGGCGAACACTGAGGAAACGGGAGATCAGGGCCGCTGCGGTACGCCCGGCGGACCGGTTTTCCAATCCCAGATAGCCAGACCGTCTTGAGCCCGCGAGGTCCGAGATCAACGTCACCGTCGGCACACCCAGACGAGCCAGCTCATCCACGGCCTCCCGTACTGCCGGGTGCTCAATGGCCATGAAGGCGATGCCGTCGGCGGCCTTGCCGAGAGCCAGCAGCTGCCGCGCCAGCAACTCCGGTTTGAAGCCCTCGATGAACACGGTTCTGACGGTGGCGTTGAACCGGCGGCTCAACTCGTCGCCCAAGACCGTGACGGTGCGGCCGAGCAGGGCGAAGAACTGGTTGCCACCTGCGGGCAACAGCAGGACCAGCCTGGCCGGCCGAGGTTTGCGGAACGCATCGAGTGCCGAGTCCGGCACGTAGCTCAATTCGACTGCCGCCTTCATCACACGGGCAGAGGTCACGGCACGAACGCCGGGGCGTCCGTGCAGGACGCGGTCCACGGTAGCGGTCGAGACGCCAGCCAGTGCGGCGATGTCAGCGATACGGGAAAGCTGGCTCCGACGGGTAGCGCCAGGATCTACGTCGCTCAGCATCGATCATATCCAATCAGAATACATCATTATTACCATTTGACGCTAGTTATGCTAGTTCATAGTTTTCACGGAAAGCGACGGGTCAGCCGATCAGATCGCATCAAGGGAGATGAACGTTATGGGTCTCGTCGACCGTCGGATCTTGCTGCGCGGCTTCGCTGCCGCGTCAGTCACAGGCATCGTCGGGGCGCCACGGGTCGCCCGTGCCGCCGAGTTCGAGTTCAAGTACGGTCACAACCTGCCGGTCACTCATCCACTGCACATCCGCTCGCAGGAGGCGGTGGACCGTATTGCGCGCGAGACCAACGGCCGGGTCAGGATTGAGATCTATCCCAACAACCAGTTGGGCGGCGACACCGACATGCTCTCCCAGGTGCGCTCCGGCGGCATCACCCTGTTCACGCCGTCCGCCCTGGTGGTCGCCACGCTGGTGCCGGTGGCGGCGATCAACGCGGTGGGCTTCGCCTTCGCCGACTACAACCAGGTGTGGGCCGCGATGGACGGCAAGCTTGGCGCCTTCATCCGCGCCGGGATCGCCAAGTCCAACCTCTTCACCTTCGAGAAGATGTGGGACAACGGCTTCCGCCAGATCACCACGGGCACCAAGCCGATCAACGCCGCTGCCGATATGGACGGCCTCAAGATACGCGTTCCCGTCAGCCCGCTTTCGGTGTCGATGTTCAAGGCGCTCGGCGCGTCTCCGGCCAGCCTGCAGTTCAGCGAGGTGTACTCCGCGTTGCAGACCCACATCGTCGACGCGCAGGAGAACCCGCTGCCGATCATCCAGGTGGCCAAGCTCTACGAGGTGCAGAAGCACTGCACCGTCAGCAACCATATCTGGGACGGATACTGGTTCATCGCCAACGGCCGAGCCTGGCGCAGCCTGCCGGAAGACCTGCAGCGCATCGTGCACACCGCCTTCAACGAGGCCGGCGAGAAGCAGCGGGCCGACATCAAGGGGCTGAACGACACGGTCGTGGCCGACTTGAAGGCAAAAGGGCTCGCGTTCAACAGCCCGGCGCCCGAGAGCTTCCGCAACAAGCTGCGCGACGCCGGCTTCTACGCCGAGTGGAAGGGTCGCTTCGGCGCCGATGCCTGGGACCTGCTGGAAACCGTCGTCGGTAAGCTCGCCTGATGCACGTGGCGGCTATCCCGCCCGCGCCTGCACAGTCGGCGCTCGCAGGTGCCGAGCGCCTGTTCGGCCTGGTGGTGGATGGCGTCGCCGCCCTGCTGGTGGTTGCGGAGATCGCCATCCTGCTCGGCGGCGTGATCATGCGCTACGTGTTCCACAGCCCGCTGGTCTGGTCGGACGAACTGGCGTCCATCCTGTTCCTCTGGCTCTCCATGCTCGGCGCGGTGTGCGCCTTGCGCCGGGGCGAGCACATGCGGATGACTGGCTTGGTCACGCGCGTGGGTCCTGGCGCCCGCGCCTTCCTGGATGCGTTGGCTGTCACCGCGCCGCTCGCGATCCTGGTGCTGCTGCTGCCCCATGCCTGGGAATACGCCGAGGAAGAAGGCTTCATCGTCACCGCGGCGCTCGAGATCAGCAACAGGTGGCGCGCGGCGGCGTTGCCGGCCGGGCTGGCGCTGATGATCGTGGCGGCCCTGTTGCGCCTGCTGCGGCTTCTCGCCCTGCCAGGCCGGGGCACCGTGCTGGCGGCGGTGCTGATCACCCTGCTGGTGGCTGCCGGCCTGTATGCACTCGGCCCGGCTCTGAAGCCCCTTGGCCAGCTGAACTTGGTGGTCTTCTTTGTCGGATTGGTTGCGCTGACGGTGTTCTCGGGCGTGCCCATCGCCTTTGCTTTCGCCATTGCCACGTTCGGCTACCTAGCGCTCACGACGACGACCCCCATGCTGGTCATGGTGGGGCGGCTGGACGAAGGCATGGGCCACCTGATCCTTCTCGCCGTACCGTTGTTCATCTTCCTCGGTGCGCTAATCGAGATGACCGGGATGGCGCGGGCCATGATCGCGTTCCTCGCTTCGCTGCTCGGCCACGTCCGCGGCGGCCTGTCCTATGTGCTGATCGCTGCGATGTACCTGGTCTCCGGCATCTCCGGCTCCAAGATCGCCGACATGGCCGCCATTGCCCCGGTGCTGTTCCCGGAGATGGAGAAACGCGGTGCCCGGCGCGGCGACCTGCTGGCGCTGCTGGCGGCGACAGGCGCGCAGACTGAGACGGTGCCGCCCTCGATCGTGCTCATCACCATCGGCTCCGTCACCGGCATCTCGATCGCCGCCCTGTTCACCGGCGGCCTGGTGCCCGCCCTGGTGCTCGGCGTCTGCCTGTGCGCCGTGGTCTGGCACCGGTACCGGCACGAGGACCTCAGCGGCATCCGGCGCCCGAACCGGCGCGAGGTCGGCAAGCTGCTGGTCGTGGCACTGCCGGCGATCCTGCTGCCGTTCGTGATCCGCGCCGCTGTGGTGGAGGGCGTGGCAACGGCGACTGAAGTCTCCACCATCGGCATCGCCTATGCCGTGGCGGCCGGGCTGCTGGTTTATCGCCAGTTCGACTGGAAGCGTCTGCTGCCGATGCTGATCGACACGGCAACGCTGACCGGTGCCATCATCCTGATTATCGGCTGCGCCACCGCAATGGCCTGGGGACTGACGCAGTCCGGCTTCTCCCGCAACCTGGCGCTGTGGATGGCCGCCATTCCTGGCGGTGCCGCCGGGTTCCTGGCGGTATCGATCATCGCCTTCATCATCCTGGGTTCAGTGCTAGAGGGCATCCCCGCAATGGTGTTGCTGGGTCCACTGCTGTTCCCGCTGGCCCGCACCGCGGGAGTGCACGAGGTGCACTACGCCATGGTGGTGATCTTCGCCATGGGCATCGGCCTGTTCGCGCCGCCTTTCGGGGTCGGATACTACGGCGCCTGCGCCATCAGCCGCATCCATCCGGACGAGGGGCTGCGCGACATCTGGTCATACATGGGCGCGTTGCTGGTCGGCCTGGTCCTGGTCGCCGCCGTCCCGTGGTTCTCCACCGGCTTCCTTTGAACCCCCTTTCACAGCGAGAATTCTGATGAGTCGTTTCCTGGGTGAGATCCGTCAGCTCGGCTACGTGGTCGATGACATCGAAGATGCCATGGACCACTGGAGCCGGGTGCTCGGCGTCGGACCGTTCTTTTATAATCCCCGCGTCCCCATCGTGAACTACCGGTATGGCGGCCAGGGCTACGAGCCCCACAATTCGGTGGCGCTGGCCAACTCTGGCGGTGTGCAGGTGGAGCTGATCCAGACTCGCAACGACGTGCCGTCCATGTATCGCGACTTCAAGCAGGGCGGCCGCACCGGCCTGCAGCACGTCGCCTACTGGACGCAGACCTTCGACGCTGACCTGGCCCGGCTGCAGGCCCAGGGATTCCAGGTGCTGATGAGCGGCGAAGTCGGCACCGATGGCCGTTTCGTCTACTTCGAGGTGGAGCACCATCCTGGCAGCGTCATCGAGCTGTCCGAGGTGATGGGACCGAAGGGCACCATGTTCCGCTTGATCCGTGAGGCGGCGCAGAACTGGGATGGCAGTGATCCCGTCCGTCCCTTCCCGGATCTCAGCAAGCTTTGATGCCCGCCCCCGACCGGTTCGAGGCCACCTACCTCATCGAAACTCCACTCGACCCGGCACGCGTCGCCGAGGTGATGGCCGGGGAACAGTCCTGCGGCACCTTCACCCGCGTGACCGGTGAAACCGACGAACTCCGCGCCCGCGCCCGCGCCACGGTGGAGTCAATCGAGGAGATCGAGGCCGCCGCAGTACCGAGCCTCCCGAATGCCTGGCTGACTCGGAAAGGCCATGGGGGTCCCTGGCGCCGTGCTCGGGTACGGATCAGCTTCCCGGTCGCCAATGTGGGCACCAACCTCCCCAGCCTGGCCGCCACCGTCGCCGGCAACCTGTTCGACCTGGGCGAGGTCACCGGCCTGCGCGTGGAGACCGTCACGTTGCCCTCGGCCTACCGGGACCGGTTCGACCTGCCGGCATACGGACTGGCGGGCACGCGACGCCTGACCGGGGTGGCCGCCGGGCCGTTGATCGGCTCCATCATCAAACCGAACGTCGGACTGTCGCCGGAGGACACGGCGGCGATCGTCGGCCAGCTCTGCGGCGCGGGGCTCGACTTCATCAAGGATGACGAAATCTGCGCCGACCCGCCCCATGCTCCGCTGGCGCTACGCATTCCGGCGGTGATGGAGGTTGTCCGCCGCCACCGGGACCGCACGGGCAAGGACGTCATGGTCGCGTTCAACATCACCGACGAAACCGACGCCATGAAGCGCCACGCGGACCTCGTGGAGCGCGAGGGCGGCACCTGCCTGATGGTCAGCCTGAACTGGTGCGGCTTCTCCGCGGTTCAGACGCTGCGGCGGCACAGCGGCCTGGTGCTGCACGGCCATCGCAACGGCTATGGCGGCTTCTCCCGCCACCCGCTACTCGGCATCGGCTTCGGCGCCTACCAGGTGCTGTGTCGCCTGGCCGGGGTGGACCACATGCACGTCCACGGCCTGGACGGGAAGTTCGCGCAGGAGAACGAGGAGGTTGTCGCCTCCGCCCATGACTGCCAGACGCGCCTGTCTGATGCCTTGGACGATCGGGTGATGCCCGCCTTCTCCTCGGGCCAGTGGGCCGGCACCGCCCCGGCCACCTTCGCCGCAATCGGCAACACCGACCTGCTGTTCATGTCAGGCGGCGGCATCATGGCGCACCCAGGCGGCCCGGCCGCTGGTGTCGCCAGCATCCGCCAGGCCTGGGACGCGGTGGCCGCGGGGCAAACCCTGCAGGACCAGGCTGCCAGCCATCCCGAACTTGCGGCGGCCTTGGCGAAGTTCGGATGACCGCGCGGTACGGCTGGTATGGGGACGATTTTACCGGTGCCACCGACACCCTGGCCACGGTGACGGCAGCTGGGCTGCGCGCCATGCTGTTCCTCGGTGTACCCGGGGCGGAGCACCTGAAACGCGCAGGCCCCCTCGATGCCGTCGGCATCGCAGGCGCAGCTCGTGCCATGGACCCGGCGGCGATGCGGCGCGACCTGGAGCCTGTCGGACGTTTCCTGGCAGAGCTCGGCGTATCCGTGCTGCACTACAAGTGCTGCTCCACGTTCGATAGCGCCCCGACCGTCGGCAGCATCGGCGTTGCGATCGAGACGCTGCGGGCCCATGTGCCGAACCCGTTCGTACCGATCGTCGGCGGACAGCCCAACATCGGCCGCTACTGCTCGTTTAGTAACTTGTTCGCCCGGGCGGGAGTGGAGGGTTCTATCAGCCGTCTGGATCGGCATCCAACCATGAGCGTGCATCCGGTGACGCCCATGCACGAGGCCGACCTGCGTCGACACCTTGCCGAACAGGGCTGTGCCCCGGTCGAGGGTATCCAGCTACCAGCCTATGAGAATGCCGAACGGTTGGAAGTCGCTGTTCAAACGGTGTCCGGCGCGGCGGCCGTGCTGTTCGACCTGGTTTCTCCAGACCAGCTTTCGCTCATAGGCCAGGCGATCTGGCGGCGGGCTATGATACAGCCCCTCCTGGCAGTCGGGCCGAGCAGCGTTGCCCAGGCCTTGCTGACGTGCTGGGTTGATCTGTCTGCGGCTCGACGCGCACAGGCTAGGCTGCTGCCGGCCCAAGGCTCGGTTTTGGTTCTAGCCGGGAGCCTGTCCCCAGTGACGAGGCGACAAGTCGAGGCTGCCGTCTCGTTCACGCAGGTGGCCATTGACGCAGACCGACTTCTCGACGATCCCGCGCTCCATGACGTCCTGACAGGCACGATCGCGTACCACCTCAAGCAAGGGCAGCACGTCCTCGCCTACACAGCGAGTGAGTCGCCTCCCACGGATACAAGCCGTGCAGCGCTTGTCGCGGCAGCGACGGCTCGCTTGCTGCCCGCCATCTTGCAGCAGGTTCCCCTGCGTCGGGTGGGTATCGCAGGCGGGGATACATCGAGCCGGGCCGTCAAGGCGCTTGATGCCTGGGGTCTATCCCACGCCGCAGTCTTGGCGCACGGCGTTGCCGTCTGCGTGGCGCATTCCGACCGTCCAGAGGTGGATGGTCTTGAGCTGATGCTGAAGGGCGGGCAAATGGGGCCTGCAAACATTTTCGAATTGCTGATCAATGGAACCCGCTTGCTAGAAGACTGAGAGGTCAGCAGAGATCATGGCCGGAAGCGGCCTGTCCGCTTCGGAGTAATGTTTACAGGTAAGCGGACACCAAGGTGTAGGTCACCGTCAGACTGGAACCGACCTTGCTATATAGGCCGACAAGCAGAAGCTAGATCAGGCAAGAGCAAGGGATCACGCCATTCCCGGCCGTGCCCGAGCTCCAACAGGCGACTATTCTGTACTATAAGTTACTGGGCCGTAAGGGAAAGGTTGCGGCCAGTCTTCGGCGGCGTCACCATACGGCACCGGCAAAGACCGGTTTGGAGGAAACACGAATGGACACGCCACGGCGAGACATGCTGCTCGCGTCCTTACTGGCGGCTACGTTGCCGGCCCTTGCGGCCGGCACAGCAGAGGCCAGCCAGCTGAACCCGGCGCAGACGATCATCCGGGCGCCTGAGGATCACCACTGGATCCCGAACCAGGGCTATCCGCAGCACAGCGTGGACATGTGCCCGCTCGTTGGGTCCACAACGGAGCCGGGGTTGTACTACACGTTGGTGCGCTGGTGGCCGGGCTACATGAGCGCGCCGCACACCTACACGACCGACCGGCTCTGCGTCGTGGTGTCCGGAACGTGGTGGTGCAACAGCGGGGCGGATTTCGACCCGGCGGCTTGCGTGCCGGTGCAGGCCGGCAGCTTCGTGCGCCGGGTCGCGACCACGCCGCACTACGACGGCGTGGTCGCGGGCGCGCCAGGCCCTGCCGTGATCGCGATCTGCGGCATCGGCCCGATCAACTACAAGCTGGTCGACCCGGGTCAGCCGGGATGGCGGAAGGTGTAGCCACCCCGAATGGCGTCGCCCGGCGCCCTATTTCTCCAGAGCCTGATACACCAGGGTGTTAATCAGGTAGCGGTAGTGCCACCGTGCGGTACCCGGTGTGTGGGCCATGAACACCACGGCGAGGTTGCGCGCGGGATCGACCCACCAGTTGGTGCCGCTGGCGCCGGGCCACGAAAAGTCGCCCTCGGACCCGATTAGCCGCGTGCCGGCCGTGCCGGTGCGGACGGCTAGGCCGAGCCCGAAGCCGTAGCCGGCCCGGGTGGGGTCAGCATTGACGATGAGGTTGCGAGTCTGCGGCGAAAGCTGGTTGGTCACCATGTAGCGCGCCATGACCGGGCTGAGCACGCGCTCGCCTCCGAACGCGCCTTCGTTCAGCAGCATGGAGGCGAAGCGGAGGTAGTCCGGCGCGGTGGACACCAGGCAGCCGCCGCCGCACTCGAACCCGGTCGGCTTCGTGGCATCGGGATCCACTGTCTGCGGCCGGCCGGTCTCGGGATCGTTGGGCAGTGCCCGGGCATAGCGGGCGACCTTGTCCGCCGGCACGGTGAAGCCGGTGTCCACCATGCCCAGCTTGTGCCAGATCGCTTCGTTCATCGCCTGGCCCAGGCCGCGCTTCTCCGCCGCCTCCACCACCAATCCGGTGACGTCGAGGCCGAAGCCATAGTCCCAGGTCGCGCCGGGCTGGTTGAGCAGCGGCAGACCAGACAGCTTGTCCAGGAACTGCGGGCCGGACAGCTGCATGGCCGCGGCGGCGCTGCCGGCGGGGTACATCTTGTGCACCGCGGTCGTGCCTCGGCCGCCATAAACGAGGCCGGAGGTGTGGGTCATCAGGTCCCGCAAGGTGAGGGCGCGGGCGGCCGGGGCGGTGGAAGCCACGGCGTCGCCGCTTTCGTTCAGCGTCGCCACCTTCATGGCGGTGAAGCGGTCCGGCAGGTAGGTGCTCACGGGCTCATCCAGCCCCAGCAGGCCCCGCTCCACCAGGGTGAGCGCGGTAACGGTGGTCATCGGCTTGGTCATAGAGGCGATGTTGAAGATGGTGTCCGTCGTCATCGGCACGCCGGCCGCCTTGTCGCGGTAGCCGTAGGCCTGGAAAAACACCAGCTTGTTGTTGCGGGCGATGGCGACTACGGCCCCCGGCATCCGCCCGGCCGCGATCTCCCGGTTCAGCGCCTCGCCGATGCGGGCCAGGCGCGCGGGGTTGAAGCCCGCCTCCTCCGGCGTGCCTAACGGCAGGACACCCATTGGTGCGGTCGTTGCCGCGCCGGCCAGCGGGGCCTGCGTCCCGCCTGTCTGCGCCTGGAGCGGCAGGGCCGGCAGCAGCAGGACCGATGCCAGCAGGATGGACTTCCACGTCATTCCGGACGCTCCCCCTCATTCGGCCGCGTTAGTGCCGCCGTTCTCCCCTGCTGTGCCATCGCGGGCACCGGATGGCCAGCCTGACCATGCGGTGCCACAACTCTTGTCTCTTGGCGGCAACCACTAGGGCCTAGGCTGCTGTTAACGACAGAGCCGACCTGGTGTTCAACGACGTTGATGCGGAAGTCTGGCCGGAAACGGAACGTCGGCTTTGGAACAGTGAGTATTCAAAACAGACGTTCGTCTCAATTGCTCTGGACGGGGCGGCCGATCAGCTCACTTGCCGACTCTGTCGAACCGCATCGCTCCACCCTCCCGGTGAACCATGAGGTCCCATCCGCTGACATCCACCACGGTCCCGCTGAGATCGACCACGCCGATGTCGTTCGGGGTCAGCACGAAGGCCAGGGCGTTCCCCTCGTCCCGGTTGAGGAGGAACCGCGGTGACTTCAGGCCGTAGCTTTCCATGGAAAACTCCACCCAGCGTGGGACACGCTTTTCTTCCTTCGGCAGGGTCCAGCCATCGGCCTGGGTGTAGCCGTCGGTCGTGTCCCCGGCATCGAACCCGACCATCAAGTCCACGCCAGGCACCCCGTTGCCGTTCGGCGTGGCCACCAGCAGCGACAAGGCCACGTCGGGATCCTGGCGTACCGGTCCTGCAGTGATCGTCGGGCGAACCGGCTTGGGCTCACTCACCAAGTGGATGCGGGTGCCGTCCGCCGTCCAGCGGCCTTCGGCGACCTCGTCGAGCGACCCGACGGTCAGGCCGTAGCGGAACCGGCCATCGGCCCGCAACCAGAGCTCCGCCACCAGTTCGTGCTCCGCATGGGTATAGTGGCCCACCCGGCCGCTAGCGACGGCAGCAGGCAACGGGACAATCGGCGCGGGCGGCGGCGGGGCCGGTTCAACCTGGGCGGCCAAGATCCTGCGGACTGCCGCGCGCTTGGCCGAGGTCATGTGGGTATTGCGCAACACCCGCTCCAACGCTTCCGCGTCCTCGTAGGGGTAGGCAGCCAGCCTGCTGGCACGCTCGCTGTGCACACCCAACTTCATCAAGCCGAACAACGCCCGCGCCGCGATCCCGGGCGGGACCTGCAGGGCCACGCCGCCCATTCCGTCACTCGGCAACTCAATCTCGCACATGCGCCGGAAGAACACGGCGTTCAGCGACTTGGCTTCTACCGGAACAAAGCTAGTGCTGAGGTCCTTGGACGGCCTGGTTGTGCCGTCGCGCCGCATGTCCTGCAGCTCAGTCGTCTGGCTCAGCTTGTGGGCACAATCCATCCGGGTGGCGCCGATGAAGCCGATCGTTCCCCCGTCCACGGCCTTCGCAAGGTGGAAGGCCATACGAAAGGACCGCAGGTCGCCTGCCCGCTTGAACGTGTCCGCGTCGACCATCACCGCGACCGTGGGATCTGCAATGACGATCCGCCAGTCGGCGGCGTGCGCGGAACCCGGTGTGGCCACCAGGATGGCTGCCAGCCAAGCAGCGCGGAAGGCGCACCGCCGCAGAGGCCTGAGACGATGGCCACTCGACTCCGAACCCGCCGCGGCGGGCACGTCAGCCATCTTCCAGAGACCACTGCGGCGTTCCCACTAGGTGAGGCCGGACCGGGCGCGGCACCGACAGCGGCGGTGCGTCCCAGGACAGGCGCACCCAGGGACTCTGCGGTTCCCGCAGCAGCATGGCCACCACCTCGTCGAACACATCCTTGGTGCCGTTGCCGGCCCACACACTGCGTGACAACAGGAAGTCCGCTCCGAACTCCGCCCAGGAGCCGTAGGAGCGCCGCACGTCCCGGGCCGCGTCCACCAGGTAGTCCCAATCCGCCTCACCCAACCAGCCCAGCATGACGCCGCAGCGGAACAGCATGGCGGCTCGCGCCGCGTCGAAGGCCAGCAGCGGCGAAGCACGCAGGCCCGGTAGGTCGGCCTGTACCGCGTCCAGCCGCCACAGCGTCTCGGCGGCCCCCTCGGCCTCCTCGCCACCTTCACGGATGGCGGCCCGCAGCTCTTCCCGACGGGCAGCGACCTCCGGACGCCACA
>Ga0160427_10000190_pt1 | contig 41285 bp, 35 predicted proteins | sample SolpanmetagenomL_FD_108194 | JGI IMG/M metagenome (GOLD analysis project Ga0160427, IMG submission 108194) | Solar panel surface microbial communities from Lawrence Berkeley National Laboratory, California, USA - L | ecosystem: Engineered > Built environment > Solar panel > Unclassified ...
TGCCAGAAGTAGTAGAGCGGGCCGCGGCCCATCGCCTTCAGCAGTAGCTGGTAGTTGGCCACGTTCTTCACCGTCAGGTCTTTGCCCGTGAACTGCCCTAGGGCCTTGCCGCTGGCCGTAAGGATGGCCGTGGCGGTGCTGGCCTGGGCGCGGCGAGCGATTTTGCCCAGCGCCAGCAGCGAGAAGGCCGACTCCTGGGTGTTGAGGTAGCCCGCACTTTGCACCTGGCGGCTGAGCTGGCGGGCCAGCGCGGCCACCTGCGGATTGGTGGGGTCGGTTTCGAGCAGGGCATTGAGCACCAGCGCCTCGTCGCGGATGGGGGAGGCGAAGGCGCCGGCCAGCTCGCGCACTTGGGCATCGGGGGCGAAAGTGGTGGGCAGCGTTTGGCGGAAGGCCTGCTGCTGGCCCCCTAGGTTGAAGGTGCAGGCCAGCAGGTAGCGCGCGTCGGAGGTGAGCAGCTGGCGGTTGGCGCGGTAGTAATTGAGGGCCACGGCATCGGTGCGACCGGCCAGGCCTAGCACGTAGAGCGAGTAGGCCACCTCGCGCGGAGCCATCTCGCGCTCGCGGGCGATGTTGTGCACGTCCACGTAGTGGTACTTCTCGGTTTCGCGCTTGCGCAGGCGCTGCTGCAAGTAGCGCAGCACGCGGTCCAGCACCTGCTGGTTCACGGCGAAGCCGGCTTGCTTGGCTTCGAGCAGGAAGTGGGCGGCGTAGGCAGTGGCCCACCAGTTGTCGTAGTCGCCAGCCGGCCAGTAGCTGAAGCTGCCGTTGTAGAGCTGCTGGGCTTCGACCTTGCGGATGGCCTCCTGCACGTGGTAGTTGGGGTTGTAGCGCTGGGGCCTAGGGCCGGTACCCGCCTGCTGGGTTAGCGTAGCCGCCAAATCGCCGAAGTACAGCTGCGGAAACGCCGCCGACACGGTTTGCTCCAGGCAGCCGTAGGGGTATTGCAGCAGGTAGTTGAGGTTTTTGGCAAACTGCGTGAGCGGCGAGCGGCTCAGCAGCAGCTGGCTGCGCAAGGTGCTGGGCAGGAAGTCGGTGCGCAAGTCGAGCGTGGCGGGCTTGCCGGCCGCCAACTCACCGCTACCGGTGCGCGTGGTGAGCGGCGCGGCGGGGCGGATAGGCAGGTCGATGGTTTCAGAGAAGGTTTCTTTAAGAGGTTTATCAAGAGCTATAACTTTTACACTGCTATTGCCGATAGCTTGCTCTACTCTGATGTGGAATTTAAACTGTTTTTCTGTATTGGGGGGGAGGTAAATACCCGTAGAATTACTATAGAACTTCTTGTGTCTTTCTCTTGCGCTAGCTGATTCATAGATAGCATAATCAACCGTAGCCAATGGTCCAGTAAGCTCATATTGAGGCACGACTTCAGTTGGTGCATTAGTAGTATTTGTAAAGGTTACTACACCATCTATCGTGTCGCCGGGGCTGGCGAAGCGGGGCAAGGCGGTGCTAATAACCACTGGGTCGGCCACCTTCATGGTCTGCTCGGTTGAGGCGAAGGCGTCGTCTTTGTAGGCTACGGCCATTACGCGGAGCGCGCCGCTGAACTGCGGCACCCGGATTTTATACCGCACGATGCCGGCTGCGTCGGCCGTGAGCAGGCCGCTCCAGAACGACACCAGCTTGACGCGGCGGCTGGGCACGGGGCTGGTGCGGCGGGCCAGGTCGGCCGCGTCGCCGCCGCTGCTGCTGGTGCCCAGCTCGGGCAGCAGCAGGGGGTAGATGTCGTAGGCGCTTACCTCCAGGGCGCGCTTCTGGTAGAAATAGCCGTAGGGGTCGGGTGTGCGGTAGGCGTTGCGCTGCAAGATGCCCTCGTCCACCACGGCCAGCGTCACCTGGGCCCTAGGGGCCGTGCGCACCTCAATGGTTTGGAAGGTTTGCGAGCGGCTGCTGGCGGCGGCCTGCACCACTAGGGGCAGGTGGGTGCCGGGCTTCTCTACCGTGAGCGGCACGAAGCCGCGGGCCACCGTGAGCGGCAGCGAGTTGTCGCGAATGGGCCGGATGGCGGTGGCCGTTACATACACGTTGGGCACGTGGCCGGCGCGGATGGGTACCTGCACGCGGGCCGATTTCTGGTCGGTGTCCACGTAGAAGTGGTCGAATACGTGGTCGCGCTCCACCGTTACCAGCACGCGGCCGGGGAAGGGCGTTTTTAGCAGCAGGTTGGCGGTTTGGCCGGGCTCGTAGGTGGGCTGGTCGGCCTCGATGGTGATTTCGCCCTCGGTGTTTACCTCGAAGGCGTTGCCAGCCGTGTCGCCGCTGCCGTAGGCGTAGAAGTGGCTGGCCACGTAGCTCACCGCGCCCGGCCGGCTCACGCGCACCTCGTACTCGCCTGAGTAGCTGGGCGTGAAGTCGAGGCTGGCTGTTTGGTTCACGTCATACACGAGGCTGCTGAGCGTCTGCTCGCGCTTCTGCGAGTTGTAGACGTAGCGGCCACCCTGGCGCTCGAGTACCGTTTCCCAGAGCAGGCGCACCACGCGCACCTGGGCCTGGGCGCGGGTAGGCTGGCCGCCCGGCGTGAGGGCTAGGAGCTTGATGGGCAGCGCCCGGCGCGTATTCACCAGCTCGGACAAGTTCTCCACGCCGTACATCACCGGCTGCGTCTGCACCTCGAAAGTGGCCAGGCGGTTCACCGGCCGCCCGGTTTCGTCGAATACCGTGGCGAAGGCCGCGCCTTCCAGCGTGCCCAAGTCGCGCACTTCGGGCAGGGTATAGCTGGCGGTGCCTCGCCCGGCCGCGTCGGTCTGGCCCTCGCGCACCTCCTTCTGGAAGCGCGCCGCAATGCCCACTGGCGGCGCTTCCTCGCCAAACTCGCTGCGCTGGGGCCGCTCGCCGGTGTTAATGCTGAAGTTGAAGCCGGGGTAGTTCTTAGGCGCGAAAGTCTTTTCTTTCAGCGAGAACTCGACTTCGAATTTGCGGTCGGCTGCGGGCGGGCCAAACAGGTTTTGGGCCGCCACGGTGGCCTCCACCGTGCCGCCCGGCCGCACCACTGTGGGCGCGGCCGTCACGGTCACTTTCAGCCGGTCCGGGATGAACTCTTCTACCTGCACCGGCTTGCTAGTCAGCAGGATGTCGTTGCCCGTCAGCACTTCCAGCGAGTAGGTGCCGGTGAGGGCCGTGGTGGGCAAGATGAAGCGCGACGACACCGAGCCGCCCGCGCCCAGCTTCTCGCCCAGGCTGGCGTATTCCTTGCCGGTGGGCAGCAGCAGGCGCACCTTCAGGGGCAGCCCTAGGGGGGGCGTTTGCCAGGCGTCGGTGCGCACTACCACGTTGGTGTGGATGGTGTCGCCGGGCCGGTACAGGCTGCGGTCGCCGTACAGAAACGCTTGGTAGTGAGCCGCGTTGCTGCCTAGGCCGCCCACTTCGAAGCGCGAGGTTTCGACCTGGCTTTTGCTGAGGCTGAGGAAAGAAAAGTCGGCGTCGCGCACGGCCGTGACCATGCCCAGCCGCAGCGGGCCGCCTGTGAGGCTGTCGAAGTCGAACCGCGCCACGCCCTGGCCGTTGGTGGTGGCCGTGCCCATCAGCTGGTTGTTGGTGCTGATGAAGTTGACCGTGGCTCCGCTTACTGGCTTGGCTTCCCGGATGCTGTTCACGAACACCACGGCCCCGCCCCCCGCGTTCTGCCGCGCTATCAGGCCCAGGTCGGTGAGCGTCACCAGCTTGTCCTGGCGCACCCACTGGCGCTCGGTGTCTTGCACCCGCACCACGTACAGCCCCTTCAGCGGCGCCGAAAACTCCAGGTCCTTCAGGTTGAGGTTGAGTAGGTGCAGGCCGTTGTCCTTGGCCAGCCCGCTGGTGGCGTAGGTGCGCGTAAATACCACGTCGCCGCGGTTAGCGAGGTCGTAGTACTGGAAGCTACGGTCCACGTACTCGCCGTCTTCGCTGTCGCCGCCGTAGCCGCTCTCGCTCAGCTCGTCGCCGTCGGGGTAGCCGTACTGCTTTTCGGCCCGCAGAAATTCCTGGATGTTGCTGGCGTACACCTTGGCCACCGTCACCTGCACCTTGTCTACCTCGTTGAGGCGCAAGCCCAGGTTGCGGGCGCCGCTGGCTCCCAGGTACATAGCCTTTTCGGCGCTGGCAAAATCAATGCTCGGCTCGGCATTGCCAAAGCCCACGGCCTGCTCGAACTTCTCAACCAGCTGCCCCCCTAGGGTGCCGCGCAGGCCGGGGTCGATGCTCACCTGGTAGGTCTTGCCCACCTCGAAGCCGCCGCGCAAAGCCAGCCCGCTTTCCAGCGCCTCCACCGCGAAGGGCACAGTCGGCGTCACCTTCAGGAGCGGCTGGATGTCAGCCACCGACACGGGCTGGTTGGTGAGTAGCGTCACGACTGGCTGGCCGTTGAGCACGGCGCCGGTCAGCTCGCGCACCTGCAGGGTTTGCTGGTCGGGCACCTCGGCCTCGGCCACCAGCGGCGCCTTGGTGGGTTGGCGGCCGGCCACCGCGTTCAGGCCCGGCTCAATCTCGACGTGCAGCGGCTGGCCCGGCGCCACCGGCTGGTTGATGGTGAAGCCTAGAGTCTTGTCGGGCTCGGCGGCGGTGAGCGTCACGGCCACCGGGTGCCCGTCCTGGCTCACGCGCAGGCGGGGGCGCAGGTCGGCCGGCCGCACGGGGTAGTTGAAGGTGAGGTTGGCGCGCAGCTCGGTGGTGCCCGCCGCCCGGCTGCTACGGCCGTAAAACACCTGCGCGCCCCCTAGGGCCAGAAACGGCGTGTGAAACCGCTGCTTGCTGAGGGTGAGCTTCTGCTTGCCGCTGGGCATCGCCGCCGGCCGTAGCGTGGCGTTGAACACCGTGCTGGGCTGGAAGGGCTCCATGGGCGAGAAAATCAGCTCGCGGCCGTCGTCGCTCCACTTATACTTGCCCCGGATGGCGGGGTCGAAGGCTACGTAGCGGGTGGTGTCCCAGCGGGTGACCTGCCCGGCCGGCACCACCGGATTGTCGAAGCTGAAAACGAGGTTTTGGTTGGGGTTGATTTCGTCGCCAGCCGCCGGGTCGGTGGCCTGGGTCTGGTCGTTGGAGCTTGTTTTCGAGCAGGAAGCGGCGGCGAGCAGCCCCGCGATAAACAGGGGCGCAGAAAAGCGAAAGCGCATGGAAAAGAGGCAGACAGGCGAGCGTGAAAGGCGGGTGAAAGGTAGCGGGCGCAGCGCGTCTGGCGGTGCGTTAGCCGGCAATCGTACTATAAATATTTTCCAGCCCGCATGCTGGGCTAGGGTAGGGGCGCCAGGTACCCTAGGACCGGCCGCGGGGCCACCGCTGGGGCAGCCGTAGCTTCGCAGTATGCTTTCGCAGGCGCACGAGGTATTTCTGGCCGTAGCCCGGCACCTGAGTTTCACCCGCGCCGGGCAGGCGCTGTTCGTGAGCCAGTCGGCCGTGAGCAAGCAGGTGCGGGCCCTCGAGCAGCACTACCAAACCGGCTTGTTCGAGCGGCTGGGCAGCAGCGTGCGCCTCACCCCCGCCGGCCAGCTGCTCTACAATAAGCTGCTGCAAGCCAAGCAGCTGCAGCAAGAGCTGCACCAGGAGATGACCGACCTGAGCCCGGCTTTCGCGCCGGCCGTGCACCTGGTAATTGGGGCCAGCACCACCATCTCGCTTTACGTGCTGCCGCCCGTGGTAGCGGCCTACCTGCACCAGCATCCCAGCCACCAGCTCAGCCTCAAAAACCGCAACAGCGACAACATCCTGCGCGCCCTGCTCGAGCACGAAATTGAGCTAGGTATCGTCGAAGGCATCCACAAAGTCAGCCACGTTACCTACACGCCCCTGCTCACCGACGCGGTAGTGGCCGTGTGCGCGGCCACCAACCCGCTGGCCGGCCGCGAGCTGCTGCCCGCCGACCTGCGCACCGTGCCCCTGGCCCTGCGCGAAACCGGCTCGGGCACCCTGGCCGTGCTCGAAGAAGCGCTGGCCACCCAGGGCCTGAGCCTGGCCGAACTGCCCGTGCGCGTGCGCCTAGGGGGCACCGAGGCGCTCAAGAACTTCATCCGGGTCGAGAATACCTGCCTGGCCTTCCTGCCTCGCCAGGCGGTGTTGAAGGAACTGGCTAGTGGGGAGCTAGTCCAGGTAAAAATCAAAGGCCTGTATCTGGAGCGCAAGTTCAACTTCATCCAGCGCAAGGGTACCGAAAACAACGGGCCGTACCGTGACTTCCTGCGCTTCACGCAGCGCTACTATGCCGCAAAGGAATAGGCTATGCCAAAAATCCATTTCCAAGCGGCATAGCGACCCGTATAAGGCAGCCAGAACTTTGCCTTATGAAACGAGTCGCTGCCCCCGCCACTTCCCGGCTGCACACCCTGCACTGCTCCCAGTGCCGCACACCTTACTCACCCTTCGAGTTGCACACCGTGTCGGCCTGCTGCCAGCAGCCCCTCGTGGCCGACTACGACCTGCACTACCCGCCGCCGCCCGCCGGGGCCATCGATTCCGCCGACCACTCGATGTGGCGCTACGGCTCGCTCTTGCCGCTACTAGACCCAGCCAACAAAGTGACCCTAGGCGAAGGCATGACGCCGCTGCTGACGCTGCCCCGCCTGGCCGCCCGCTACGACCTGGCCCATTTGCAGCTCAAGGACGAGGGCCAGAACCCGACCGGCTCGTTTAAGGCGCGCGGCCTGAGCATGGCCATCTCGAAAGCCAAGGAGCTGGGCGCTACCGGCTGCATCATTCCCACGGCCGGCAACGCAGGCGTGGCCATGGCCGCCTACTGCGCCCGCGCTGGCCTCAGCGCCACCGTGGTGATGCCACGCCACACGCCCGAGGCCTTCAAGGAGGAATGCTACTGGTACGGCGCGCAGGTAGAGCTGGTCGATGGCCTTATCAATGACTGCGCGGCCCGCGTGCGCCAGCTCAACGCCGGGGGCGAGCTGCTCGACATCTCGACCCTGAAGGAGCCCTACCGCCTGGAAGGCAAGAAAACCATGGGCTACGAAATTGCCGAGCAGCTGAACTGGCAGCTGCCCGACGTGCTGCTGTACCCGGCCGGCGGCGGCACCGGCCTCATTGGCATCTGGAAGGCCTTCCGCGAGATGCAGGCCCTAGGGTGGCTGGCGCCCGATGTGCAGTTGCCCCGCATGGTGGCCGTGCAGGCCGAAAACTGCCGCCCGCTCTACGACACGTACAACGGCCTCCAGCCCAACTGCCACGCCTACCAGGGCCGCCCCACGCTGGCCAACGGCCTAGCCGTACCGCGCCCCCTAGGCGAGCCCCTGATGCTGCAAGTGCTGCGCGAAAGCCAGGGCACCGTGGTGAGCGTCAGCGAGGAAGCTATGCTGGAAGGCATGCGCGAGCTGGGCCAGCACGAGGGCCTGTTCGTAGCCCCCGAAGGCGCCGCCGTGTGGATGGCCACCCGCCAGCTGCTAGAAGCCGGTTGGCTACAGGCCGACGAGCGCATCCTGCTGCTCAACACCGGCAGCGGCCAGAAGTACCTCAGCAACGTGGCCGGCCGCGCCTGGGGGTAGGGGTTGCTGGCTTGCATTGCAACTATGCAAAGAATGTCATGCTGAGCGCAGCCGAAGCATCTCTACCGAACAATGGCCCTAGGCGGCGCGGTAGAGATGCTTCGGCTGCGCTCAGCATGACATTCTTTTTTTGCGACTGTGCACACCTCCTAACAACCAGCAGCCAGAAACAAACACCCAGCCCCCGACCTTTGCGCTTGATGCGCATTCTTCACGTCTTTTCGGCTGATTTCTTCGCGGGCTCCGTGGCCTACGCCCTGGCCCTGGCCGAGGCCCAGCGCCGCGAGGGGCACGCCGTGTGGCTGGCTTGCGATGCGGCCACGCTGCCCACCGAGGCCACGCTGGTGCAGCTGCCCATCAGCCGGCGCAGCTACAAGCAGCGCTGGCGCAACATCCGGGCGCTGCGCCAACTCGTGCAGCAGCAGCAGCTAGACGTGGTGCACGCCCATTCGCGGGCGGCCAGCTGGGTGAGCTACTGGGTTGTGCGGGGCCTGCCGCTGCCGCTGGTGAGCACCGTGCACGGCCGCCAGCACTTGCATACTTCCACCTCGCTGTTCGATATCTACGGCGAGAAAGTCATTGCCATCTGCGAAAATCTGGCCCAGCACCTGCGCGAGGAAGTGCAGATGCAGCCCGGCAAAATTCAGGTAGTGCCCAATGGCGTAGCGTTTGCCGCGCCGGCTACCCACGACGCGGCGCCGGCCGTGCCCCGCGTGGCCTTCATCGGCCGGTTCAATGGGCCCAAGGGCGAGCGGGCGGCGGCCCTGTTCGAGCACGTATTTCCCGCCCTGCTGCGCGAAACTGCCGGCTTGCGCGTGGCTCTTATCGGGGGTGAATTGGAGCAATTGCCCGCCGCCGGCAAAGCAGCCCTAGGGGCATTGCAGGTTGAGTTTGGGTCCCGTATTGAGGTAGTAGGCTTCACCAACGACGTGCCGGGCTGGCTGGCCAAAACGACCCTGGTAGTAGGGGCGGGCCGGGTGACCATCGAGGCCCTAGGGGCTGGCGTGGCCGCCCTAGCCCTAGGCGAGGCCTGCTACGCCGGCCGCGTGACCGAAGCCACCTACGCCACCGCCGCTGCTTCCAACTTCGGCGATATCCTGCCTCGCGTCGGCCACGAGGCCGTGAGCTGGCCCCAGGTGCTGGCCGATGCCCGCGCCGCGCTGGCCGACGGTCCGGTGCCGCCGGCCCTGCAGGCGCGGGTGCGCCACGACTACGCCCTGGCCCGCGTGGTGGCCCAGGTGCAGGCCGTGTACGAGTCGGCCCGCATGCGCAAGGCCGTGCCCGACTGGCTGCCGGTGCTCATGTACCACAAGATTCCCGACGAGGCGCCCGCCACCACCCACCGTATCTTCGTCACGAAAGAGAATTTCGCTCAGCACCTGGCCTTCTTCCAGCGCCAGCGCTTCACGCCCATCACCTTCCTCGACTACCAGGACTTTGCCAGCGGGCGGCGGCCCCTAGGGCAGTTTCCGCGCAAGCCGCTCATCCTCACTTTCGACGACGGGTACCTCGACAACTACACCAACCTGCTGCCCCTGATGCAACAGGCCGGCTACCGCGGCGTGCTCTACCTGCTCGGCGACTTCAACCTGCGCCACAACGCTTGGGACCTGGCTGCCAATCCCGCCGAGCCTAGGGCCGAACTGATGAGCGAAGCCCAAAAGCAGGCCTTCGCCGACGCGGGCTGGGAAATCGGGGCCCATACCCTCACGCACCCTCACCTCAGTGAGCTGCCTCCCGCCGAGGCCCTGCACGAGCTAACCGCCAGCAAAGCCAGCCTCGAGCAGCGCCTGGGCGTGGCCGTGCAAAGCTTCGCCTACCCCTACGGCGACCTCAGCCCCGCCGTGAAGCAGCTGGCCGCCGAAGCTGGCTTCCGCTACGCCGTAGCCACCGATACCGGCGGCGTGCACCTCGAAGACGACCGCCTGCAAATCTTCCGGGTCAACATCTTTCCGCACGAAACAACCGCCAGTCTGCGCAAGAAAACGGCACCCTGGTACCGCCGCTATTACCGCTGGAAGCGAGGCAAGTAGCCCTAGACCTACTGGGCAGCAGAACTCCCTATAGCCGCCAGCACAGCTTGGCCGTCGGCTTCGCTCACACCCGCTAGCTCCACTTTCTTGAAGGGCGCAGTGTGCCCGCTCAGCAGCGTTACCGAGCGCTTGGGCACGCCGAACAGCTCGGCTAAGAAGCGCAGCAGTTCGGCATTGGCCTGACCATCTTGCGGCGGGGCAGCCAAGCGCACCGTCCAGCGCCCATCGGGGCCGGGCAGCAACTCGCTGCGGCGGGCGTTGGGCTTGGCGTGCAGGTGCAGAAGCATAGGCAAGGGTAGCCGCGGGCAGATGTTTAAACTACCTATCAATCAGGCAGTGCCAGCAGTGCTCATCCGGGCTTGGCCGAAGGGGCACACGTCGAGCATGATGCAGCGCTGGCAGGCGGGGCTGTGAAAATAGCAGCACTTCTGGCCGTGATACATCAGCGCTTCGTGGTGGTCGTACACCTGTTGGGCCGTCCAGTCGGAAGGCAGTAGGGCAGCCAGCAGGGCGTGGGCCGGGCCTTCGTCCACCTTGGGCCCGATGAGCGCCAGGCGCTGCGCCACGCGGTGGTGGTGGCTATCGACGGGCATGGCCGGGCGGCGCAGGACGCTGAACAGCAGCACCGCTGCGCTGGTTTTGGGGCCGACGCCCGTAATGCTTTCTAGCCAAGCGCGGGCCTCGGCAATGGGCAGCTCCCCTAGGAAGTCGAGCGAGCAGGGCGGGCGGCTTTCGTCGCCGCAGCGGCGGCTCACCTCGCGCAGCACGCTTTGCAGGCGCGGCGCTTTTTGCTCGGGCCAGGTGCAGGCCGAGATGGCCCGCTGCACGTCGAGCGTGGGGGCTTCGCGCACTTGCTCCCAGGTGGGGTAGGTGGCACGCAGCCGCTCGTAGGCCCGGTGCGAGTCGGCGTTTTTAGTGCGGTGCGAGAGCAGCGCGCTTATCAGCTCGCTCAGCGGGTCTTTGTCGCTGAAAAACAGAAACGGGGCGCCGTACTCGGCACACAGGCGCGTGTGAGCCAGCAGCGCCTGCTGCTGGCGCGCGGCAAAGGCTTCGGAAGGAGCGGCAGGAGAGGCGGGCATAGGGCTGCATAACGCCAATTAGCCGCGGGGGTTGTGCCGTGATGCCGGCCCCTAGGGTAACAAAACCGCCGGTAGCGGCCAGGCTGGGCCTCGCTGCTACCGGCGGTTGGGGGCGGGCTAGGCTATGGCTAGCGCCCGCTGTTGTAGAGCGCAATGGCTTGGCGCTGCGCCGAGGCTTGCTTACCCTGGAAGATGAGCGGCACGATGAGCACCGGAATGGACGCGTAGAGCAGCGGCGAAATGCCGGTGGCGTTGGACTTGAACGACTGCAAGAGGCCCGCTACCAGCAGGCCGCCGCCCACCACGTAGGCGGCCGTTACGGTGCCTTGGTAGCGCCGGGCGCTGGCCAGCAGCGCCTGCGAGCCGGGGTTGTCGCTGGTAGCCAGCAGCAGGTTGCGCGTGTTCAGGTACTGAATCGGGCCGTTGTCCTTCGAGAAGTACTCGGTTTTGGTGGTGCGGTAGCCGCCGTAGGGCGAGCCGAAGCCCCCGTAGCCGAACCCGCCGTAGCCCATGCCGCCGTAGCCGAAGCCCGGCGCGCCACCGTAGTAGCCCGGCGAGTAGCTGGTATTGTAAGTGGCGTAGAGGCTGAGGCGGCCGGTTTTCTCGCGCCGCAGGGTGGCCTCACGCGAGGAGTTGGGCAGGGTGGTGCGCACGTAGTGGCCGGTCTCGTTCTCGTAAAAACCCACCTCGTTGATATCGACGCGGCGCTGGCCGTCGAGCAGCAGGTAGCTGCGGCCGAAGAGCGGCGACTTCACCTCCACGTCGTACACGTTGTAGAGCTGGCCGTTGCGCAGGCCCACCTGGTAGCGCGTGGGCCGCGTCGAGCCCCCCATGATGTAGGGCGCGGGCGGCGTATAGGGCTGGTTGAAGCCGGAGCCAGCGGGCGCCGGAGCAGCGCCTGGGGCGGGGGCGGGCGTTACGGCCGCGGGTATGCTCTTGGCCGAGTCGGCAGCTACCGCCGGGGCCGGAGTGGGCGGCGTTTCGAGCTGGCGCGGCGCGGGCGCGGGGCGGGGCGTGTAGGTAGGAAGCGAAGGCGCGCCGCCTAGCTGCCGGGGAGCTTCTTGCGCCTGAGTGGCGAGGGCACCGGCGCCCAGCCCCAGGCCAAGCGTCGCAACGAGCAGTGGTTTCATGCAAGCAAATAAAAGCGCCGTGGCCCACATGGGCCCGGGGCCAGAGAACGCCGCGCCCCTCGAAAAAAGTGCCTCCCGTCGGCTCCCCGCCGCCCCTAGGCCCCCAGGGCGGGCTATAGCCTCCTTAGTGCGCTAGCAAATTTCTTGCTGCTAGCTACTTAAGCAGTTTTTCGAGCAGGTTCATGCTGTCCACCATATCGTGGCCCGACGAGAAATCCAGGGGCTTCAGAATGTAGCCGCTCACGCCCAGGCGCTCGGCGTCGGCGCGGTCGGCTTCGAGGCTGGAAGTGGTGGTGATGAAGACCGGGATGTGGGCCAGGTTGGGCGTGGCCCGTAGCGCCTCCAGAAATTCCAGGCCGTTCATGCGCGGCATGTTCAGGTCGAGCAGAATGACTTCGGGCAGGGGGCTGGGGGCGGGCGCATCAGATTTGCCCAGCAGCAAGTCCAGCGCCTCCTCGCCGTTGAAGGCCGTGAGCAACTGGTGCGGCACGTTGAAGCGGGCAAAGGACTTTTGCGCCGTCATGGTGTCAAAAAAATCGTCTTCAACTAGCAGAACCGAACGCATAGCACTGGGGAGTAAGTGGACTAGGAATAGAAAATATAAGCGTAAAGCAAGGGCTGGCAAACCTACGCCGGAGTTGCATCGGTGTGCGCGGGCCAGGTGAAAAGAAAGGCCGCCCCCTGGCCTGCCTCCGACTCGACCCACACGCGGCCGTGCTGGTCGTCTACCACGCGCTGCACAATGCTGAGGCCGATGCCGGTGCTCTCGGCCGTATGCCGCTCGCGCAGGGTTTGGAACAGCCGAAAAATTCGCTGGTGGTAGGCGGGCGCGATGCCCGGCCCGTTGTCTTGCACCCGAAACTCGACTTGCTCGCCCAGGTGGCGGGCGCTCACGGCTATTTGGGCGGAACCGGTGGCGGGCTGGCCGTACTTCACGGCGTTGCTTAGCAAGTTGGTGAATACCTGGCCTAGGGCCAGGCGGTCGGTGTGCAGCGTGGGCAGGTCGGGGGCAATGGTGAGCGCTACCTCGGGCGGCACCACCAGCTCGGCCACTTCGCGCACCAGCGTGGCCGTGTCGGTGGGCTCGGGGTGGCGCTCGGCGCGGGTGGCGCGGGCGTAGGCCAGCAGGCCATTTATCAGGTCTTCGAGGCGGGCCACCCGGCCTTTGAGCTGCCCCGGGTAGGTGCGCAGCTGCGGCGACAGCTCGGCGGCGGGCAGCTCGTCCTCCATCCACTGCACTATCGTGCCTAGGCCCCGCAGCGGCGCTTTCAAGTCGTGCGAGGCCACGTAGGCAAACTGGTCGAGCTCGCGGTTGCGTTTTTCGAGGGCCGCAAAGGCGTCGTCGAGCGCCTGCGTCATCTGGTTGAGCAGCCGGCCCAGCGAGGCCAGCCGGTCGTGCTGCTCGCCGGGGTTGCTGATTTTGACCGAGTAATCGCCCCGCACCACCTGCTGCGTCAAAAACTCCATCTCACGGATGCGACGGGCTGTGTCGAGGTTAGTACGGGTCAGCTCCAGGCGCAGGTGGTCGTTGGCCGTCAGCTCGGCCGCAATGCGCCGAAACAGCCACAGCACAATGAACACCGCCAGCGCCGCCGACACCGCATTGGCCGAGGGCGCCAGCCGCTGAAACTGCGTTTGCCGGCGCGCGCGCCGTTGCAGCAGGCCATCCTCGTAGTAGCGCAGTTGGCTCATGGTGCGCTTGAGGCGCTTAATCGAGGGGCGCTCGCGCAGCAGCAGCTCCTGGGCTAGGGCCGGCGAGGGAGCGTAGCGCCGGTAGATGTTTAGCTCGTGCAGCTGCTCGTCTACCAGGTGGCGCAGCGTGTCGGCGCTGGCGCGCTGCACGGGCTCGTCGGCCACCAGCGCATCAAGCTGGCGCGTATCGGCTATCAGCCGGCCGGCCGTGAGGCCGTAGGCGCGCAGGTAGCTGGTGTCGCGCAGCAGCAGGTAATTGCGCACGGCAGTTTGGGCGTCGCGCACGCCCAGGCGCACGTCGTTGGCCTGCTGCAGCACCCGGTACGAGCGCTCGACCAGGCGCGTGGACTTACTAAGCTGGGCAATAATAAGATACGACGTGAACGAGGTGAGCACCAGCACCGACAGCGCAATGGTAAACCCGAGCAGAATTTTGGTGTTGAGCCGAATAACCACGCCACAAGCAGTAAGTGAGCAAGCGCCGGCCACCCCGGGCGCCCCGCAGCCGCGAAGCTACGGCCACCGCTCCTAGGGGCCCGCAGTGGGGCCAGGCGGTGGCAGCCCCCTAGGCTCGGCCGTACCTTCGCGGCATGTACGCCGCCCGTTCCACGCCGCCCGACCGTATCACCAGCCTGCACAACCCGCGCATCAAGGAATTGCTGCGCCTGCAGGAAAAATCAGCCGAGCGCCGCCGCCAGGGCCTCACCCTGGTAGAGGGCTACCGCGAGCTAGGCCACGCCCAACTGGCGGGCTGGGCTGTGGCCCAGCTGCTGCTGTGCCCCGAGCTGGCCGGCGAGGCCCTGACGCAGGAACTGACCGCGCCCACCCAGCGCCTCCCGCGCCCCTACGAGCTGCTGACGGTAAGCGCCGCCGTGTTTGCCAAGCTAGCCGTGCGCGAGCGCTCGGATGGGTTGCTGGCCGTGCTGCACACCCCTAAGCGCACCCTGGCCGACCTGGTGCTGCCCGCTAACCCCTTGGTGCTGGTGCTCGAAGCGGTGGAAAAGCCCGGCAACCTCGGCGCCATTTTGCGCACCGCCGATGCCGCGCCTGCCCACGCCGTGCTGGTAGGCGATGCACGCACCGACCTGTATAACCCCAACGTCATCCGGGCCAGCCTAGGGGGCATCTTCACGGTGCCCATCGTAGCCGCGTCCATGCCCGAAGTGCTAGCGTTTCTGAAGGAGAAAGGCATCCGCACCTTCGCCGCCGCCCTGGCCGACGACGCCAAGAGCTATACCGCCACCAACTTGGCTGGCCCCACGGCCCTGGTGCTCGGCACCGAGGCCGATGGCCTAACCCCCGCCACCCGCCAGGCCTGTGACGAAACCATCATCATTCCCATGCGCGGCCAGCTCGACTCGCTCAACGTGAGCGTGGCCGCCGCCGTGCTGGCCTTCGAGGCCATGCGCCAGCGGAGTTAAGTGCTAGTTGTTGATTGACAATATCCTTAACAATCAATAAGTAACATTTATTAATACACCGCCACCGTGAAGCCTAGCTCCGCCGCGAGCCGACGGGCTTCCTCGGCTTGGTCGTCGGCCACTACGCTCAGCGCATACGAGTCGCTGTCGAGCGTGAAAAGCACTAATGCTAGCCCTAGGGTCTCCAGCAAGTCTTGCAGGGCATCGAGCGCATCGGGACCCGCCAAGCGGCGCGTGGCCAGGGCTTTTTCGTCAAGCCGCTCAGGGCGCTGCTGTTGCCCTAGGGTCTCGTTGAGGCCCTCGGCCAGGTAGTCGGCGGTGTCCTGCCAGTCGGCTTCCCACACTAGCTCTTCGCTCAGCAGCGCGTCAATCAGGGCCACGTCGCGCAGTTCCTGCACCGGTAAGTCACCCTCAATGCCGCGCTCCAGCAGTTCCTCGCCGTAGCGGGCGTGGTAGGCGGCAGGGTCGGCCAGCACCAGGGCCAGGCGCGGCTCTAGGCGGGCGATGGCCGCGTGGTTGTCTAGGGTGAAAAGCTGAAGGAAAGCAGAAAGAGAACTCATAATAAAATGCTAGTGAAATTGCCGCCGTCGGCGAGCGTAGCAGGCCTGAGCTACCGCGCGGCAAGCTGTGGCTAACCGCCAAACAGGTAGCGGGCACTCAGGCCCAGCGTGCCCGACAGGCGGTTGCGGCCAACGCGCTGCTGGCCACCGGCTGCAAAATTGGCGATAAACTCGCTGGCGAGTTTATCGCGCGGGGCTGGGCGGTAGTGCAGGCTAGGCCCCAGCAGTAGGCAGCCGCCCGTGGCATCGTAGCGCACGTAGTATTAGTCGCGCACCGTCTTCTGCGTGTTCTGGTCGATAGTAGCGTTAAAGCCGTAGGTATCGCTGTGCACCAGGGCCACATCAAGCTGCAGTTTGGCAGCGGGTTGACGCAGCAAGGCGTGGCGCGCCAGTGGGGCTACTGCCTGCGTGCGCTGCTGGTACACGCTGCGAAAAGTAGTTGGCAGGTAGGTGAAATTATTAGCCGAATCAACCTGCTGGTAGATGCCGCTGCCCGAATTTTCGGTGCGGCTGTGGTAAACGGTCAGGCTTGCCTCCAGGGCCAGCCGTGGCGACAGCCGCACGCCGCCTAGTAGCTGGGGCGCCAGTACCGAGTTGGTATGCATAGCTGTGAGCTGGTAGCTACCCACCACACCGCCTAACCCAACATAGTATTGCCGAGAGGGCTGTTGCGCCTTACCAAACAAGGAAAGTAAGCAAGTGAGCCCTAGGGCGAATACTAGTGATTGTTTCATAACTGAACGGAGATGCGCAGGCTAAGGTATTGCCATTACGACCAGCTATAACCAAAAAAAGCCGCCCATTTGGGCGGCCTTCCATTGCTGGCTTGCTATGCCTATACTGCGTCAGCCGTTTTGGCGTAGCGGAGGCGCTCGTTTTCATCGAGGTAAATCTTGCGCATGCGCACGCTCTTGGGCGTTACCTCTAGGTACTCGTCCTTCTGAATATACTCCATCGCGTCTTCGAGCGAGAACTGGCGCTTGGGTACAATCTTGGCGTTGTCGTCGGTGCCACTGGCGCGCATGTTGGTCAGCTTCTTGCCCTTCTGGATGTTGATGGTCAGGTCGTTGGGGCGGGTATGCTCGCCAATTACCTGGCCGCCGTACACTTCCTCACCTGGGTCTACGAAGAAGATACCGCGGTCCTGCATCTTATCGATGGTGTAAGCCGTGCCGGGGCCGCTTTCCAGCGAAATCAGCGAGCCTGAAATGCGGCCCGGAATCGGACCCTTGAACGGCTCGTAGTCCTTGAAGCGGTGGTTCATAATGGCCTCACCGGCGGTGGCCGTCAGCACGTTGTTGCGCAGGCCAATGAGGCCGCGGCTCGGAATCGTGAACTCGAGGTGCTGCAGGTCGCCCTTGGGCTCCATGATGTTCAGCTCGCCTTTGCGCATGGTTACCAACTCGATAACCTTGCCGGCAGTTTCCTCGGGCACGTCCACCACCAGTTGCTCTACGGGCTCCAGGCGGTTGCCGTCCTCGTCTTCCTTATACAGTACTTGGGGCTGACCTACTTGCAGCTCGTAGCCCTCGCGGCGCATCGTTTCGATGAGTACCGACAAGTGCAGAATGCCGCGGCCATACACCAGGAAGGTGTCTTCGCGGTCGGTTTCCTTCACGCGCATGGCCAGGTTCTTCTCGGTTTCCTTGAAGAGGCGGTCACGCAAGTGGCGCGAAGTCACAAACTTACCTTCTTTACCGAAGAACGGCGAGTTGTTGATGGTGAACAGCATGTTCATCGTCGGCTCGTCGATGCTGATACGGGTCAGCGGCTCGGGGTTTTCGGCGTCGGCCAGCGTGTCGCCAATCTCGAAGCCTTCGATGCCGGTTACGGCGCAAATGTCGCCGCTGCTTACCTCCGTTACCTTGGTGCGGCCTAGGCCTTCAAACACCTGCAGTTCTTTGATTTTTACCTTCTTGATGGTACCATCAGCTTTGCACAAGCTCATGTTAGCGCCTTCCTTCAGGGTGCCGCGGTGCACGCGGCCGATGGCGATGCGGCCCACAAACGACGAGTAGTCGAGCGAGGTAACTTGCATCTGCGGGGTGCCTTCCAGCGACGGAGCAGCCGGAATCGACTCGATAACGGCGTCGAGCAGGGGCACGATGCTGTCGGTCTTTACTTTCCAGTCGGTGCTCATCCAGCCCTGCTTGCTCGAGCCGTAGAGAGTAACGAAGTCAAGCTGGTCTTCGGTGGCGCCGAGGTTGAACATGAGGTCGAATACCTGCTCGTGCACCTCGTCGGGGCGGCAGTTCTCCTTGTCCACCTTGTTTACTACTACAATGGGCTTGAGGCCCAGGTCGAGGGCTTTGCCCAGCACGAAGCGGGTCTGCGGCATGGCGCCCTCAAAGGCGTCCACGAGCAGCAGCACGCCGTCGGCCATCTTCAGCACGCGCTCTACTTCACCGCCGAAGTCGGCGTGACCAGGGGTGTCGATGATGTTGATTTTAGTGCCATTGTAGCGCACCGATACGTTCTTAGAAACGATGGTGATGCCACGCTCGCGCTCCAAGTCGTTGTTGTCGAGGATGAGGTCGTCGAACTGCTGGTGAGCGTCGAAAATCTTCGAGGCGTGGATTATTTTATCCACCAGTGTCGTCTTGCCGTGGTCAACGTGCGCGATGATGGCGATATTCCGAATATTCTGCGTCATGAGTCAGGTTTTGCGGCCGCAAAGGTACGGATTTTCAGGCAGAAAACCCAGTTGTCAAATTAAGATGCCTTAAGAAGCCGGTAAGTGCCCACAACCGGCCAGGTTCTGGCGCGGTACCGGCCGTACGCTAACAAAGCCGGCAGAGCGTGAGTTCGTTAACTGCCCATTTCGAAGCTGGCAACATCCGAACCCTTCCCCAATTGCGTTGGTTATAGCAGCAACCATTTCTGTCGTTCTTTCTTCGCCATGCGCCTTTCCCTATTGCCCCTACTGCTGAGCCTAGCGGCCACTGCACCCGCCTGCTCGCAAAGCCACGCCGACCAAAGCAAGCCCGCCAAGCCGATAGCAGGCGTGGTGCCCGCCGGTCCCAAGGGTGCTACCGTCACCACGTCCAAATACCCCGAGCCGCTGCCCGTAACCGGCAAGCCGGGTGAGTATTCGGTGGTGAAAACCGACGCCGAATGGAAGAAGCAGCTCACTGCGCCACAGTACTACATCTTGCGCGAGCAGGGCACCGAGCCGCCTTTCCACAATAAGTATTTCGATAACCACGAAGCCGGCAATTACTACTGCGCCGCCGACCATAACCTGCTCTTTAGCTCAGCTACCAAGTTCGAGTCGGGCACTGGCTGGCCTAGCTTCTGGGCGCCGGCCGCCACGGCCAGCCTCAAGGTGAAGTCGGATAAGAGCTTCGGCATGAGCCGTGACGAGATTGTGTGCGCCAAATGCGGCGGCCACCTCGGTCACGTCTTCAACGACGGCCCGCAGCCCACTGGCCAACGCTACTGCATGGACTCGGATGGGATGACGTTTGAGAAAAAATAGGCCCTAGGGCCCTGCGTTTGCTGGGGGCACTAACCCGCTCACGCCGCCTGCGTACTGCTAGGGCTGCTCCACACTGGGGCAGCCCTTTTTGCTGCCCGCCATGCGCTTTGCCCGCCTTTGCTACCTGATTGCCCCCCTAGGGCTGGCCGCCTGCTCGGCTACTGAAACGGCTTCGGAGCGCGCCGCACCCACGGCCGAGCCTATTCCGACCGAAGTAAACTCTGACGCCGCCCGCCGGGCCATCTACAACTCTAACAGCCGCGTGCAAAGCACCTCGGTGCCCGCCGCGGCCGTGCCCGACGCCACCCTCAACACCCAGCGCCTGGGCGAGCAGGCCGCCGACATCAACCGCTATAAGCGGCCCGAAACGGTGAACACCAACGATGCCAACATCACCCCCACCGAAACCCGGATGCAGGAGCTGAACCGCAGCATTCCCGACACGCTGCGCCGGCCGTACTAGCCACGCATTTTTGTGCCCCTAGGGGTAGGCAATGCCTATAAAAGCACGCGGGCCCGGCAGCTACTGCCGGGCCCGCGTGTGGTTACTGCTAGCAGATACCTACTAGACGTTGTCTACGGCCACGCTATCGTTGGCAGCGCCTTGCGGGGTGCTCAGCTCGGGGGCGCCGTTGGCGGCAGCGCGCTTGGCACGGCCGCTGGCAGGCTTGGCCGGGGCACTGGCGGCGGGCTTAGCGGCGGCGGTGCGGCCGGGGCGCTTGGCAGGGGTGGCTGGTGCGGCCTCGGTGGCTACGTTGGTAGTGGTGCTGCCGGCTTTTTTGGCACTGACGGGCGCTTTCTTGGCTGCTTTGTCAGCGGCCGGGGCCGGAATGCTGATGTCGTTGGTGCGGCCGGGGGCTAGGTTGTCGTAGTGCTTGGTGAGCGTGTGCAGAGCCTGGCTGAACAGCTGCTCGGTATCGAGGTCGAGCCGCTGAGTGGCTTCTTTTACGACGTCTTTCAGCTTGGCCTTCGTTTCTTTGCGGATGCGCGTCACCATCTCGCTCATGCGGGTGTCAAGCTCTTTCTGCAACTGCTTGGCAGCCACTTTGAGAGTTTGCTTCTCGCTGGCTTTCTTCTCAGACTGGCCGCTGGCTACGGTTTTCGAAGCTTTGCGCTGGGCCTTATCGGCTTTGCGCTGTGCTTTCTCCTCGGGCGTGCGCTTGGCAGCCGGGGCCGCTGCGGTGGTGTCGGTGCTAGGTTTCTTGGCCATTGGGTGAGCTGGTTAGGGGGCGATGTGGGCGCTGTATTGTCGGGCAAAGATAAATTTTGCCCATCGGCAAACGCGCAGTTTTACCTTTTTGTTAAAAAACTTAACATACCATACGTTTAGCTAGCCGCTACGGCTGAGCTGAAGGGCGGCACCAGCTTGCTGGCCGCTGCACTACTTTCTGCATTTGCCCCCTAGGGGCTTTCTACTTCCCCATGCCTGCACAACCCAAGCGCTATACCGTTACCGCCGCGCTGCCCTACGCCAACGGGCCCGTGCACATCGGCCACCTGGCCGGCGTGTACTTGCCCGCCGATATCTACGTGCGCTACCTGCGCGCCCAGGGCCGCGACGTCAAGTTCATTTGCGGCTCCGACGAGCACGGCGTGCCCATCACCATTCGGGCCCAAAAAGAGGGCGTGACGCCCCAGCAAGTCGTTGATAAGTACCACAAGATTATCGGCGACTCCTTCAAGGAGTTCAACGTGTCGTTCGATGTGTACTCGCGTACGTCGTCGCCCACGCACGCCGAGGTGTCGAGCAATTTCTTTCTGAAGCTGTACCAGGATGGCAAGTTCATCGAGCAAACCACCCAGCAGCTGTACGACGAGAAGGCCCAGCAATTTTTGGCCGACCGCTACGTGGTGGGCACCTGCCCCAGCTGCGGCAACGAGAACGCCTACGGCGACCAGTGCGAGCGCTGCGGCACCTCGCTCAGCCCCACCGAGCTCATTAACCCGCGCTCGATGCTGAGCGGCAACACGCCGGTGCTGCGCGAAACCAAACACTGGTTTTTGCCCCTCGACCAGTACGAGCCGTGGCTGCGCGAATGGATAATTGAGGGCCATAAAAACGACTGGAAAACCAACGTCTACGGCCAGTGCAAGTCGTGGATTGACCAGGGCCTGCACCCGAGGGCCGTGACGCGCGACCTGGACTGGGGCGTGCCCGTGCCGCTGCCCGATGCCCAAGGCAAGGTGCTCTACGTGTGGTTCGACGCGCCCATCGGCTACATCTCGGCCACCAAGGAAGCGTTTCCCGACGAGTGGGAAACCTACTGGAAAGACCCGGAAAGCAAGCTGGTGCACTTCATCGGCAAAGACAATATCGTGTTTCACTGCATCATCTTCCCGGTGATGCTGCAAGCGCACGGCGATTACATCCTGCCCGACAACGTACCGGCCAACGAGTTCCTGAACTTGGAGGGCGAGAAAATTAGCACCTCGCGCAACTGGGCGGTGTGGCTGCACGAGTACCTGCAGGACTTCCCCGGCCAGGCCGACGTGCTGCGCTACGTGCTGTGCGCCAACGCCCCCGAAACCAAAGACAACGACTTCACGTGGAGGGACTTCCAGGCCCGCAACAATAACGAGCTGGTAGCCACGCTGGGCAACTTCGTGAACCGCGCCGCCGTGCTGACGCAGAAGTTTTTCGACAGCAAGGTGCCCGAGCGCGGCGAGCTGCAAGCCATCGACCAAGACGTGTTTGCGCAGATGGCCGAGTTTCCGAGCCGGGTAGGGGAGCTGATAGAAGTCTACCGCTTTCGCGAGGCCCTAGGGGAGGTGATGAACCTGGCCCGCCTCGGCAATAAGTACCTAGCCGATACCGAGCCCTGGAAGCTCATCAAGACCGACGCGGCCCGCACCGGCACCGTGCTGCACGTGGCCCTGCAAGTAGCCGCCGCTTTGGTGCCGCTGCTCACGCCGTTCCTGCCCGAGTCGGCCGACAAGCTAGCGGCCATGCTCAACTTCGAGCCTGGCGACTGGCAAAGCGCCGGCCGCGCCGAGCAGCTACCCGCCGGCCACCAGCTACAGGGGCCGAGCCTGCTCTTCACCAAGATTGATGACAGCATAGTGAACACCCAGGTGCAGAAGCTGCTCGACACCAAAGCCGCCAACGCCCTGGCCGCCGCACCCGCTGCCGCTGCCAAGGAGAATGTGAGCTTCGACGAATTCGGCAAGATGGACTTGCGCGTGGGCACCATTGTGGCCGCCGAGAAAGTCGCCAAAACCAAGAAGCTGCTCAAGCTCACCATCGATACTGGCCTCGACCAGCGCACCATCGTCAGCGGCATTGCCGAGTCGTTCATCCCCGAGGCGCTCATCGGCCAGCAGTGCATGGTGCTGCTCAACCTCGCGCCCCGCGAAATCAAGGGCATCCAAAGCCAGGGCATGTTGCTCCTAGCCGAAAACGCCGATGGCAGCCTAGCCCTCATGCAGCCCGGCAGTGCTGTGCGCAACGGTAGCCCCGTGCTGTAGCAAAACCAGGCGGATACAACCGCCACCGCCTACGAAAAACGCTCTCGAGTAATTAGCATTACCGAGAGCGTTTTTTATGAGCTACAAGCTATACCGATGACTTGGCTTAGATGGGGGCTTTTTCTGCTGACCTTTGGGGGCGCCGTAGTGGTCGCTAGTGGGGCTGGGTGGGCCGGCATCAAGCTACTGCTGGCGAAGGATGCCGCTGGCCAGCGGCGCCCGCTAACCGTGTGTCTGGGCTTGCTGCTACTGCTGGTGGCCGCGTTTTGCGCGAGTAGCATTCTAGACTTCTTCGGCTAGTCAACTACTTCACGTTCACCACGTTCATGGCCCTTTCCAGCCCTAGGGCCCCAAAAGCTAGTATAGCCTCACCGGCTGCTTCAATGCGCGTGGGCAGCTCAATCTGCTCGTCGGCCGAGAAGGGGTCTAGCACATAATCTACCTGCCGGCCTTTGGGGAAGTTGGCATCTACCCCGAACCGCAGCCGGGCATATTTATCGGTCCCTAGGGTCGCCTGAATGTCCTTGAGCCCATTGTGCCCCCCAGCCGAGCCCTGGCCCTTGAGGCGCAGCTTGCCAAAGGGCAGCGCCAGGTCGTCAGTCACCACGACCATCTGCTCTACCGGAATCTTCAGCGCCGACAGCCAGTGTTGGGCTGCCTTGCCGCTCAGGTTCATGTAGGTGGTGGGCTTCACGAGGGCGTAGGTATGGCCCTTGTGCCGAAACTCGGTGGTAAAGGCGTGGCGGCCGAGCTCGAAGCGCGGTGCCTCAAACTTGCGGGCCAGGTAGTCGGCCACCATGAAGCCGATGTTGTGCCGCGTATCGGTATACTCGGGGCCAATGTTGCCCAAGGCCAAAACCAAAAAAGTCATCGCAGATTTAACGGATTAAACGGATTGCGCCGGTACGCTCGCCTGCCTTCGGCGGCGAGCTGGCTACGTGCAAGAAAGCTAGTGTGGTCGGCAAGTAGTCCTCACTAACAAGTAAAATAAAAAGGCTGCCCACGAGGAGCAGCCTTTTTGTACATCCAGAGACGGATAAACCTAAATTGCGCAGCGAGCTTAGCACAGCCAAACGTGTCGGCGCAATCGGTGTTAATCTGCGATTACTTGCCGCCGGCCAGTTCGCCGCGCAGCGCACGCGGGATGGTAACGGTAGCAATAGGTGCAGCAGCGTTGGTAAGGATAACGTAGTTGGTGGGCTTCACCGCACCTACTTTAATCGACTTACCTAGCTCCAGCGTGCTGATGTCAACCTCCACGTAGTCGGGCAGGTTTTCAGCAGCGGCTTTTACCTTCAGCTTGCGCAGCTTTGAAGCCAGCTTACCACCGGCCAGTACGCCGGGCGATACGCCCACGAACTTCACGGGGATGTCCATCTTCACTTCTTTGCCTTCCTGCAGCTCCAGGAAGTCAACGTGCAGTAGCATTTCGTTCACGGGGTGGAACTGAGCATCCTGCACAACGGCGCGGTAGGTAGTGCCTTCCACGTTTAGGTCTACGATGTGGGCATCCGGGGTGTACAGCAACTCACGGAACAGGATAGCCGGTACCGAGAAGTGTACCGTTTCGGTACCACCGTACAATACGCAAGGCACTTGTGCGTCGAGGCGCAGCGCCTTAGCGTCCGTCTTGCCGAGATTCGCTCTTTTAAACCCTACAATCTCCAGGCTTTTCATAAAAGAAGTTGGTTTGAAATGACTTACCGCCCCGGCAGCCTAGCCGAAACGGGCCGCAAAGGTAGGGCTTTTGCGCCGGAATAGCAACCGGAATTGCAAAAGCCCCCTAGGCTAACTGAATAGCGAACTGATGCTTTCGCGCGTTACCACGTTGCGGATAGCAGCGGCGAAAAGCGGGGCGATGGAAATCACCCGGATTTTTTCGTTCTCCTGGCTTAGTGGAATCGTATCGGTCGTAATCAGCTCGGTGAGGGCCGAGGCCCGAATGCGCTCGTGGGCGGGGCCTGAGAGCAGCGGGTGCGTCACTACGGCTCGCACCGAGCGGGCGCCGCGCTCCATCACCAAGTCGGCCGCCTTGCAGATGGTGCCAGCCGTATCCACCATGTCATCCACAAATACCACGTCCATGCCCTTCACGTCGCCGATTACCTGCATGGAGGCGATTTCATTGGCCCGTAGGCGCATCTTATCGCACACCACAATCTCGGCCCCGAACTTCTTGGCATAGGCGCGGGTGCGCACCACGCCGCCCACGTCGGGCGAGGCGAAGATGAGGTTCTCCAGGTTCAGGCTCTTAATGTAAGGTGCCGTCACAGTAGCCCCGTCGAGGTGGTCAACCGGGATGTCAAAAAAGCCCTGAATCTGGCCGGCGTGCAAGTCGCAAGTCATCAAGCGGTCGGTGCCTACGCTCTGGATGATGTTGGCCACCACCTTGGCCCCGATGCTGACGCGCGGCTTGTCCTTACGGTCTTGGCGGGCGTAGCCCATATAAGGCATCACAATATTGACTTTGTGGGCCGAGGCGCGCTTGCAGGCATCCACCATCAGCATGAGTTCCATGAGGTGCTCGCTGGGCGGAAAAGTGCTTTGAATCAAAAACACTTCGCAGCCACGAACGCTCTCATCGAAGCTGGGGCCTAGTTCTGAGTCGGCAAAGCGCTGAAGCGTAAGAGCCCCTAGGGGCTGGCCGTAGCAGTGAGCAATGTGCTGGCCCAGCGCCTGAGAGGCGCTGCCGACGAAAATCTTAACGGAGGGTTCCATGAGCGCGGACTAACCGAAAATGAGGTGCTAGCGAAGTAGATAGGAAAAATATCGGGCCCCGCTTGGGCCGGAATAAAAAGCGAAAAGCGCCGACTTGCTCCGGGTGGGAGAAGCCAGCGCTTTTGCTAAGGTTGTCGAGCAGTGTCGTCGTTGTCCGACCAGGGCTCGAACCTGGACTTTCTTGAATCAAAATCAAGCGTGTTGCCAGTTACACCATCGGACAATTTCCCGGTGGGCGAGGTGCCGTTCGGGGCTGCAAAGGTACAACCGGAACGATACGAGGCAAGACCTGAGATAAATTTTTTCGTGAGAATTTCTGGCTGCCTCCCACCGTTAAAGCGGCTTGGCAGCGGGTAGGGCGTGAGTTTGTGGTGAAAATCAAGGGCTTCGGGGTCTTCGAAACAGCGTAGGGTGGGAGGAGCTAAATCTTTGAAAAACGCCGTTTTCGGCGTACTTTTGCACCCTGAAAAAATGGACTTTAACTTCTCAAATTCAAACCCAATGGCGAATTCGGGCAAAATCACCCAGGTTATCGGCCCCGTGGTGGACGTAAGCTTCGCAGGCGAAGGCGACCTGCCTAACATCTTCGACGCGCTGGAGGTAACCAAAGAAAACGGCCAGGTAGTGATGCTGGAAACCCAGCAGCATCTGGGCGAAGACCGGGTGCGCACCATTGCCATGGACTCGACCGAGGGCCTGACCCGCGGCGCCGATGTGCGCAACTTGGGCCACGCCATCACGATGCCCACTGGCGACGGGGTGAAAGGCCGCCTTTTCAACGTAATCGGCCAGGCCATCGATGGTATCCCGCAGCCGGTTAGCACGGGCGGCCTACCTATTCACCGCAATGCTCCCGAGTTTGAAGAACTGGCTACCTCGTCGGAAGTATTCTTCACCGGTATTAAAGTAATCGACCTGCTGGCCCCCTACGTGAAGGGTGGTAAAATTGGTTTGTTCGGTGGCGCCGGCGTGGGCAAGACCGTACTTATTCAGGAGCTCATCAACAACGTAGCCAAGGCCTACTCGGGTCTGTCGGTGTTTGCTGGCGTGGGCGAGCGTACCCGCGAGGGCAACGACTTGCTGCGCGAATTCATCGAAGCTAACATCATCCGCTACGGCGACGCCTTCAAGCACTCGATGGAAGAGGGCGGCTGGGACCTGGCGAAGGTGGACATGGCCGAAATGGAGAAGTCGCAGGCGACCCTCGTGTTTGGCCAGATGAACGAGCCCCCCGGAGCCCGCGCCCGCGTGGCCCTGTCGGGTCTTACCATCGCCGAGAGCTTCCGCGATGGCGACGGCACTGGTGCTGGCCGCGACATCCTGTTCTTCATCGACAACATCTTCCGCTTCACGCAGGCGGGCTCTGAGGTGTCGGCTCTCCTAGGCCGTATGCCATCGGCCGTAGGTTACCAGCCCACGCTGGCCACCGAGATGGGTGCCATGCAAGAGCGCATCACCTCGACCAAGCGCGGCTCGATTACTTCGGTGCAGGCCGTGTATGTGCCGGCCGATGACTTGACTGACCCGGCCCCGGCCAACACGTTTGCCCACTTGGACGCCACCACGGTACTGAGCCGTAAGATTGCCGAGCTTGGCATCTACCCGGCTGTAGACCCGCTGGACTCGACCTCGCGCATCTTGGACGCTACGGTGCTCGGTGCCGAGCACTACAACACGGCCCAGCGCGTGAAGGAGATTCTGCAGCGCTACAAGGAACTGCAAGACATCATCGCCATCCTAGGCATGGACGAGCTGAGCGAAGAAGACAAGCTGACCGTAACGCGTGCGCGCCGCGTGCAGCGCTTCTTGTCGCAGCCGTTCTTCGTGGCCGTGCAGTTCACGGGCCTCAAGGGCGTACTGGTAGACATTAAGGATACCATCCGCGGCTTCAACGAAATCATCGACGGCAAGTACGACCACTTGCCCGAGGCTGCCTTCAACCTGGTAGGCAACATCGAAGATGCCGTGGCTAAAGGCGAGCGCCTGATTGCCGAAGCGAAGTAATTTTTAAATGTGGGAAATGTGAGAATGCCTAGGGTGTAAGAACCGATTACTTCGGTCAGCTTACATCCTGCTTGTTCTCACATTTTCACATCAACTACGTTTCCCACATTTGAAAACTATGCATCTCGAAATTATCACGCCCGACCGCAAGGTCTTCGAAGGTGAAGTATCGTCGGCACGGTTTCCGGGGGCTGATGGCTCGTTTGAAGTACTCAACAACCACGCGCCGCTCATCTCGGCCTTGCAGGCTGGCGATGTCATCCTGAATGGTGGTGGTGCGGGCACGTTCCACATCAGCGGCGGCATCGTGGAGGTGCTACGCAACAAAGTAGTCGTGCTGGCTGAGTCGGCTTCGGCATAAGCAGCGACCCTAGGGCCTTATAAGGGCATGGAACCTCATAATGCGCCCCCGTTGGCTTCGGTCAGCGGGGGCGCTTTGGCTTTAGGCGGCGGCTGTAAGGAGCTACTCTCGCCGTAGCCCCACACCTTGCCTGAAAAAACGCTGGAACGGGGGAGTACGGCCATTGGAGCCGGGGCAGCGTATAGCGGCTTGAGGTTGCGCGTGCTGCCTCTGGCTATTTCGTTGCCCCTAGGGGCTTTTCCCATGTCTACTCCGGCCGAAACCAATATCTATACCCCTAAGCAGCGCTACGTGCTGCTAATAACTTCTATCGTGGTAGTGGGGCTACTAGCCCTGTATGGCATGCTGCCCTACCTAACGTCTTTCCTGGGGGCGGGTATTCTGTATGTGGTGCTGCGCCCTTGGTTTACGGCCCTGGTGCACAAGCGCCACTGGAACCGCACGCTGGTAACGGCTATGCTGCTGCTATTTGCGGTTGTGGTGCTCATTATCCCGTTTTTTGCGCTCACCTCGCTGCTCATCGACCGGGTGCGCGAACTAGCCCAGCACACCGACGAAATCCTGCAAACTGTGCAGCGCGTCGAGCGCAAGCTAGGTGTGCAAGTGACGCAGCAAGACCAGGTGCGGCAGTTGCTGCAGCAAGGGGCAACGCGCGTCAGCCAGTGGGTGCCCACGCTGGCTAGTAGCGTGCTCAATGTTATTGTGGTAGTGGGCTTGATGCTGTTTACGCTCTACTACCTGTTCGTGCAGGAAGACGCATTCCTAGCTGGACTACACCGCTTTCTGCCATTTCGCGAAAAGACTATTGATGAGCTGAGCGAATCGCTGCGCAATAACGTGAACTCTAACGTGCTAGGTCAGGCGCTGGTGGCATTGGTGCAGGGCCTGCTAACGGGGGCTACCCTCTGGATATTTGATGTGCCGACCCCAGCTTTTTGGACGGTAGTAGCCTTTTTTATGGCGTTCATTCCGGTGCTGGGTACACCCCTGGTGTGGGGGCCGGCCGCCATCTACCAGTTTGCGCAGGGCGAAACCACGCAGGGCATCGGCATTTTGCTGGTGGGTGCCATTATCATTATCAACATCGACAACTTACTGCGTATCTGGCTGGCCAAATACATGGGGAATATTCACCCCTGGGTGACGCTGGTAGGCTTGACGCTTGGCGTCGAGATTTTTGGCATCGTGGGGCTGGTGGTAGGGCCACTGTTGCTGTCGTACTTCATCGTGCTGATGCGCGTATTTGCCCGCGAAAACTTGGCGTTGCGCCACCTGCTGCCCCTTTCGCTGGTGGCCCGCGCCGAAAACGCCGTGGATGAGCGCGGCAAAGTGATGGAAAGCGCTGCCGAGATACGCCGCGGGGAATAAGTTGAGCGCCGGCCCTAGGGGGCCGCTAGCCGACAAGTTTGGAAGCATAATACTGCGCCCCATGCAGCCAGAGTAGGGTGGCGGCTGTTCTTTTGTAGGAAATTCCCTCCTGCCTTTTACTCCGCCATGGATTTGTCGCCCATCCACCCAAAGGTTACGCCCATCTACCAAACTTCCGTGTTCAAATTCAGCTCGCTGGCCGAGCTGGAGGACTACTACACCGTGCCCGGCCGCAAGGGCATGTACGGCTACTCGCGTTCGGAACACCCCAACTCTGACGAACTGGTAGCCGAGGTGGCCCGGCTGGAAGGCGCTGAAGGTGGGGGCGTAGCTACCGGCGCCGGACTAGCCGGGTTGCTGGCCGCTGTATTGGCCACCTGCCAAGCCGGCGACCACGTGCTGTGCCCGGCCGAGCTGTACGGGGGCTCGGTGGTGCTATTATCGCAAGAGCTAAGCCGCCTGGGCATCGAAACCAGCTACGTGCCGCTGGCCGAGCTATACGACCTGGCTCGCCACCGCCGGCCCACTACCAAGCTGGTGCTGGCCGAGGTACTAAGCAATCCGCTGCTGGCGGTACTGGACGGCCCTCGGCTAGCCCAGGCCTGCCAAGCCGAGGGTATCAAATTGCTCATCGACAGCTCATTTACCTCGCCCATGCTCACGCGCCCGCTCGACTGGGGCGCCGACATGGTGTGGCACTCGGCCACCAAGTACCTAGCTGGCCACTCCGACGTGACGGCCGGCGTAGTTGTAGCGCGCGACCCGGCTCTAGGGCGCCGTCTGCGCCAGGTAGCTACCAACCTAGGCCTGATGCTGGCCCCGCTCGACAGTTGGCTGGCCGTGCGCGGCATGCGCACCCTGCGCCTACGTATGCGCCAGCACTCCGAAAACGCGCTGGCCGTAGCCCAATTCCTGGCCGAGAGTCCGGCCGTAGCGCAGGTATTTTACCCCGGCCTGCCTAGCCATCCCGGCCACAACCTAGCGGCCGCGCAGCTTCTCAATGGGCTGTACGGAGGGATGCTGAGCGTGCGCCTGGCCGACGATACTGCCGCGGCCGTGGATAAGTTTATTCAGAAAACCAAGCTATTTCCGCTGGCGCCGTCGCTGGCGGGTGTGCAGTCGTCGTGCTCGTACCCGGCCGCTACTTCGCACCGCGGCCTCACTGCCGAACAGCGGCAGGCCCTAGGCATTACGCCGGGCGTATTGCGACTGAGCGTAGGCATTGAGGAACCCGAAGAATTGCTAGCTGATTTGCGGCAGGCCCTCTCGTAGCTAATTGGCCGCTGACTATGTACTAGTAGCGATGTTCTAGAACAGAAACTACTAGGGCATAGCCAGCGGCCAATTAGCTAGGGAAACTACAGCTTATCAGACACTTGGTCGGAAAGCTGGCGGGCGGTGCGCAGGGCCTGAAACTCGGCCTGCTGCGAGCGAATGGTCAGCTTATCATCGAGCGAGAAGGACTCGCGCAATTGGCTGTAGCGGGCGTTGAGGCTGCTGAGCACCGTGGCCGCGCTATACCAATTGGTCGATTTCCAGCCTTGGCGTTCGTCACGCACTTTTTGGATAAAGCGGGCGTAGGTGTCGAGCAGTTGCGGGGCCGTGAGGCGGCTGACGACCGTCTTCTCCCGGAAGAAATCGGATACGGCAGCGTCGCTGGCGGCTACTACGGGGGCATCGTCGGCGGCCGTGCTGGTGGCCGGCGCTGGGCTAGCGGCAGGCGCGGCGGTGGGTAGGGTGCTGCCAGCCGGCACGGTGATAGTGCGCGTAGTGCGCCGAATAACCTTGCCCGTAGCCGGGTCCAGGTCTTCGGTAACCTCGGTTACTTGCTGGGTGGCGGGCTTAGCGGTAGTGGTAGTTTTGGTTTGGGCGGCGGCCGCTAAGGGCAGGGCCAAAGCCAGGGCGACAGCTAGTGTAGTGCGGTTGACGGAGTAGAGCATAAGTAAGTCTTAAACGGCAAAGCGCCGCTTGGGGTGGCGTACTGCCTACTAGCAATTCTCGCACCACAGTGCTAACTCCTTGACAGCGGAGGGCCTAGGGCATACCCGCAGGGGGTTAGCTCAGCACTGCCTCGCGCAGCGCGCGGGCCACGCGGAGCAAGTCTTCATCGGTCATGGCGGTGCCGCTGGGCAGGCACAGCCCGCGCGCAAACAGGTCTTCGCTCACCGCGCCGCCATACACGGGGGCCTCAGCGAAGAGCGGCTGCAAGTGCAACGGCTTCCAAAGAGGACGGCTCTCGATGCGGCGGGTTTCGAGGTGCTGGCGCACGGCTTCGGGCGTGGCCGAGGTATCCGTTGGGTCGAGCAGCACCGTGCTGAGCCAGCGATTGCTGCGGCTGCCGGGCAGCTCGGTAGCAGGGGCCAGGGCCAGGCCGGGCACGGCGGCCAGGTGCTCCTTGTACCAGGCAAAAATCTCGCGCCGGCGCTTCACCCGGTCGGGTAGTAGCTCGAGCTGGCCCCGGCCGATGCCAGCCAGCAAGTTGCTCAGGCGGTAGTTGAAACCCACTTCCGAATGCTGGTAGTGCGGAGCGACTTCTTTGGCCTGCGTGGCCAAATACAGGGCCCGCTCGGCCAGCGCCCGGTCGTGGGTAACGAGGGCACCGCCGCCGCTGGTAGTCAGAATCTTGTTGCCGTTAAACGAAAAGATACCTACTCGCCCGAAGCTGCCCAGCGGCTGCTGCTCCCAAGTCGAGCCTAGGGCCTCGGCCGCGTCTTCGAGCACGACGATGTTGTGCTCTTGGCAAATGGCTAAAATCTCGGGCAGGCGGGCCGGCATGCCGTACAGGTGCACCAGTACCAGCACCCGGGGCCGCTTGCCCAGGCGGTGGCGGTCGGCAATGGCTTCGCGCAGGCGGTCGGGGCAGATATTCCAGGTAGCGGCCTCGCTATCTACAAATACCGGCGTGGCGCCGCAGTACAGAATAGGGTTGGCCGAGGCCACGAAAGTGAGCGAGGGGCACAGTACCTCGTCGCCGGGCTGCACGCCTAGCAGCAGCAGCCCCAGGTGCAGAGCCGCCGTGCCCGAGGTAAGTGCCACGCAAAACGGTACGCCAACGGCCGCCGCCAGCTCGGTTTCGAAGCCCGTGAGGTTGGGCCCGGCCGGGGCTACCCAGTTGTCTTCTACAGCCTTATGTAGGTAGTTTAACTCGTGCCGACCCAGGTGCGGGGGCGATAAATAAATACGGTCCACTCCAATAAAAGATAAAAGACTAATGCGGAATACGATAGAGGCGGCAGAGCAGCGAATAGCAAACGAGCGCGCGGGCGCCTAGGCCCAGCTACGCCACAAAGATGCAGCCCCACCTTGCTTGCACCGTGTAAACTGGGTGGCGCAGCCAGGAAAACGCGCTGCTTGCCGCGCTGGCGTATCCCTAGGCGTTGCTCTTTGGTGGCAGGACCCTCGCTGGCACGCCGGCCGCGGTAACGCCCGCAGGTAAGTCGCGCACTAGCACGGCGCCGGCCCCTAACGTACTGTGGGCCCCTAGGCGCCGGCCCTGAATGACAGTAGCCTTAGTGCCTAGGTAGCAGCCAGTTTCGACGTACGAATATCCGCTCAAGTCGACGTGGCACATGAGCGAGCAAAAGTCTTCCACCACCGAGTCGTGCCCTAGGATGCTGCCCGCATTCAGCACCACAAACCGGCCAATGCGCACATCCGTCATTAGAATGACGTCTTTCTGAATAATGGTGCCCTCGCCCAAGATAATGTTTTGATAAGGCTGCAGCGCTACGGCGGGGTGCACAACAGTAGGAAAGCGCAGGCGCGAAGAAGTTAGCCTCGCCACCACGGCTGCCCGGCTAGCCGAGCTGCCCACGGCCACTACCACCGCCAGCGGCTCGGTGGTAGCGTTGAGGGTGGCGGCGGTGCCCAGGTAGGGTAGGCCGCTGATAGTGGCGCTGGCCGGCGCCTGGTCGTCGTAGAAGCCGCGCAGGGTCCAGGTTGGGTGCGCCTCGTTGAGCTGGCGCAGCAGCAGCAGCACTTCGCGGCCAAAGCCACCGGCCCCAAAAATTACCAGCGGCGGTGCCAGTTCAGACGCGTCGTAGTCGGGAAAGAAAACTTGGGTCATTAGCGCCTTGGTACGGGACCGGGAAGGTACAGTTGCGCGCAGAACGACAAAGCCGGGCGGCACCCGGCTTTGTCGTTTTATTCTTAGTACAGGCCCAGGCCCCTGGCCCGACACCGCCTCCTAGGCCGCCAGCATAGCCTCGCCGTGCTGGCTGGTATCGAGGCCGTGAGTTTCATTTTCGGCATTCACCCGAATGGGAACCACCAGGTTGGTAGCCCAGTACAGCAGCCACGAGCCGCCGAAGCTGAAGATGCCCACCACCAGCAGCGTGAGCAGGTGGTAGCCCAGCAGCGCCGGCCCACCGCCCGTAAACAAGCCGCCCTTCTCGGCAAAGAGCGCCGTAGCCAGCATGCCCGTGATGCCCCCCACCCCGTGGCAGGGAAACACATCCAGGGTATCGTCGAGCGTGGTTTTGTTCTTCAGGATAACTGCCCCGAAGCTCACGCCCGAAGCCAGAATGCCGATGGCGATGGCCGGGCCATAGCTTACGAAGCCCGCCGCTGGCGTAATGGCTACCAGCCCCACCACGGCCCCCACGGCCGTGCCCATGGCGGAGGGGCGCTGCCCACGGGAGGCTTCGAGCAGCATCCAGGTGAGCATGGCGGCGGCCGAGGCCAGGTGCGTAGTCACGAAAGCCTGCACGGCCTGCGCATTAGCCCCGAAGGCCGAGCCGGCATTGAAGCCAAACCAGCCGAACCACAGCAGCCCGGTACCCAGAATAACAAACGGAATGTTGACCGGCGTGTGGGAGTGCCCATCGAGGTGGGCGCGGCGGCGGCCGATGGTCAGCGCGCCCGCTAGCGCCGCAAAGCCCGCCGAAATGTGCACCACCGTGCCGCCCGCAAAGTCGAGCACGCCCCACTTGAACATAAAGCCATCGGGATGCCAAGCCCAGTGCGCCAACGGGCAGTAAATGAGCAAGCTAAAGACCCCGATAAACAGCAGATAGCCCCAAAAGCGGATGCGCTCGGCAAAGCCTCCGCTGATGAGGGCTGGGGTGATAATGGCAAACTTAAGTTGAAACGCCGCGAACAGCACGAGTGGCAGCCCGGTCCCTAGGCGCGGGTGCGGGGCCGTCCCCACGTGGTCGAACATAAAGAACGTGCGCGGGTCGCCAATCAGCCCCAGGCCCCCTACGTCGTCGCCGAAAGCCAGCGAGAAGCCCACCACATACCACAGCAGCGATACCACCCCTAGGGAGATGAAGCTCTGCAGCATAGTCGAGATGATACTGCCGCGGTTAACCATGCCACCGTAGAAGAAAGCCAGGCCCGGCGTCATGAGCAGCACGAGGCCCGAAGCCATTAGCATCCAGCTTATATCGGCGCCATTAAGGGTATTGGGGGCCGCTGCCGGATGCACCTGCGGCACAAAAGCGGCTACCAAAGCCAGCACAACCAAGGCTACTAAGGAGGGGCGAGCTAATTTCTGCTTACGCGACATATTACCAGCTAATATGGACAAATGACCCCTGCGAAGATAGGGGGCATCAAGTATTATTAGGCAATATTACAAGAAAGGCCTTGTTTTTATGGGGTAGTAAGCAAAATATAGCTCAATAACGAGGATAGTAGCCTCCAAAATAAGAGGCCAATAAGTGGGCAAAAATTCTTAACTTTTAGTTATTACAGAAGTTGCTAGGTGTAACTTTCCGCGCTCTTCTTAGCTACCCCTTTGTATGACCCACAAAACCAAATGGTTGATACTCGCCCCTAGCGGGCTCGTTGTAATAGGTGCCGGCGCCTGCCTCATTGGCTGGGCCACTACCCTTAAAAATCGGGGGGCCGCGACTGGCAAATGGGTGGCGGCTGGTACGGCGGCCCTCACCGTGTTCAATGCTGGCCTCAGCTTATTTGGGCGCAGTATTATGGAAAAAACCCTGTATGAGCTGCGTGAGGAGCCCCTGGCCTCGACGCCTACTTACCACGCTATTAGTCAGTTATAATACTGCGGTGCCTTGCTGCGCGACTCTGCTTGCAGCAACCATGCGCTAAGTGCACTAGAAAAGCCCCGGTGATGACCGGGGCTTTTTTAGTGCACTTAAGGCTGAAGTAAGCCGAGACTACTCGGTTTTGGCTTCCATCTTAGCGGTTTTGCTTTTCAATTTGCTGCCAGCCTTATAGGAGGCGCTTTTTGTTTTGGCTTCGCCTTTCTTAAAGCCGCGCTTTACTTTAGCAGCACCTTTTTTGGCAACGTTGCCAGCGGCGTCGGCAGTATTTTCGAGGGCCTGGCCCACATTGGTCTTGCCGGTCTTGGTTACTACTTTTTTCGTGCCGTTAGGACGTGTCGTAACTTCAGTTTCGGGGGTTTGGGCAAAAGAGGCAGTTGCGAAGGCGGTAGCCGCGAGCAACAAAAGAGCTTTTTTCATGAGTGGAAACGTAATTAAGGAGTTTTGCAAGGCCTTTTACGCGGACCTGCAACGCAGGTTTCGGGTGGCTATAAGACCTTAGTCAAAGCCCGTGCCAGAGGTGCTGGATGAGGCCTAGGGCAGCAGCAGCGAGCTGTCGCCGTAGCTCAAAAAACGGTAGCCGTGGCTTAACGCGTGGTCGTAGATGCGGCGCCAGTCGGGGCCTAGCAGGGCTGCCACCAGCAAAAGCAGCGTGCTCTCGGGCTGGTGAAAGTTAGTGACGAGCCCCTGCACCAGCCGGAAGCGGTAGCTGGGCCCAATGAGCAACCGAGTGCTAGCCTCCACGGCCGCCGAGCCAGTACGCTCCAGGTAGGCCAGCAGCGCCTGCAGGGCCGCCGCATGCGCTACCTCTGTGCCGCCGACATAGGGCTGCCACTGGCTGACTTCGAGCGGTGCGGCGGGGTCGGCTACCAGGGCGGCGCCCAGCCAGTACAGGCTTTCGAGGGTGCGCAGGCTAGTGGTGCCCACCGCGATAACCGGCCCGGCCTGGTGCCCGAGCAGCTGCCGCAACAGGCTGGCTTGCACAATTATTGGTTCGGCATGCATGGGGTGGTCGGCCATGGTAGCGGCCTTCACGGGCTGGAAGGTGCCAGCGCCCACGTGCAGCGTCACGTAGCCGGTGACCATGCCGCGCGCCTCTAGGGCCGCCAGTACCTCGGGAGTGAAGTGCAGGCCGGCGGTGGGCGCGGCCACGGCGCCTTCGTGGGCGGCGTACACGGTTTGGTAGCGCACGGCATCCTGGGCGGTGTCGGGGCGGTGCAGGTAGGGCGGCAGGGGCAGGTGGCCGGCCGCCCGCAGCACCTCGGCAAACGGCAGCGCGGCCGGCTCCCAGCGCAACTCAATCAGGCTTTCGCCGCTGGCCTCGCGCTCCTGCCGCTCGGCCCACAGCGTGGCGGGCTGGCCAAACGCTTGGAAGCTGAGCTGCACCGGGCCACTTTTCCAGCGGCGGCCGTTGCCTACCAGGCAGCGCCAGGTGGCGTGGCCGGTTTGCTGCAGGGCCGGCTCCAGGGCACGGTGCGGGGCCACCGGCTCGAGGCAAAACAGCTCGACCTGCCCGCCGCTGGGGCGCTGGGCCAGCAGCCGGGCCCGCACCACGCGCGTATCGTTGAAAATCAGCAGCGACCCGAGGGGCAGCTCGGCCGGCAAGTCGCGGAAGGTCTTGTCTTCGATGGTGCCACTGCGGTATACCAGCAGGCGGCTCGCGGCGCGGTCGGGCAGCGGCTCGGGCGCGATGCGGTCGGCGGGCAGTTCGTAGTGAAAATCCTGAATGCGCAGCTGGCGCGGGTCGGTAGGGTAGGGCGAGGATGCGGCTTGCATGGTGCAAAGGTCGGGCACTCGTTACTTGCGCGCTAAACCTGCGTTCTACTCTGCTCTAATGCGCCTTCCAAGTTTACGCTGCCTGTGGGCGTGGCTGCCCTTGCTAGCTGCGGCCGCCCCCGCACCGCACCCCTACGCCGATGCCACGCGCCGCCGCATTGCTACCGCCCAGGACGAGCGCAATACGGCCGCGCTGCTGCCCTTTTTGCAGGATAAGAACGTGGGCTACCGCACCGCGGCCGCCCTGGCTTTCGGCTCGGTGCAGGACAAGGCCGCCGTGCCCGCCTTGCTGCCGCTGCTCGCGGATAAAGCCCTGGCCGTGCGCCGCGCCGCCGCCTTCGCCCTGGGCCAGACCGGCGACAGCCTGGCTGCGCTGCCCCTGGCCCAGCGCCTGCCGCAAGCCGCCGACTACCAAGAGCGCCTGGCGCTGGGCGAGGCCCTAGGGCGTTGCGCCACTCGCCGCACCCTGCCGCTGCTCTGGCAAAGCGCCGCCCCCGCCGATACCACCCGCAGCGCCGCCCTGGGCTGGGGCCTGTACCGAGCCGCCCTGCGCAACCTGGCCACGCCCGAGCTGGTGCGCCAGGCCCTGCCGCTGCTGGCCCGCCGCCAACCCGCGGCCGCCCGGCGCGGCGCCTCGGCCGCGCTGGCCCGCATTGGCTGGGACAAGCTCGATACCACCCAGCTTCGCACGCTGCGGCCCGCCCTGCAGCAAGCCGTTGGCACCGACCCCGACTACTTCGTGCGCACCAACTGCGTGAGCACCCTAGGCCGTCTGCGCCAGCCCGGCACGCTCGGCGCCCTGCTCAGCGCCACTACCGACGCCGATTTCCGGGTGCGCGTGGCGGCGCTACGGGCGTTGCCAGTTACGGTGCCAGCTGGTACTATGATAGTAAAGGAGAAGTCTGAATCACCTATGCGAGCTACGCTACCCAGCTATTTGGCGCCGTGCGAGGCGCAGGCTGCGAAGGCGCTACGGCAGCCGTTGGCACAGGAAGCTTTAGTGGGAGCTGAGTGGTACTTGCGCACTTCGTTAGGAAATGAAGTTAATGACCTCTCAAGAGCAGCATACATCCAGGAATTGGTTAATTATGCTGCACGCACATCCCACTTCCGCGCCCGCGCCATGCTGCTGCAAGCGGCCCTGCGGTATGCTCCAGAAGCCCAGCGTCCAGTGCTGGCCGATACCATCCGCGCCCGCTTTCAGCATAGCCGGAATCAGTATGAGAAAGCGGCTTTGCTCACGGCTCTGAGCGAAGCCCCTGCGCAACTCGGCTTTCTGGCCCAGCAGGCGCAGCAATTGACGCCGCCGCTAGTGGTATCCGGCGCGGCCCTAGGGGCGCTGGTGGCGATGCGGGGCAATAAAAGTTTCCCGGCTGCTCGGCAGACCGACTTCACGGCGGCACTGCGCCAGGCGCTGGCCGGCGGCGATGTAACCCAGCTCAGCACTGCCGCCGAAGCCCTGGCCGATGCCAAGCTGGTGCCCACGCCTAGCCCCGACGACCTAGCTGCCCTGCGCGCCGCCCAAGCCAAGCTGACGCTGCCCCGCGACGTAGAGCCCTACCAGGCCCTGCAGCAGGCGCTCGACAAGCTCACCCACGCCGCTACGCCCACGCCTGTGCCGCCCACGCCCCGCCAGCCCATCGACTGGGCAGCGGTGCAGGCCGTGCCGGTGGGTCAGCGCGTGCGGCTTACCACTACCAAGGGTGCCATTACGATGGTGCTGAAGGTGGAGGAGGCCCCGGGCTCGGTGGCTACCATCGCGGGGCTGGTGCGGCGCGGCTTCTACGACGGGCTGTACTTCCACCGGGTAGTGCCCGACTTTGTGGCGCAGGGCGGCGACCCGCGGGGCGACGGCTCGGGCGGCCTACCTACCACGCTGCGGTCCGAGTTCTCGTACCTCACCTATGGCACCGGGGCCGTGGGCCTGGCCTCATCGGGCAAAGACACGGAGAGCTGCCAGTTTTTTTTCACCCACCTGCCCACCCCGCACCTCGATGGGCGCTACACCATCTTCGCCCAGGTGGTGGCCGGCCAGGACGTGGTGCAGCGCCTCGAAGTAGGCGACCAGATGCTGCGCGTGGAACTGCTGTAGCGCGCCTACGCAGCCTTTTGCCCGCTCAAGGTGGCCTAGGGCCGGATTATTACGTAATTGCTAGCTTCCTCCATAGTTAGCCTTATGCCATTACCCGCCCCCGTTTCCCTCACGCAGCTCGATACTTATACCAGTCGGCTTCGCGATTTGGCCATCCTGTACATGCCGCGCCTGGCCCTAGCGGTGGTAACGCTGCTGGTAGGCTGGTACGTCATTGGCTGGCTGAGCAAGCTGGTGTCGGTGGCCGTGGAGCGGGTGGATGTGTCGCTGCGTTCGTTCCTGACCAGCTTGTTCAGCATCGCGCTCAAGGTGCTGCTGCTGGTGAGCGTGGCGGGCATGGTAGGCTTCCAAACCACTTCGTTTGTGGCCATTTTGGGGGCGGCAGGGTTGGCCGTGGGGTTGGCGCTGCAGGGCACGCTGGCCAACTTTGCGGGTGGGGTGCTTATCCTGCTCTTTAAGCCCTTCGTGGTGGGCGATGTCATTACTAGCCAAGGCAATACGGGCACCGTGCAGGCCATCCAGATTTTCAACACCATCCTGCTTACCTCGGCCGGCGATACCGTGATTCTACCCAACGGGGCCACCTCCAATGGGGTGATTATTAATAAGGCGCATCCTATGCGGGCGCTGGTGGAAGTGCCGCTGGAGCTGGATGCCAACACCGACCTCGACGCCCTCCGCCAACAGGCCCTGCCCCTGCTGGCCCAGGACGAAACCACCCTGGATACCCCCGCACCCACGGCCGTTATCACCGCCCTCAAGCCCGGCGGCACCATGACCGTTGCTTTCCGGGCCTATACTGCTCCCGGCCAGGAAGATGCAACCCGCAACCGGTTGATGGACAAGCTGCAGAAGCTGTTTAAAGCGCAAGGCTAACTCGCGTCGCATTCAGCAAAAACAAGCAAGCAGCAGGCTAAAAATAAATTGCCTACGAGCGGCCAGTCATGGTTGCCAACTACTACGATAGGAGGGGCCCTAGGGCAATACTAGCGCAGTTGCCTGGCAGCGGGCAATAGGGGTCGGTGTGCGCATAGCCTATGCCGCTGGTAGGGTGTAAGCTACTGCCATAACTCGCAGATTAGCTGGCCGTATACGGTCCAGTTTTCGCCCTGAGTAGTGCGTACTGCAGTAGGCGCTTGCATTCGTGCAGGCGTGTGGCAGCGCCAACTGCTTGGCCGTGAGCTGCATTCCCCTATCATCTATTTTTTCTTTTACATGAAGCACGTTCTCCTCACCGCGGCGCTTGCGGCCGGCACGCTCACGGCTGCCGCGCAAAAAAGCTCCTTCTACATTGGCGGCCAGGCTGGGTTCAACTCAACCTCTACTACAGTCGATAACAACGGCAATAGCACCACAACCAATAAGCTCAACAGCTACAGCTTCTCGCCCGAAGTAGGCACTTTTCTCACCAACCAAGTGCAGCTAGGCGTTGGCTTCACCTTTAGTGGCTCGCGGCAAGAAACGCCTTACGCCGTAGGCAGCAACGCTACCCTGAGCACCAATACTAACCGCTACGGGGGAACGGTGTACAGCCGCTACTTCTTCGGAGAAGGTAATTTTCGTCCCTTTGTGGGCGTAAACGTATCGGTGTTGCCGGGCAATAGCACAACCGAAACGGGCGGCATAACCACCACTACTACCCGATATTCTACTTTCGATTTTGGCGCCAACCTAAATGCAGGTTTTGGCTACGGCCTGACGAAGCGGCTGACGGTAGTGGGCTCGTTTGGTACGTTCGGCTACCAAAGCTCTACCTCCAAGCAGAAGGATGGCACTATGAAAAGCACGACCAATAACTTTGGTCTCAATGCCAACACCTTAGGCAATCTATTTACCGTTGGGGTGTACTACACCTTCGTAACCGGCGAAAACCAAACCGGTGGCAAGTAAGCGGCCTGCGTAAGCTGCGGCCTCGCGCTAGTAAACCAGTGCCGCCTCACTCACCAGTAAGTGCGTAGGAAGAGTGACCGCGCCGGTATCGCGCTATGATACGGGCACCACTACTACCTTTTTCGTATCGAAAAACTCCTCCTCAAAAAAGTCTTTCAGTTCGATAACCTGCGCGACTAAGCCGCTTTCGGCAATTTCCTCTTCCAGGTCGCCGCCTTTCAGGTAGTAGAGGCCGGCACCGGGAGCGGGATGCGCCTTGTAGCGGTGCATTATCCAGGGGTGGAAGGTGGCTAGGCGGGCCACGGCGCGGCTCACCACAAAGTCGAATTTCTCGTGCACCTGCTCGGCGCGGATTTGGGCCGCCGTTACGTTGGATAGCCCTAGGGCCCCGGCCATGAATTGCACGGCCTTAATCTTCTTACCGATGCTGTCGATGAGGTGAAACTTCACTTCCGGAAACAGAATGGCCAGCGGCAGGCCTGGCAAGCCGCCGCCCGTGCCTACATCCAGCACCGCGCTGCCCGCGGGGAATTGCACCACCTTGGCAATGCCCAGCGAGTGCAGAATGTGCCGCTCCACTAAGTTGTCGGTGTCGGTACGGGCAACCAGGTTTATTTGCGCGTTCCAAGCTTTAAACTCGGTTTCGAGCTGCGCAAATTGCTGCTGCTGCCTAGGGGTAAGCTGAGGAAAATAGTGGGTGAGCAGGGACATGTAGGGAAAGGAGCGAAAAAAGAACGTCATGCTGAA
>Ga0160427_10000192_pt1 | contig 41258 bp, 41 predicted proteins | sample SolpanmetagenomL_FD_108194 | JGI IMG/M metagenome (GOLD analysis project Ga0160427, IMG submission 108194) | Solar panel surface microbial communities from Lawrence Berkeley National Laboratory, California, USA - L | ecosystem: Engineered > Built environment > Solar panel > Unclassified ...
GCGGCGGTGTAGATGATGGTTACCGGAAAGACGAACAGTCCGGCGCCCCAGAACAGGAAGCGAAGCGAGCTCTCGGGCGCGGCGGCCGCTTCGATGGTGATCGAGAACGGGACCATGTAAGGGACGAACGAGCCGGCGAGGGTTGCGAAGGCTGATAGAAAGAGCAGGCCGGCCATCCAGAAGGGCAACCGGTCGTGCCTGACACGAATAGCATGGATCATCACGGCCACGGCCAAGGTCCCGGTCACGGGCAGGGCGACAAGCAGCGGCCGTTCGCTCCAACGCTGCATCACCGGCAGATCGATCGACAGCGCATAGACGAACGCGGCGGCCAGGAAAACCAGAAGGCTGCACAGCAGTCGCGGAATGGCTTGATAGCCGAAATCCTGGATAGGTCCGGTCGTCTTCATCATCAACCAGCAGGCGCCGATCAGGGCGTAGCCCAGGCAAAGCCCGGCGCCGCACAGCAGCGCAAACGGACTCAACCACGGGAACGGGCCGCCGACATAGCGGCCGTGCTCGATGGCGAGGCCCTGGACGAGCGCACCGACGGTCGCGCCCTGGACGAAGCTGGCCACGTAGGAGCCGCCGACAAAGCCGGCATCCCAGAGCCAGCGCAGCCGCGTCGTCTTGTAGCGGAACTCAAACGCAACACCGCGCAGGATCAGCCCACCGAGCATGGCGAACAGCGGTAGGTAGAACGCTGAGAGCAGCACCGAGTACACCAGCGGAAACGCTCCGAACAGCGTCGTGCCCGCTATGACCAGCCACGTCTCGTTGCCGTCCCAGACCGGTGAGATGGCGCGGAGCATATGCTGCCGTGTCGCCTCGCCATGGGCGAACGGAAACAGGATCCCGACGCCAAGGTCGAAACCGTCCAGCAGCACATAGAGCGCCAGAGACAAGGCCAGGGCTGCGGCCCAGAAGTCGACCAGGGTCATCAGACCCGCTCCCGCGCCGGGCGCACGCCTGGACTGGAGCCCGGGATGGAGAAGGGCCGCTTCGGATTGGTCGCGTGCTGGTTCAAGGCCTGTGCGGGGATCGGTCCCGCCTTGAGCTGCCGGTAGATGTAGATCACTCCGGCCGCAAAGATCACGCTGTAGATCGTGGCAAACATGACCAGGCTCGCCGCCACTTGCGGCGTGGTGAGGAACGGCGTGGCAGCCTCGGTGGTCCGCATAAGCCCGTAGATCGTCCAGGGCTGCCGGCCGACCTCGGCGGTGAACCATCCCGTCACCGTCGCGATGAAACCAAGCGGAAACGACAGGAAGACAGCCCAGAGCAGCTTCCTTGCCCGCAGGATGCGGTCGCTGAGCGTCAGCCACGAGCCGAGCCAGGCAAGGGTCAGCATCAACAGGCCGCATCCGACCATGATCCGGAACGCGAAGAACGGGATCAGCACCGGCGGCCGGTCCGCGACCGGAAACGACGTCAGGCCGACCTCCTTGGAGGTGAGGCTCATGGACCCGATCAGGCTGCCCAGATAGGGGATCGCGATCTGGAAGCGGTTGCTTTCGGTCCGCTCGTCAGGCCAGGCGATCAGGACCTCCGCGGCCGGCTGCTCGTCGTGCCAGCGTCCCTCGATGGCGGCGAACTTCGTCGGCTGCTTGTCGTGGACGAAGTCGCCGGTGAGATGCCCGAAGAAAATCTGCAGCGGCACCAGGATCGCCGCCAGGCGCAGCGCCATGGTGAGCATGGTGCGCCCTTCCTGCACGGCATCGCCACGCAGCATGTACCAAGCCCCGGTGGCGGCGACGCAGAACGCGGAGGTGACATAGGCGGCCAGGATCATGTGCGGAAAGCGCACCAAGGTGGCGCGGCTGAAGATGATGGCCGGCCAGTCGGTGGGCACGAACACCCCATCCGCGGCCACGGAGAACCCGGTCGGGAACTGCATCCACGAATTGTTCACCATGATCCAGAACGAGGACAGGCTGGTTCCGAACGCCACCATGACGCAGGCCAGAAAATAGACGATCCTCGGCACCCGGTTGCGGCCGAACATCAGGACGCCGAAGAACCCAGCCTCCAGCGCGAAGGCGGTATAGCTCTCGTAGCCTAGCAGCGGCCCCTGGATCGGCCCCGACCGGCGCGACAACTCGCTCCAGTTGGTGCCGAACTGGAACGCCATCACGATGCCCGACACCACCCCGAGCCCGAAGGCGATAGCGAAGATCTTGAGCCAGAAGTCCGATAGCCGGCGGTAGATCGGGCGCCCCGTCACCAGTCCGCAACCCTCAAGAAACGCCAGCCACGCCGCGAGCCCGACCGTGAAGGCGGGGAAGATGATGTGGAAGGTGATGGTGAAGGCAAACTGGATACGGGACAGCAGAACCGGCGTCAGGTCCATGGATCGATCATCCTTGCGGGGCTGAGCCTCCTCAGCGTGGCAACAGGTTCGTCTTGGCGAGGTCGATCACCTCGTCGCCGCGCCCGCTCATCACCGCCCGCAGCATCCAGAGACCAAAGCCCTTGACCTCGGTGGCGGTAATGGTCGGCGGCATCGACAGCTCCTGCTTGGCGGTGACGACGTCGAGCAAGGCAGGCCCGTCATGGGCCAGGACATCCGCCACGGCGCCGGGAAGATCGCCGGGATCCTCGACGCGGATGGCATGGATGCCCATGCTGCGGGCCATCGCCGCGAAGTCGGGGTTTTCGAGGTCCGTGCCGGTCTCGAGGAAGCCCGAGCTCTTCATCTCGAGCGCCACGAAGCCCAGCGTGCCGTTGTTGTAGACCACGACCTTCACGGGCAGCTTCATCTGCGTCAGCGTGATCAACTCGCCCAGCAGCATCGCCAGGCCGCCATCGCCCGAAAGCGAGACGACCTGGCGTGCCGGCTGCGCCGCCTGGATGCCGATCGCATGCGGCAGGGCATTGGCCATCGAGCCGTGATTGAGCGAGCCGATCAGCCGCCGGCGGCCGTTCATCGTCACGTAGCGCGCTGCCCAGATGGTTGGCGTGCCGACATCGAAGGTGAAGGCCGCATCATCCGCGGCGGCGTCACTCACGACCTTGGTCAGATATTGCGGGTGGATGGGTTTGTGCCCCGGCCTTCCCCTGGCCAAGTCGTCCAGACCATGCCGGGCGCGGTGGTAGAGAGCCACGCTGTCATCGAGGTGCATCCTGTCCAGCTTCTCCTCGAGCTTCGGCAGCAACGCCTTGATCGTGACGCCCACGTCCCCCACAACTCCGAGGTCGAGCTTCACCCGCCGTCCCAGCTGCTCGGGGCGGATATCAACCTGCGCGATGCGACATTCCGTGGGCAGGAACGGCTTGTAGGGAAAGTCCGTCCCCAGCATCAGCAGCACGTCGCAGCTGTGCATCGCGTCGTATCCGGACGAGAAGCCGATGAAGCCGGTCATGCCGACATCGTAGGGATTGTCGTACTCGACGTGCTCCTTGCCGCCATAGGCGTGGACGATCGGGCTCTTGAGTGTCTCGGCGAGCTGCATGAGCGGAGCATGGGCGCCGGCGCACCCGCGGCCGCAGAACAGCGTCACGCGGTAGGCTTCGTTGAGCAGCGCGGCCAAGGCATCCAGCTCCGCTTCCGCGGGCTGCACCACCGGCACCGGCGGCAGCAGCCCGCGGCTGGGCGATACGCCCCGCTCCGCCGCCGGAAGCAGGGCGATGTCGCCGGGGATGACCACGACGGCGACGCCGCCCAGGCCCACCGCGGCCCGGATCGCATGCTCCAGCACGTAGGAAAGCTGGGCGGGGTTGCTGACGAGCTCGCAATAGACGCTGCACTCACGAAACAGCTCCTGCGGGTGCGTTTCCTGGAAGTAGCTGCCGCCGATCTCCGCCGATGGGATCTGCGCCGCAATGGCCAGCACGGGGGCCCGGCTGCGCTGCGCGTCGAACAGGCCGTTGATCAGGTGCAGGTTGCCAGGCCCGCACGACCCGGCGCAGACCGCCAGTCGGCCGGTCACCTGCGCCTCGCCGGCGGCGGCGAAAGCGCCGGCTTCCTCGTTGCGCATGTGGACCCACGCGATCGCGCTCTGTTTGCGCAACGCGTCGGTGATGCCGTTCAGGCTGTCACCGACGATGCCGAAGATGCGCTCGACACCCGCTTCAGCCAATGTTTCGACGAGTCTCGTTGCAACCGTGTCGGTCATGATCGGGCTCCTGGAATGTAAATCAGGCGGTGTAGTCCTTGAGGATCCGCAAATCGGTCACCGAGTAGGACATGCCAAGCCGGTAACCGCGTCCGACCCGCAGCGGAGCGAGCAGATGCATTTCCTCCCCGTCGACCTCCGGCAGTCGCAGCTCCGCCGTTCCGGCCCAAACGTCCACGATGGTGAGATCGTCGGTGAGCGACAGAGTCAATTCGTTCACCGGCGGCCGGGAACGGCCTGGCTTGCTCAATTGCGGGAAGTAGCGGCGCATCACGCTCGGGCGATGGAAGACCGTTGCCGGGTCGTCGACGCTCTCCTCCAGCTGGATGCGCGCCGTCGCCAGGCGCTCTCCATGCGCCGACAGGCTGGCGCCGAAGCGGCTGCCTGCGGCAAGCGGAGCAGCGGCTGCGCTCGGGGCGGCGAACGTTCGGGTCTGGAACACAGCGCCGTACTTCTTCGGGTAGCCCTGCGCCAGGCCACGCGCCATCGCGGCGTCGTTGTCGACGAAGATGTAGGGGCAGTAGTTCACCGGCTTGCCGTCGAACACGGCTTCCACCATGACGAATGCTTCGCGGTACTGATAACGAGCCGGATCGGTGAGCTCGTCGTTCGAGCCGGTGAACTGCCAGTCCAGGAACCAGAAGAACGCTCGGCCCCGGGATGCCTCGTCGAGGGTGACTCCTGGCGGAAGGACGTCGGCGAGAGCCTTGGGGTCAGCCCAGTATTCGATCGCCATGCAGTCACTCGAGTAGTGCCAGGGCGGCTGATTGGCTGCCGAAGACTTACCGGTCGGCGAAAGGGGAACCGAGAATCCCTGCAGCATAATCAAACCCCGCTGGTTGCCGGCAGAGCCTGTTGCTCGGCCAGGACGCAAACCGAAAATCCAAGCAAAGGACAGCCGGTGCAGGAGGGGCAGTAAACATGGGACACGACCGTGCGCCATTATACCAAGGTATACAGGCGAGCTTCTTGGTGATCACCTTTAGAGGTCTTGAGCCATCACACGGCACGGCGTGGCCCGCACATGTGGTGCCGGTGCAGCAACCGACCAATCCGGCGTGAGAAGCGCTTTCTATACGGCGGTATAGTATTCCAGCCCCCACTGCATCGGTAATTGCTTGCCACTTAGTCATAAGGGGTGGACCCATGAAGAAGAGAGTCGCGCAGATCATCATAGACACGCTGCAGGCGGCTGGGGTGAAGCGGTGCTACGGCATCGTCGGCGACACGCTCAACCTCGTCGTCCATGCGATCAGCGAAAGCGAGATCGAGTGGGTTCACATGCGCCACGAGGAAGCCGGCGCCTTCGCCGCGCAAGGTGAAGCCATGGTCACGGGCGCGTTGACCGCCGTGGCGGGAAGCTGCGGACCGGGCAGCTTGCACTTCATCAACGGCCTTGCCGAAGCACAACGCAACCGCGCTCCGGTCATCCTGATCGCCAGCCAGATCACCCGGGAGGAACTCGGCTTCGACTTCCCGCAGGAGGTCGACTTCAAGGCGGTTTACGGGAGCCTCAGCGTCTACTGCGACATGATCCTGACCCCAGACCAGGCCCAGCGGAAAACGGTAGCGGCTTGCCAGGCCGCGATCGCCCTGCGCGGGGTCGCTGTTCTGATCGTCCCGGTAGATATCTCCCACGCGGAAGCGAAGGCGGAACCCATCTTCTCCGTGCACCACCATCCGCCGGTGGTCCGCCCGCACGATGCGGCACTGAAGCAGGCGGCGGACATCCTCAATGCCGGCAACCGCATAGCGATCTATGGTGGGGCTGGCTGCCGCGGCGCTCACGCCGAGATCCTGGCGGTCGCCGAGCGGCTCAAGGCGCCGATCGCGCGGACCTCCCGGGGCAAGGACTCGCTCGAATACGACAACCCTTATGACGTCGGCATGACAGGATTGATCGGCAACGCCGCCGGCTACCATGCGGTCCGGGACTGCGACACGCTACTGATGCTCGGCGCAGACTTCGCATGGCGGCAGTTCTACCCCGATCATGCCAGGATCGTTCAGATCGATATCGATCCCACGCATCTCGGCCGCCGTCATCCGGTCGCGATGGGTCTTGTTGGTGACGTGAAGGCGAGCTTGGACGCCTTGCTCCCGTATCTCACGGAGAAGACCGACCCGGCATTCCGTGAACAATGCGTCCAGCACTACCGGACTGTCATGACCAAGGAGCGGGCGCGCCCAGCCGAGTCCAACCGGGACACCATATCAGGGATCTACCTCACCGAGATGATCGACCGCCACGCGGCGTCCGATGCGGCATTCGTAGGCGACGACGGCACCGCCGTCGTCTGGGCTCACCGCTACATAACGGCCACGCCCGAGCGGCGCATCTTCGGCAGTCTGCGGCACGGGACCATGGCGGCCGCCATGCCCACGGCCTTGGGCATCCAGAAAAGCCAGCTGGGCCGCCAGGTCATCTCACTGTCCGGCGATGGCGGCCTGGCCATGCTGCTGGGTGATCTGTTGACGGCGGTCCAGGAGCAGTTGCCGATCAAGGTGGCCGTCTTCAACAACGGCAAGCTCGGCTTCATCGACATAGAACAGAAGTCGGAAGGCATGATCCCCCTTCACACACATCTGGACAACCCGGACTTCGGCAAGGTTGCCGTGGCGATGGGGCTGTGGGGGCGCCGCGTTTCGAAAAAGGGCGACCTGGAAGAGGCGATCGTTGCCTGGCTCAGTCAGCCAGGACCCGCGGTGTTGGACGTCGTGGTCGAAAGCGAGACGCTGGTCATGCCGCCGGCGATCGAATTCGAGGCGGCGTACGGAATGGCGCTCTACTCTGCCCGGGCGGTGCTGCACGGCCATTCCCACGAGCTACTCGAAATGGCGACCCAGAACTTCCTTTGACCGAAAGATCGCTTGAACGGACAGTTCGCTGGTGTGGGTCAATCAGCGAACTTCACTGCAGCCGCAGCGATCCCCTCCGACAGGGTGAACCTCCGGATGCGAGTACCTAACTCATTGATCTGACTTTATCGATCCCACGCACGCTGCGACGGCAATCATTACGGGTGATTGTCGGTAGCAGGCGAGTTGGTACAGGTATGCGACCCTCGAGCCGAACGAGGGTGCGCCACACCGCCTGGCCTGGGCGCACTAGACCGACGGAACATCGACCGATCAAACATCGTGCTGCATTGATCGCCCGTTGCCACAAGCGTCCGTCCTTGCCGTGAACGGCTGGCGACACACTGGATGATGGCGTGGTTCGGCCACGCCACTCACCGGCGAGATGGACCGTGACCTGATGACGAAGGCTCTTGCTCCCCGCCTTGCTCATGCAGCTTGCCGCAGAGAAAGTCGACGAACACGCGAACCCGCGCCGGAATATCCGGACCGCCCATGAAAACCGCATGGACCGGCTCGGTCCGCAACGGCTCGAAGGACGGCAGCAGCCGAACCAGCCGGCCGGCCGCCAGGTCTTCGGCCACCAGGAAGGCGCCGAGGCGCGCAACGCCAAGGCCCGCAACCGCCAGCATGCGCAGGGCCTCGCCGTTGCTGGCCTGCAGGTTGCCGGAGACCGGGACCAGGATCTCCCGCCCATCCACCTGGAAGGCCCAGCCACCCGGCAGGCGGCGGAAGTTGAATTCCAGGCAGTTATGACCGGCAAGCTCTTCCGGTCGGCCAGGGTTGCCATGACGGTGCAGATAGGCCGGTGCGGCCACGACGAGCCGGCGGTTGTCGAACAGCTTGCGGCCGGTCAGCGCGCTATCGGGCAGCGCTCCCACCCGGATCGCCACGTCGGCGCGCTGGTCCACCAGGTCGACCACGCCGTCCGACAGCGTGATGTCGACGTCGATCCCGGGATACCGTTCCAGGAACCCCGGCAGCAGCGGCAGCAGCACGCGCTGGCCGAAGGGGAGGGTGGCGTTCACCCGCAGCGTGCCACGCGGCGCCGCATGGTCGGAGACCAACTGCTCCGCCAGCCGCATGTCCTCGAGAATACGCAGGCAGGCGCGGTGGTACTCCTCTCCCTCGGAGGTCAGCGCCAGGGCGCGCGTGGTCCGGACCAGCAGCCGCACGCCCAGCCTCGTCTCCAGCCGCCGCAGCACCCGGCTCACGCCGGAAGGAGTAAGGCCCAGCTGCCGCCCGGCGGCGGAGAGGCTGCCGGCCGCGACCACCTGCGCCAGCACCTCCATCTCGCCGGACCGGTCTGGCCATTCCCGCGCCATTCGTGCCCCTTGCTCAAAGCTGGTTGTCCGGAGGACCGTCTAATCCGAACGACCGGACCGGTCCATCTCAGGGGCGTCAGTCAGGAGGTTCCATGATGTCACAGCCCGTCCCCAGTGCCACGATCGGCATGAACCGCGCCAACCATGTCGGGATCTCGGTCCGTGATCTCGGCCGCTCTCTGCAGTTCTACCAGGCCTTGACCGGGGTAGAGGCCACTCCGGAGGACAGGGTCGGGGGGCCCCGCATGGCCGGCGTGCTCGGACTGGAAAGGACGTCGATCCGCTACGCCACCCTGCATCTTCGAAACCTGAACATCGATCTGCTGCAATATGACGAGCCGGCACCGAAGACCGCGCACTATGCAGGCAACGAGATCGGCGCGATGCACCTGTGCTTCGAGGTCGATGATCTCGATGCTGTGCATGCTCGCATGGTGGCGGCCGGGCTGCGGTTCGATGGCCATCCCATCACCTTCGAGGACGGCGACGGTCTCCGCTCGGGGATCGGCACCCGCGTCGCCTACTTTGACGACCCGGACGGTACCCATCTGGAGTTGATCCAGCCGGTCGGTCCCTTCCGGCGGCGGGAGTGAGCGGCATGGCCATCTTCATCACCGGTGCGGCCGGGTTCATCGGCGGCTCCCTCGCAAACCGCCTGCAGCGGGACGGACACGCCGTTCGGGGCCTGGTGCGCGGAGCCGACAAGGCAGCGCGGCTGGCGGCCCTCGGGATCGAGCCCGTGCTGGGCGACCTGGATGACCGTGCGCTGCTGATCCGAGAGGCCAAGGCATCCGAGGGCGTCGTCAACGCGGCGAGCAGCGACCATCGCGGTGCGATCGAGGCGATCCTCGATGGCCTCGCGCGCTCCGGCAAGCCGTTCCTGCACACCAGCGGGTCCAGCGTGATCGCGGATAACGCAAAGGGCGAGTATGCCTCAGACCGCGTGTTCGGGGACGACACGCCGTTCACCCCCGAGCCGGACAAGGCCGCCCGGGCCGCCATCGACCAGATGGTGCGCGACGGCGGCAGTCGCGGCGTGCGCTCGGCCGTGCTGTGCAACAGCATGATCTACGGCACCGGACAGGGCCTGTCGCCCGACAGCGTGCAGATCCCGCCCATGGTGACGGAGGCGCGGCGGAACGGGGTCGTGCGCCACGTGGGCGCCGGACGGAACATATGGTCCAACGTGCATCTGGATGACGTGCTCGACCTCTATGTCGCAGCACTCGCTCGTGCCCCGGCCGGCGCGTTCTACTTTGTGGGAAACGGAGAGGCGTCGTTCGGCGAGATCGCCCAGGCCATCGCCGATGCACTCGGCCTGGGAGCACCGCAGGCCTGGACGGTGGATCAGGCCGCTGCGGCGTGGGGCGGTATCCATGCGGCCTACTCGTTCGGGTCCAACAGCCGGGTCCGCGGCCATCGCGCGCGAGCGGAACTGGGCTGGGCACCGCGCCATGTGTCCGTGACCGACTGGATTCGGGCCGCCATTAAACCGGACGGGCGCAAATAGACACTCACTATCGGCAACAGTTGCGCAGGCGCTGCCGCCTTCTCTGCCGATTTGGTTCTGGTTCGCTGCTGTAGCCCTGAACTATCGGTGCAGGTGAACGATCACCGCGACATTTCCGCTTCTTGAGTCGGCATCTTTGGGCGGCAAACTGAACCGGGTCCGGGAGATGATGGCCTGGCATCTCCCGGAACAGAACCTCAGCCGTCCAGCACCTCGAGAAAGGAACGCAGCCGGGACAGGAACAGCTGCGGCGGCTCAGACTCTGGCTGACCAACCGCCGCTCCCTGCTGGACTGTGACGGTCGCGAACTCCGCAGCCATCAGCCGTAACGAGGCCGCCAGTTCGGGCTGGTGCGCGATCACCGCGTCGAGCCTGGTCTTGCTGATCCGGAAGGCCCGCACCGGCGTGAGCGCCGTGGCGGTGGCGGCGTTGGCGGTCGCGGTCAGGAGGCCGACCGCCCCGAGCGTCTCACCGGGGCTCAGGCGGTAAACGACCTGCGGCCCCTCCGGCCCGTCGGTGGTGACCTCGACCGCACCCTCCGCCATGATGAACAAGGCGTCGGGTGTCTCGCCGGATCGGAGCAGCACGGTGCCGGCGTCGAGGCGGATCGGCTCGAAGCAGGGCACCAGGGCCTCGCGCTGCTCGGCGGCGATCCTGCCGAACAGGGGGGAAGCCTCCAGCAGGCAGGACAGGCCCGGGACCTGCACCCTCGCCGGCACGCCGTCCGCGGTGGCCAGCGCGACCCCGGCGTGGCGCAGGTGGCGATGGATCAGGGTCAGCAGTTCCGTCCTCGCACCCGACAGCTTCTCCGGGCCGTCGATGGAGAAGGCGATGTCCCAGCTGATCCCGTTGCCCTTCAGTTCCGTGCAGGTGACCTTCGGCTCCGGCGTCGCCTGCATGATGCAGCAGGACCGGGCGGCGGCGGTCAGCACGGCCTCGCAGGTTTCCGGCAGGGCGGCGGCATCGAGGATGACGGTGACGGTGGCGCCGCGGGCCGAGCTCGGCGCACTGCGGTTCACCAGGCGCGCCTTCGCGATCACGCTGTTCGGCACCACGGCGATGTTGCGGTCGGCCGTCGCGATATGGGTGGAGCGCCAGTTGACCTGGATGACCCGACCCTCGATCCCGCCTTCGACCCATAGCAGGTCGCCAGCCTTGTAAGGCCGCTCGATCCCAACCGCGATGCCCGAGAACACGTCGGAAAGGGTGCTTTGCAGTGCCAGGCCCAGCACGATCGCGATCACGCCGGATGTGGCAAGCAGGCTGCGGATCGGCACCTCGAAGGCGAAGTTGACGATCGCGAGGGTGGTGGCGACGGCGATCGCCCCGGCGACCAGGTCCGAGATGATCTGGGTTTCCCGCGGCCGGCTTTCCAGGACGATGAACAGCCGGGCGATCCCGCTGGTCAGGCGGGCGCCGACCACCCACCAGCTCGCCTCGATCAGCTGCCGCCAGAACCGCTCCGCCCCCCTGGCGCTCCCGTACTCCGGCTGCAGCGGCGACGTCAGGCTCTGCTGCACGAGCACGGTGAGGACGACGAACAGCGTGAGCTGAGCCAGCACGCGGATCCAGAGCGGCCAGCGGGATTTCAGCCTGGACACCAGCACCGACGCCAGGACCGCCACCGTCGCGGCCAGCAATGGAATGGAGATGTGCATGTCGCTCAGATTAGCCGACCCGTCCCCGAAAGCCTTCAACGGGATGTCCCAGCTCCAGCCTAAATCCAGGGCCATCCTAGAACAAGGTCGCCGCGGTGCCCCACGCTGCGGTGTACCTGCGCTCAGGATCGGGCGAAGTTCAGCAGGTCGGCGTTCAGCCGGTCCTGGTGCGTGGAGGCGAGGCCGTGCGGGGCGCCCTCGTACACCGTGGGACGTCTCGCGATACACGCGTCCCGCTCGTCCGTCAGGACCCGGCGCTGCCCGCACCGTCCAGGTCGCCCGGGCTTCCCGTGTGAACCAGGTCGCCACCGCACGCTCGGCCAAGACAACGAATTGCTGTTGGTGCGTCAGTGTCACCCATGCGGATCGGGTCAAACAACGCGGGCCTGCGGCAGTTCCTGGCGGTGACGCGGCGGAACGCGGATCAGACGAGGCGGGATCCGCCATCGACGTTCAGGGTCGCTCCGTTCATCGAGCCGTTGCTCATCAGGAACACCACGGCCGCACCCGCCTCCGCCGCGGTGCCGAGGCGATGGAGCGGGAGCTTCTCCGTGACCGCCGCGACATAGGCGTCCCGATTGCCGCCGAGCGCACGCGCCAACAATGGCGTGTCGGTGGTGCCCGGAGACAGCGTATTCACACGAAGCGGTGCCAGTTCCAGCGCCAGCCCACGGGCAAGCGCCTCCATAGCCGCCGACGCGGCAGCCAGCACTGCGGTGCCGGCGGCATTTGGCCTATCGGCCAATGCACCCGAGATGAAGGTGATCGAACCGCCCTTTGCCAGGCGGTCGCCCAGCGTCCGGATGACGTGCAGCGCCGCCCAGATGCGCTCGTCGAAGGCACGGCGCAGATGGTTCAACTCGGCCTCCAGCACCTTGCCAACGACGAAACTGCCGGCAAGCAGCACGACGTGGTCGACCACGGGGATGTCCGCCAGCGCCGCCACGATCGTCTCCTCCCGGGTCACGTCGGCGGATCGCCAGGCGGCGAAGCCGTTCTCCGCGGCCACCTGTTCGGCCTTATCCCGTTCGAACCCAATGACGACGACCCGGGCACCGGCAGCCTTGGCCTGAATCGCTGCCGAGAGTCCGATCCCTGAGGTGCCTCCAAAGATAACCACCGTCCTGTCCGAGAGCGTCGATGCTGCAGGTGGCGGGACAGACAGGCTTTGGCTCATAGGGAAACTCCGTCGAACGTGTGCCGCGAACCTGGCTTAGCCGTTCAGCGCTGGAAACCTGGTCCAGGATCGGTTTAGTTGTGCCAGCATGGAACCAATCGGACTCGACAGGCTGACTGGATTGATCGCCTTCGCCCGAGCAGCGTCGCTGGGCAGCTACACCGCCGCGGCACGGTCCCTCTCGGTTTCGCCGTCAGCCGTCAGCAAGAGCATCCAGCGACTTGAGCAGCAGTTTGGGCTCCGGTTGTTCAGCCGTACCACGCGATCCTTGATCCTGACATCCGAGGGGCGCGACCTGCATGGGCGGGCCTTGCGGCTGTTGCGGGAGGCAGAAGCGATCGAGCAGGCCGTGGTCGCGGCTCGGACGGAACCGACCGGCGTGCTGAAGGTAACGGCGCCTTTGCCCATCGGCGTTCACGTCATCGCACCCGCCTTGCCGCTGTTCCAAAGCCGCCATCCCGGCATCTCGATCGACCTCCGCCTTGGCGACCGTCTCACCGACCTGATCGAGGAGGGGATCGACATCGCGGTACGGGTCGGCGAACTGGCGGACTCCCGCTTGATCTCGCGCCAGCTGACGCGCCAGCGCGTCTGTGCCTTCGCGGCACCAGCCTACCTGGCACGACGGGGTGTTCCCCTGCATCCCGACGACCTGGCCCACCATGACTGCGTGAACTTCCGCTATCAAAGCTCCGGCCAGGCCTTGCGCTGGCCGTTCAACGTCGATGGGCGTCTCGTGGAGGTCATCCCGCCGCCCGGGATCACCGTCGATGTCAGCGACGCCGTAGCGGCCGTGCTGGTGGCGGGCGGCGGCATCGGCATGTCGCCGACGTATGTGGCCGCCCGCCATGTGGAGCGAGGCGAACTGGTGCCCGTGCTGGCTGAATTCGCCGTCGATCGGACCACGGTCACGGCACTCTGGCCGGAAAGCCGGAACAGCAGCCCGATCGTCCGGGTATTCTTGACCTTCCTCAACGAGATCTTCTTGTCGCCGACACCCTGGGACGTCGTCGTTCGGTCACGGGTCAGCGCATGAGGGTGCGATCGATAGGAGTTGGAAGTCTCACATCCAGCAAGGCTGGGCGTTGCAAGATTTTCGTCGATGAGGCGCCCTGGGCGTTGCATCAGGTGTCAGAACTGGCCAACACCATTCGGTAGCGGACCGGCGTCATCGGAGCAGCGGAGGTTTGAGAGCAGACGTTCAGGGGATCCAACGTCGCCACCCAAGCTGAAGCGAGGCAGCCTCTATTTAGGAGGTGGATTGAGCAGGACCCACAAGCGGGCAATCCGTCCATCCACGATCTCTGCCGCGTCGGTTCCCGTCACGGTCGTTGGTCCACCATCTGGACCCGCATGCCAGCGAAGACAGCCGAACCCATGATGGCCAACGGCTTCGCCCTCGGCAACGAAGCTGAAGGTCGGGCCAAACTGGCTCAGAAGACGGCCGGCGACCTCCGAGATCGCTGCCCGTCCGAGCACAACACCGGTGGGTTCGTACATCACCGGTTCAGCGACATAAAGGTCCTCTAAGGCCGTCATGCGTCGCGTCGGTTCACGCTCGTTGAACACGCGCTCGAGGTTTGTGCGCAGGAGATGGTCGAAGTCCGGCTCGCCCGCAACGAAAGCTCGGTTATCGATCCTGGACATGATGTGGCCTTTCAGCAAAGGAAATGGGCACGAGGATACGCGCGGCACTGGACAGAGCCGCCTGCCCACAGTCGAGCGATCATACTTCGATGATGGCGAGCATATCGGGCATTCAGGATCTCGTCATGCAACGACGGCATGCTGCGCGGGAGCCCGGGTCGGTGTTCAGCGTGACGGTCCGGGGCGGCTCGTAGTAGATTGCGTACGGTCTGAGGTGTCCAGAATCGAACGATTGCGGCCACCCTGCGCAGCGCTGTCCGAAGTAGCTTCTCGGACCTACGAACGGCATTCTGTAACGGACAGCGTCCAAGAGCCGAAGGTCGTCCCAGGGCGAAACATAAGGCCCGCCTCTCACGGCCTTGGTGATGCGTGCCATGCGCGTAGCGCTACAGCTTCACAGCAAGGGTCGCATTGCACCACCGCAATGGCAACGCCCGCTTCACCCGCCTAATTGTTGCGTCACGGAACGGCGCCATCGCCGCCCCTTCGGAGGCACCCATGACCAACGCCATCCACCACGTCACCGCCATCGCCGGCGAGGCCCGCCGTAACCTGGATTTCTACGCCCGCACCCTGGGCCTGCGCCTGGTCAAGAAGACCGTGAACTTCGACGATCCCGGCGCCTACCACCTCTATTTCGGCAATGAGGCCGGTGCGCCTGGCACCATCATGACCTTCTTTCCCTGGGCCGGGGCACCTGCCGGCCGCAGCGGCGTAGGCGAGCAGGACGAAACCGCCTTTCGCATTCCGCTGGCCGCCATGGGCTTCTGGACTGCCCGCCTGCTGCCGTTCGGCGCCGAACGCACACAGCGGTTCGGCGAGACGGTGCTGACCTTCCATGACCCGGATGGGCTGCGCCTGGCCCTCGTCGGCATCCCCGGTATCGAGACCGAGCCCGCATGGGCCGGCAGCGACATTCCCGCCGCCCACGCGCTTCGGGGCTTCCACGCCGTGCGCCTGCTGCTGGACGACGCGCGGGGCACCGCCGCGGTGCTGACGGACGTATTCGGCTTCGTGGCTGAGGGCGAGGAGAATAGCACCACCCGCTATCGCATCCCCGGCGTCGCTCTGGGCGGCATTGTCGATCTGCACGCGGCTGGAGGCTTCCTGCCGGCCCGGCAGGGCCGCGGCTCCGTCCACCACCTGGCCTTCCGCGCCGCGGACGACGCAGAGCAGTTGCGGATGGTGGCGAAGCTGGCCATGGATCATGGGCTGCGCGCCACGGAACAGAAGGACCGCGACTACTTCCGGTCCGTCTACTTCCGCTCCCCCGGTGGCGTGCTGTTCGAGATCGCGACAGACGCACCGGGCTTTGCGGTGGACGAGCCGGAGGCCGGGCTGGGCACCGCTCTCAAGCTCCCCCGCTTCCTCCAGCCCCACCGTGAGACAATCGAGGCCGCACTGCCCGCTCTCGCCTGAACCTTGCGAACAGCGCACCCCCGGGCCTGAAGGCTCCGGGGTGTCCGGAGACCTGCCATGTCCATCGCCGCGCTCCATCACCGCTTCGTGCCGGCCACCGACCCGGCGGCGCCCCCGCTGCTGCTGCTGCACGGGACCGGCGGCGACGAGAACGACCTGCTGCCGTTGGGCCAGGCGGTATCCCCCGGTTCCGCCCTGCTGTCGCCACGCGGGGCGGTGCTGGAGCACGGCATGCCCCGCTTCTTCCGCCGCCTGGCCGAAGGCGTGTTCGACGAGGACGACCTGCGCCGCCGCGCCGCCGACCTCGCTGGCTTCGTGGCGGCGGCGCGGGCGGAATACGGCCTGGACGCTCCGGTGGCGGTGGGCTTCTCCAATGGCGCCAATATCGCCGCCGCCCTGCTCCTGCTGTATCCCGGCGTGCTCGGCGGCGCGGCGCTGCTGCGGGCCATGGTGCCCTTCGCTCATCCGCCATCCGATGCCGTTCCGGCCACGCCCGTCCTGCTCCTGTCCGGCCTCGCGGACCCGATCGCGCCACCCGAGAACGCCGCCCGGCTGGCCCATCAGCTCACCGCCGCCGGCGCGGCCGTGACACACACGACCCTGCAAGCCGGCCACGGCCTGTCCCAGGCCGACGTGCAGGCCACTTCCACTTGGTTGAAGGAAGCCGTCCAATGAGCGTCGAGATTTGCCCGAGCGATGTCATGCCAGCCTGCGTTGACGACGTGATCGTGCCCCGCGGCCACGACATCGGCGGCTTCGAGGTTCGGCGCGCCCTGCCGGCCGCGCAGAAGCAGATGGTCGGCCCCTTTATTTTCTTCGACCAGATGGGACCCGGCGAGTTCCTCACCGGACGCGGACTGGACGTGCGCCCTCACCCGCATATCGGGCTCTCCACCGTCACCTACCTGTTCGACGGCGCCATCCAGCACCGTGACAGCCTGGGCACCGACCTGCCGATCCGCCCCGGCGACGTCAACTGGATGACAGCGGGGCGCGGCATCACCCACTCCGAGCGGACCCCAGGCGATGACCGCAGCCACACCAGCCGGCTGTTCGGTATCCAGTCCTGGCTCGCCCTGCCGAAATCGCACGAGGAGGTGACACCCGACTTCGCCCATCATGCGGCGGATACCCTGCCAGTGGTCGAGGATGGCGGCATGCGCCTGCGCTTGATTGCCGGGCACGGATGGGGCCTGCGCTCGCCGGTCCGCACGCCGTCTGAGCTGTTCTACGCCGACGCCCTGCTGCAACCCGGCGCCCCGATGCCATTGCCGGACGGTCACGAGGAACGCGGCGCCTACGTGGTGGACGGCAGCGTGGACGTGGCAGGCACCGTGTTCGAGGCCGGGCGGATGCTGCTGTTCAGGGCCGGGGACCGCATGTCGCTGCGCGCTGGGCCGAAGGGTGCCCGGCTGCTGCTGCTGGGCGGTGCGGTAATGGATGGGCCGCGCCACCTGTTCTGGAACTTCGTGTCTTCATCTCGCGAGCGGATCGAGCAGGCCAAGGCCGACTGGAAAGCCGGGCGCTTCGCCACTGTGCCCGGCGACGACAAGGAGTGCATTCCTTTGCCGGAGGTGCGCGTGGCCGCAGCGCCGGTGGCGCAGGTGCCGGCGCTGGGGGCGCCCACCAGCTGAGCGTCAGTGGCAGCCAGGAGGATGAAGGCCGTGGTGAAACCCGATTGCGACGTCGTGGTGACCTTTGGCTAAGAACGGGTGACTCCACCTGCCGCATGCCAAACCAGGCACGAGGGCAGACTTGCGGTCTGCTCTCCTGCAGATCCTGGCCCGATCTCGCTGCGGTAGCGCTTAACCCGCCTCGTCGCCCAGTGCGTGACGGGCGCCCAGTTCCTCCAGGTCCAGTTCCGATTCCAGCAGGCGCAGCACTTGATCATCCAGGCGAGCCGTACGATGCAGCATCAGCAGTTCAGCCCGGGCGGCCTCACTGGCGGCCAGCACGATAGCGAAATGCGAACGTCGGTGCGGGATGTGGTGCTCCGTGTGTTCGGCGAAGCGCCGGGACATGTCGGCCCGGTGGGTGAACTGTTCCAGCAAACGGGGGTGGTGCTGGTTGCCGCCCGTATCGACCGTTGCGGCTCGGACACGGGCGAGCGCCGCCTGTGCCAGATGGGCGCGGGCGGCAGCCTCGGTCAGCATCGGCGGTGCGTCCAGGTTGAAGCCGCGAAGGTTCAGGGCGCGAATCAGTGGGCCGAGGGTGGTGCCCTGCAGCAGGATGGAGACCAGCACGACGGCCAAGGTGATCGGCAGCAGCAAGTCGCGCCCGGGAAAGTCGCTGGGCAGCGAGAGCGCCACCGCTAGGCTGACCACGCCGCGCATCCCAGCCCAACCCATCACCAGCGGCACGGCGATCGGCGGATAGGGGTCGCGCCGGCGAATGGACGGGAACAGAAAGCGGCTGAGATAGGTGGTCGGCACCACCCAGGCGAAGCGCGCCACCACCATGGCGGCGGAAAGCGCCGCAGCCGGGCCTAGCAAATCCGACAGTGGCAGACTCAGCACCTCCAGGCGCGCGTGCACACCCCGCAGCGAAAGGCCGATCAGCACGAAGATCAGGGATTCCAGCAGGAAAACGGTGACGTTCCAGACAGCATTGGCCTCTGTCCGCGTACCGGCACGAAGGATCTCATGCTGCCGGGCACCTACCATCAGGCCGCAGGTTACCACGCAGAGGACGCCTGACACGTGCAGCAGCTCGCCCGCGGCATAGGCGCCCCAGGCTCCCAGCAGCCCGCCCACGATGTTCAGCTCGGCGGACGTTGTCCGGCGCAACACGGCGACCAGGGCGTGGCCGAGGATCAGGCCGGCCAGCACTCCGCCCGCACCAACCAGCACGAACTGTCCGGCGGCAGAGGCCACCTGGACGCTTCCTGTCGCAGCGGCAGCCACAGCCACGCGGAACAGCACAAGCCCCGCCGCATCGTTGACCAGGCTCTCGCCTTCCAACAGCGTCACCATGCGCCGCGGCATGGGCACGCCCTTCAGCACCGCTTTGGCAGCTACCGCATCGGGCGGGGAGAGGATGGCACCCAGGGCGAAGCAGGCCGTCCAGGGCAGCCCCGGCAGCACCAGGTGTGCCACAAGGCCCACTACCACTGTGGTGAACGCCACGGCGCCCACCGCGAGCTGCAGGATGATGCGCAGGTTGGCGCGGAACTCCCGCCACGCGGTGAAGTAGGCGCCTGAAAACAGTAGCGGAGGCAGAAAAAGATAAAGGATCAGGTCAGGGTCGAGCTCAAACACCGGTAGGCCTGGTGTTAACGCAACAGCTGCCCCACCCAGGACCAGCACCGCGGAGGGCGGGACGTGCAGGCGCCTCGCGGCTACCTCGCCCAACAGCGCCAGCAGCATCAGCCCGAGAAGGAGCTCGAACACCTGAACCGGGGTCATGGCGCGCCGCCCATGATCGGCCCCAGGCTCTCGGCCATACGAACCAGTTCCGGCAAGGAGCCTGCCTGCATCTTCCGCATCACGGCGCTGCGGTGGATCTTCACCGTCACCTCGCTCAGCCCCAGATCGCCGGCCGCCTGCTTGTTCAGCCTGCCTGCCACCACCAAGGCCAGCACCTGGCGTTCCCGCGATGACAGCGTATCCCAGCGCGCGCGTAGCCCCGCCGTCTCGCTGTCCGCCTGCCGGCGTGCCGTGTCGCGAGCAAGTGCTGCGCAGACGGCGTCCAGCATGTCCTGGTCGCGGAACGGCTTGGTCAGGAAATCCACCGCCCCTGCCTTCATGGCGCGCACCGACATCGGGATGTCGCCGAAGCCGGTCATCATCACGACCGGAACGGCGATGCCCAGCCGGGCGAGCTGCTCGTGGAAGTCGAGGCCGCTTACGCCTGGCAACCGGACATCCAGTACGAGGCAGCCGACCCGGTCCGCACAGAACCCGGCCAGGAACCCATCCACCGTGGCAAACGCGCTCGCCTCCAGATCGACCGAGCGGAACAGCGACACCAGGGCTTGGCCGACCGTGAGGTCATCGTCCAAGACATAGACCATCCTGCCTGGGTCGCCGTTCATCCTTGATCCGCCTTCGGCAGGGTGAACAGGACGGCAGTGCCCGGCTCGCTGCTCGTATCCTCGACCCACAACCGGCCGCCATGCGTCTCTACGCAAGCCTTGCAGACCGCGAGCCCCATGCCCATCCCGTCCGGCCGGGTTGTGGAGAACGGCTCGAATAGCCGGTCACGCATCTCGGGTGCCATCCCGACGCCGTTGTCGCGCACCGCGATGCAGACGCCTTCGGCATGGGGACTGGCCTGCAGCATGATCCGGCGCGGGCCGGCCCCGGGCCGCATGGCGCGGATCGCGTTCTGCAGCAGGTTGATCAACACCTGCTGGATGCGCACTGGATCGGCCTGCACACGGGCCGTGCCCGGCGCGACAGCGACGCCGAGATCGACATGAGCCTCACCCAGGTCGCGTGCCACCAACGCGACGGCGGCGTCCAGCGTGGCGTGGACGTCCAGCGGCTGTGTGTCCAGCGTGCTTCGCGTGACCAGACGCCGGGTCCGGTCGACGACATCACGGGCACGTCGTGCCGCCGCAACCGCCCCTTCGATCGCGGCAACCGCCTCGCCCGTGTCAGGGTCGCGCCGGTCCAGCCAGCGCAGCGCTGCTTCGGCGTTGGTGATGGTCGCGGCGAGCGGGTTGTTCACCTCGTGCGCGATCGACGCCGTTAGGATCCCGACCGTCAGCAGGCGCGAGACCTTTGCCGCATCCCGTTCCGCCCGGGCCAGGCGGGCCTGGTCCGCCTTGTAGTCCGTCACGTCCAGGATGCTGACCAGGAGACGGGAGAAGCCAGCCTCCTCTTGCGGAAGCGAGGCCGTAACCAGGCAGTCCCGCACGGTGCCGTCGCAATGCCGCACCCGGCTCTCGGCGCGAAAGGTATGGTCGCCACGGGTCAGCGCCATGAGCCAGGCGTCGAATGTGTGGGCCGATGCCGGGACCACATCCTTCAGCCGGCCCACCAGCGCCGGGCGGTTCGCGGCTCCCAGTAGCGCCACCGTGGCATCGTTGACGTCCAGGATGCGAACGCTCTCGTACAACCGGTGCACCAGGTCCGCATCGTTCAAGATACGGGCGTAGGGATCGGCACCCTCACGGCGCAGCTCAAAGATCGTCCGGCCCACCTCCGACCAGTCCTCCACCCAGATGGATGTGCTCGCATATTGGAACGCCTCCGCGTGGAGGCGCTCCGCCTCCAGCATCCTCGCATATCGCCTGGCTTCGACGCCGATCGCCGCGTAGGCGACAGCGATGGCGCAGACCATGCCGACGATCATCACGCCCCATGCCGCCTCGTCCTGGCCCCGCCGCAGCAGGAGAAGGTCCGCCGGGGCACAGACGATGAACAGCAGCGCGAAGGCCAGCGTGATGGTGTGCTTCCCGGGGCGACCCGGCAGACGGAGGACGGACCAGTCGCTCATGGCCAGTCGCTCATGGAGCATTCCGGCGACGCTCCAACGCCCGTTGGATGCAGCGGGACACGGTATCGGCCGCCACCGGCTTGTTCAGGAAGTCCAGAGCGCCCGCCGCGAGCGCACGCTGCCGCACTGCTTCGTTCGGAAAGGCCGTGATGACCACTACCGGCAGAAGGGGCATGCGGCGACGAAGGGTGGCCTGAAGCTCCAGCCCGCTCATGCCGGGCATCTGGACATCCGTCAGCACGCAATCAGCCGGAGGCATGGTGTCGTCCGCCAGGAAGGCCTCGGCCGTCGCGAACAGCCGAACCTGGTGGCCCATGGACCGAAGCAGGCTGGACAGAGCGACGCGGATGGCGCCGTCATCATCCACGACCGCAATGACGGCCGGGGCAAGGCTCCCGGATGGGCCAAGCGGTGAAGAGGACGGTAAGTTGGGAGCGGTCATCAGCCCAACGCCGGGATGAGGACGTGGATCACGGTTCCCTTTCCAGGGGCGCTGCTGGCCCAAATCCGGCCGCCGAACGCCTCCACGCAGGTGCGGCAGATGGCCAACCCCATCCCCATGCCGTCGATCTTCGTCGAGTAGAACGGGTTGAAGATCCGCGTCACCTGCTTCTCGTCCATGCCGGACCCGGTGTCCATGACGCTCAGCAACACGCCATCGACGCCCTCGGCAAGGGTCACGGTCAGATCCCGGTGGCCAGCCGTGCCGGCCATGGCCTCGGCCGCGTTGTTCATGAGGTTGATGACCACCTGTTGCAGCTGCACCGGATCTGCAAGCGCGCGGGGCAGATCCTCAGCCGCGTCGAACTGCACCGAAACACCCTTCGCCCGCAGGTCACGGGCCAGGAGCTGCATGGCGGCCTGCACGTGCTCGGCCAGGTCGATGGGCACTGTCGGCCTGGGCGTGCTAACCAGGAAGGTGCGAAGCCGGGCCACGACGTCGCGGGCGCGGGTCGCGTCGGCCACGACATGGGCGATCGCCGCATCGGTTTCGGGCAGGTCAGGCTCCGGCCGACGCAGCCATCGTAGCGAGGCTTCGGCGTTGGACACGATGGCCGCCAATGGCGAGTTGATCTCGTGGGTGATGGAGGCTGTCAGCGCGCCGAGGGAGGCCGCGCGGGACGCCCGTGCTGCCTCGGCCTCCGCGGCCATCAGCCGGGTCTGCGCCGTCTTGTACTCCGACACGTCGATGGCCGTCACCACGATCTCGGCGAACCCCGCAACGCTCGTCGGCAGGGCTGCCGTGAACAGCGTGTCCACAAAGCTGCCGTCCGGCCGGGTGATGTGCGCCTCCGACCGATAGAACCGATCGCCATTGGCGAAGGCGACAAGCCATTGCAGGAAGGTGTCGTCCGTGTCGGGCAGGATGCGGTCGAGACTGCCGACCAGGGCAGACTTATCGGACACGCCCATCAGTTCCACGGCAAAGGCGTTGACGTCGCGGATCATCACCGACCGCCGCAGCCGCCGGATCTCGTCCGGTCGGGTGGCGTAGTAGGCGCGGACATCGTCGATCCCCTCTCGGCGAAGGGCCAGCAGCGCGTGCGCCACCCCGGTCCAGTCCTCCAGCCACATGGAGATGCCCGCACCTTCGAAGTTCACGTCCGACCGGTTCCTCGCCCACCAGACTGCGCGCCGGAGGTGGAACAGCAGGAGGAATGCCCCGACCACACCCACGCCGCCGACACCGCCTGCAACCCAGTGCGATACGGGCGGCAGCGTCGCCACGACGGCGAGCACGAACCCGGCGGGCATCGCCCAGATGAGGGCGATGGCCGCATCCCGGAGGTGGGCTCCGGCCCAGCTGGAGCGCGGCGCCTCGGCCCAGTGCGCCGCCCGCCTGCTCGCGTGATCCGACCAGGCTACCGGGTCACTGGGCAGACTGGCCGGCCAATTAGAGAAGGCGGGCTTCAACGCCGCACGTCACTGGTTCCATCGACTGCCGCCATCCTGTGAGCCGAGCTTGGACCGCGTGCGACGGCTCAGCGCAATCATGCTTTGGTATAGGTCTCAATCAAACTCTGCGTGTTGTCGTCGCCATTGGGTAGGGGTCAGTCCAGTGTCCTGCTTGAACAGGCGGGAGAGATGGGCCTGGTCGGAAAGGCCACAGGTGAGCGCGATCTCGCTCAGCGGTCGCGGTGATGACCGCAGCAGCGCCCGGGCACGCTTCATTCGCTGGGCGGTGATGTAGCGATGAGGCGTGCAGCCGAAGCTGCGGCGAAACGTCCGGGCGAAGTGGCTGATGCTGAGCCGAACCTCCCTTGCAAGCAGATCCTGCGACAGCTTGGAATCCAGGTGCCGGTCGACGTGCCTGCGCAGTCTGACAACCTGCCAGCGGGCGAGCACGCCGGTATCGGGCAGGTAGCATGTCTCGGAGGTCGCCGGATGCGGCCGATCGGATCGCTCCTCCGTGAATCGCGCGCCGTCATGGCCGTCCTGCAACATCCCTGGCTCCGCTCGTTCGGACTCAGGATCAGGTAAGAAACGGCAAGCCGCCACCATGCATGCGGTCAAGCAGGCCATCCAGACAGTTGAGCAAACCATCCGTTGGTATAGCGGTCGCCACTGAAGCGGCGTGGCAGCAGATTCCTCCAAAAGACAGCCGTTCCAGCCAAGCCATCCCGTCGCCTGCCCAATAGCGTCCAGCCACGACCGCATTGCACTAACGCAATCCGATCCTTGGAAACCGGCCCATTCTTCTTAGACGTGCGCAATGTCTGAATGATCCGGTCATGGACGCGAGGGGCTGACCGATGACCACTTTCAAGACCAGAGACGACACCGAAATCTTCTACAAGGACTGGGGCGCAGGTCGCCCCGTCGTGTTCAGCCATGGCTGGCCGCTGAACAGCGACGCCTGGGAGAGCCAGATGCGGCACATGGCCGACAACGGCTTCCGCGCCATCGCGCATGACCGCAGGGGGCATGGCCGGTCCACGCAAACCTTCGGCGGCAACGACATGCACACCTATGCCGACGACCTGGTGCAACTGATCGAGCACCTGGACCTACATGACGCCGTGCTTGTGGGTCATTCCACCGGGGGCGGAGAGGCAGCGTTGGTTGCGGCCCGGCTTGGCACCGCCCGGGTGCGCGGCGTGGTGCTGGTCAGTGCCGTGGCGCCGACGATGGTGCAGGGGCTGGACAACCCCGAGGGCGTGCCGCTCGCGGTGCTGGATAGCCTGCGGGCCAGCGTACTGAAGGATCGGTCCCAGCTGTTCAAGGATTTCGCGCCCACCTTCTACGGCGCGGACCTGCCGGGTGCCGCGGTCAGCCAGGGCATGAAGGACACCTTCTGGGCGCAAGGAATGATGGCCGGGCTCACGGCGGTGCATGACTGCATCAAGGCATTCTCCGAGACCGATTTCTCAGACGCGCTGCGATTGCTGTCCATGCCTGTGCTGGTGATCCATGGCGACGCTGACCATGTCGTCCCCTTCGCCGCCACCGGAAAGCGGTCCGCAGCCATCGCGCCGCACGCCACGCTGAAGGTGTATTCCGGCGCGCCCCATGCGGTCCCGGATGTGTGCCGCGAGCAGCTGAACGCGGATCTGCTGACCTTCGTCACCGCCGCCTGAACCCCCCAACGCCTGAACCCTTTCGTCAAAGGAACCGACGCCATGCCCATCACCGCCACCCCCACGCCCGGCAAGGGGCTGATCACGCCCACTGACCACACGCTGATCATGATCGACTTCCAGTCGCAGATGACCTTCGCGACCAAGTCCATCGACACGACGATGCTGCGCAACAACGCTGCCCTGGTGGCACAGGCGGCGGCCGGGTTTAAAGTCTCCACCATCCTGACCACAGTGGCGGTCCACACCTTCTCCGGCCCGATGTATGCGGAGATCACCGACGCCTTCCCGGGCCAGGAACTGCTGGACCGCACCTCCATGAACACCTGGGAGGACGCGACTGTCATCAAGCACGTGAATGCCATCGGCAAGGGGCGCATCGTGCTTGCGGGGCTGTGGACCTCGGTCTGCATCGTCGGCCCGGCGCTGTCCGCCATCGACCAGGGCTTCGAGGTCTACTTCATCGCCGACGCCTGCGGCGACATCAGCACCGAGGCGCATGAGCGCGCTTGCGAGCGGATGATCCAGGCCGGCGCCCGTCCGATGACGGCTCTGCAATACATCTTGGAACTGCAGCGCGACTGGGCCCGTACCGAGACCTACGCCATGACCACCGGCATCGCGCAGAAGGTTGGCGGCGCCTACGGCCTGGGCATCACCTACGCGAAAACGATGTTCGGCGCTCACGAAGGCTGATGGACGGGAGCCCGGATGTGAAGACCTACCTCATCTCGCTCGCGGCCGGGCTCCTGATCGGCATCATCTACTCGTTACTCAACGTGCGGTCGCCGGCACCGCCGGTGATCGCGCTGGTGGGGCTGCTGGGTATCCTGGTGGGCGAGCAGGCAGTGCCGGTGGCCAAGCGGCTGCTGGGCTCCACCCCCGCCAGCGCCGCGGAACTGCAGGCCGAATGTGCCGAGCATGTGCTGGGCAGCCTGCCGGGGCGCGGCATCGGCGGCACCACCAATCCGGGAGACCCGAAATGACCGCACCCGACTTGATCCTGCACAACGGCCGCATCACCACGCTTGACCGTTCGAACCCGGCGCCGCAGGCGGTGGCCATCACCGCCGGCCGCTTCTCCGCCGTGGGCGACGCGGCGGAGGTCATGCCCACCAAAGGGCCCGGTACGCGGGTGATCGACCTGGGTGGCCGCCGCATGATCCCCGGGCTGATCGACAACCACCTGCACGTCATCCGCGGCGGGCTGAACTTCAACATGGAGCTGCGCTGGGACGGAGTACGGTCCCTGGCCGACGCGATGGCCATGCTGAAACGGCAGGTCGCCATCACTCCGCCGCCGCAATGGGTGCGGATCGTCGGCGGCTTCACCGAGCACCAGTTCGCCGAGAAGCGCCTGCCGACGCTGGACGAAATCAACGCCGTGAGCCCGGACACGCCGGTGTTCATCCTGCACCTCTATGATCGCGCCCTGCTGAACGCTGCCGCTCTGCGGGTCGTGGGCTACACAAAGGACACGCCGAACCCGCCGGGCGGCGAGATCCAACGCGCCCCGGACGGCACGCCGACCGGGCTGCTGCTGGCCAAGCCGAATGCGGGCATCCTGTACTCGACCCTCGCCAAGGGTCCGAAGCTGCCGCCGGAGTACCAGCTCAACTCGACCCGGCATTTCCTGCGCGACCTGAACCGGCTGGGCGTTACCGGGGCCATTGATGCGGGGGGCGGTTTCCAGAACTACCCCGACGACTACGAGGTGATCCAGAAGCTGGCGGCGGACGACCAGCTCACCGTGCGCATCGCCTACAACCTGTTCACCCAGAAGCCGAAGCAGGAGCGCGACGACTTCCTGAACTGGACGGCGAACAACACCTACCAGCAGGGCGACGACTACTTCCGCCTGAACGGCGCCGGCGAGATGCTGGTGTTCTCCGCCGCCGACTTCGAGGATTTCCGGGTGGAGCGGCCGGAGATGCCGCCCGAGATGGAACCGGAGCTGGAGGGCGTGGTGCGCGTGCTGGCACAGAACCGCTGGCCCTGGCGGATGCATGCGACCTATGACGAGACGATCGGCCGGGCACTGGACGTGTTCGAGAAGGTGAACCGCGAGATCCCGCTGGAGGGCCTGCACTGGTTCTTCGACCACGCGGAGACGGTGACCGAGCGCAACCTGGAGCGCATCGCGAGGCTTGGCGGCGGCGTGGCGGTGCAGCATCGTATGGCCTATCAGGGCGAGTACTTCGTCGAACGCTATGGTGCCCAGGCCGCAGAGGCCACGCCACCGATCGCGAAGATGCTGGAAATGGGGGTGACCGTATCCGCGGGGACGGATGCCACCCGCGTTGCCTCCTATAATCCCTGGGTCTCGCTGTACTGGATGGTCACGGGCAAGACGCTGGGCGGCCTGCGACTGACGCCGGAGCACAACACGCTGGACCGGGACACCGCGCTGCGCATGTGGACGGAAAACGTGACCTGGTTCTCCAACGACGAGGGCAAGAAAGGCCGCGTCGCCATAGGGCAGTTGGCGGACCTGGCCGTGCTGGACCGCGACTACTTCGACGTGCCCGGCGACGACATCCAGGACATCACCGCCGTGCTGACGATGGTGGGCGGGAAGGTGGTGCACGGCACCGGCGACTACGTCGGGCTGGCGCCGCCCATGCCGCCGGCGATGCCGGACTGGTCGCCGGTGCGGACCTTCGGCGGCTACCATGATCGCACCCCGGCCGAGCGCCCGACACCGATGATGCGGTGCTGCGATAGCGCCTGCGGCGTGCATGGGCACGAGCATGCCCGCGCTTGGGTGGCTGAGACGCCGGGCGGCAAGGATCGCGGCTTCTGGGGCGCGCTGGGCTGCTCCTGCTGGTCGTTCTGAGGTGAGCTTCGCCCGTGACTTCACCGTTGACCGGCCGGCGTGGGAGCCGCTTGCCCACCGGCTGCTGCTGGTTCTGCTGTGCAGCGCTTTCATCCAGGGCGGATTGATGAAGCTTGCCGATTTTGGAGCGGCGCAGGCCGAGATGGTGCATTTCGGCGTGCCCTTCCCTGCTCTGTCCGCCACTGCCGCGATCATGACGGAGTTGGTGGCACCGATCCTCGTCATTCTGGGACTGCTCCGCACGCTTGGCTGCTTGTGGCTCGCCGGGTTCACCCTGTTCGCCACGGCAGTCGCGAACCGGTTTTGGGAGCTGCCGCCCGGGCACGACCGCTTCATCTCCGCTGCGGGCCTGTTCGAGCACCTGAGCCTGGTTGCCGCCTTCTGTCTTGTCGCCCTGTTCGATCGTTGGAGTGCCCGATGACCCGTGCCCCCGTTCTCCTGTTCAGCAGTCTGACCGTCACTCTGGTCGCCTGGCCCCTCCTCGCCGCCCCACCTGGTCCGGCCGTAGGCTCGCAATACGACACCACCCATGTCTACGTGGCACCCGCCGATGTCGATCGGTTTGTGCAGAGCTTCATCGCCACGTTCGGCGGTCAGAGCACGAAGCAGGTCACGGTGACCGTCACGCCCACGCCCAGCACCACGACCTCCCAACTGATCCAGACGCCCGTTGGCACTGTGTCGCTGTTCGGCTTCACCACCGGCATCCCCTATCCCTTCGGGGCAGAGCGCACCGGCTACCTGGTGCGCGACATGGACCAGGCTGTAACGGCAGCCCGCCGGGCCGGGGCGGATGTGCAGGTCGCGACTTTTCCAGACCCCATCGGCCGCGACGCCGTCGTGCAATGGCCCGGCGGTGTCAACATGCAGCTGTATTGGCACACCACCGCGCCGAACTACCCGGCCTACCAGACGGTGCCGGAGAATCGTGTCTACGTGTCGCCGGATCGTGCCACAGCCTTTCTCAGAAGCTTCCTCACCTTCTCCGGCGGTAAGGTCGTGTCAGACGATGCCAAGGCCCCAGGTTCGGAGCTCGGCAGGCCCGGCACCACGTTCCGCCGCGTGCGAATCGAGTCCGGGTTCGGCAAGATGGCCGTGATGGTGACGGACGGGCACCTACCTTACCCGTATGGCCGCGAGGTCACGGGTTACGAGGTAACAGACCTGCCGGCCACGCTGAAGAAGGCTGCGGACTCAGGCGCAACCGTGCTGGTCCCGCCGGTCAGTTCGGGCGGGCGGACGGCGGCAATGATATCGTTCCCAGGCGGCTACGTGGCCGAGATCCACGCACCGTCCCCGCGATAACGCGGGGGCAAGGTGATGCGTGGCCCGGTCTGGCTCCTCGGGTTCACCACGCTGCTGTCGTTCCCGGCCGTGGCGCAGCCGGCGGGCGCGGTGGACGATGCCGGCCCAGCGGTTGCCGCCGCCTACGCATCGCCCACCGTCGTGCGTCCGGCGATCGTGATGAACCGCTGGGCGGAGGACTGGTCCGTCCTCGCCGACCCGGCGCTTCAGACTGGGGCGCTGGATGGCGGCAAGTATATCCCGCTCTCGGCCACGAACCCCAAGAGCTAGGTCTCGCTGGGCGCCACGTTGCGGGAGCGGTGGGAATTGGATGCTGCGCCGGGCTTCGGAGTCGGTGGCGCACAGGCCAACCGCCAGGACTCATACCTGCTGCAACGGTTTCAGGTGCATGCGGATGTCCACCTTGACGAGCATTGGCGGGGCTTCATCCAGTTGGAGGACGCCCGGGCCTTCGCCAGGCGCACGGTGGGCTCCGTGGACGAGAACCGCTTCGACCTGCGCCTAGCCTTTGCCGAGTACACGGGCATGCTGGGCTCCGCTGTGGTGAAGGCACGGCTGGGACGGCAGGACTTCCAGTTCGACCTGCAACGCTTCATCTCGTCGCGCGACGGTCCCAACGTGCGGCAATCCTTTGATGCGGTCTGGGCCGACTGGGAACTGGCGCCTTGGCGTGTGCTGGGCTTTGTCAGCCGCCCCGTGCAGTATTCGTTCGGCCGTGCATTCGATGACCGCTCTAACCGGCATTTCCGTTTCAGCCTGTTGCGTGCTGAGCGCCAGGTTTTCGGCACCAACGAGCTGTCGGTCTACTTCGCCGAGTATGCCCGCGATGAGGTGCGCTTCCTGGACGCGACTGGAGATGAGCGACGCCACGTGCTCGATGCCCGCTTCGCCGGGACGGCGCAGGGCTTCGATTGGGATCTGGAGGCGATGGGCCAGTTGGGCGAGGTCGGTGCCAGCCACATCCGCGCCTACGCGGTTGGAACCCGCACTGGTTACACCTTTGCCTCGGCCTTATGGTCACCGCGGCTGGGCCTGCAGGCGGACATGGCCTCGGGCGACGGACACGCCGGGGATGGCGTGCTTGGCACCTTCAACCCACTATTCCCGAACGGCTACTATTTCACGCTCGCCGGGTTTACCGGCTATGCGAACCTGGTCCACGTGAAGCCTTCCATCACGGTTTCGCCCGCTCCGGGATTGAAGGTGGCGCTGGCCGCTGGGTTGCAGTGGCGGATGACCACTGCGGACGCGATCTATACCCAGCCGATCGTGCCCGTGGCCGGCACCGCCGGGCGCGGAGGCGGCTGGAGCGGCGTCTATGCCCAGCTTCGCGCCGACTACGCCTTCAGTGCCAACCTGGCCGGAGCGGTTGAGGCGGTACGCTACCAGGTGGGCAGCGCCATCCGCCAGGCGGGCGGGCACGACGCCTCCTATCTCGGGACGGAGTTCAAGCTATCATGGTAGCCCCCTCTGTGCCGGTCCCGCCCGCCTCCGTCCCTCTGCTGCTCACCTTCAATGGCGGCTATGTCGACACTGCGGGGTTCCTGGCCATCCAGGGATTGTTCACAGCGCATGTCACCGGCAACTTCGTCACAATCGGGGCGGCGCTGGTGGCCGGCACGGCAGGCGTGCTGACCAAGCTGCTGGCCTTGCCCGTGTTCTGCTTGTCCGTGCTGCTCTGCCGCCTGATAGCTCGGCAATCGGAACGCCGCGGCCGTGCCGTGCTGCATCGGCTGCTGCGCCTGCACCTGCTGTTGCTTTCGGCAGGATCTGCCGCCGCAGTCTGGGCCTTGCCGGCCAGAGCGGTGGATGAGTGGACCGCCGCCAGCGCCGGGCTGCTGCTGGTGGCGGCGATGGCGGTTCAGAACGGGCTGCACCGGATGCATATGGGCGGCACGCCGCCGTCCACGCTGATGACGGGTACCACAACGCAGATCATGACAGACCTGGGCGACTTGCTAAACTCGAACGCCGCGCCAGCAGTGTCCGCCCGCATCCGTGCGATGTCGATTCAGGTAGGCGTGTTCGCCGCCGGCTGTGCGGCGGCAGCGCTTGCCTACGCTCTTGCCGGGCCGTGGTGCTTCCTGATCCCGCCCATGGTGGCGGTGCTCGCGCTGCTCCGCCTGGGTCCGGCGCCCGCCGGTACGCCCGCCACGGGGTCTTGAGCATGCCCGGCACCTTCTTGCCCGTGCTGGCCGCCACGGGGCTGGCGCCCTGGTCGGGCTGGAGCGGCAGTTCCACCAGGGCATGGCGGGGCTGCGGACCAACGCGCTGGTCGCCACCGCGGCGGCCGCCTTCGTGCACCTGCCGTTGGCGGCGCGCGGCGACGTGCACCCCGCCAGCCTCGCCGCCGCCGTGATCTCCGGCATCGGCTTTCTGGGTGCGGGCGTGATCCTGCGGGAAGGCATGAACGTGCGCGGCCTGAACACAGCGGCCACGCTGTGGGGCTCGGCAGCAATCGGGGTCTATGCCGGATCAGAGTTGCTGTGGGACGCAGCGGCGCTGGCCGCGATCATCCTGGGCATTAACCTGCTGCTGCGCCCGGTGATCGCACGGCTGAACCGGCTGGGCGCCTACTTCTCCGTAGGGGCGCCTTCGATGTTCAAGGCAACCCTGGAATGCACCCTGGCCGGACAGGAAGCGGCACGGGTCGCGTTGATCGAGCAGGTGCGCAAAGCGGGGCTGCACCTGCGGGGGCTGAGGACCACGGCGATGGAGGGGCGCCCGGATGCTCTGCGGCTGGAATTCGACGTGATGGGCTACGGCCGCGTCGAACTGACGGTGGAGCGCATCATGGCGTCCATGGGCCGGCTGACCGGCGTTTGCGGCTATGCGTGGTCCCGCGCCGATGCGCCGGACAATGATCCTTCCCTGCACCCGGCAAGCTGATCTGAGGAGCCCGCCATGCGCCTTCCCCCTATCTCACCATCTGAGCTTTCTCCTGAGCAGCGCCCGCTTTACGACGCGATGAAAACCGGCATTTCGTCCAAGTACGACCTGTTCACCACGACAAGGACGGATGGCGCTCTGCTCGGTCCGTGGAACCCCTGGCTGCACCAGCCGGAGCTGGGCACCGCCTTCTGGAGCGTGACGCAGGCCATGACGCATTTCGCCGTAGTGCCTGACAGGGTGCGGCAGGTCGTGATCCTGGCCGTGGGCGCCCGGTTCGGCGCGGCCTACGAGATCTACGCCCACGGCGCTGTGGCCGCGGCCCGGCACGGCATGGGCGCACGCCGCATCGCAACCCTGGCCGCAGGCAACCGACCGGAGGACCTGACGGAGGAGGAGGCCGCGGGTTTCGACGTCGCCACAGCGTTGCTGAACGGCGGGGTGCTGCCGGAGCCCCTTTACCGCCAGGCCATCGCGCTGTTCGGCCAGCATGGCACCAACGAGCTGATCTACCTGGTGGGCCATTATTGCTTCGTGTCCATGACGCTGAACGGGTTCTCGGTGCCCGTTCCCGCGCCGGAGGGCATGGCATGACCGCCGAAGGACCGAGGCACCTGACGGTACGGGCTAACGGCATCCGCCAGCACTACATCGACGCCGGATCCGGACCGCCCGTGGTGCTGCTGCACGGTTTCCCGGAGACCAGTTTCGCGTGGCGCTTCCAGATCCCGGTCCTGTCGGAGCGGTTCCGGGTGATTGCGCCGGACCTGCGCGGCTATGGTGAGACGGACAAGCCCGCTAGCGGCTACGACAAGCGCACGATGGCGAATGACATCATAGCGCTGCTGGATGAGCTCGGCGTGGGTCGCATCGTCCTGGTGGGCCACGACCGCGGCGCCCGCGTGGCCACCCGCTTCGCCAAGGACCACCCGGACCGGCTTGACCGTCTGGTGGTGATGGACAACGTGCCCACCCGCGTCGTCGCCCGCAGCATGAACGCGCAGATCGCTCGCGCCTACTGGTTCTTCGCTTTCCACCTGGTGCCGGATCTGCCGGAAGCACTGATCGCCGGGCGGGAGGAGATCTGGCTGCGGCACTTCTTCTCCGATTGGTGCTTCAATCCCCATGCCATCACCGGCACCGACTTCGACCATTACGTCGCCGCCTACCGTGCGCCCGGCGCGGTGCGGGGTGCCATGGCGGATTACCGTGCCAACGCGGAAGACAACGCCCAGGACATGGTGGATGCGGACGTCAAGATCGCCTGCCCGGTCCTTTCGCTCTGGGGTGCGGACTTCGGCGCCGTGGGAAAGAGCTTCGACATGGAGGCTGTTTGGGCCGAGATGGCAGACGACCTGCGCACCGCGGCCATTCAGCAATGCGGGCACCTGCCGCACGAGGAGCAGCCCGAACAGGTGAGCGATTTGCTGCTCGAATTCCTCGAAGGATGGAATGGATGACCCGTGTTTCGGCGTCCCTCATCGCCGCAGTTCTGCTCGCAGTCTGGCCCGTCGCGATGCCAGCGGCCCGGGCCGAGGCCCCGTTCGCCGGAAACCAGGCGCTGGGCTTCTACCGCATGCGCCTTGGCCGCTTCGAGGTTACGGCATTGTTGGACGGGACCCCCACCTTCCCAATCCGGCGGTGATGGTCCGTGCCCAGCCCGACGATACGCCCGAGCCCTAATTCAAGCCCGGCCCGGCGAGGCCGAGGCGCTGCTTGCGCAAGAGCACCTGTCTTTGCCCTACGAGGGTTCGATCAACGCCTTCCTGATCAACACGGGAAGCCGGCTGGTGCTGATCGACAGTGGCGCCGGGGAGCTCTATGGCGATTATTGCGGCCATCTGCCGGCCAACCTACGTGCGGCCGGCTATACGCCGGAACAGGTGGACGAGGTGCTACTCACCCATCTTCATGCCGATCACGTGGGCGGCCTGACCGTTGACGACAATGCCGCCGCCGATGCCCGCACGCGTGTTCATCACTGGATCGTCCGACGGACTTGGCCTGGAGGCGGCACGGCAACTGATCGGCTTGGGCCACCACGTGATTCTGCATGGTCGCAACCGTAAGCGGCGGATGACGCGATGGCTGCCGCTCCAGGGGCTCCAGCGGCAGTGGTGGGGGACGTCTCGGTCATCGCCGAGACCCGCGCCACGGCAAACCAGGTCAACGCGATCGACCCTTGCGACGCCGTAATCCACAACGTCGGGATCAGCGGACGCAGCGGCAACGAGGTGACCGCGGATGGCTTGCCGCCGATCTTCGCCGTTAACACTCTGGCGCCGTTCATTCTCACCGCGCTGATCACCAGGCCACGTCGCCTGGTGTATCTCAGCTCCAGCGCCTCCCGCGGCGTAAAGCTCGACCCGGCCAACCTCACGCTCACGAACCGCGGGTACGACAACTGGTCGGACTACGGTGCTTCGAAGCTGCAGGACACCATGCTCGCCTTCGCCGTCGCACGACGATGGCCCCGCGTCCTGTCAAACGCCATGGATCCGGGATGGGTGCCCACGCAGATGGGTGGAACCAGCGCGCCCGGCAGCGTGGCGGAAGACGCTGCCACCGGAGTGTGGCTGGCCGTCAGCAACGACGCAGCAGCCAAGGTGACCGGCCAATTCTTTTTTCACAAACGGGTCCAGTCGCCGAACCCCGAGGCCGCCGACCGCTCCCTCCAGGATTGCCTTGTAGCGGAATGTGAACGGGTGTCCGGAGTGGGCTTTCCGGCTTGATCGTATCGACCCTTGTGCCTCGGCACTCACATGCTTCACCGTAACGATGATCCAGTCTTGCGCATCAACCGCGGGTTCCAACCGCCGACACTGCCCTCTGGATGCGAGGAGAGGAGTTCGGTCGTCGCCTCAAACTCAGCCTTGGGTAGAATACCAAGTTGCGGCATGATTGTTCTCCCAGGTCCGCGACGATGACAGACGAGAGGCAGAAGCGGTCCGATATGAGCCGCGCGGCATCGGCGGCCTTTCACTCTGCGCTGCTGACACCGAATCCACCCGACAATCCAGGGCCGCTCTACTGCCAGGTACATCCGCCGTACGCCCTCTGGAGATAGCGCCCTGTCCGGCACTGCCACGGAAGGATCGAGCATAACTTGCGGGTGCGTCATGAAGTGCAAGATCGGCATCATGATCCAAAGGTTGATTCAGCGACAATCATGCCATTGCGAAGGAGGCGGCGTTAGCTGATCCCGGAAGGTTTGGAACACGCCAGCTAGTCAGCTGCCAGCGGCTACGATTGCGTCCTAGGACGCCGATCACCCTGACCAACAGCCACCTTGACCGTCAGGTCACCTTCACGAGCTCGCTGCGGAGGACATGTCGCACGGCCACAAGGCTCTCCAGCTGCTTTGCAGCAGCGACCTTTGCCGTCTCGCTCTCCGCTTGTGCGACATGATCCTCGGCTGCCTGGATCCCACCCTCGATGTCAGACTGCAGCGTCTCAATCCGCTGGCGCATTTCGTCTGCCACCAGGTCATAGCATCGCCAGTCGGCGAGAATGTCCATGGCGGCCCCTGCAAGCCTATGCGGCGCGACTCCCTGACTGGCGAGCTTCGCGATGCGCTCTATTGCGATCAAGGCTGGCGTTCGCCGCGACACTACCTTGGGAGGCGCCGCAAGCTTGACTGAGGTTTGGGCCATTGCATGCTCCTCTGCAGACACGCAAACCATATGCGACGTTCTTCTTTTGTTCCAGTGTTTAGGAGATGGTCGGCGACGACTTGCAAGAGTGGCTCAAGGCAGGTGCTGCAGATGGCTTCGCCGTCAGCGGGCAGCGGGATCCGAACACTTATTCCGGAGAGTAGTGCGATCAGCGCAATTTCGCGGCGCCATCCGTCAGGAAGCTGCCATGTAACTGATCATGACGATCGTACTTGATGCAGCAGACCTCGCCGACGCGCGACGTTTCAACCGGAAGCTGGGCAGGTTTCCGCGGTTCAGGATCCGGCACCAGTTTCAGGTGTCGCTCATCCAATCCCTGCTGCGTTTGTCTCAGCTGGGTGGCAACCGGGCGCTCCGGCGCAGCGGGTTGGGGGTGGAGTCGCGCCAGGCGGACGCTGACGGGGGGCGGGTACCCGTGCGTATCTTGCGTCCAGACGGTGAAGTTAAGGGGATCGTGCTCGATATCCACGGTGGCGGTTGGGCCCTGGGCAACACCAGGATGAACGACCATCTCAACGCTGCCATGGTCCGGGCCTGTGGCGTGGCCGTTGTGTCGGTGGAGTACCGGCTGGCTGGACGTACGCCGGTCGGCGGGCTGATCGACGACTGCGTGGCCGCCGCGCAGTGGCTGCTGCGAGGCGGTTTGCCGGAGTGGCGCGGTCTGCCGGTCATCGTGGTCGGAGAATCCGCGGGAGCCCACCTGGCAGCCGCCATGCTTCTTCGCCTGAAAGCATGGCCTGAGCTGCTCGAGCGTGTGGCGGGCGTGGTCCTCTACTACGGCGTTTACGACTTGGCCGGCACCTCGAGCGTCCGCAAAGCCGGGCCCGAGACCCTCGTCCTCCATGGGCCGGGTCTGCTGACGGACCTGCGCAGGCTCACGCCCGGTCTGAGCGACGAGGAGCGCCGTGATCCGGCATTGTCGCCGCTCTACGGTGATCTCCGGGACCTGCCACCGGCCTTGATGGTCACGGGCACGCTTGATCCGCTTCGGGACGACACGCTCGAACTCTCGGAGCGCTGGCGCTTGGTCAATGACGTGGAGATGCACTTGCTACCCGAGAGTCCCCACGGCTTCGTCCACTTCAGCACAGTCGCCGCAGCCAAGGTCTTACGGCGGAGCCACGAATGGATCAGCGAGCGGATCTCAAAGCCGCGGCAGCCCGCCTGGCAGGAGGCGGCGAGACAAGCCGGCCAAGCCTAACAGCACAGTCTGGATTTATGAGGACGCTGCGGCGCCCAATTCATGGTCCGACTGCACGTGTCCACATTTGGAACGACACGGTGCCGTACTACTAGGTTGAAGCTGTAGAACAGCGACTCCTGCAGCACTGTCCGCTCTCCCATCATGGCCGTAACCTAGCTCAACCCTCCCACGAATGAATCAGCGGTCGCCGGCTGGATCAACCGACCTTTTCAACGCCATCGGTCATTAGCCTTCCATAGGTGCCCAGATCGAACGTTCGATGAGCGTGCTGTCCGTGAAGTTGCCAACATCCGTCATGACTTCTGCTGTCTCCGGCGACGCAAGGGCCGCGCGCATCGCCGCGACGTCCCGGAAGCGGTAGATGCCGATGGAGAGCACACCTTTGCCGTCATCGACTGGAAAAAACGCGGACGCTTCCTCCAGCCCGTATGGACCCCACAGCCGCATTGCGAGCTCCAGGTGAGTGTTGGCGTAGTATTCGCGGTCCATGCGGGTGCCTGGCCCGCCATTGCACGTCACTAGCATCTTGGTCATCGCGATCTCCTGGTATGCTGCCGCCCGTCAGGCCTGTCCAAGCGTGTAGTCGGCCATGATCGACCAGTCCTTGTCCCCGAAGCCGGCAGACACGGCTTCCGCCATGCGCGCGTGCACCGCATCGAGCATCGGCAAGCGGTTGCCTGCCGCGGCCACCGGGAGTCCGAGGTCCTTCAGGCCGAGGGCCGCGCGGAAGCCCGCCTCAAAGTCACCCCGCACGATCTTCCCGCTGTAGGTCTCGTAGGACCGCCCGGCGAACAGCGTGTTCAGGGTCAGATCGAAGAAGGCCTCGGGCGCCAAACCGTGGCGACTGGTGAGGGCAACCGCCTCAGCCATCGCCTCGATTGCCATCGTGATCATCATGTTGCCAGCGATTTTTGCCACGTTGGCCTGCTTCGAATTCGTACCCATGACCCACACCTTGCGCGCCAGCGCCTCCAGCAACGGCTGTGCCTTCGCGATCGCCATGGTTCGGCCGGCTGCCATGACGTTAAGCTGGCCAGCCTCGGCAATCTCCGGACGAGGAACTCGGCCTTCTTGTGCTCGCCTTTCCGCAAGTCGACCCTCACAAACCGAATGCGGGACTGCAGGCCTTTCTCGGCGATGGCGATGCGGACGCGTGCCGGATAAGGCCCGATCGGCAGGTCGTAGATGGTCATGAGGCCAGGACTGGACGCGTTGGATTGAGGGGCGCTAGGGCACATGGTGATAAGCCGCCTGTCACTTGGTGGGAATTCACGGGGCTTGTAATGGTTACCAGACCACGTCAGGCCCGCTACGGCGCGAACTGCAAACCACGGGCGCTACCACCTGCTATAAGGTGTAGCGTAGCGCGCCACCGTCGACCGGAATGGTGACGCCGTTAACATAGCCGGCTCGTGCCGAGGCCAGGAAGACGATGACCGACGACGCCTCCTCCGCCTCACCAAAGCGCCCGGCGGGGATGTTGCGCGCGATGAACTCCTGCCGGGACGCGTTCGTGGGGTGCAGCCGCTCCAGGATCTGCCTGGTGTTCAAGCGACCCGGGGCTACGCAGTTCACTGTGACACCCTGCGCGGCGTAGGTGCCCGCCGCACCCTTGGACCAGCTTTCCAGCGCTGCTTTAGCCGGGGCGGCGGCGTTGATCGTCTTCCCGGCGACGGCGCCGGTGACGCTGACCACCCGGCCCCAACCCCGCTCCGCCATCGCCGGGATCAGACATTCCCCCAGCCGCCGGGCGGCGACGAAGTTCAGCCGGAAGGCCTCATCCCACACTGCGGCGTCATCGGGCTCCGTCATGGGACGGGAGCCGCCGGCGTTGTTGACCAGCACGTCGATGCCGCCCGCTTGTGCCAGCGCTTCGGCTGCCAGCTGTTCGCCTGCGCCGGGCCCGGCCAGGTCAGCCGCCAGCAGCACGGGGGCGATGCCTCCCACGGCCTTGATCGCTGCCGCCAGCCCATCAAGCGCCGTCAGGCTGCGCGCCGCAGCCACCACGCGGGCCCCCTCCGCAGCGAGGGCCAAGGCCGTTGCATAGCCGATGCCCGTGCTGGCGCCCGTCACCAGGCAGTTGCGGTCTCGCAGGCCAAGGTCCATGGCGTCAGTCCTCCGGCCAGTTGAGGGCGCTGACACGCCGGCCGTCACGCGAGGAGGCGAACGCCGCCTCCATCACCCGAGACAGGCGTGCCGCGTGAGCAAAGCCGGCAACGTGACGCGTGCCCGCCGCGATGTCGCTGCGCAGGCCCGCGTAGATCCCGGCCACGCTGGCGGCGCCTTCGGACAGGCCTTCGGGCCCCGGCGCTGCCGCATCCCGCCTGCCGTTCAATGAGAGGCTCAGCCGCCCTGCCTGGAAGCCGCGCAACGCGCCGCCTTGCAGCAGCAGGGTGCCGTCGGTGCCGGTGACCTCCAGCCGGAACGGCGTGTCGCCCTCAGGTCGCCCGCCCGCCACCTCGATCGTCGCCACGACACCGATCGTGAGGCGCGCCTGCACCAGCAGGTGGTCAAAGGTGCGGCGCTGCTGCGGGGCACCGTCACCGATCCGGACCACCGGGTACTGCGTGGTCGCCAAGGCCGAAAGGTCCGCGAACCCGCCGAGCAGGCTGAGCACGAGGTCCACCGTGTGGGCGCCCTGGACCGTGACGAGGTTGACGCCGGTGGCTGGGTCTTCGGTGTATGCTTCGGGGATGACGGTCCTGGGGCCGAAGCCGAAGGTCGAGGAATAGACCCGGACTGAAAGCGGCCGGCCGATGGTGCCGGAGGCGATGAGCCCGCGCGCGCGCCGCATCGCGGGATCGCCGCGCGCCTGCAGGCCGATGGCGGTGTGCACACCGGCAGCGCCATCCGCGGCGGCCGCAAGCACCTGGCTCTCAGCCGCGTCCACACCGAGCGGATACTCACAATAGACGTGCTTGCCTGCCGCCAGTGCCAGGGTAATCAGCTCGAGGTGCGTGGGCAGGGTGGTGGCCACGGTGACCAGGTCGATCTCGGAGTCGCGGATCAGCGCGGCGGCATCGCCGTAGGCCTTCCTCACACCGAAGGCCGACGCCGCGGCCTCGGCAGCGTGCTGACCCTTGTTGGCGACGGCCACGAGCTCAAACCCATCGAGGTGCTGCACAGCAGGGACGTGGGACTCCCTGGCCCAGCCACGCTCCGCGTTCGCACCGATGATGCCGACCTTCAGCGTCCTCATGACGATCTAGACTCCTGTTCGGTGTCGCTGCGCCGATCGTAGACACGCGCATGGGTTCGTCACTGAGGTGGCGGGCATTGCTGCCTGGCGAAAGTAGGGCATCCTCTCAATGCAGTCTTGAGGTGAGGCTCATCGATGACCCTTCCCACTCTGTCCGCGATGCAGGCGTTCTTGTCGCTGGCCAGGCATCTGAGCTTCAGCAAGGCCGCCCTCGAGCGCGGTGTCAGCACCTCGGCCTTGAGCCACGCTTTGCGTGACCTGGAAGCGACGCTGGGCGTGCGGCTGGTCAATCGCACCAACCGCAGCGTCGCCCTGACGGCCGCCGGCGAATTTTTCCGGGTTCGCAGCGCGGCGGCCGTCGCCGAGGTCGAGCACGCGATGGCAGGGATCGGGGCCTTCCGCGATCGGCCTGTCGGCACGCTGCGCCTGAACGTGCCGCGCAGTGCGGCCGACATCATCATTCGGCCGATGATGGCCACGTTCCTGCAGCGCTATCCCGAGATCCGCCTGGATATCGTCAGCGACGACAGGCTGGTGGACATCGTGGCGGAGGGCTTCGACGCTGGCATCCGCGAGGGTCGGCTACTGGCGCAGGACATGATCGCAGTTCCCGTCGGGCCACTCATGCGCTTCGCCGTGGTCGGCTCGCCCGACTACTTCGCGACAAGGCCCAGACCATCGGCTCCGCGAGATCTGCTGAGCCACAGCTGTATCTGCCGTCGCTTCCCAAACGGGACAGCTTATCCCTGGACCTTCGGGCGGGGGGCAAACGTCACCACTGTCGACGTCAGCGGTTCGCTGGTGCTGGACGACCGTGCCCTGATCGTCGCCGCGGCCCTGGGACGGCATTGGTCTCGCCCATATCCACGAAGGCCTTGTCGCGGAGCACATTGCCAATGGGGCGCTGATACGCGTGCTGGACAGATGGTGTCCGCGGCTACCGGCCTTTCACCTCTACTACCCCGGTCGACGGCACGTTCCGGCGCCGCTGCGGGTCTTCATCGACATGGCGCTTACGCAGGTGCGGGCCACATCGGAAGAATGACAGCCGTTCACCCCTCGAAAGGCCTTGATGTACCGGGAGGCGGGGTCGGCGCGCGGTAGCTGTCCAGCGAGCCAGCGTCCGCTATCGATTGCCTGTTCCTTTAAAAGGGCCCGTCCGCTGTGGGCCAGCTCCGTTTCATGATCGTGTGTAGAGGGCGAGCTTGAGGGCCGGGTCGTCGTTGGCCTGGAAGCTGGCATAGTCGTAGCTGAGTGGGCCCAGTGTCGGATGGTGCAGGTGCTTGGTGCCCGAGACCGGCGCCCCGATGCCGTGCGCGGCCCACCAGCCTTCGAACTCCGGGCAGTTCGCCCGCAGTCTGTCCACCAGTTCAGCGAAGGCGGCATCACCGCGCCAGAGGTCGTGCGACGGACGGAACAGC